>OBLQ010000643.1_pt1 | contig 13416 bp, 11 predicted proteins | sample 1519881 | NCBI WGS metagenome assembly OBLQ01 (sample SAMN01911456, study PRJEB22533) | soil metagenome | biome: Soil | place: Malaysia | collected 2012-04-30 | depth DG_metagenome m | reverse complement strand
GTTTCTTACAGGGGACCTGCCACCGGCGGCAGGCCTCAGTTGTCCTGCAGCGATCGGCTGATCCTGGCACGCTGCGCGTCGGAGAGTTTCCAGGCTGCCATATCGAGCCGCCGCAGCTGTTCCATGGCGCGGTGCAGCGTCTCCAGGGTATCGAGATAGTTGCGGCAGGCCCTGCAGATCAACGGAGAGTTTCCAGGCTGCCGTATCGAGCCGCCGCAATTGTTCCATGGCGCGGTGCAGGGTATCCAGCGCATCGAGGTAGTTGCGACAGGCCCTGCAGATCAAGAGGTGCAGCCTGAGTTTCACCGTTTCGGAAAGCGTCAGCGGTCGCTCGTAGTGATCGGAGCTGAGTCGGCAGGCCTGTTCGCAGAAATGTTTCACTTGTGCGGACCTCCGAACCAGTTCTTTTCCAGACAGCCACGCAGCGCCAGCCGCGCCCGGTGAAGCAGCACATGCAGGTTCGTCGTCGAGACCTCCAGCGCCTTACAGATCGTCTCGGTCTCGTCGCCGGAGAACTCCCGCATCTCGAACACCAGCCGCTGTTTTTCGGGCAGCCGCTCCATGCACTCCTGCAACACGGCGCGGAATTCGTCGTCGCGGCACAGCTGTTCGGGATTGTCGCTCCAGGTGCGCGGCGCCTCCTGCCAGGCGCCGTCGGCTCCGAACCAGCGGGAGGTGGGATCGTTCTCGACGGCCTCGGCAAGGTTGCGGCTGCGGATCTCCGCACGGATATGGTCGGTGATCTTGTGTTTCAGGATGCCGGTCAGCCAGGTGCGTGCCGTCGAGTCGCCCTTGAAATTGTGGCGGCCTTTCCAGGCGGCCAGCAGGGTTTCCTGCACCAGATCGGCGGCCAGATCATCGTTGCGCAGACGCGACATGGCGTAGCCGTAGAGGTAGTCGCCGTGCTCGACAAGCCAGGATTGCGGATCGGGCGTTTCGGACATGGCTGCGATCATGCCATGCTGCCATCGCCCGGCAAGCGCAAGCTCTTCGCCGCGCTCAGCCGGCGGGCAGCAGCGGCCTGAGCAGGTAAACCAGCGTCACGATCACCAGCGCCATCAACAGGTTCATCTTCAGGCCGGTGCGGGCCATGAGGGCCATCGGCACCTGATGCGTGCCGAAGATAATGGCGTTCGGCGGTGTCGCCACCGGCAGCATGAAGGCGCAGGAGGCGGAGAGGGTGGCCGGCAGGAGCAGCAGCATCGGATCGATGCGGTTGCCTGCCGCGACGGCGACGAGGATCGGCAGCATCACCTGGGCGGTGGCCGTGTTGCTGCTGATCTCGGTCAGGAAGGTGATGGTCAGTGCCACGGCGAGCAGGAGCAGCCAGACCGGCATGTCGCCGAGGACGCCGAGTACTTCGCCCAGCCACTGCGACAGGCCGGAGTGCTGCATGCCGTAGGCGAGCGCGAAACCGCCGCCGAACAGCAGCACGATATCCCACGGTAGCCGGCCGAAGGCGTCGCTGCCGAGGATCGGACGTTTTTCGCGGCCAGGCAGCAGGAAGAGTGTCGCCGCTCCCAGCATCGCCACCGTGCCGTCGTCCACTCCCTTGTAGGGAAGCAGCGCCGCCCAGCCGGGGATGTCGAAACTGTCGGTGCGGATGCCGGTGCGCGTCATCCACAGCAGAGCCGTAATGCCCAGCACCCAGGCGACCAGTTTCTCCTCGCGGCGCATGGCACCCAGCGCTTCCAGCGCCTGCATGACCGATTCGCGGCCGCTTTTCTGCCAGGTTGTGGCGGCCAGTTTCGGACGCAGCACCAGCAGCATCACGGTCAATCCGATCACGGTCAGCGGCAGGCCGACCAGCATCCATTGCAGGAAGGAGGGGGTCATCGCCGGCAGGTTGGCGCGCATGGTTTCCAGGAAGACCAGGTTCGGCGGGCTGCCGACCGGTGTGGCCATGCCGCCGAGGCTGGCCGAGTAGGCGATGACCAGCAGCAGGGCGCCGGTTACCGGCGCCATCGCATCAGGGCCGTGCTCTTCGGCCAGCCGCCTGAGCAGCGGCACGGCGATGGTCACCATCAGCATTGCCGTGGCGGTGTTGGAGATCCACATCGACAGGAAGGCGGTGGCCAGTGCGAAACCGACGGCCAGCTTCATGGGGCTGGCATGGAAACGGGAGAGCATGACCAGCGCGATGCGCTGGTGCAGGCGGGTGTTCTCCATCGCCTGGGCGATCAGGAAACCGCCGATGAACAGGAAGATGACGCTGTTGACGTATTCCGACGCGATGGTGCCGCCCCCGGCGATGCCGGCGAGCGGGAAAGCGAGCAGCGGCAGCAGCGAGGTCAGCGCCAGCGGTACGCATTCGCTGAGCCACCAGATCGCCATCCAGACGGCGATGGCCAGCATCGCAGCGGCATGCGGATGGCCGGGAATCTCCAGCAGCCAGGCGGCCAGAAGTCCCACAACGGGGCCGGCGATGCGGCTTGCCACGGTCAGGCTCATGCGGGCCATCCTGCCCGGCTCGCGGGGGCCTCGCAATTTGGGCGAACAGGCCCTAATTTATCGCGCATGGCATACCGCAATCCACGCGCCGTCTACTCCTGGGCCATGTACGACTGGGCGAACTCGGCTTATACGACGACGGTGATGGCCGGCTTCTTCCCGGTTTTCCTGAAGAGCTACTGGGCGAACGGCATGCCGGCCACCGAGAGCACTTTCTGGCTGGGACTGGCCAATGGCATCGCGGGGCTGGTCATCGCGCTGATGGCACCGGTGCTGGGTGCGATGGCCGACCAGGGCGGCCTGAAAAAGCGCATGATGCTCTCCTTCACGACGCTGGGCGTGGTGATGACCGCCGCGCTCTATCTGGTCGGCGCGGGGCAGTGGCAGATGGCGGTACTGGTCTACCTGTTCGGCGCCATCGCCTTTTCCGGCGCCAACGTCTTCTACGATTCGCTGATCGTCGATGTGGCCGAGCACAGGCAGCTCGATCGCGTCTCGTCGCTCGGCTACGGCCTGGGCTATATCGGCGGCGGCCTGCTGTTCACCGTCAATGTGGCGATGACGCTGCACCCGGAGTGGTTCCATCTGGCCGACAAGGCTGCGGCGGTGCGCTGGTCGTTCCTGTCGGTCGCCGTCTGGTGGGCGGTGTTCACGCTGCCGGTCGCCTTCTACGTGCACGAGGAGGGACGGGAGGACCGGCTGGGCTGGATTGCCTCGGCAAAGGCCGGCTTCAACCAGCTGGGTGGCACCTTCCGCCACCTGCGTTCGCTCAGGCAGGTGTGGCTCTTTCTGGCGGCCTATTTCCTCTACATCGACGGCGTCAACACGGTGGCGCACATGGCGGTGGACTATGGCCTGTCGCTCGGTTTCGATTCGTCGGTGCTGATCACGGCACTGTTGTTGACCCAGTTCGTCGCCTTCCCGGCGGCGATCCTGCTCGGCTGGCTGGGTGAGCGGTTCGGCGCCAAGCGCGTCATCATGGCCAGCATCCTCGTCTACGCTCTGGTCTGCATCTGGAGCTCGACGATGCAGGAGGCGCACGATTTCTACTGGATGGCGGCGGCCATCGGTCTGGTCATCGGCGGTATCCAGGCGCTGTCGCGTTCGATGTATGCGCGCATGATCCCGAAGGCACAGGCCGCCGAGTTCTTTGGCTTCTTCAACATGCTCGGCAAGTTCGCCGCCGTGTTGGGGCCGTTTCTGATGGGGGCGGCGAGCCTCATCTCCGGCAGTGCCCGCTTCTCGATTCTTGTCATCGTGCTGCTGTTTGCAGTGGGTGCCTATGTGCTTTATCTTGTTGAGGAAAACAGGGAGGAGGTATCCTGATGGCCAGCGCATTTCTCGTGATTCTCGGTACGATGGCGGTACTGCTGTTCTATGTCATTTTCATCTACAACCGGCTGGTGAAGCTGAGCAACCGCTTCAAGAACGCCTTTTCGCAGATCGACGTGCAGCTCAAGCGCCGCTACGACCTGATTCCGAACCTGGTCGAGGCCGCCAAGGCGTATCTCAAGCACGAACACGAGACACTGCAGGAGGTGATCGAGGCGCGTAATCAGGCGCTGGCCGCCACCCAGAAGGCGAGCAGCAATCCGGGCGATGCCAAGGCGATGAAATCGCTGATGGGTGCCGAGGCGGCGCTCGGCGGTGCGCTGCTGCATCTGAATGCGGTGATGGAGAACTATCCCGATCTGAAGGCCGACAAGACCATCGCCCAGCTCTCCGAAGAGCTGACCTCGACGGAAAACCGCGTCGCCTTCGCGCGGCAGGCCTACAACGACGAGGTGATGGTCTACAACACCCGGCGCGAAAGCTTCCCGGATATCGTGTTCGCCGCCACCTTCGGCTTCGGCCCGGCCACGCTGTGGGTTATCGACAATCCCGAGCACAAGGAGACCGTGCGGGTCAGCTTCTGATCCGGCCGCACGGCTGAGGTCGCATGGACTTTTTCGGTCATCAGGAGGAGGCACGGCGCAACACTGCCTGGCTGGTCGGGCTGTTCGCCGCGGCGGTGGTGCTCATCGTGCTGGCCGTCTATCTCGCGATCACGGCGGGCCTGTGGTTCGGCCAGTTCTTCCAGGGCACCCATACCTTCTTTACTGTCGAGACGCTGTGGGATGCGCCGCGCTTTTTCTGGACCTGCGGCATCACGGTGGCCGTCATCGCGGCCGGCAGCTGGTACCGCACTGCGCAACTGCGCCACGGCGGCGGTGCGGCGGTGGCGGAGATGCTGGGCGGCGAGCGCATCCCGGCCAGTACCGACGATCCGCTGCTCCGGCGCCTGCTGAACATCGTCGAGGAGATGGCCATCGCCTCGGGACTGCCGGTGCCACCGGTCTACCTGCTGCAACAGAGCGGCATCAACGCCTTTGCCGCCGGCTTCAGCCCCTCCGATGCCGTCGTCGCCGTCACCAACGGTGCGGTGGAGCTGTTGAACCGTGACGAACTGCAGGGCGTGATCGCCCACGAGTTCAGTCACCTGCTGAACGGCGATTCGCGACTGAAGATGCGACTGATGGGGCTGCTGTTCGGCATCACCCTGATCTCCGATGCCGGCATTGCGCTGATGACCGCCCGTGCCAGCCTTCGCTACGGCGTCCGCCGGCAGGAGCGCGGCACGCATCCGGCGATGCTGGTGCTGGGCGGCCTGCTGTTCATGGTCGGTACCGTCGGCGCCGTCTTCGCAGACATGATCAAGCGGGCGGTATCTCGCCAGCGGGAGTTCCTCGCCGATGCCGCCGCCGTGCAGTTCACGCGCAATCCCGGCGGTATCGCCAATGCACTGAAGGTGATCGGCGGCTACAAGGAAGGGTCGCGGGTGCGCCACGCTGCCGCCCAGCAGGCCAGCCATTTCTTTTTCGGCAACGCGCTGAGCCTGGGCGGCGGCAAGGACTGGTGGGCCACGCATCCGCCGCTGATCGATCGTATCAAACGACTCGATCCGGCCTTTCGCGGCAAGTTCGAAACGGTCAACGCGGCATCCCGCACTGCCCGCATTGCCAACGAGGCGTGGGCCGGCTTTGCCGGCGGCGAGGCGGCGATCCAGGCGGCAGTCGCCGATGCCAAAACGGTGATGCATGACATCGGCACTCCCAACGCTGCGCACCTGTACCGTGCCCGCCAGCTGATCAAGGCCATTCCCGACCGGTTGAAGCATTTTGCCCACGATCCCTATACGGCGCGCGCCGTCATCTACGCCTTGCTGCTGGATCCGGACGAGGCCAAGGCGCGTGCCATGCAACTCGAGGTGCTGAAGCGGAGTGCCGATGCCAGCGTCTTCCGCGAGCTGCTGGAGATTCAGCCGCTGGCCGCCAAACTGGCGCCGGAATTGCGCCTGCCGCTGGTCGAGATGGTATTGCCGACGCTGAAGACGCTGTCGCCGGAGCAGTACAAGGTTTTCCATCAATGTGTCGTGGCGACGATCAAGGCTGACCACAAGGTCAGCATGCGCGAATACGTGTTGCACCGCATGTTGCTCAGGCATCTGAGGCCGGCCTTTTACCCGGTGGCGCCGCAGCCGGTGCAGTTCGACAGGATCGGCGAGGTGGCCGGCGACGCAGCCTGCCTGCTGGCCAGCCTGATCCGCGCCGATCAGCACGAGAGCCCGGCCGAAGTCTATGCCGCCGCCAGCGCCTTGCTGGCGACCGACGGTTTTCCGCCGATGCCCGAGCCCAAGGATTGCCGCCTGACCCATCTCGATGCCGCACTGCACCGTCTGGCGAGGGCCTCGCACGACATCAAGCGGCAGGTGCTGGAAGCCTGTGTGACCTGCGTGCTCTCCAACGGCCGCATCGCGGTGAAGGAGGGAGAGCTGTTGCGCATCATCGCCGATGCGCTGGACTGCCCGATGCCGCCGCTGCAGGTTTCTTCCTGAGGGGTGATTAGCTGCCGGTCGGAGCCTCACCCGATGCGACATTGATAGAGGCCTTGCGAACGGGCTCCTCCTCGATTCTCGACATCACCAGTTCCTTCAGCGTCTGATGCTGGATGGCCCGGTCGATCGCCTCGTCCCTGGCCTGTATCAGTCTGTCCACCGATGTCTCCGCCGGTAATCGCCAGGGTACCGCACCCTGACCTTCGTCGCCGGTACGCACCGCATCAAGAATCTCGTTGACCCCTATGGTTTCCATATCCCGGGCCGGTACATAGGGAGCCGACTCCTCGCCGGTGTGGAGGATGAGCTGGCGGGCATGCAACTTGTTCAGGATGGCCTCGGCCACGTTGAGCGGTACGCCCAGCCAGCGCGCCAGACCGTCGAGCTGCCAGCCGGCCTGTTGGCGGTAGTAGCGGCGGCCGATGAAGCACATGACCAGCAGGGAGAGTTTCTCGCTCAGTTCAGCGTTCAGGCCCAGCTCGTCGCGCCGAGCCGTCAAATGCTCGGGATGCTGGCAGTAGAAGGCGATACTGGTTCCCAGCAGCAGAATCAGCCAGCTCGCAAACAGCCAGATCATGAACATGATCAGGATAGCGAAGCCCGAATAGATGGCCGTGTAATTGCCCGAATTGACGATAAAGGTACCGAACACCCAGCCGGTCGTTTCCCAGGCAATGCCGGCGGCCGTACCGCCGATCAGCGCCGGCAGGAGGCGCACCTTGGTGTTCGGCATGAAGATGTAGATGAAGGTGAAGGCGCCGACCACCAGGGTGTAGGGGAGCAGTTTGCCGATGTAGTCCACCACGAAGCCGAGGACGGGCAGGCTGGAAAGCGTCTGGACCGCGGCGGAGCTCATCAGCGTTGCCGTCATGCCGAGGGCGGAAAAGATCAGCAGCGGGCCGACCAGGATAACGCTCAGGTATTCGCTGAAGCGTTGACCCAGCGGCCTGGCCTGGTCGATGTGCCAGACGTAGTTGAAGGATCCCTCGATCTTGTGCAGCAGCGAGATGACCGTATAGACCAGCATGCCGAGGCCCAGGGAACCCAGTACGCCGACCTTGATGTTCTCGACGAACGTAACGATCTGTCTGGCGATCTCCTGGCCCTTGTCACCCAGAGGTGCCAGGGTGTTCAGCAGCAATGGCTCGAGCTGGTTGTGGATGCCGAATCCTTTGAGCACGGAGAAGGTCAGTGCCAGCAGCGGAACCAGGGACAACAGGGTGGTGTATACCATGCTCATGGCACGCAGGGTCAGCTGGCCTTCGAGAAAATCGCGACCGACCGCAAAGCTGACCTGCAGCATGCGCGTCAGCAGCACCTTCCAGCCGGGAAACGAATCGATCTCCTCCGGCCACAGCAGGTGCCACAGGAGCGTTTTCCATCGCAACAACTGCTCTTGCATGATTTCCTCCACTCCGGCGGCAAAATGCCCCATCGGCGTTTGCCGCGTATGCAACGAATATAGCGCAGCAATGGCGTCTCGGCTAAGTGATCGCTTCGGCCTCGACTGCATGTGCCTTGCGGAAGGGCGAACCATCATCGATAGTTGTCGAAGAGAATCGGGAGTTGCGCATGCTCATTTTCATTCACGGGTTCAACAGCGCCGGCAAGGGTGAGAAGGCGATCCAGCTGCGCGAGGCGCTCCCTGACATCGAGGTGGTTTCCCCGACCCTGTCATACGTACCGGACAAGGCGATTAAAGAGCTGGAAAAGCTCATCAAGAAGGGGGTCAAGCGGAAGAAGCCGGTGGCGCTCGCCGGTTCGTCGCTGGGCGGCCTGTATGCGGCTTATCTTGCCGCAAAACATGCGCTGCCCGCGATCATGATCAATCCGCTCATCGACGATACGCTGCTGCGCGAGTACATCGGCACGCAGGAGAACTTCTACACCGGCAAGACCTACAACTGGACGACGGAGTACTGCGACCAGCTCGGCAAATACCACACCCAGGCCTCCGAGCTTGCCGTGCCGCCGCTGGTATTGCTCGACGAGGGCGACGAGGTGCTGGGGCACTGGCAGGCCACGAAGCATTACGAGGGGCAGGCCGACCTGCGCCTTTATCCCGGCGGTTCGCACCGCTTCGACCATCTCGGCGAGGCGATGCCGGTGATCCGCAAATACCTCGAAGGGCGCTGCTGAACGGGCCCGACAAACCGTTCAGACGCTGATTTCTCCGCTCATGAACGTGACAGCATGGCCGGCGAGCAGTACGCGTTCGTCCTGCATTTCACAAACAAGATCGCCGCCGCGTCGGGAGATTTGCCTGGCGTTCAGGATTTTTTTGCCTAGCCGTTCGGCCCAGTAGGGCGTGAGCTGGCAATGGGCGGAGCCAGTGACCGGATCTTCCGGAATGCCGAACTTCGGGGCGAAGAAGCGGCTGACGAAATCGACATCATGGCCGGGAGCTGTGACGATGACGCCGCGCAGATCGAGCTGCCTGAGCAGTGCGTGGTCGGGTTCGATGGCCCGCACCATCTCCTCGTCGTCGAACACGGCCAGGTAATCGTCCGCTGCCAGCAGTTCAACGGGCTGCTGGCCGAGGCCCTTGAGCAGTGCCTCCGGGCAGGCGCAGAAACGGGGTATTCGGGCAGGAAAGTCCATTTGCAGCTGTTTTCCGGCCCGTCGCACGATCAGCTTGCCGCTGCGCGTGGCGAAGGAAATGGCGTGCTTCGTGTAACCGAGATGCTCGAAAATCACATGCGCCGCCGCCAGCGTCGCGTGGCCGCAGAGGTCTACCTCCGTCACCGGCGTGAACCAGCGCAAGGCAAAATCTTCCAGCGTGGGAACGAAGAAGGCGGTTTCGGAGAGGTTGTTCTCCTCGGCGATGGCCTGCAGCAGCGCATCATCCAGCCAGGATGACAGGGGAACCACGGCCGCCGGATTGCCTTCGAAAGGGCGGGTGGCGAAGGCATCGACCTGATATTGCTTGAGCTTCACGAAACCTCCCTGCACCACACACATGGGGCTCCCACCGATTAAAGTGGAGGAGAGGGAACCTGGCAATCCCGGTGCACAACAAAAAAGGCGGGCCCGGGGGCCCGCCTTTTTGTCGGATTACAAGTTCTCGGCCAGAGGCTTACTTGTAGAACTTGATCATCTCTTCCAGCGACTTCGGCTTGATGCTCGAAGCGTGGCCGGCGGAACCGAAGGCCTCGTAGCGGGCCTTGCAGACCTGCTTCATGGCATCCTTGGCCACCTTGTAGAACTTGCGCGGATCGAAGTTCGACTTGTTCTCGGCCAGATGCTTGCGGATGGCGCCGGTGGAAGCCATGCGCAGGTCGGTGTCGATGTTGACCTTGCGCACGCCGTGCTTGATGCCCTCGACGATCTCCTCGACCGGAACGCCGTAGGTTTCGCCCATCTCGCCGCCGTAGCTGTTGATGATCTTCAGCCAGTCCTGCGGCACCGACGAGGAGCCGTGCATCACCAGATGCGTGTTCGGGATCTTGGCGTGGATCTTCTTCACCGTGTCGATGGAGAGGATGTCGCCCGTCGGCGGACGGGTGAACTTGTAGGCGCCGTGGCTGGTGCCGATAGCGATGGCCAGAGCGTCCACACCGGTCTTCTGGACGAAATCCTTGGCCTCGTCCGGGTCGGTCAGCAGCGAGGAGTGGTCCAGAACGCCCTCGGCGCCGTGGCCGTCTTCCTCACCCATCATGCCGGTCTCCAGCGAGCCCAGGCAGCCCAGTTCGCCTTCCACGGAAACACCGCCGGCATGGGCCATGTCCACCACCTGCTTGGTGACGGCAACGTTGTACTCGTAGGTGGACGGGGTCTTGGCATCCGGCATCAGCGAACCGTCCATCATTACGGACGAGAAGCCGGACTGGATGGAGCGCAGGCAGACTGCCGGCTCGGAGCCGTGGTCCTGATGCATGCAGACCGGGATGTGCGGATACTGCTCGATCGCTGCCAGGATCAGGTGGCGCAGGAACGGCTCGCCCGCATAGGAACGTGCGCCGGCCGAGCCCTGCATGATCACCGGAGAGTTGGTCTCGTTCGCGGCTTCCATGATGGCTTGGACCTGCTCCAGGTTGTTGACGTTGAATGCCGGCATGCCGTAACCGTGTTCGGCGGCATGGTCGAGCAATTGACGCATTGAAATAAGTGCCATGTTGTCCTCCTAAAGAATCGATTCAGTTGTGTTGCCCGCGATTGTTGTCTCGCAAGGGCGGAAAAGCAATTTTTCCCTAGTTCTTCAAAGGTCTTCGCCGACGCGGATGATCTTCATCGCGTTGGTTGCACCCGACTTGCCCATCGGCGTGCCGAAGGTCATGACGACGAGGTCGTCCGGACCTGCCAGCCCGTTGGCGATCAGCATTCTTTTCACATCCATCGTCGCCTTCGGCGCATCCGTGGGTCCGTAATTGCCCTCGATGGCGATCGGCGTGACGCTGCGATAGATGGCTACGCGGCCGAGGGTCTTTTCCTCCGGGGTCAGCGCATAGATCGGTACTTCGCCGAGGTGGCGCGACATGTAGAGCGCCGAGCGGCCGCTCTGCGTCATCGCGATGATCGCCTTGATCGGCATGATACGGGCCGACTCCATCGCCATGCGGGCAATGCACTCGTCAATGGTTTCCGGCGGGAAGCGCGGATCGCGGGTCTGCGAGGAGGGGAGAACCTTCTGCTTCTCGGTCTCCACACAGGTGCGGTGCATCGCCTTGACCGCCTCGATCGGATACTTGCCGGCCGCCGACTCGCCGGAAAGCATCACTGCATCGGCGCCGTCGAGCACGGCGTTGGCGCAGTCGTTCACTTCCGCACGGGTCGGGATCGGGTTGCTGATCATCGACTCCATCATCTGGGTGGCGACGATGACCGGGCAATTGTATTTCGGAGCCAGGCGCAGGATGCGCTTCTGTACCGGCGGGACGGCGGCATCGCCGATCTCCACGCCGAGATCGCCGCGGGCAACCATGACCACGTCGCTGGCAGCAAGGATCGACTCGAGATTCTCGACCGCCTCGGCGCGCTCTACCTTGGCCACGAGGCCTGCATGGCCGCCGGCTTCACGCACCAGCTGGCGCGCATACTCCATGTCCGCACCGTCGCGCGGGAAGGAGATGGCGATGTAGTCGACACCGATCGCGCAGGCGGTCTTGATGTCTTCCTTGTCCTTGTCGGTCAGGGCTGCAGCCGACAGGCCGCCGCCGGCACGGTTGATGCCCTTGTTGTTGGAGAGCTCGCCACCGACCACGACGGTGCAGTGGATCTCCTGGCCCTTGACGGCATCGACGTCCATGACGATCAGGCCGTCGTTGAGCAGCAGGCGGGCGCTTGGCGCCACGTCGCCGACCAGCTCCTTGTAGGTCAGGCCGACGCGCTCGTCGTCACCGGCATCGAGCGGCAGGGCTGCATCGAGGATGAATTTCTGGCCTTCCTTCAGCAGCGTCTTGCCGGTCTTGAACTTGCCGGTACGGATCTTCGGGCCCTGCATGTCGGCCAGGATACCGACGACGACACCGTGCTTCTTGGCCGCAGCGCGGACATTCTCGGCGCGGGTGCGGTGCTCCTCAGGCGTACCGTGGGAGAAGTTCAGGCGTACAATGTTGACGCCGGCAGCCACAAGCTTGTCCAGAACCTCCGGTTTCTCGGAGGCGGGGCCCAGTGTGGCAACGATTTTGGTTCTGCGGATATGGGTCACTTGGCGGCACGCTCCTCAAGCATTGCAACGGCCGGCAGCTTCTTGCCCTCGAGGAACTCGAGGAAGGCACCGCCGCCGGTAGAGATGTAGGAAACCTTGTCGCCGACGTTGTACTTGGCGATGGCCGCCAGAGTGTCACCGCCGCCGGCGATCGAGAACGCCTTCGACTCGGCAATGGCTTCGGCGATCGCCTTGGTGCCGCCGGCGAACTGATCGAACTCGAAGACGCCGACCGGGCCGTTCCAGACGATGGTGCCCGCCTTCTTCAGGATGTCGATCAGCGCCTGCGCCGAGTCCGGGCCGATGTCGAAGATCATGTCGTCGGCTGCGACGTCCTTGACGTTCTTCAGCGTCGCTTCGGCGGTAGGGGAGAATTCCTTGCCGCAGACGACGTCGGTCGGTACCGGGATGTCGCCGCCGCGGGCTTGGGCGGCAGCGGTCAGGCTCTTGCAGGTGTCGATCAGGTCGGCTTCATAGAGCGACTTGCCGACCGGGTTGCCGGCAGCAGCCACGAAGGTGTTGGCGATACCGCCGCCGACGACCAGCTGGTCGACGACCTTGGAGAGCGACTCCAGCACGGTCAGCTTTGTGGAAACCTTGGAGCCGCCGACAATGGCGACCAGCGGGCGGGCCGGCTTGTCGAGCGCCTTGCCCAGCGCCTCCAGCTCAGCGGCCAGCAGCGGGCCGGCAGAGGCGACCGGGGCGAAGCGGCCGACGCCGTGGGTCGAGGCTTCGGCGCGGTGGGCGGTACCGAAGGCATCCATCACATAGACGTCGCACAGCGAGGCATACTTCTTGGAGAGCGCCTCGTCGTTCTTCTTCTCGCCCTTGTTGAAGCGGATGTTCTCGAGCAGCACCAGCTCGCCATCGGCGACGGCCGGAGCCTTCTCCAGGTAATCCTTCACCAGGCGGACTTCCTTGCCCAGCAGCTTGGAGAGGTGGCGGGCCACCGGTGCCAGCGAGTATTTCTCCTCGAACTCGCCCTCGGTCGGACGGCCCAGGTGGCAGCAAACCATGACCTTGGCACCGGCCTTCATGGCGTGCTGCATGGTGGGTAGGCTGGCGCGGATACGGGTATCGTCGCCCACTTCGCCATCAACCAATGGAACATTCAGGTCCTCGCGGATCAGGACGCGTTTGCCTTTCAGATCGAGATCGGTCATTTTGATTACGGACATTGCTTACTCCTTGTAGGGCATGAATTGCGCAAGCTTGTCAAAGCAGTGTAACAAGGATGTGAATTCATGGTTCTCGGCCGGCCTTGCACCGGGCGTTTGTCGTTGGCTGCTACCTGATCACAGCTGGGGCAACAGACAGTGACAAACGCGGGGGCCGTGAAGCCCCCACGATGTTTCGCTTACTTCGCGATGTGGCGGACCACCCGCATCATGTTGCAGGTGTAGCCGTACTCGTTGTCGTACCAGGCAACGATCTTCACGAAAGT
>OBLQ010000642.1_pt1 | contig 13417 bp, 16 predicted proteins | sample 1519881 | NCBI WGS metagenome assembly OBLQ01 (sample SAMN01911456, study PRJEB22533) | soil metagenome | biome: Soil | place: Malaysia | collected 2012-04-30 | depth DG_metagenome m | reverse complement strand
TGATTAATCGTGATACTTTGCGCCGTCGGGACGGGTTGCTAGACCGGGACCGCGCTACCGGCTGCTGGTCTCGTCGGCGATCTCGTGCCTCATGCTCTGTAGGAGGACCCTTCCCGGCCCGGTGAGTTTGGCCATGAAGCCGCCCTCGCCACCCATGACCGCCTTCTTGAACCCGCCGACGCCTTGGACGTCATAGTCCACGCTTTGCGCAAAGGCGGAGATGTTGCCCGTACTGGCGAGAATCTGTTCGCCCTGGCCGAGCGTGAGGTCGATGAAGTCGCCAGCACCGTGGAGCAGCGCCGTGCCTTGGCCGCTGACCTTCTGGAGGAAGAGTCCAGCACCGCCGAAAAACGCGGCCCTAGCCCTGGCGGGGGTCATGACGTCGATGTGGACGTCTCCGCCCCATGCCGCTACGAACGAGCCGCGCGTCGCAACGACAGGGCCCTGTTGCGCGAGGTCCCAGGTGATGATCTTGCCGGGGTGGTGAGTGGAGAGCGTGGCCTTTTGGCCGTTGCGTTTGGCCTCGAAGTGGATCATTGAAAGCCCACCGCCACTGAGGATGCGCTTGCCGATCGCGCCGGCGTCACCCGGGACTTTGATGTTCCACTCCAGGTCTGGATCCATGACGAGGATCGATCCGGTGTGTGCCCAGCAGGTCTCTCCTTGTGCGAACTCCAAATGCGCCATCTGCGCCAACACTCCTTCTATGCGATATTCCATGGCCCGATGTTACTGCGAATTGGGCCTCGGTCATACGCCCTGCCATACTCGGATGCGATGTTCAAACGGCTGATGCAGAGCGTGGACCGGCTGATGGGCCGTGGCGTCATTGACGACGCGCTCTATGAGGAACTGGAGGAGGCTCTGGTTCTGGCCGATACGAACGTCACCACGGCGGGACAGATCCTGCAAGAGTTGAAAGCGGAGGTGCGATCGAACAAGGTGCGCGACGCTGAGGGGATCAAGGTGGCACTGCGCGAGTCGATCTCGCGACGGTTTTCACAGAGCGACTCGTCGCTTGTCGTTTCTGCCAGCGTGCCGACTGTCTATCTGTTCGTGGGGGTGAACGGGGTGGGCAAGACGACGTCGATCGGCAAGTTGGCACTGAGGCTGGTTCGCTCGGGGAAGAAGGTGCTGCTTGCCGCTGGCGACACGTTCCGCGCGGCGGCGATCGAGCAACTACAGATCTGGGCGGAGCGCTCGGGGGCGGACTTCGTCGGCGCGCAGCCTGGTGCGGACACGAGTTCAGTGATCTTCGACGCTGTGACGGCGGCGAAGGCGCGCGGTATCGACTACGTTCTCGCGGACACGGCCGGGCGGCAACATACGAAGGGGAACCTGATGTCTGAGTTACAGAAGGTGGCGCGCGTGACGGAGAAGGCGCTTGGTCGCCCAGCAGATGAAGTGTTGCTAGTGTTGGACGCCAACACGGGGCAGAACGCGATCCGTCAGGCGGAGGAGTTCACGGCCGCTGCTGGTGTGACCGGGCTGGTCTTGACGAAGTTGGACGGCACTGCGCGGGGCGGTGCGCTGATAGGGGTCTACGAGCGGTTTAAGATTCCGATCAAACTGGTCGGTGTGGGTGAGAAGGTGGAGGATCTGCGCGACTTCGACGCAGCATCGTTCAGCGAGCAGTTGTTCGCATAGTTAATTGTCAGTTGGCTGTGGTCGGTCTGTAGATTGCAGGTCGCGTAATCGGTGTCGCTCAATGACGAAAGGGACTAGAGGTAGAGGATCGGGCAAGAGTGAGCAATTTGGAAGCCTGACTTTCTCGGCTTTGCGGTGCGGCAGGAGCCGCACCCTCCCATCTTGTCGGGGGCGTACAGGGAGCAGTTGTTCGTTTGATTGGTCTCCTTCTCCGCCCCCTTCCTAATCATCTCGATCAAACATACTCATTGGCTCCTTGTTGTGGTAGAGAGAGTTCCTTATTTCGAAGAGGTTTGCTTCTCACTCCAGACTAGAGCCTGTCCGCCGCCTTGACGACGAGGCGGGCCGAAGCGAAGGCTAATGATGATCCGACAATATAGAGAACAGAGCCTCGCACGACCGCGTCCAGGAAGTCTGAAAAGGTCAGGGTCGAGTGGCCGATGAAACTAGATGCGATGAATACAGCCAGGCAAGCAAGCGAGACCGCGATAGCACGGAACGGCCAGCGATCCCTTGCAACGGACAAGAACAATAGTGCGATCGAAACAATTACAGGCATTCCCACATGCTGGAACAACTCTCCCAAAACCATGGTAGTTGGGTTGGAGTGGTAAAGGGATCTGCTGTTCCAATATGACACCTCGGCGATCCGGTAGAGGATCAACAGTACCGAAAGCGTTGCAAAGAAAACACTCGAGAAGACCAGCCTTAGCTTGACTTCACTGGCCATAGGTCTCGTCGCCGGATTCAGGGTCAAAATAGCACAGCACAGGGCCATAGCCTTGGACAGAGGGGCTAACAATAAGGCAACCGGGACGGCGCACCACAGACCCTTCGAAGGTGAGGCGAAGAATCGGCCGTGTCAGCTGTTGCCAGGGATCCTTCATGATCGCTGGCCCCCCGCCCTCGGCCACGGAAACAAGCCAGCCTGAGGACTCCCTGTTTTCGACGTATCGTTCATAGTCGCGTAACAGACTGTCCCTTGCCGTTATGTGACTTGCATTTGATGGATCAAAATCTGGCATCGGTGGCACGGGGTAGAAGTCTCCAAACCCCGCAAACGTCACCTTGTACTTTCTCAGCGGTCTTCCGCCGCCCATGACAGAGATACTGTTCCAATATCGAATGCTCGCATTGACGAATCCGTCCGGATAGGGATCTCTTCGTGTCCAAGCGAGATCCTTGACATATTTATTGCCAAGTTGAAGAGTGCTGATCGGATAATGTCCGTAGTCACTGCTGTAGATTTGTCCTGCAATGCCCAGTTGGTGCATATTCGAAATTTCCGTGGCCCTATAGGCGCTGTACCTGGCACGGAGCAAGACTGGAGTCAGTATGGACACCAAGACAAGCATGATAGCAATAACTACCGTTACCTCAATAAGAGTTAAAGCAGAATCTCTTCTGCTAGAGAAATTCATTCCCCGCCCCCTCTCGCTCATCTACGGCGCACAGGAGCCGCTGGGACACTCTGGCGGGAATCCGATCGCGTCCGACGTGCATCCACCAGCAACGTAGTTCTCTAGTACCCAGTAGTATGTAGATCCACCTGAACACGAGAATCTCTGGCAAGTCCAACTCAAGTACTGATTAGGGGTTCCGCCACTGCATTCTCCACTCTCGATTACCGTAGTTTTTTGGAACGAGGTGCTCGGCGTACAACCAACACACACTGGTTTTGGGCCAAGCGAGCTGGGTGCAGCGAAGTCAATGGTACCCATTGGCAAAGCTAGCCTTGGCGACGCCAGGCCTGCCGCAGCTGAAGCATAAAAGGCGCACATTACGACGAACAAGGTGAATAGACTTCTTTTCACTGTATTTCTCCGTTTGACTTCGAAAAACGCTCCCCGAAGCCGACGACTTGTATGGTAGCAGACCCGCCCGTACTCGAAACGTTGGCATGACGAAATAGGCCTTAAGCCCTATTCTTGCGAATCCGCTTGCATTTCTTGGATTCGGAGTCGTTAACGCAACTTGCGGAACTGGTGCCTGCCGACGCGGAGGATTTTCCCGCGCATCTGGTCGACGGGCAGTGAGAGGAACGGATCGGTCAGGCGCTCTGTGTCGAGCGAGACTGCACCGGCCTGCATAAGGCGGCGCGCCTCTCCGTTGGACTTTGCGAGTTCGAGCGCGGAGATGAGCGCAGCGACGCCGACCCGACGGAGGTCATTGATCTGGTCGGTGGGAATCTCCGCCTCGACTGCCTCGACGGGCTGGTTGCCCTTGGAGAAGGTCTCGACGAAGTAGTTTTCCGCCTGCTGCGCAGCCTCCGGCGAGTGGTAGAGGGCGACGATCTCCTTGGCGAGGCGAACCTTGGCGTCGCGCGGGTTCTTGTCTTCTGTGAGCATCGCGCGCACCTCCTCCATCGGGACGTCGGTGCAGAGTTCGAACCAGTCGAGGATCAGTCCGTCGGGTATGGACATGGTCTTGCCGAACATGTCGTTGGGCGTGTCAACGATCGAGACGTAGTTGCCCAGGGACTGAGACATCTTCTCGGTGCCGTCGGTGCCGACGAGGAGCGGAGAGAGGACGACGCACTGCGGCTCTTGCCCCGCGACCTCCTGGAGGGTGCGCCCCATGAGGTTGTTGAACTTCTGGTCGTTGCCGCCGAGTTCGACGTCGGCCTCGAGGGCGACGGAGTCGGTGCCCTGCATGAGCGGGTACATGAGTTCGTGCATCGCGATTGGCTGGTGGGCGGCCCATCGTTTGGCAAAGTCGTCACGCTCCATGATGCGCGCGACGGTCACCTGGCTGCAGAGTCGGAGCCAGTTGGCGGAGGTCATCTTGCCGAGCCACTCGGAGTTGAAGCGGATCTCGGTCTTCTCTATGTCGAGGATTTTGCCGAACTGCTCTTTGACGGCCTCGACGTTCTCGAGGACTTCTTCCTTGGTGAGTTGCTTGCGCGTCTTGCTCTTTCCGCTGGGGTCGCCGATCATCGCCGTGAAGTCGCCGATGACGAGGACGGCTTGGTGCCCGAGGCGTTGGAAGTCGCGAAGTTTGCGCAGAACGACTGCCCAGCCGAGCGTCACGTCGCGCGCCGTGGGATCGACGCCGAGTTTGATGCGCAGTGGCTCGCCGCGCTTGATCTTCTCGGCGAGGGCCTCTTCGCTGATGATCTCCGTCGTGGCACGACGGAGGACGTCCATTTGCTCGTCGACAGTCATTCGAGGAAGCGAGTGTACCGTCGGTCGCTAGTTGAACTGGAACTCGGGCGACCCGAAGATCAGGCGCGTGACGGCGTCGAGCGTGGGCTCGATGTTAGCGGGGGTCAGCGGCCCGCTCGAGTTGTCCTTGGCCGCTTCGTACAGGATCTGGACCTTTTTCTTCGGAAGGTCGGCGTCGAATACTGACAGGAGCCTATCGACGACGGCTTCCGGCGTGCTGCCTGCTACGGGCAGGTCGCGCATCGCAAGCGCCAGGATGCCACGCGATTGGGCGCCGAAAAGGCGGTCGGCGAACTTGATCCGCTCGACCATCGATCCGGTGGAGATCCACTCCTCGCCGCTCACCCAGCCGGAGACGTCGGGTGGGTACATGAGCTCCATGCCCATCGCCTTTGTGGCGCTCTCGAGGACCCCGGCCGACCCGGCGAAGCGGCGCGTGTTCTGATCGGCTCCGGCACTTCGGACGCGATCCATCACGGCCTCGCCGATCCCGAGGGAGCGCCAGGCCGAGACGCAGAAGTCGATCGGGTTCTTGACGACCGCGCGGCGGGCCTTGTCGCTGTAGAACTCGTCGCTGTTGGCGATGGCGCGGACGAGTTCCTTTGTGTCGAGGTTGGCGGCGATCCACTTCTTGGCGTACTCGTCGACGGTGGCGTTGCTGGGGTTGGGGTAGACGAACCACTCCCAGATCTTTTTGGTGATGTAGTGGGCGGTGTTCGGGTTGGCGATGAGCATGGCCAGAACGTCGTCGCCGTTGTAGTCGCCGGTCTTGCCAAAGATCGTTTTTTCTCCGTCGTCGTGCCGAGCGGGGATGCTGAGGAAAACGGTGTTTCGGTTCGGCTTCTGCGTGGGGATGACCCTGCCGCCGCGCTTGATGCCGAAGGCCCAGCCCGTGAAGGCGCGGGCGATCTCGCGGATGTCGTTCTCCGTGTAGCCGTCGTCGACGCCGAGTGTGAAGAGTTCCATGACCTCGCGGGCGAAGTTCTCGTTGGCGGTGCCTTTGATGTTCTCGTTGTTGTCGAGCCAGTAGAGCATCGCCTGGTTCTTGCTGATCTTGGTGAGCAGGTCGCCGAACGTGCCGGTGGCGTTCTGGCGCAGGGTCTCGACATAGTTGTACATCGCCTCGGGCACATCGACCTTGGCCGCGCTGGTCGCGAAGTGGTCGTGCCAGAAGACGGTCATCTTCTGCTCGAACGGGTGGCGGGTCGCGGAGAGGCGCAGGTACCACCAGAGTTGCATGCCGCGCATGTTGACGACGCCGTTCTTGGGGTTGGAGAAGACGGATGGCTCGACGTCGAAACCTTCGTCGAGGTCCTCATAGTCGAGAAGGCGGTCTACCGCCCCCTTGATGCCGTCTTTGCCGTAGAAGTCGATCTCGGCCTCGCTCGCTCCCAGCCCGAAGCGCCTAAGAAGGTGGGCGATCTTCGCCTGGTCTTTTGGAACCGCCATGTTAAGTGAGACGATGCGACGAGAGCCCGGTTCAACCGTCGCTAAAAATGACAAAGAGCCCGGCCGGTCAGCCGGGCTCTAGAACTTGTCGGTCGTAGTCCTCAGACTTCTGGAACGTTCGTGGCCTTGAACGTAGCCTCGTTCACGAACTTGAACAGGGAGGAGCCCTGATACTCCGCCTTCAGGGCATAACGGACTTGTTGGCCGTTTTTGGTCTTGCGGACCATCTTGGTCTTTTTGACCATCGAGTCCGGTACGTCTACATGAGATCGAGTCTTCAAGTTATAGAACTGCATTATCCCTCCTCGGCAATCTCCTCGGATCGCTAGAGGGCCGCCATCCACCGAACCTCCGGTCAAGGGGCCTAGGTTCAAGCGACCGGCCACAGTTTGCCCACATTTGAACCTGGTAAGCAAGCGGTTGGCGGACTTTCTTGTGGATTTCACGCTCAAATCAGGCTCAAATGACCAAAAACGGCAGGTTCAAACGGTCATAAGAGCGGCCCCGAGGCTCTGCCTCGGGGCCGATTCGTGCCTGACCAGGCGGTCAGTTAGAGTTTTACGTGGAGGGTGCGCTCGACCGCCTTGCCGTCCTTGACGCGCACGGTGCGCAGGACGATGGTGTCTCCAGCGTTCGAACCCTGGATCACTTCCGCGATCTCCTCACCGCTCTTGACGTCGTTGCCGTTGATGGCGGTGATGACGTCGCCTTCCTCGAGTCCGGCCTTGTCGGCGGGCGAACCCTGCTTGACGCTGACGATCACTGCACCGTCGACTCCGCCAGGCAGGTTGTACTGCGTGCGCATGGTGTCGTCGAGGTCGTTGAGCGTGACGCCGAGGGTCGGAGGCTGGGGCGGCATCAGGTCGCGGAGGTTGGGGAACCCGTCGAACGGGTTGTCGTCGCGCTGTCGCAACTGCAACTGCGGCTGCTGCGGCTGTTCGATGGTCGGCTTCGTCAGAACCATGCTCGTCGTGTGGTCCTTACCGTCGCGGTCGTAGACCACCGTGACCTTGTCGTTGGGAGACTTCTTGTAGAGTTCGACTCTGAGGTCGGTCTCGTTGCGGACGTTGACCCCATCGATGGAGGTGATGACGTCGCCGACCTTGATGCCGGACTTGTCGGCGGGGTCACCGGGGTTGACCTGGTCTACATAGGCACCAATGATGCCCTTCTCCTTCTGCTCATAGGGCTTGAGGTTGCGCGGAACGATACCCATCATGCCGCGGTCGAACTTGCCGGTCTTGATGAGTTCATTGGAGACGACCTGGACGACGTTCGCGGGGATCGCGAAGCCGATGCCGGCGCTTGCGCCGGAGGTGCTGTAGATCGAAGTGTTGACGCCCACGACGTTGCCGTCGATGTCGACGAGCGGCCCGCCGCTGTTGCCGGGGTTGATCGCCGCGTCGGTCTGGATCATGCCTGCGTAGTAGCGTGTGGCACCGATGCCGTCGCTGGCAAGGCCGGGCCTGCTGATCGCGCTGACGTGTCCGAACGTGATCGAGTTCTCAAGGCCGAACGGCGCGCCGGCCGCGATGACGATCTGGCCGGGCTTGACCCCGTCGCTATTGGCAAAGTGGAGAGTGCGCAGGTTCTGCGCATCGATCTTGACCATGGCGATGTCCATGTTGGGATCGCCCGTCTTGGAGACCTTGCCGTCCAGTTCCCTGCCGTCGGAGAGGATCACCTTGACGTCCTTGGAGGAGCCGACGACGTGGTCGTTGGTCACGATCCATCCGTCGGTCGTCAGAATGAAGCCGGAACCGTCACCGCCGCCGCTGGTCATAAAGCGGCCGCGGTACTGGGGGTCCACGTGGATGTGGACGACGGCCTCACCCACGTACTCGCTGAGTTGGGTGTACTGTGCGTCGAGATCCGCGAGGGAGGTCCCCTTCGACGCCCCCTCGGTCGGGGGCGAATAGGAGATCGTCTTGTGGATCGGCACGTATTTCAGCGTGTTCATGCCGATGAGAGGCGCCTTCTCCACTGAGGCGACGACGACACCGCCGACGACCACGCCGAAGGTCAAAATGAGATAGGGTCGCGTCAAGACTCGTGTCCAGTTTTTCATTGGTTCCTACCGAAGTATAGGCCTGTGAGGAGCGGTTCTCCCCACGCCTGTGGTCTATTTAGAATAAACGTGTAAGAGGTCTGGTGTTGTTCCAGGGGCCCAAGATTGTGCTCGTTCAGGCTCAAGAAATCGTTGGCTAGGCGTCTCTTGGTGGCCGCCGAGACCTCTCCGAGCACTCTCACCTTGATTCCGCTCAAACTGGTTCCGTCGGCCTCGCCGGAGAACGGCTCGTCGTCTTCGTCCATCCGCGCCCATAGGTAGACGGTGGCGACGGACATGCCGTCGGACAGACGGACGGCGACGAACTTCTTGGCGGAGTCGCCCATGATGTGGATGGCCTGAAGAGCGAGCCCGGCGGGAAACTGCTTGGGCAGGACGGGCGTGAACCCGGCAAACAACTGGGCTTGCCCGGGCGAGGCGATCTGCACGGGCCCCCACTCGCGCTTGATCTGCGCGTCGTCGGGAGCGATGTTCTCGATGGAGTTGCCGATCGGCGGGACCCCGACTTGCACCTGCGTCGTTTCCACCATCGTCAACTTCTTACCGTCGGGTTGAACGACCTCGTACCTCAGGATGAGGTAGTTGGCGGCGTCGATCGCTAGCCTGAAGTCGGAAACTTCAGGGTCGAGCCCCTTCATGTACACGATCTTTGCATTTCTTCCGGCGACGTCCGTATCCTTCTCAAACGTGACCTCGAAGTTCTTCTCGATCAGTCTCGCTCTGAAGACGGGGTCTATTCTGAAGGTATAGGGTGAGCGCTCGATACGCAGCACGTTGTCGTGCGGGTCATAGTTGCGCCACTCTGTACCATTGTCGAACGAGATTGCGCCAGCGTAGACAAACGGGCGCGTGATAGTTGCACGGATACCTTTCTGTGGGTCTATCTGAACGGTGACGCTGATCGGCGCACCGCCATCGGCCCGCCTCTGGAGCAGGGTCGCCCTGACTGACCTCTGTCCATCGAGCGCTTTCAACAACAGGTTGAGAGCATTCACATCAGACTGGGCGGAGGCGGCGACGGCTAGGCAGGCTGTAAGAACGGAAGCAGCAATCCTGCACATCAGGGGAAGCGGTTGACGGGGATCAAAGGCGCGTGACCCTCCAACTCGGGAATGGTCAAGGCTCGATCCGAAGCCGCATCGTACGCTGGAGAAGAGTCGGCCGTTGGCTTTGTGGCCACGGGCTTGAAGAACACATTGAAGAGCAGGAACGCGAGGACCGCCGCCGCGACTGACGTTGCGATAAGGGCTCCGAAGGCCCTGCGGCTCGGCCTCTCTGGCTCGACGGCGCCGATTGCAACCATGATCCTCGGGACAAGGTCGGCCCTCGGTGACGGCGAGGGCATCGAGGCCAGGCCGTGCTTGATGGCACGGAGCTCTTCGAGTTCTGCGCTGCAGTCGTTGCACAGGGAGAGGTGCGACCGTACCTCGAGCATCTGTTCGCCCGTCAGTTCTTGATCCAGGTAACTGGAAAGCAGGTTTTGAGCGATTTGGCAGTTCACTTTAAAGTCTCCTCGTACCGGCCAGGACAGTTCCTGCCAAGGTACTCGCGCAGTTGGCGCCTTCCCCTATGGATGCGGGACCTCACGGTTCCGACGGAGGTCTGCATCACGTCGGCGATCTCCTCATAGGAGAGTCCCTCGATGTCGGCGAGGACCACAGCGGTGCGGAACTCGGACGTCATCGCCTTGAGCCCAAGTTGGAGGGGCTCTTCGAGCGTCGACTCCATGACCTCGGAGTCGGTCGACGCGGTCTCGTCGGGAAGATCCCAGGTTTGGCTGCCGTCGGAGCCGCTCTGATCCATGCTGACGGTGCGGAGCCTCGTCTTCTTGCGCATCGCGTCGATGTGCAGGTTGGTCATGATCCTATAGATCCAACTTGTGAACGGCAGGTTTTCGTCGTACCGGTGGAAAAACCGGTATGCACGGACAAAGGTCTCCTGGACGAGGTCTTCGGCCTCAGTGCGGTTGGAGGTCAGGCGCATCGCCATGTTGTAGGCCTGACGATGGGTGTCCGCCGTCAACCTCTCAAAGAGCTTGAGGCGTTCCTGCTTCGTCCTGCCTGCCGACTTGATCCAAGTAGCGATCAACCTGTTCCGTTCCTCGGACTGCATATACTGGTTCCCGGGCCTGAGTAGTTCCTACCTATGATACAGCAGGTCCAAAAACATTTTCTCGTAGACCAGGGTCGCGTTGGCATTGCCTTGGACCAAACGGTGGGCCTCGGCGATGCTCCTGAGCACGTACGGCCTGTCTGCGGCCCGGCTGTGCGCCCATGCGGCGACGGCCTCGATCGTCCGGGTGTGAGCCTCCCTCGCGTTGAGGTCGAGCGCCTTGGCGAGCCTGTCGGCGATGGCCTTGCACCTCTCGGCCACTCTGAAGGCGGCTCCGAAGGGCCCTTGCCAGGCTCCTTCGAGGAGGCTTAATAGATCCTCGTAGACCTCGCGGTTTTCCAAGACACGCGCCACGCCGCCAGGAGAACCGCCGAAAACCGATTCAACCGGCGTTCGATCTGCCTGGGCGGACGTGACGCCCTGATCGGCAGGCAATTCGCATGCCAGACAGAGGCAGCGCGAGCGGATTGTGGGGCTGACCCTCGTGAATTCGCTCGTCGTGAGGATGAGGCGGACGCCTTCGGGCGGCTCCTCGAGGGTCTTGAGCAGGCAGTTGGCGGTGTCGTAGTTCAACCTTTCGGCGCGCTCGAAGACGATGACCTTGTGCCTCGCCATCAGGGGCCTGGTCCGGATGAAGTCGAGGACGAACTCGATATCGGGGCGGTCGGTGTCCTGTTCCCAGCCAGGCACGGGGTGCATCGCGCTGAGTTTGATCTGGCTGGCGGGGCCCCAGGGCGGGATGCGTTGGAAGTCGACCGCGCGACCTCGACCGAAAGAGGCGCAGACTGAGCACTCACCGCACGGGCCGCCGTCCTCGCGGGGGTTCTGGCATAGCCAGGCCTGGGAGAGGTAGTCGGCGAGGCGGCTCTTTCCGGCACCCTCGGGGCCGTACAGCAGGAGTGCGTGGGAGGCGGAACCGGCGGAAAGGACGCGGGCGACGGCCCGCTTCGCGCGCTCGAGCCCTTGCAGGGCGTCCAGGTCAGTAGCGCACGAACTCATCGACGTTCATCAGAAACATGACTGCGCCCCCGACGGGCACCTTGACTGGGCTCGGGATGAACGCGCCCGGCGGGGCGGCCTCGAAGGGCATGACGTTGACCATCTGCTCGCGCGCTTTGCAACTCTTTTGGACGATCGACTTGAGTGCGGCGACCTGCTCGTCTTCGACCCCTATGAGCAAGGTCGTGTTGCCCTCCCGCAGAAAGCCCCCGGTCGAGCCGATCACGGTGAACTTGTAGCCTTCCCTGACCAGTTCCTCGGTGAGTTTGTTCCTGTCCCGGTTGTGGACGATGCAGACGACGAGTTTCATCCGTTACGGGGATTGTATCGCAAATCGGCGTCCGGCAGAGGCAGACAAGGCCGCCCGGCTCGGTCTGCCGGGCGGCTTTGTCGTCGTAAGCGGCTACTGGCCCTTTTCCGGTTGCTGCTCCACGTCGGGATTGCTCTTTAGGAACTCTTCCTCGCGCTTTTTGGCAGCATCGTACTGGGCTTGCTTGCCACCGTCCTTGGCGGCCTTCTCGACTGCTGCAGCGTTGAACTCGTTCATTTTCGACGTCTGAGCCGAGTCAGAAGTGTGCAGGCAGCCACCGAGAGCCAAGCAGGCCACCAGGGAGCACAGAAGCCACAGTCTCACGGTTGTGCACCAAGCGCCCAGAGCGGGTAGTCGATGGTCGTGTTCGGCTCGGCAGAGAAGCCAACGTTGCCCGTCGTCTTCGTGAAGTCGCACTCCATAGTGGCCGGGAAGGTCCAACCGGAGAAGGAGTCCGCCGAGGACGAGCCTGGGATGTACTGTTCCTTCGGAGGAGTCAGTGCCAGGAACTGTGCAGCGGGTAGGAACTTCGCGTGGCCGTCGCAGAAGCCGACGAGGATGCCTTGGGCGGGCATCTTTTGCGCGTCAGGCACTGTGCCTTCCCTCCTGTTGACGCAGTCGTCAGCCGTGCCCTTCATGAGTCGGTACTGCCAGAACTCGCGGATCGCTAGCGGCCAGACCTTGACATGGACGCCAGCCGTCACGCTGTCGTCCGACGCTCCAGGCAGCACGGCCTCTGGCGTAAGGGGCATCGTGAGTAGGAGGTTCGCCTGCGCCGGGTCGGGGACGCTCAACTGTGAGCCGCCGATCCAACTGTCGCGGAACTGTCGCTTGAAGGTAGCCGACCGCGCATACACGTCGAGCGACCCCGTCACCGCAGAGTTCAGAACGAGACCGTACACCAACTGACCGTTTTGGTTCCAGTTGTCCTGTTGCTTCTGGCGCAGACCGTCCTCGAACACCTGCACGTTCTTGACGTACGGCATGATCCACTTCTGCCATGAGAAGTGGTTCCGCCTGTAATAGAACGGGAACGTCCTGCAACCGGCACCGTTCGGGTTCCAAGGGTTCGAGTTAAGGACCGGGTTGAGCGACGAGAACGGCGCGCAGTCGTCATTGCGCGGGTACAGGTCGTCGTAGTCGTTCGTGTACATGATCATCGCCAGACTGATCTGTTTCTGGTTCGAAATCCCCACGGCCTTCTTTGCCGCCACCTTGGCTTGCGCGAAGACCGGGAAGAGAATTGCGGCCAGGATCGAGATGATCGCGATGACAACGAGCAATTCAATAAGTGTAAAAGCCTTCCGAATCATATCTATCTCTCCACCAGACCGAATAGCAACCGGGCTGGTATTGGGGCCCCGTGCCAACTGACTTTTGCGAAACCCCGTGTCGGCATTATAGCCACGTAGAAAGCCCGCAAATGCCCACTTGGCGGCACAGTTTTCACAAAATAATGCGACGTTAATCTTGCCTCGCGGTCGATGCCGGTCGGAGCGAACCCAGACTAGTAGATGAGAGAGGCTTTGCGCACGGCCTCGAAAGCGGCCGTTTCTTGTGATATGCGCTCTTGGATGGTGCCCAAGGATGTCGCCTCTTCGATCGCGTGGCGCAGCCATTCGTTGCCCGCGAGGATGTCGAACGGCAGGCGCTCGTACTCGTATTCGT
>OBLQ010000641.1_pt1 | contig 13420 bp, 14 predicted proteins | sample 1519881 | NCBI WGS metagenome assembly OBLQ01 (sample SAMN01911456, study PRJEB22533) | soil metagenome | biome: Soil | place: Malaysia | collected 2012-04-30 | depth DG_metagenome m | reverse complement strand
CGGCCTTGGCTACGTCCTTTGCGGCGTTCTGGACCTGTTTCCTCCACGCGGCGTCATTGCCCTGAGCCAGGGCGACGCCTGACACAGTGGCCATCACAACGATCAGCGCCGCCCTAACGAACCGGCAAGGCGCTGTTCCAGTATCTACACATCCTCTCATGATTGATACAGTACCGCAGTATGTCCAGTAGCGGTTCCTTGAGCTTCAGGTTTTCTCGATGCTCGATCCGTTCAAACCTGAACTCGATCATGTGCCGGCGAGGCTAGCCACTCCTTCAGTGCTGCAATTGCCTGCTGACACGATTCCTATCCGAGCATGTCGCGCAGCTTGAGGACTGTGTTCCAGTTGCGCGCGGTGCCGGTCGCTGTCAGTTTCTTCCAGCTTGAATTTGCCGAGAGTCTCGACCTGCCCGCACCTTCAGGGTAGGTCACGTACAGCGCTTGCTTTCCAACCGCGATCTGCTCGGGGCCACTGTATTCGAGGTCGCTGACTGACTTGGCTGTCGGAACCTTGTCAAAGAAGATCGCGTGCAAGAGTCGGGGGTCGTTCACCGCTTGCTCTTGGAAAGGGTTTTCCGCTAGAAGTCTTGCCCAGTCGGCACCAGTCCGCACGTACCACACAACATTGAGTCCCAGGTGTCCAGGCGCCTCTTCGCCCAAAAGCGCCTGCCACTCCTTTGCAGACCGCTTTCCGGCCTCAAATGTGAAGTTGCCGCTTTGGTGCAGCGTCTTGGGATCGTTCGCGCCGATGTGCTCGAGGAACGCACGAAGGTCGGCCATCTTGACGACGTTCGACCCGCCGACATTAATCCCGCGCACGAGTCCGATGAGCCTGGCCACTGTGGTGATCGTAGCACGCGAGACAAGCCTAGTGTGCGAAGACCATCTGTCGCCTGAAGAGCGTCCGCAACAGCGCAAGGACGACGATCGCAGCCAGCATGAGCAGCACAGAGAGCGCCTTCGCCTGACCGAGGTCTGTCTCGAAGCCGAGGTAGATGGCGAGAGGCATCGTCTGGGTGGTGCCGACCATGTTGCCGGCGAAGAGGATCGTCGCACCGAACTCGCCGAGTGCGCGCGCCCAGGCAAGGGCAGCACCGCCGACGATGAACGGTGTACTGACCGGCAACAGGATCGAGGTCGCTATGCGCGCTCCGCCCGCGCCGTCCAGGCGCGCTGCCTCGACCATCGAGGGGTCGACTGCCTGCAGCCCGTTCGCCACCGCGCGCACGAAGAACGGTGCGGCGACGAAAGTCTGAGCCATGATCACGGCTATGGGCGTGAACGCGATGTGCACGCCCATAGCGTCGAACGAGGCGCCGAGGAGCCCTTGTCGGCCGAACGCCAGGAGAAGCGCGATGCCCGCGACCGAAGGCGGCATGATTGCGGGCAGCGTAACGAAAACTTCGAGGAAGCCGGAAAGCCACGTTGGCGCGCGGAGGATCGCCAGAGAGACGCCGAAGCCGAACACGACAATCACGAAAAGGCTGACCAGCGTCGTCTTGAGACTGAGCAAGATGGCAAGCCTGGCAGTCTCGTGGTGGAGTTGGCCGAAGACTTCACCGGGCGGCGTGCCGAAGAAGAGCGCGACGATCGCGAGGCCGACGAGCAGGAGCAGCGGAGCGCCGAGGAGGAGCGAACCGCCGGTGAATGCCCAGGCCCTTACTGCAGTTCGATTCTTCGGATCCAATTGATCCAAGTCTCCCGGCCGAGGCCCGGTGCGATCAGTCGGTAGTTGCCGTCGGTCGAGCGCACCAGCACGGCCCTACTTGCAGCCAGGTCGGCCACCGTGACCGTCTGCCTGCGCCCGTCAGCCCCGACGAACGTCGCGCGTTTTGCGTCTTTGACCTCCGGCAGCGCCGTCACGAGGACTCCCGTATGTGTGATACGTCCGCCGTCTGTCTTGACGGTTGCCTTCGCGTACTTGGAAGAAAGCGGAAGTTGCACGCGCGTCTTGCCGACCATGATGGAGCGCACCGCACGCGTTACTGAAACGAGCCCGCTCCTTTCGAGAGTCTTCTGAGACGAAATTCGGAAGAGGAAGTCGATGAATGTCTTCGCCTCGTCGCTGTGCGCCGCGCCTTCTGGAACCGCCACCGGGTAGTCGGCGTTTTCGTTGAATTCGTCCGGGATCGTTACCAGTTGGACTGTGCCCTTCGCAGTCGCTACGTCGCTGACGTAGACGATTCCCGCATCGGCTTCGCCGAGTTTGACCTTTGCAAGGACGGCCTTGACGTCGGCTTCGCGCGAAACGACGTGCGAGCGCACGGTCTTTAGCCACGGGTCGCCGAACGAGGCCCGTGCTTTGCTGAAGAAAGACTCTGTGTAGTGCCCGACTGGGACGGCGGGGTCCGCGATCACGATGACATTTGCCTTTGCGAGGTCGCGCGGCGACTTCAACCCCGAGAATCCCTTCCGAACGGCAATGGCGAGTTCGTTGTGCGCGAACACGCGGTAGGTGTCCTTGGCGTAGTCGATGTCGCGCATGTTTTTGACTGCTGCGCTCGCGAAGACATCGGCGGGGGCACCGTGGGAGATCTGAGTTGCGAGGGTCTGTGAACCCGCAAAGTTCAGCCGTACTTCCACGCCCGGGCGGGAGGCCTCGTACTGCTCGGCAAGGTCGGTGAAGGCCTCCTTAAGCGACGCCGCGGCGAAGACGTTGAGGTTCGTCTCCGATGCTGGCGTTCTGGAAATGAGCAGGCCGAGGACAAGTCCGAGCATGTCCCCAAGATGCTACCAGCCGGGGCGGAGGCGCACCTGGCAGTTTCGAGGAATCCCGCACGCGTTGACGTGGCGCGGGTGGGTGGAAATCCCAACTTTTGATGGATTGCGGACTGGCGACGCCCGCGCTACACTCTTGACATGGACTACGGGCGCCGCGACCTTGCCGCTATGGCGGACCTGCTTGCGAGCCCTGTCTTAGTGAGGATATTGTGCACGTGGTCCTTGACCGTGGGCACAGAAATAAAGAGGCGATCGGCGATCTCCTTGTTGCTGAGGCCCTGCGCCACGAGTGTGGCGACTTCGGTCTCGCGGGGTGTGAGCCCCTCAATGTGCGGAGTCGTTGAGGAGTCATGTAGGATGACGAGCGGCGCGCCAAGATCTTCTGTGGCGGCGAGGTCGAGCGTGACGCGCTCCTCGCGAAGCGCCTGCTGCGAACCCAGGGCCACGAGGTCTTGGAAGGGCACCGAGCCTTCGTGCGCCTGTAGCCTTTTCACGACTGAGCGAAGCTCGACCAGCGTCTCCTCGGACAACCTCAAAGCACGTGAATTATATCAGAACAGAAGGATCTACCAATGACAGTAACTGAACAAGACAAGCAAGTCATACAGGGCATGTATGCGGCGATGCAGGCGGGTGAGTCTGGCAAGGAGAACCTGATCGGGCTCTTCGCCGCCGACGCGACCTTCGTCGAGCCGTTCAACGGCCCGCCACAGACGCACAGGGGGATCGACGCGATCCGAGCCCGCGTCAACGAGATGGTGCGGCAGCCGCGCCCGCCCGACTTTCTGCTGAAGGTCGACCAGGTGACGACCGAGAACGGCGCACTCGTCGCCTATTGGACCTGCACGTCCGACGCGATGCCCGGCCCGATGAAGGGTCGTGACGAACTGAAGATCAGCGACGGAAGGATCTCGTTCCTCAAGATCGAGGTTACGACTATGCCCGGACAACCATCATGAACAGACCCATCATTTTCGCAACAGTCGCTCTCATTGCTGCTTCAGCCTTTGCTTGGCCGACTAAGTGCGTGCGCAAGCAACTCGAAGAAAACTACGCGTTCTTCGCCAAGTCCTGGAAGAAGAAGGACCTCGAACCGACCTACAAGTACATGACCGACGACTTCACTGCCGTCGGCATGGAGCCGGGCGGAAAGGTGATCGACCGCGACACTATGATCGAACGGACCAAGCAGTTGCTCGCCGCTGACGGTATCACTTGGCCGCGCAAGGTTCTGAGCGTCAAGGTCCATGGCGAAACGGCTGTGGCGATCGTCGACGGACACTTTACAGGCATGATGCCAACAGGACAAGCAGGCAAGGCTCAGAAGTTCGAACTCATCGCAAAGACGAAAGACACCTGGGTTAGGATCGGTCGCGAGTGGAAGTTCAAGAAGATGGAGATCGTCGAGTCGAAGGTCATGATCGACGGCAAGGTCGTCGGCAACTGAAATTCCGAGGGCCTGGCCCGGGATTAGGCCTTGGCGGCCCGGGCAGACTTCATGATTTGTCGGATTGCTCCGAGGTGGTAGAGAGCGTGTGCTGGGACGACCATCATGCCCAGCATCGACTCCTTGTCGGGCCGCGATTCGGACTGTGCTCCGTGCTCTCTCAATTCACGATATTCGCGTTCAAGGTCTGCGCGCAACTCGTCCCACCTGGCGGCGTCGACGGTTTGCACCAGCCAGGTTGCCTCCCAGTCGCCGGTCGTCGGCTCGCCACGAATCACGGCATTGGTCCAGGCAAGCGCCTGTCGGAGGTGGTTGACGTGCGAGGCGATCGAATTTGTATCCGTGGTCGGTTTGTGGCTCGCCTCATTGGCGGTAAGAGCAGCCAGAGTGTCGATCAGGCCACCTCCTTCATGCTCGACGATCCAGGTGTAGTCCTGTCCCTCGGGTTTTCCGACGAACGTCTCGTCGAGCAGCACGAGCGCAGCGTCCCGAAAGTCCGAATAAGCGATCATGTGCTGAAGTTACCCAGGCAGGAGCCGATGCCCGCCACCCTCTGAATCGTCATAATAGGACGTAGAGGCAACGACCAGATGACCAACGAAAAGACCACGACGACCAGACGACAGTTCCTAGCGGCGGCGGGAGGCGTCGCGGCGGCCTCGGTGCTCCCGGGCGTTGCCAAGGGGTTCCACAACAGCGTCGACGACACGATCCGTGTGGCGCTGGTCGGATGCGGCGGTCGTGGGAGTGGAGCAGCGGTCAACGCGGTGAGTGCCAAGGGCGGGAACGTCAAGTTGATCGCTATGGCCGACGTCTTCGAGGACAGGCTCAGCAGCAGTTTCGACAACCTCCAACGTGCGATCGGCGACAAGATGGATGTGCCGAACGACCGCAAGTTCCTCGGGTTCGACGCCTATCAGCACGCGATGAACGTGCTGCGTCCAGGCGACGTGGTCATCCTGACGACTCCGCCAGCGTTCCGGTGGGTGCACTACACCTATGCGATCAAGTTGGGGATCAACGTCTTCATGGAAAAGCCGCTGGCGGTCGACGGCCCGGCGGCGCGGCGGATGCTGGAACTGAACAAGCAGGCGATGGCGAAAGACATGAAGGTCGGCGTCGGCCTGATGTCACGGCATTGCACCGGCATGGAGGAACTTCACGACCGGATCAAAGACGGCGCGATCGGCGACATTATTCTTATGCGGGGCTATCGCATGCACGGTCCGGCGGGATCGGCGTTCTCTCTGCCCAAGCCGGACGACATGACCCACCTCGAGTACCACATCAGGCGGTTCCACAGCTTCCTCTGGGCGAGCGGCGGCTGCTTCAACGACTTCTATATCCACCACGTCGATCACCTCAGTTGGATGAAGGACATGTGGCCCCAGAAGGCGCAGGCAGTGGGTGGACGTCACTACCGATACGACTCGGACGGCAAACGGTACATCGACCAGAACTTCGACGGCTATTCGGTGGAGTACACGTACGAGGACGGCACAAAGTTCTACTTCGACGGCCGTTGTATGAACGGTGCGCATGGGATCTACTCAAGTTATGTGCACGGCACGAAGGGCTGCGCGGTGGTCGCGCGCTCGAACGACATCGGTGGGCCGCAGGCGATCTACAGCGGACAGGATCCTACGGTCGGACAGCCGGTGTGGCAGTCGACGGACAGGACGAACCCGTATCAGAACGAGTGGGACGTGCTGATCGACAAGATCCGCAACAACCAGCCGCACAACGAGGTCGAACGCGGCGTCTATGCGAGCGCGAGCAGCAGCATGGGGCGCATGGCGGCGCACACCGCTCAGGAGCTTACGCTGGATGACTTGATCAACTGCCAGCACGAGTTCGGACCGACCGTTGCGGAACTCGACTACAACAAGCCCTCACCGCTGATGCCCGGCGACGGCGGCCTTTATCCGATCCCTGAGCCCGGTATCAAGAAGGATCGCGAGTATTGATCGGCTTTTTGCTCTTGGCTGCCGGCTTATTGAGCTCTTGCGTGCAGGATCAGTCGTACGTCGAGAAACTGCCTGATTCGACGGTCGAGTTCAAGATGGTGCCCGTGCCGGGCGGAACGGTCAAGGTCGGCGACAAGGAGGTCAAGGTTGCACCGTTCTTTATGGGCGCGACGGAGGTGCCTTGGGAGGTGTTCGACGCCTTTCTCCTGAGCGGCGAGCCCTCGCCGCCCTACGACCAGACCGACTTTGCGCCGGACGTAATCGCGCGGCCAAGCCGCTCTTACATCCTGCCCGACCTCGGCTGGGGGCACCAGGGGTATCCGGTCATCAACGTCTCGTCGACGAACGTCGAGATGTTCTTGCGGTGGCTTCGGTCCGTGACGCACAAGAAGTACCGGTTGGCGACAGAAGCAGAGTGGCAGTTCGCGTGCGAGGGAGGGTCGAGCGGCCCGTGGCCGCCGGCAAAGGACGTGCTGGACAAAGAGGCGTGGTACGCGCCGAACAGCGGCGACCTGACGCATCCCGTCGGGAAGAAGGAGCCGAACGGCTATGGGCTCTACGACATGCTGGGGAACGTCGGCGAGTGGTGCAAGGACATGGCGGGCAAGGACGTGCTGTGCGGCGGCGACTTTACGCAGGACGCTTCGCAGATGACGCCGTTCGAGCGGAGGTATTGGTCGCCAGATTGGCAGACCACCGACCCTCAGATCCCTAAGTCGCGGTGGTGGCTCTCGGACGGGTTCTTCGTCGGCTTCCGGCTGGTTTGCGACAAGTAAGTCAAACGCTCAGCTTTTCAAAGAGGCGTGCTTCAAGTCGGTCGCGGACGGAGTCCATCGTGATCAGTTCAAGGACTTCGGCGGCGAACGCGTAGACGAGGATGCCTTCGGCTTGCTCTTTTGAGATGCCGCGCGAGCGGAGATAGAACAGCGGCGTGTCTTCTAGCCGGCCGACGGTCGCACCGTGAGTGCACTTGACGTCGTCTGCGAAGATTTCCAGTTGCGGCTTGGAGTCGATGGTCGCCTTGGGCGAGAGCAGCAGCGCGGCGTTGTTCTGCACGGCGTCGGTCTTCTGCGCGTCCTTGTAGACGAAGATCTTGCCGTTGAACACGACCGTCCCCTCGTCGTCGACGATCTGCTTGTAGACCTCGAAGGAGTTGCAGTTGGGCTTTGCGTGGTCGAGCCGAGTGTGGTTGTCGATGTGTTGCTTTCCGCTTGCGACCACCACGCCGTCAAGTCGTGTGACGATGTGCTCGCCGCCGAGCCAGAACTCCTGGTCGGTGCGAGCGATTGCCCCACCGAAGGCGACGTTGTAACTGCGGTACTCAGATCCTCCTTCTTGCTTGATCGCCCAGAGAGCCGCACTGTAGGTCGACTCGCTCTCGTCCTGGACGCGCACGTGCTCGACGTTCGTGCCAGTGGCGGCGTAGACCTCAGTTACGGGAAGCACGAGGTTCGTACCCTCGCCGTCTGTGAGGTAGGTCTCGACTATCTTTGCGATCGCACCCTCTTCGGCGACAATGAGCACGCGCGGCGCAACGCACTGGCCGTCGCCGTTCGTGACATGGACAATTTCGATCGGCCGTTCGATCGTAGCGCCCTTTGCAAGGTGTAGGAATACGCCGTCCTCGAAGATCGCCGTGTTGAGCGCGGCGAATGTGTGCGATTCCTGCTTCGCGATTAGGCCGAGGTGCTTTTTGACGAGATCCCCGTTCTCATTGATCGCGTCGCGCAGGGACTTGATCGTGAGTCCGTCTGACTTAGTGACTTCTAGTTGGTTGCGATCGAGGCGGCCATTGACGACGAGCACCTTGTCCGCACCCTCGTTCCACTGCAAGTCGATGCCGAAGACTGCGGGGCCGGGCTCGGAAGACTTGAGGTCGAGCGTGGTGAGCGGGCGGAGAGGCGTGTACTTCCACTCCTCGTTCTTAGGGGTCGGCACGCCGAACTCACGGTGCGTGTCGATGCCTTTCTGCCGGAGTGCGCGCAACCAGTCTGGGCCGCTTCCGACAAGGCTCTCGCCATGAGCGAGGAGGGTCGAGAGTTCGACGTCGTACCGTGGGAGCAGTTCGTTCGCCATCTAGTTCTTGCCCGCGAACTCCTGTTCGAGCCAGCCGTAGCCTTTCTCCTCGAGTTCGAGGGCAAGTTCCTTGCCGCCGCTCTTGACGATCTTGCCGTCCATGAGGATGTGCACGAAGTCGGGGATGATGTAGTTGAGGAGCCGCTGGTAGTGCGTGACAACCACGAAGGCGCGGTCTGGCGAGCGCAGGGCGTTGACGCCGTCGGCCACGGTCTTGAGCGCGTCGATGTCGAGCCCGGAGTCGGTCTCGTCGAGGACGCAGAGCGTGGGCTCCAGGACGGCCATCTGGAAGATCTCGTTGCGCTTCTTTTCTCCGCCGCTAAACCCTTCGTTGACGCTTCGCGAGAGCATGTCGTCGCTGAGGCCGAGCATCTTGACCTTCTCGCGGATGTGCGAGAGGAAGGACATGGCGTCGATCTCCTCCTCGCCGTTCGCCTTGCGCTTGGCGTTGAGTGCCGCGCGCAGGAAGTAGGTGTTGCTGACGCCGGGGATCTCGACGGGGTACTGGAAAGCCATGAAGACGCCGCTCTGGGCGCGCTCTTCTGGCTCCATTTCGAGGAGGTCCTTGCTATCCAGCGTGATCGAGCCGCCGGTGACCTCGTAGTCCTCACGGCCGGCGATTACGTTGGCGAGCGTGCTCTTGCCGCTGCCGTTGGGGCCCATCACCGCGTGGACTTCGCCCTTCTTGACGCTTAGGTCGATGCCTTTTAGGATCGGCTTGCCTTCGACCCCCGCCTGGAGGTTCTTGATCTCTAACATCTCTTGGCAGGTAGTTTACGGCCCTCGGCGGGGAGACCGAGCCCTAAGACTGACAAAAGTGTATAGATTAGCGGGGCGCCCTGCTCTACAGGCACCCCGCCGGACGTGCGCTAGTCCTTTGCGCGCTTGGTAAGTCTGAGGTCAATCGAAGCACTTCCTGCGCCTTGGACGAGGAGTGTTACGGCCATTGAGATGGCGAGCAGGTGGAACTCGAACCCTTCGCCAGGCTGATTGCCCATCCAGTTCATGAAGAATCCGTTGTGAAGGTGGACCGTCAGCGCTGCGCCCGCCATGATTACGGCGACGCTGGCAGCCGCGAAACGGGTCAGGAAGCCGCTGGCGATCAGGATGGAGCCGAAGAACTCGCCCATGATGACCAAGAAGACGATGGCGGCGGGGAGGCTCTGGCTCATCGCGCCCATGGTGGCGCTGAACCCGTAGCCACCGAACAAGCCGAGGAGTTTCTGTGCGCCGTGGGGCCAGAGCATAGCCGCGAGGCCGAGCCGGAGCACGACGGGGCCCCAGCCGGGGCGCGTTGCGACGAGTGCCTGGAGAAACCCGGACTTAGTCTGGCTCCCCTGTTGCGTGACGGAGGCTGCATAGTTGTTCATGCAACTACTATAATTCCATATGTAGTTGCCTATGCAATCACATAGGTCTATAGACCTCCTCGATGGCACCGAAACAGAGTGTGGTAACGTCCTGATTGGTAGTACGCGCAACTAAAGCCATGAGTGAGACCGCCAACGATCCCCGCCTGAACGCCTACGCCCATACGCTGATCGCTAACGCTCGGCTCAGTTCCCACATTGAAACCGAACTCGCTGCAGCCGGGGGCATCGGCATCGACGTCTACGACGTGCTCGTGACGCTCGAAGACGCCCCCGAGGGCCGCCTAAGGCTCAGTGACCTAGCAGACCGGATCGTCATGAGCCGCAGCGGACTGACGAGGAGGTTGGATCGGCTCGAAAAGCAGGGTCTAATCCGCCGCGAAGGTTGCCCTTCAGACCGGCGGGGCTCCTATGCGGTGCTGACCGAGGAGGGGCGTGCGGCGCGGGAGGCGGCGTGGCCTACCTACCGTGAGGCTATCCGGCGGTGGTTTGGGGACAGGATGACTGAAGGCGAGGCGAGGCAGTTGACGGCGGTCATGAAGCGCGTGCTTGACGGGCTCGACAAACCTGTCGCTGCTTGCCTTGAGGACGGGGCGTGAGATCTTTCGAGGTTCTAGCCTTTGAGAGTCCGGAGAAAGTGGGGCTTACTCGACCCGAAGGAACTCGCTGACGGTCTCGGCCTGTCGCTTGGTGAGGGTCGGGACTGCGGCGATCTCTTCTACTGAAGCCCTTCGAATGCCTTCGATCGAGCCGAAGGTGCGCAGGAGCAGGCGTCGGCGCTTGGGGCCGATTCCAGGGATCTCGTCGAGGACGCTGCCGTGCAGGCGCTTGTCGCGCAGTTTCCGGTGGTAGGTGATGGCAAAGCGGTGGGCTTCGTCGCGGAGCCGCCGGAGCAGCATCAGTCCTGGTGAAGTAAGCGGAAGGACGACCTCGCGGTAGATGTAACGGTCTTTGCCGCCCCTTCCGCGCTCGAGGGTGCGGCCCTTGGGAACCAGGGGGCTCGTCTCCGTGTCCTCACCCCCCTGCCCCCCTCTCCGTCGGTGCAACGGAGAGGGGGGTTTGAGCGCCGGCACGTAGACGATCTCGTGGCGCTTGGCGAGGCCGACCATGGTGACCGAGAGGTTGAGGGCGTCGCGGGCTTTGAGCGCGGCAGAGAGTTGGCCCTTGCCACCGTCGACGACGATGAGGTCGGGGAGTTTTGAGAACTTTTCGTCGCCATCGAGATAGGCGCGAAGGCGGCGCGTGATGACCTCGTGCATCATCGCAAAGTCGTTGGGGTCTTCGGGGTGGTAGCGGATCTTGAACCGGCGGTACTCGCTGTTCGCGGTCTCCCCGTCCTCCATGACGACCATGGAACCGACGGGGGCCTTGCCTTGGATGTTGCTGATGTCGTAGCACTCGACGCGCTGTGGGGGCGAAGGCAGCCCGAGTTCTTCGGCGAGTTGCGCGGAGGCTTGCTCGGCCCACTGCTCTTTCTGCTCCATCTCCATGCTCAGGGTCTTGAGCGCCTGCTCGGCGTTCTGAGCGGCGAGGTCCACGAGGCGGAGCCCCTCGCCGCCCTGTGGCACGTCGATCGTGACGGCGGCCCCGCGCCTCTGTCGCAGCCACTGTTGGACGATCTGTTTCTCGGCGATCTCGACAGGGAGGAGGATCTCACGGGGCACCTCCGGGACGTCGCTGTAGTACTGCTTGACGAATTCCTGGACGGCGTCGGTCGGTGCGCTATCCTTGCTGCCGTCTAGGATGAAGTTGCGCTGGCCGATGAGCCTGCCGCCGCGCACGTAGAGCATCTGGATGGCTGCGCCGCGGTCGTCCTTGACCACCGCAACGATGTCGCGGTCCTGCTCGTCGTCGCTGAGGACCTTCTGCTTTTCGAGCACGCTTTCGAGCGCGGTGATGCGGTCGCGCAGGGCAGCGGCCTTTTCGTACTCCTGGGTCTGCGAGGCCGCCTCCATTTCGCACTTGAGCGCGTCGATGACGCCGGCCTCCTTCCCGTTGAGGAAGTCGACGACCTGCTGGACGACCTGTTTGTACTCCGCTTTGTCGGCGAGGCCCGCGCAGGGCGCAAGGCACTGTCCGAGGTGAAAGTAGAGGCATGGGCGCTGCTCCTCCCGGCCGCTCCAACTCTTGCCGCACGGGATGAGTGGGAAGACCTTGTGCAGCAGTTGGAGCGTCTCGCGAACTGCGTACGCGCTGGTGTAGGGCCCGAAGACCCGCCCCGAACCCTTGCGCGGGTTGCGCGTGAATAGGACGCGTGGGAACGCCTCCTTGGTGACGACGATGAAGGGATAACTCTTGTCGTCACGCAGGCGCACGTTGTACGGCGGGCGGTGCTCCTTGATGAGGTTGCACTCCAGCACGAGCGCCTCAAGTTCGCTGTCGACGACGATCCACTCGATATCAGCGACCCGGTGGACCATGCGCTCGATCCGGACGCCGTGGTTTGCCGACTTCCGGAAGTAGGAGCGAACGCGCGAGCGCAGGTCGACCGCCTTGCCGACGTAGAGCACGCCGCCCTTCTGGTCCCGGTAGATATAGCAGCCGGGCTTCTTGGGGACGGACTTCAGGCGCTCGGTGACGCGGTCGGGGAGGCTTGCTGGTGGCATCGGGTCTCGGTTACTAGAAGAGTGTCCCTTAATCGTACAATTTAGGCGCGTTGAAGAAGTCCGCAGTGCCCTTTGTGATCATCTTCGTCGGCCTCGCCGGGCTGTTGCTGTGGGTGCGGTTCGCGGATCGCGGTATCGAGCCCGTCAAGAAGGCTAGCGCGAGCGAGCTGACTAAAGTGGCGGAGGACGTTCTTCCGGAAGCGCCAGTGCCTGACGCTTGGTCCGGCTCGAAGTACACGACCGTGACGCGTGCAGTTCTGAGCAAGGACGCGCGCTCGCTGGTTGACGCGATCGGGTCGCCAGATTTCAAGCAGCGAGTCAAGGAGCAGTTCGTCGAGGAGATTGAGGCGGCGGTCTCCGACCCGCCCAAGGTCGTGGCACACGGCAGCGGGATCGGGGAGTGGGTGGAGATGCAGATCGCGCTCACCGATTCGCGGCTCGCGCTTCACGACAAAGGCGCGGCGCTCGGTACGTTGACGGCGTTGGCGAGCGCGACATCGATGGCGCTAGGAACCGCTACAGACTTCGACCAAATGCAGGCTGCGGAGGTTTCGCGGCTTAGGTTCTTGAGTTGGGCTACCAAGGGGTTGCAGGACGGAGAGTGGACGAAGGCCGAGGCAGCCAAGATTTCAGAGATGTGCCTGCCAGCGGCCCACCGCGAGGCATTGGGCGCGGCGATCCAGCGGCGGTTCCTGGCTGACGACATCAAGAAGATCGCCGAAGCGAGCCAATCGACGGACATGAAGTCGGCGGTCTCGGCTGCCCTCTACGACGAGCCACCAGCCGACGTTGGGAAACTGCTCAGTGCGATGCTGTTCCGGCACCCGCGCGTGTTTGATCCGGTGCTGACGGCCAAAGCGGGCGCGGAGTCGATCAACCAGTTATGCAAGGCGCTTGCGGGCCCTTGGCCGGGCCCTGAGAAGGTTCTTGACCTGGTGGCACAGGTGCAGGCTCCCTGGACGGACTTCATGGCGTTTCTGGCGAAGGGGGACACTTCGGCTGTCGCTGACATCCAAGGGCTGACGCAAAGGATCAACTCGACTGAGAACCCAGTCGGACTGGCGCTGTTGCACCGCGAACGAACGTCTTGGTCCAACCTCGTGCAATCGGCGTACGCGGCTGACTCGCAAGAGGCGCAGTTCCGACTGAGCGCGATGAAGGCGGCCGGTCAGGACGCGCTGTTCTCTTCGGTCCTCGATCCGCTGACGGGCAAGCCCTACACGATCGACGCGA
>OBLQ010000640.1_pt1 | contig 13429 bp, 11 predicted proteins | sample 1519881 | NCBI WGS metagenome assembly OBLQ01 (sample SAMN01911456, study PRJEB22533) | soil metagenome | biome: Soil | place: Malaysia | collected 2012-04-30 | depth DG_metagenome m | reverse complement strand
GTTCGACCCGGTGTCGACGGCGCGTGCGCTCGCCGAGGTCGTGCGCGCGGAGGCGCCCGACCTCGTGCTCTGCGGCGTCCAGTCGGCCGACTCGGTCCAGGGCTCGACCGGCGTAGCGCTGGCGGAGCTGCTGAGCCTGCCGCGAGTCGCAGTCGTGACGAAGCTCGACTGGGGCGGGTCGGGACCCGCGCGTGCGCATCGCGAGCTCGAGGGCGGGCTGATCGACGAGGTCGAGGTGGACACGCCGGCGCTGCTGACGATCCAGACCGGCATCAACGCGCCGCGCTACGCGAACCTGCGGGCGATCAAGCAGGCCGAGCAACACGACATCCCGGTCGTGGCGGCTGCCGACCTCGGAGAGCCCGCCTACCGCGTGCGGCGGATGTTCGCGCCGCCCCGCGGCGAGGGCGCGGAACTCCTGGAGGGGACTCCGGAGGCCGTCGCCGAGCAGATCCTCGCGATCGTGCGGGAGCGGCTCGCGTGAGCGTCCTCGTCGTCGCGGAGCACGTGCAGGGCAGCCTGCGCGACGTGACCTACGAGCTCGTGTCGGCCGCGCGAACGCTCGGCGAGCCGGTGACGGTCGCCGTCATCGCCTCGGAGCCCAGCGCGTTCGACCTCACCCGCGACGGCGTCGACGAGGTCGTGCACGTCCGCGTCGCGCAGGAGGAGTTCGAGAACGACGTCTACCAGCAGGCGCTCGAGGCGCTGATCGCCGAGCGCTCGCCGCGGGTCGTGCTGGCCGGGTTCACCGTCAACAGCATGGGCTACGCACCCGCGGTGGCGGCCAAGCTCGGGCTCGGCTTCGCGAGCGACGTGTTCGGAGTCGCTCGCGACGGCGACGCGATCGTCGCGACCCGCGCTTTCTACGGCTCGAAGGTGCACGCCGAGGTGGAGTTCGCGGCGGGCGCTCCGGTGCTGCTCCTGCTGCGGCCGACGACCTGGCCGGCGGCAGAGCCGGGCGGTGCGCCGGCGGTCTCCGAGCTCGAGCTCGGCTCGGTGTCCTCGCGTGCCCGCCACCTCGGGTTCCAGGAGGCTGCAAAGGGCGACGTCGACATCACGACGGCCGACTTCCTGCTCTCGATCGGCCGCGGCGTCGGCGAGCGTGAGGCGATCCCGGACTTCGAGGAGCTGGCGGAGAAGCTCGGGGCGACGCTGTCGGTCTCGCGGCCGCTCGTCGACGCGGGCTGGATGCCGAGCTCGCGCCAGGTCGGCCAGTCGGGCAAGACCGTGAAGCCGAGGGTCTACCTCGCGCTCGGCATCTCGGGCGCGGTTCAGCACCTGGCCGGAATGAAGGCGAGCGGCACGATCATCGCCGTGAACACCGATCCGGAGGCAGCGATCTTCTCGGTCGCGCACTACGGCGCGGTCGCCGACCTGCACGAGGTCGCCGAGGCGCTCGCCGAGCTCGCGTGACGGAAACCAGGCAGACGTTCGCAGGTCTCCCGCACTGGGAGATCGTCTTCTGGTACGGGCTGATTGCGGTCTCGATCGTTGTCTTCCTCGCCGGGGTGGCGCGCCTCGTCGACAAGTACCGCCGCGGACGTCGGGAGGACGGGCTCGCCGGCCTCGGACGGCGCGCCTGGACGGCGGCCGGGATCGTCTTCTCGCACCGCTGGATCCGGCGTCGCGACTCGGCCGCCGGGGTCGCGCACCTGCTGATCTTCTACGGCTTCCTCGTGCTGTTCGCGGGCACGGCGATCCTGGCCTTCCAGGACGACGTCGCGAAGCCGATCTTCGGCTTCGACTTCTGGCGCAACTCCTTCTATCTCGGCTACTCGCTCGTGCTCGACGTCTTCGGAGCCGCGCTCACCGTCGGCCTGCTGGTGATGGGCGCGAAGCGCCTCCGGCGTCCGGCGCGGCTCGACTACCGGCGCCCCGACCGGGACGAGGACCGCCGCCGCTACGTCGTCGGCGACTGGGTCTTCCTCGGCTCGCTCCTCTTCCTCGCCGTCACCGGCTTCCTGCTGGAGTCCTTCCGGGTCGCCTGGACCGATCCGTCCTTCGAGACGTGGTCGCCGGTCGGCTGGGTCGTCGGGCACGCGCTGCGCGGGCTCGGCCTGAAGGACGGCGCCGCCTCGACGGCGCACTTCACGCTCTGGTGGGTGCACGGCACGGTCGCTCTCGCCTTCGTCTCCTCGATCCCGTTCACGAAGGCCGTCCACCTGCTCGCCGCACCTGCCAATGTCGCGCTCCGCGACGAGCTCGCCGGCAAGCGACTGCCGCCGCTCCCCGAGAACGCGACGCCCGAGCAGGTCGGCTACGGGCGGATCACCGACTTGCCGCTACGGCAGCTCGTCTCGCTCGACGCGTGCACGAAGTGCGGCAAGTGCCACGCCGCCTGCCCGGCCACCGCTGCCGGCTACCCGCTCTCGCCCCGTGACCTGATCCTCGACCTGCGCGAGCTCGCCGAGGGGTCGCTCGGGATCCGCGCCGGTCTCCACGTCGAGCCGCTCTACGCGCCCGATGCCGCCCTCGTCGACGGACGGATCGCGCCGGAGACCGTGTGGTCCTGCACCCAGTGCATGGCCTGCGTCGAGATCTGTCCCGTCGGGATCGAGCACGTCCCGATCATCAACGGGCTGCGCCGACGCCTCCTCGACCAGGGAGAGCTGGAGCCGATGCTGCAGACCACCCTCGAGGCCGTGTACGAGACCGGCAACTCCTTCGGCGAGCCGCGCCGCAAGCGGCCGCGCTGGACACGCGCGCTCCCCTTCGAGGTGAAGGACGTCCGCCGCGAGCCGGCCGAGCTGCTCTGGTTCGTCGGCGACTACGCGTCCCTCGATGCCCGCAACCAGCGTGCCACGCAGTCGCTCGCCCGCATCCTCCATGCGGCGGGGGCTGACTTCGGCATCCTCTTCGACGCCGAGAAGACCGCCGGCTGCGACGTACGCCGCGCAGGTGAGGAGGGCCTCTGGGCGACGCTCGCCGACGAGAACATCGCCACCATCTCCGGCTGCGAGTTCGAGCGGATCTTCTCGTCCGACCCGCACACCTTCCACACGCTGCGCAACGAGTACCCGCTCCGCGGGGGCACCTGGACCGTGCTCCACCACTCCCAGCTCCTCCTCGAGCTCCTCGAGCTGGGCGTCCTCTCCCCCAGCAGGCAGCTCGGCTACCGGGTCACCTACCACGACCCCTGCACGCTCGGACGCTACAACGGCGTCTACGAGCCGCCCCGCCGCGTGCTCGAGGCGATCGGCTGCGAGCTCGTGGAGATGCCGCGCAACCGAGACAACTCCCTCTGCTGCGGCGCCGGTGGTGGCCGCATCTGGATGAAGGAGCTGCAGCGGGAGGGCTACCGCCGCACGAGCGAGCAGCGCATCGACGAGGCGGCCGCGCTCGGCGGGCTCGACTACTTCGTCGTCGCCTGCCCCAAGGACGTGACCATGTACGAGGACGCGATCAAGACCAGCGGCCACCAGGGCGAGCTCGAGCTCCGCGAGCTCTCCGAGCTCGTCCTCGAGGCGCTCGACCTGCCTGCGGACGAGACGCTCACGCAGGCGGCGGAGGAAACACCCGCACCATGATCTCGGTCGGGTTGAAGCCGTTCGTGGCCAGCACGTCGTCCGGGCAGGCGGAGGAGGCGACGATCAGATCGACATCGGCGCGCAGCAACACGTAGTCGCCCGGCTTCGAGAGCGCCGGCTCGACCTCGACGGCCCGCCCGTCGGCGCCGATCCGCGTGTTGAAGAAGAAGTTCACGGGCTCCCAGAACCGCCTCGGCTCGAAGCCGAACGCCGCGAGCTCGCGGTTGAAGTTGTCGGTGCAGTTGCGGTGGCCGGTGAAGCCGAGCGCCTCGTAGTACTCCCGGTTGCAGGCGAGACCGAACGTGTCGTGCCGCCCGACGGTGTCCTCGACCAGCTCGAGCAGCGGCTCGCCGTCAGCGTCGTAGAAGGACTGCCCGGGAAGCGGGAAGAGCCCGTCGACGAGCGCGCGCGTGACCGCGTTCGAGATCCCGAGCTCGCGCCGGTCGCTCTTGAAGGCGAGGAAGTCCGAGACCTGGCAGCCGCGCACGTCCACGATCTGCACGCACTCGCCCGCGACGACCTCGTACGCGCGCGCGTCGCCCGGGCCGACGACCGCCTCCTCGCGGGGGCGGCCGAGACGGCCGAGCAGCCGATCAGCCGCACCCACAGCCACCGGCACCCAACCTAGCGGAAGGAGCAGCGTTGACCAAGGAGACAGCGTTCCACGGCCGCCTGTCGGAGAGCGCCGATCAGTGGATGGATCTCTTCGGCTACTGGGCCCCGATCGTCGTCACCTCGACCGACGAGGAGTACCGGGCGGTGCGGGAGACGGCGGGCCTGATGGACTTCAGCATGCTGCGCAAGGTCGACATCGAGGGCCCGGGAGCGCTCGAGCTCGTCGACCGCATCGTCGCGCGCGACGTCTCGACGTTGCGCCAGGGGCGGATCGCCTACGGGCCGCTCGTGGACGAGGACGGGAAAATGATCGACGACTGCACGGTGATGAATCGGGCGCCCGACCGCGTCCGCTTCTGCGGGGCGAACGACCGCGACTACGAGGTCTTCGGAGCGGAGGCCGCGGGGACGCCGATCGAGGTGCGCGAGTGCACGGACGCGATGCCGCACCTCTGCCTCCAGGGCCCCCGCAGCCGGGAGATCCTCCAGACCCTGACGACGAGCGACCTGAGCGCCGACGCGTTTCCCTACTACACGTTCCGCGAGGACGTCGAGATCGGCGGGATCCCGGTCTTCATGACCCGGCTCGGCTACACGGCGGAGCTGGGTTACGAGCTCTGGGTGGAACGGGATCGCGCCCTCGACCTCTGGGACACGCTCCTGCCGGCCGGCGAGCCGTTCGGGATGAAGGTGATCGGGATGGCCGCGCTCGACCTGTTCCGGATCGAGGGCGGGTTCATCATCGGCGGCATCGAGTACGACCCCTCCGTGTCGCCGTTCGAGTGCGGCCTCGGCTGGGCCGTCTCCTTCGACAAGGAGACGCTGCGCGGACGCGCGGGGCTCGAGCGCGACCGCGACGGGACGACGCTGCGACTGACGAGCGTCGCGCTCGAGTCGGGCGGCGACGACGCGAGCGGCGCGAAGCTCTCGGTGGACGGCGTGGAGGTCGGATTCGTGACGCAAGCGATCGTCTCGCCGTTCCTCGACGGCAAGACGCTCGGCCTCGCGAAGCTCCCGAAGGAGCTCGCCCAGTCGCCAGGCACGGCGGTGACCGCAGTCGTCGGCGACGCGGAAGTAGCCGGCGAGGTCGTCCAGCACCCCGTCTACGACAAGGAGCGGAAGCGCGCGAAGCAGAGTTGAGGATCTCTCCTCCTTGAAGTCGCGACGCCCGCGCCGCGCGGAGGGGAGACCGCGCTCTCCCCGCAGCGCTACCAGCGCTCAGCCTCGGCGAGCGGCAGAGGAGGGGGTCCGTGGGGGAACCAGGGGTTTCCCCACGCTACGACCAGGGGTACGGCGAGTTCGAGACCGGGTGGAGGTCGCCCGTCTCGAAGCGCTCGAACCTGAACGGGTAGAGCAGCGAGGAGTGCTCTCCGATCAGCACGCGTGCCACCTCGCGGCCGACGCCGATCATCTTGTAGCCGTGGTTCGAGTCGAGGATCGCGTAGACGTTCGGCTTGAAGTAGTCGAAGACCGGGAAGTTGTCCGCGGTGAAGGCCCCGACGCCGCCCGAGCGTGCGTTCCGGTAGAGGGCTCTGCACCCCTCGAAGCGGCTCATCGCGTGTGAGAGCGCGGCGCACCACATGTCCGGGAACGCCGGGTCGACGTTCGTCGTCTGGGGGTACGGGTCGAGCTCGACCTCGGAGTCGACGACGAGCGGCGAGGCGCCGCCTTGCACGCCGTGGCGGTCCCGCTTGAAGTAGATCCCCCAGAGCTCGTCCGTGACGAGGTCGCCCTCGTCGGTGTAGAGCGGCGCGTCCGTGTCGAGGTGGATCACGGGCGGCGGCCCGCCGTCCGCGGTCGCGAACGTCAGCGGATCGACCGCGATCTCGCCCTCCTGGAGGTTCCAGTACGTCCACATCGGGCGGTCCCTGACGATCTCGCCCGACGGAGTCCGGATGTCGATGGTCTCGGGCAGCCCGAGCATCGCCCAGAAACGCTTCGCCCACGGGCCGGGCGCGATCACGAGCTGCTCGCCGACCGCGATCCGACCCTTGCTCGTCGCGACCGCGGTGACGGCGTCGTCGGCGCCGAGCTCGAGCTCGAGAACCTCGACGCCGGAGAGGATCGTCACGCCTTCGGACTCGCACTTCTCCACGAGCCCGATCACCGAGGCCATGTTGAAGGCGAAACCTCCCTGGTGCTCGTGCAGGCAGGCGGTCACACCCAGCGCACGCCAGTCGGGGAAGAGAGCCTTCATGTGCTCGTCGACCGCCGTCGCCCCGACGACGAGCTCCGACCGATAGCCGATCCGCTCCTGACGTTCGTACGTGGCGACGAGATCCGACTCCTGCACGGCCGCCCCGAGCGCGATGTAGCCGACCGGGTTGTAGTGATAGGCGGCCGGGTCCGATTCCCAGACCTCGACGCAGGCCTGCATCAGCTCGCTCATTGCCGGCTGGAAGTAGTTGTTGCGGACGACACCGCACGCGATGCCGGACGCTCCCGAACCTGGAGAGCTCTTGTCCAGCACGAGCACGTCGGCGCCCGAGCCGAGCTTGCGCGCACGGAGCTCCTTGGCCAGGTGGTACGCGGTCGACAGGCCGTGGATGCCGGCGCCGACGACGACGTACTGGGAACGCCCTGGGAACGTCATGTTATCGCCTCCATGGCAATGCTATTTCCATTATGCCAACACTATACCCGCTCGGCCTCGATGTCTACGTCCACGGATACGGGCTCGCGGAGACGGGGTGGAGCTCGGCCCGCGCGAAGCGGTCGAGGCGGAAGGACTTCAGCTCGGCCGCCGAGCCGTCGAGGATGTCCTCGGCAGCCAGCCGGCCGAGGGCGAGCATCTTGAAGCCGTGGTTGGAGTCGAGGACGACGTAGGCGTTCGGCCGGACGAAGTCGAGCACCGGGTAGCTGTCGGGAGTGAACGCGACCTGGGCTCCGTACGAATGGCAGTCCCAGTCGGCCGACCTGCCTCGGAAGCGCCCGAACGCGACGGCCAGCGCCGACGTGAACCACTCGTCGAAGTCCGGCCCCGAGGAGCCGTGCTCGGGATGCGACGGTCCGTACGGGTCGAGCTCGCACTCCGCGTCGAGCACCCCGGGTAAGCCTCCCCCCTGGATGCCGCCGTGGGCACCGGAGCGGAAGTAGATGCCCCAGGGGCCCGGATGCAGGACGCGGCGGTCTCGGTCCGACAGAAGCGGTTCGTGGACGTCGAGGTGCACGACCGGGGCCCGCTCCGGCAGGCGCTCGCCGGAGCGCAGGACGAAGTCGCCCTCCCGCACCTTCAGGTACGAGAACGGCGCGCGTCGGTCTCCCATGTCGATGCCGTCCGGCAGAGCAAGCAGGCGCCAGAGGTCGCGCACCCACGGCCCGGGGCAGACGACGACGAGGTCGCAGGCGACCGTCCCCGCCGACGTGACGACGGAGCGGACGATCTCGCCGTCGAGCTCGAAGTCGAGCACCTCCACGCCCTCGACGATCTGCACGCCGAGCGAGCGAGCCATTCCGCCCAGGTTGGCGACGGTCGCCGTTGGATCGGCCCAGCCGCCGCGCGGCTCGTGCAGCACGGCGGTCACGCTCTTGGCACGCCAGTCGCGGAAGAGGTCGCGCAGGTACTCCCAACTCTCGCCGCGGCCGACGACCAAATTCGACTCGTACCCGATCTGCTCGTGCTGCCACGCGATCCGCTCGAGGTCGCCCGCCTGCTCCTCGGACACCGCGGCGAGATACCCGACCTGGTGGAAGCCGAAGCCGTGCGGGTCGAGCTCGAAGATCTCGATCGACCGCCTGACGATCTCGTTCAGTTCCGGCGCGAGGTAGAAGTTCCGGACGATTCCGCCGCAGATCCCCGACGCCCCAGCCCCGAGGCGCCGCTTCTCGAGCACGAGCACCCGGCCGGCCGAACCGCCTAACTCCTCGAGCCGCTCGGCGAGGTGGTAGGCGGTCGACAGTCCGTGAACGCCGCCGCCCACGATCACGTATTGCGCGGTGGCGGGAACGCCGGGTGACGTCCTCAATGCCCGGTCGGCTCCCACCCCTCGAGGACCTGCGGCTGCCAGTTCGTACCGACCGTCTGCGACTCCGCGACCCACGGCCCGAGGTCCGGCTGGGGGAACTTCGCGTGCGTCGCCTTCAGCTGGATCCCGTAGGAGTTGCCCGATTGCAGGTGCGTGATCAGCACCTTCCTGGCGACCTCGTTCTCGCGGCCCTCGGGGATGGGGAAGTAGATCTTGAGGAACGAGTTCGAGTAGCGGTCGAACACGGCCGGGACGCCGTCCTCCTCCAGGAGCTCGACGTCCTCGAGCCAGTTGATGTCCGGCCCGGGCGTAGCGGCCAGCAGGTCGACGTCCTCGACGAGGGAGAAGTCCTCCTGATACGGGAAGCGGTGCCCCGCCAGGTACTCCGCGTCGATCGCGATCTTCTTCTCGGGCTCGTGCACCGTCACTCCGCCATCACCTCCGGCTGCTCGGGGAGGTAGTCGACCGGGAAGGCGAGGTGGCGCTCGACCAGGCGCTTGATCTCCTGCAGCGTCCGCTCCTCGCTCACGCCCGGGATGTAGTCGGTGCCGGCGAGCGGCACCTTCGCCATCGCCGCGGACTCAACGGTGAGCGCGCAGAGATCCTCGGGCTCAAGCGAGTGGACGTTCGTCTTGCCGCACGCCCGCGCGAGCATCTGCACCTCGAGCGTCAGCGTGTGCAGGAAGTTGTAGACCCGCTCGGCCGCCTCGTCGACGACGAGCCGCTTGCGCAGCTCCGGATCCTGGGTCGTGATCCCGACCGGGCAGCGTCCCGTGTGGCAGTGGTAGCAGCTGCCGGCCGGCACGCCGATCGTGCCCTCGTAGTCGGTGACCCCCGGGATCTCCTTGTTGCAGTTGAGCGCCATCAGGGCCGAGTGGCCGATCGCGACCGCCTTCGCGCCGAGCGCCAGGCACTTCGCGACGTCGCCGCCGTTGCGGATGCCGCCGGCCACGACGAGGTCGATCTCGTCGGCGAGGCCGACGTCCTCGAGCGCCCGCCGCGCCTCCGGAATCGCCGCCATCAGCGGAATGCCCGTCTCCTCGGTGGCGATGTGCGGTCCGGCGCCAGTCCCGCCCTCCGCACCGTCGAGGTAGATGACGTCCGGCCCGCACTTCGCGGCCATGCGCACGTCGTCGTAGACGCGCGCCGCGCCGAGCTTGAGCTGGATGGGGATCCGGTAGTCGGTGGCCTCGCGGATCTCCTGCACCTTCAGGGACAGGTCGTCCGGGCCGAGCCAGTCGGGGTGCCGGGCGGGTGAGCGCTGGTCGATCCCGGCCGGCAGCGAGCGCATCTCCGCAACCTGCTCGGTGACCTTCTGCCCCATGAGGTGGCCGCCGAGGCCGACCTTGCACCCCTGCCCGATGAAGAACTCGCAGGCGTCCGCGAGCATCAGGTGGTGGGGGTTGAAGCCGTAGCGGCTCTGGATCAGCTGGTAGTACCACTTCGTCGAGAGGTCGCGCTCCGGCGGGATCATCCCGCCCTCGCCGGAGCAGGTCGCCGTCCCGGCCATCGACGCGCCCCGGGCGAGTGCCATCTTCGCCTCGAGCGAGAGCGCCCCGAAGCTCATGCCGGTGATGTAGATCGGGATGTCGAGCTCGATCGGCTGCTTCGCAAAGCGCGCGCCGAGCACGGTCTTCGTGACGCACTTCTCGCGGTAGCCCTCGATCACGAAGCGCGTCAGGGTCCCGGGGAGGAACATGAGCTCGTCCCAGCTCGGCATCGGCTTGAAGAGCGAGAAGCCCCGCATCCGGTAGCGGCCGAGCTCGGCCTTCATGTGGATGTCGTTCATGACCTCGGGCGTGAAGATCCGCGAGTGCCCGAGGATCGTGCGCCGCGACGGCGCGGTCTCGTCGGCCATGGCTAGTGATCCTCCAGTGGATGTTGCCGAGACTCTCGGTCGCGAGCATCAAGCGATGCAAGGACGCAGGGAGCGTTCATAGCTGAAGCTATGGGCGCGACTGAGGACGCTGCAGCGCGCCGCGTGATCGCGGGCGAGAGGCCGGAGGGCATCCGCTGGGGGATCACTAAAGCACCAGCTTCCGTTCGGAGGGCTCGAGGTTGTCGTAGTTGTAGAGCACCTTGCCGCAGACGAACTTCTGGAACTCGGGCGGGGCGCCGAGCCCGTGGACCCGGAACTTCCGCTCGATCAGCTCGGTGTCGGCGTCGGTCCACTCACCGGGGATGCAGTCGATGCCGAGCGAGGCGACCTTGCCGGCGACGTAGATCGTCCCGTCGTACATCGAGTCGCCGAGCCCGTGGCCGACGTCGCCGCAGAAGATCTGGCGGCCGCGCTGCATCATGAAGCCGGTCATCGAGCCGGCGTCGCCGAGCACGATCACGGTTCCGCCCTTCTGGTCGATCCCCGTGCGGGCGCCGACCCGGCCCTTCACGATCACGTCGCCGCCTCTGATCGCCGCCGCCGTGAGCGAGCCGGCGTTCGAGTCGATCACGACGACGCCTGACATCATGTTCTCGCACGCCGACCAGCCGACGCGACCCTTGACGTGGATCTCCGGCCCGTCGATCAGGCCGCAGCCAAAGTAGCCCAGCGAGCCCTCGAAGGTGATCCGGCAACGGGTGAGGACCCCGACACCGAGCGAGTGCTTCGCGCCGGGATTGAGAACGGTCACGTCCTTCACGCCCTGCTCGTAGAGGAGCCAGCGCAGCTCGAGGTTGATCTGCCGGGTGGTCAGGTCGTGCGCGTCGAACTGCGCCTTGTCGCCGTCGATCTCGGAGATCTGCGGCGCGTCGGCGACCGGCTCCGCGAGCCCGCGAGCGTCGTAGGTGACCCGCCGCGCTCCTGCTACCGCGTCCATACCAGCACCTCGCGCTCGTAGGGGTCGTACGTCTCGATCTCGTGGTCGATGAGGGCCCGGATCGCGATCTCCTCCGAGGCGAGCGCGACGAGGTCGTCCGACTCGTAGAGGACGAGCGGCTTCGCGGCCATCTCGTCCTTCGCGACGCCGAGCGCGTCCTCGGTGACGCAGATGTACGTGAAGACGCCGTCCAGGTCGTCGAGGCTGTCGCGCATCGCTTCCTCGAGCGAGGAGCCGTTCACCATCTTCTCGGCGAGATAGACCGCGATCACCTCTGAGTCGCACTCCGAGTTGAAGCGGTGACCGACCCGCTCGAGCCGCCGCCGCCACTGGAAGTAGTTCGTCAGCTGGCCGTTGTGGACGACGGCCACGTCGGCGAACGGGTACGCCCAGTACGGGTGCGCGCCGGAGATGTCGACGTCCGACTCCGTGGCCATGCGCACGTGGCCGATCGCATGGGTACCCCTGATCCGCTCGAGGTGGTACTGCTCGGCCACCTGCTCGGCGTCGCCGAGGTCCTTGACGATCTCGAGCGAGTGGCCGAGCGAGAGGACCTCTGCGTCGGGCACGTCCTCGACGATGTCGGCGAGCCGCTTCAGGTCTCCGGTGTACGCGAGCGTGACCCGGAACGCGTAGTCGGTCTCCTCGTCGATCTCGTGGATCCGCGCGCCGGCGCGCTCGAGCCGCGCCTCGACGGTCGCGCGGTGCCGGCGGAGCTTGTCGTGGAACTCGAAGTCGCGCGGCGTGTTCGCGTCGGCGAGCTTGTAGCGCATGACGACGAGGTCGCCCTTCTCGCCGTAGAGGGCGTAGCCGGTCGAGTCGGGCCCGCGATGCTTCATCGCCTGGAGCATCCGGGTCATGTCGAGCCCGATGTCGTGCGGCGTGCCGTTGCCCCGGTGGATGACCCCTGCGATCCCGCACATCAGGGCAACACGTCCAGATAGCGCTCGCGCTCCCAGTCGGTCACGGCCGCCAGGAACTGCTCCCACTCGTCTCGCTTGTAGTGCATGTAGACGTCGTACAGGCGGCCCGGTAGCGCGCTGCGGACGACCTCGTCCTCGGCCAGCGCTTCGAGCGCCTCGCCGAGGTGCCCGGGAACGCGCGGGATCGTGCCGCCCTCGTCCAGCACGTCGTAGACGTTGCGCTGCTGCGGCGGCCCGGGGTCGAGCTGCCGCTTCACGCCGTCGAGGCCCGCCTTGAGCAGGGCGGCCTGCGTGAGGTACGGGTTGCAGGCCGAGTCGACCGCACGGAACTCGAAGCGCCCGCCGCTCGCGACCCGCACGAGCGTCGTGCGGTTCTGCCAGCCGTAGTCCTTGTAGATCGGCGCCCAGAAGCCGAAGTCCCAGAACCGCTTGTACGAGTTGACGGTCGGCGCCGTGATCCCGCAGAGCCCCCGGTAGTGGTCGAGGATCCCGCCCATGAACTGCAGGCCGATCTCGGAGAGCTTCGCCGGCCCGTCGGGGTCGTAGAACACGTTCCTGCCGTCCCCGTCGACCAGCGTGAAGTGGTGGTGCGCACCGTTCGCCGAGACGCCCGTGAAGGGCTTGGGCATGAAGCTCGCGATCACGCCGTGCTTGCGTGCGACGGCGGCGCAGATCTGCCGGTAGGTGGACAGATTGTCGGCGGTGCGGAGGGCGCGGTCGAAGAGGAAGTTGAGCTCGAGCTGGCCGGGCGAGTCCTCGTGGTCGCCGTAGGTCGGCGTGATCCCGAGCGCCTCGCCGTACTCGACGACGTCGAGGATGATCTCGCGCAGCTCCTCGAACTGGTTGATGTGGTAGCACCACGGCTTCGTCAGACCCTCGGCCTCGTTCGGGTCGTCCGTCTTCCGCATCCACATCATCTCCGGCTCGATGCCGCAGAGGAACGTGTAGCCGAGCTCGGCCTCGACCTCGTTCATGATGCGCTTGAGGTTCTGGCGAGGGTCGGCCTCGAGCAGCTGGCCGGTCTCCGTGTCGTAGCAGTCGCAGAACACGCGGGCGACGCGGGGATCCCACGGCAGCTGCGCGAAGGTGTCGAGGTCGGCGATCGCGGCGAGCTCCGACTCCTCCGGCCCGAACCCGATGTAGTGGTCCTGGCGGTCGACGAAGAGGTCGGCGGTGGCCCCGTAGACGAGCTGGTAGCCCTCCTGGGCGACGTTCTCCCACTGGGTGGCGACGACGCCCTTGCCGTTGACGTGCCCGGAGACCGAGACCTGTTGGAAGAAGAGGTACTTGATTCCGCGCTCGTCGATCAGCTTGCGGATCGCCGCGATCTTCTCCAGGCGCCCGGGATCCGAGCGCGCGGCGTCCAGCGTGGGCAGCGGATCGGCGATCGGCCCCTTCGCGAGCACTTGCTGGACGCGGCTCGGGCCCGACTCGGCAACGGCCATACGGTCTCCTTTTTCGGCGCGTGACTCCGCGGTGGGTGCCGCGACATTATCGCCTGAAGGGAAACGGCGTTGCAAAAGTGCTCACAGACCCGGCGGCTCGCCGTCGACGTGGCCGAGCTCGCGCGAGATCGCGTCGGT
>OBLQ010000639.1_pt1 | contig 13441 bp, 11 predicted proteins | sample 1519881 | NCBI WGS metagenome assembly OBLQ01 (sample SAMN01911456, study PRJEB22533) | soil metagenome | biome: Soil | place: Malaysia | collected 2012-04-30 | depth DG_metagenome m | reverse complement strand
CAGGTCTTCAGCGGTGACTGGTCAAAGCGCATAAAGACCGTCGCGGACATCGTAACGCAGTTGAAACAGATGGACACCGACCAGGGAGAGGCGCTGAAGAGCCTGCTCGGCGACATCAGCCTTTCGATAATCCTGAACCGCTCCGGCAGCCCCGATGACATGGAGCTCGGCAACTCCATGAGGAGGGCCTGCAGGGATTACTTCGGCATCGACATAGCATACCTGGGCTCAATCTGCCAGGAGACGAGCGTCGAGGAGTCGGTCCGTTTAAGAAGACCGCTTACGGTCCACTACAACTCCTCGTCCGCCGCCGTGGCCGTAGAGGCGTGCGTGCGTAACCTTATGGGGAACCGGAACAGACAAAATTCGCCGCGGGCCGCCGAAAGGTAGGCCCTGCCTTCCGGCAGGGCAGGCCGGAACTCACGAGGTGCCATTAAATATCATGAACCAGAGACTTGACAGAAATTACTACGAGCTTCTCGACCTCAAGCCCGGCGCCACAAGGCAGGAGATAGAAGAGGCCTACGCGCGAGTCAGGAAGATCTACGCCGACGGCTCGGTAGCGGCTTACTCCTTGTTCTCGGAAGATGAAAGAGAGGCCCTCTTAAAGCAGGTCGACACGGCGTACGAAACGCTTAGCGACCCGTCGAAAAAGACGGAATACGACAGCCATCTGATATTCCCTTACTCCGGCGACGAGACCGTGGAGATAGACATGGACTCGTTCGGCGCCGGAGCCCCGGCAAACCCGCCTGCCGGCGAACAGGCCCATGAGTTCGAGACCACCATGCGCCAGGTAAGGTTCAAGCACCACATCGCGTCGATGGAAAACGCTGACCAGAACGCGGCGGAGCAATACCGCATGCTTTTCGCCAACCTGGAGCAGATAAGCCTTAAAAACTCCTATAAGACTTTTGCGGTGACAAGCGCGGTAAAAGGCGAGGGAAAATCGGTAACGTCGATAAACCTCTCCTATATCATGGCCAGGGAATTCAAGAAGAAGGTGCTGCTTGTCGACTGCGATCTGAGGAACCCCACCATCTCGACGCACTTCGTCAACGGCGGGAAGGCGCACAGCATCGAGGACGTCCTGAAGAGGACCGTGGCCCCGGAAGCCGCGATAAGGAACGTCGAAGGCACTTCGATGTACGTTCTCGCCTCGGACGACAGGAACGCGCGGTCAGCCGAGATCCTGGGCGCGCAGCGCCTCAAGGCCCTGTTTGACAGGCTCAAGACCGAGTTTGATTACATAATCCTGGATTGTCCGCCGATAATCCCGATCGTCGACATGCAGATCATCTCCAAGCAGGTCGACGGGGTCGTGCTGGTGGTAAGGGCCGGCAAGACGCCGAAAGACATAGTCTTCAAGGCCTTGAAGTCCCTTTCGGACACCAGCGTCGTCGGCATCGTCCTTAACGGTACCGATACCATATTCAACAAGTATTACTACTAAAGGCCACAGGGCACTGACTGCAAGAGGACACGTATGTATTACATATTCAACAGATACATATCGATAAAGTCGATCTTCATATGGGTGACAGAGGCCGTCCTTACCTTCCTGATGGTCCTTTTCATCACGTCGGTGAGGTTCGGCTTTGACACGACGGGTGTAAACGCCTACGACCCCTCGTACCTTAAGTCCCTCGTGCTGACTGCCGTTTACCTTGTCACCTTCTATTATTTCGACCTTTACTCGGCGGAGCACTACCGGGTGAGCAGGCACATGGCGCTAAAGCTCATCCAGGCTACCCTGGTGGCCACGCTGGCCCTCTTCTCCATCTTCTTTTTGTTCCCGTCGCTCAAGGCATGGCGTGGCATAATGCTTCTTATATCGCTGGCGCTGCCTTTCTGTCTCGTGGCATGGAGGTCGCTGTTCCTTAAGTTCCTGAACCTGGACATGCCGACGAACAGGGTCCTCATAGTGGGCTCCGGCGACCTCGCCAAGAAGATCGGCTCGGTAATATTCAAAGAGGACGTGCACGGGCTGAAACTGATAGGTTTCATCGACGACGACCCCTCCAAGATCGGCCAGTCGATCGTCAATCCCGGGGTCATAGGCGGGTACGGCGACATCAGGAGGCTCGTCAGCTCGGAGAAGATCGACAGGATCATAATCGCGCTTAACGACAGGAGGGCCAAGCTCCCGATGTCCGCGCTCCTGGACTGCAAGCTCGCCGGAGTGGTCATCGAGGAGGGCGAGACCTTTAACGAGCGCCTCTCCGGCAAGATCCCGCTGGACCATCTGAAGCCGAGCTGGATGGTCTTCTCCGACGGCTTCAGGTCTCTCCGGTCGAGAAAGACCGTCAAGCGGGTGATAGACGTCGTCCTCTCGCTTGTATGCCTCATCCTCACGCTGCCCATCTTCTTGATAACGGCGATACTCATAAAACTCGACTCCAGGGGGCCCGTCATCTTCAAACAGGTCCGCGTGGGCGAGAACGGCAAGCACTTCAACGTCTATAAATTCCGCTCCATGCGCACCGACGCGGAATCGGCCTCGGGTCCGGTCTGGGCCTCGAAGAAGGACGACAGGGTAACCCGCGTCGGAAAGGTTATCCGGAAGATCAGGGTCGACGAACTGCCCCAGGTCATAAACGTCCTGAAAGGCGACATGAGCTTCGTCGGCCCGCGCCCCGAAAGGCCTTTCTTCGTGGACAAGCTCAAGGAGGTAATACCGTACTACGAGATAAGGAACATCGTAAAGCCGGGCATCACCGGATGGGCCCAGATAAAATACCCCTACGGCGCCACCATTGACGACGCCGTGGAGAAACTTCAGTACGACATCTACTACATCAAAAACCTCTCCCCCATGCTGGACATCATGATCTTCTTCTGGACCATCAAGGTGGTGCTTACAGGCAGGGGCGGAAGGTGAACCGGGAAATATTATGATCAACTGGTATATAGTCTATACAAAACCCAGGAGCGAGGACGCCGTATCGCAGAAGTTCGGCGATTGCGGGTTCGAGGTCCTGAACCCGAAGTTCAGGGAACGTAAATACTTCAGGAGAAAACTGCAGGAGGTCACGACGCACCTCTTCCCATGCTATATCTTCGTCAAATTCGACCTTATGCGCGACTATCGCCTTGTCAAGTACACGCGCGGAGTCAGACGGGTCGTGGGCCCCGAGAACATCCCTACGGCCGTGCCCGACGACATCATAGACTCCATACGGGGCAGGATGGAGGACGGAGTAGTAAGAGTCAGCCCCAGGAGGTTCAGGCAGGGAGAAGAGGTGCTGATAAAAGCCGGAGCGTTTGAGGGACTGAACGCGGTCTTTGAAAAAGACCTCAAAGGCACGGAGCGAGTAAGCATCCTTCTTAAAACGATAAACGCCCGCGTTGTCGTTGACAGCGCGCTCCTCGAAAAGATCGGTTGACGCCCTGTGATCCGGCCTGTCTCCACTAGCCCCTTGTATTTACCCTGCCCTTTTTAAACAAGCCCGCAGGTTTTCAGCAAGGGGGACCCTTGGGCGAAAAAAGGGATGGGTCCCCGAAAGAACAAAGACTGTCTTCACGCTTTTTACAACCCGGTTTTTCACCCCGACAGGGCCTCGTGCACCTGAATGGCGGTAGCCTGCCCAAAACACCCCCTTTGCCCCCGAGATGCTTAACGCACTGACGATAGACGTAGAAGATTATTTCATGGTCTCGGCATTTGCCGACACAGTGAAGTTCGACGACTGGCCCGCCTACGAGAGCCGCGTTGAGCAGAGCACCATGAGGATACTGGACCTGCTGGAAGGGTTCAACGTGAAGGCCACGTTCTTCATGCTCGGATGGGTAGCCGAACATCATCCGGGGCTGGCCACGGAGATCCGGAACAGGGGCCATGAGATCGCCCTGCACGGGTACAACCACAGGCTTGCGTACGAGCTTACGCGTAGCGAGTTCAGAGAGGACATCCGGAAGTCCAAAAGGATCATAGAGGACATCACCGGAAGCGCCGTAAAGGGCTACAGGGCGCCGAGCTACTCCATAACAAAAAAGAACCTCTGGGCCCTGGACGTCCTCATTGAAGAGGGTTTCGCCTACGATTCAAGCATATTCCCCATATACCACGACCGTTACGGATACCCAGAATTCGACCGCTTCCCCTTGACCGTTACAAGGGGGGGCGTCGGCAGCATCCTGGAGGTGCCCCTTTCAACCGTGCGCCTCATGGGCAGAAACATCCCCATTGCCGGCGGCGGATACCTGAGGCTTCTGCCGATAAGTTTCGTCGAATGGGGCATACGCTCGATAAACGAAAAAGAGGGAAAACACGCGGTCATCTACCTGCACCCGTGGGAGATCGACCCCGGACAGCCGAGATTGAACGGCAGCAGGCTTTCCTCCTTCCGTCACAACGTCAACATAGGCAAGACCCACTCCAAACTCAAGCGGCTTCTCCAGAGGTTCAGGTTCGGCACCATGACCGAGACCTTTGCGGCCGAACTGGGGGCGTAGGCACGGCGCATGCAGCACTCCGCTCACGCAAATACCGTCCATGACGCATGGACGAAAAAAACGGCCTGGCTCTGGGGCTTCATCCTGACGGGGGTCTTCATGTTCTGCTATGCCGGGGTCTTCTCGAACCTTGTCGACGCATGGTGGAACAACAGCGTATACTCCCACGGGTTCCTCGTCCCGTTCATAAGCCTGTACCTCATATGGATACGGAGAGACGAACTCATGAGCGCGCCCAGGAGGCCGGGGGGCTTCCTGGGGCCGGCACTTCTGGCAGGGGGGCTGGGTCTGCTCGTGGCGGGTCATGCCGCTTCGGTATCCTTCATGCAGGAGATCTCGGTCATCGTGACGATCGCGGGGGTGGTCCTGACGGTCCTCGGCCCCGAGTGCCTGCTGATCCTTCTCTTCCCGATAGTGTATCTCTCCTTCATGATAAGGTTCTGGGAGGTCTTCACCTCGATGCTCCATTTCCCTTTTCAGAATTTTTCCGCATACCTCGGCACCACGCTACTCCAGTTCGTAGGGATACCCGCGTACAGGCAGTCCATCTACATAGAGCTTCCGAACATAACCCTTAAGGTGGCCGAGGTCTGTAGCGGTGTGAATTACCTCATTGCCGTGGTCGCCGTCGGCGTTCCTCTCGCCTACATAACCCTCAGGAGCTGGCCGAGGAGGGTTGTCCTGGTCTCCGGCGGGGTCCTGATCGCAATTCTTGCCAACGGCCTCAGGGTCGCCCTCATCGGGACTCTGGCCTATTACCATCTTGCCGGCAACCTGCACGGACCGTACCACATACTGCAGGCCATGTTCGTCTCGGTGATCGGGTTCATAGGGCTGTTTGCGGGCGCGGGGCTTCTCGCTGAAAAAGACCGCGGCAGGGCCGCCTCCCCGGCCTCCCCTGCCGGACCCGTTCCGTCAGGTCAGCCGCACGGGGCAGGCAAGGGCGGTTATCGGACGATACTTGCCGCCGGCGCCATATTGACCGTCGGCGCGTACGTCAATCTCTACCACCCTGCCCCCGTGCCGCTCCATAAGGACTTCAGGTCCTTCCCGTCAACGCTCGACGGCTGGAGCGGCACCGAAGCCAAAGCGGACTACGACGTCTTCAAGTCCCTGGGGGCTGAAGCCGAACTCTCGAGGACCTACCGTAACGGAGACGGGGAAGAGGTAAAGCTGTACGTCGGCTACTTCGACTCCCAGTCCCAGGGCAGCGAGCTCATAAATTACGAGTCCGCGAGGCTTCACGCCGGGGCCTTGAGGGAGGCCGTAAGGGTCAACGACAAGACGGTCCTCGAGGTCAACAGGATAGAGGAGAATCCAGGGGGGGCCGGCAGGGAAGCGCTCTTCTGGTATGACTTCAACGGCAGAAGGACCGCGAGCAGGACAATGGCCAAGCTATACACGATGACTGATTATCTCGTCAGGGGCAGGAACAACGGGGCAGTCATAATCGTCTCATCTGTATACGGGCAGGGAAAGGACCCCCGCGGCGCCCGCATGGCGGAGACGGACTTTATCAGGACCGTCTTCCCCGAGTTAAGCGAGTATCTACCGGGATATGGCACATAGGATCAGCCGCAGGTCGCTAATCAAGGGTTTTCTGTACGGCTCGGCGCTCTCGGTGTTTGCGCCGCTCGTAAACGCCCTCGGCTTCGGAGCAGACACCGCCGGAGGACAAGCCGCATCCGGCTCAAGCGGCCCTCTCGTGCTCAGGGTCGAAGGCACGGACGCCGTTAAAAAGGGGTTTAAGCCGGAGCGTTACCTGGATTACATAAACGCGGACAAGGTCGAACGGATGCTTGAAGCGGGAGTCAAGCGCCTGGCCGGGGAAGAGGACCTGAAAAAGGCATGGCTCGGGATACTCACGGGCTATTCCCCGGGCGATAAGATCGCCATAAAACCCAATCTCAACTTCGTAAACCACGGGTACAGATACACCATCACTTCGCCCCAGCTCATCAACGCCGCGGTCACGCAGCTGGTAAACGTCGTCGGCGCGGACCCCGGGGACATCTACGTGTACGACCTATGCAAGGTCATCCCGCATGACATCGTCCGGAAGAGGATTGAGCACAAGGTGACATACGTCGAGCTGCCGGACACCGACTCGATAATCGGGAAGATACTTCTACGCGCCGACTACGGGCCCGGCTCTCCAGACCGGGACGCGCCCGTAAGGATGCGCGAAAGGATTACGGATGAGAAGGGCGAGGCCCTGACATGCTACGCTCCGAAGCTGGTGACCGAGGCAAAGCACATCATCAACATGCCTCTTCTTACGAACCACATATACGTACTCAACTCTGGGGCCCTTAAGAACCATTACGGGACCGTGAGGTTCAGCAACCACAACCCCTACCCTGTTGCGCTCCACGGGGAGGTGATACACAGGTCCATAGTCGACCTGAACCTCAACCGCCATATCAAGGAGAAGACCAGGCTCATCATAGCCGACGCGCTGTTCGGGGTCTACGACAGGGGTGAAGGAGAGGGAAAAAGACCCTGGAAGACCTTCAACAACAGGCTCCCGGAAAGCATATTGCTCTCCAGGGACCCGGTCGCCATCGATTCGGTCATGGCCAGCATGGTCTCGCGGGAAAGAACGAGCAGCGGCCTCGGGGTCCTTTCCGCTAAATACCTTGAAGACGCAATGGATAACGGCCTTGGCGTATGCGAACTGAACCATAAGGACCTGGATTTCAGAAAGATACGCTACGAAACCAGGGTGGTCGCATGAAAGGCTCATCCCCTTTTCCCTCCCGGCAGCGTATCACCGCAGCGGTTTTCAACGCCGGACCGTGCCTTGAACGGGAAACGCGTCAAAGGCAATCAACCTGCCGGGCCGGAGCCCGCGGTTTTGTGACGGTGTCGGGGAGATGAGCATACGCCTGCAAAGGGTCTCGGACGATTCCGGGTTGACGCAGCTTGGCGGGGACTGGAACAGGCTGCTGGCCGAATCGCGGACAAACAGTTTTTTTCTCCGGTGGGAATGGCTCCGGATATGGTGGGAGAACTACAGGGACGGGGATACGGAGCTGTGCATCGTCCTTGTATTCAGGGACGACGCCCTGATAGGGATCGCACCGTTCTACATCCGCAGCCTGACGTGGAAGAACGTCCTGAAATACAGGCGGCTTATGTTCCTCGGCACCACGGACGAGTGTCTTTTATCCCAGCACATGGACCTTATCTACAGGGCCGGGGACGAAAAAACCGTCGTCGGAGAAGTCCTTGCATATATCCGCAACGAGGACCTTTGCGACGAGATATCCCTCCAGAAGGTAGACACCTCTTCAAGCACCATCGGAGTCCTTGAAGAGGTCAGCCGGGACACAAACCTGCTGTACCGTGTCGAGAACACGGCCGAGAGCCCGTACATAACGCTGCCGCCTGATTACGAAACTTACCTTAAGGAACGCACCAGCTCAACGCGCCACCAGGTAAAAAGCAACCTGAGAAAGCTCTCAAGACACCGGGGCGTGGAGTTTCGCAAAACCGGCTCCCCGGACGAACTTAAGAACGACTTTACGGAGCTTGTGCGGCTGCACCAGTACCGCTGGGTGCCGAGGATGCTTCCGGGTTCCTTTTCCGACGAAAGGTTCTTCGCGTTCCAGAAGGCCGTCATGGAGGAGATACTCCTTAACAACCATCTGGAACTGAGGTTCCTGGCGGCAGCCGGCAGGAATATCGCTGTCCTGTACAATATCGCATACAACGGGAAAGTCTATTTTTACCAGTCCGGCCTCGACATCTCTTTTGACCGGAGCCTTTCTCCGGGACTGCTGCTGCATAACCACAGCATAAGGGACGCCATAGAGCGCGGCCTCGGGGAATACGATTTCCTGCTGATGGGGAACATGGACTCGTACAAGAAGAGGTGGTCGAGAGAATTCAGGAACCAGTGCGACATCTACATGGCGCGCCCCGGCATAAGGATGCTCTTGATGTCGGCAAGGAACGCGGTAAAGGATTACTATAACTCAGCGCAGCGCGCCAGGTAACATCGGGAAAGAGTGAACATGCATATCAGGCTTATAACAGAAGAAGGGGAATTCAAGGCGCTCCGAACGGAGTGGAACTCCCTGGTCGCGAAAAGTCCGAACGACGTGCCCCATCTTTCGCACGAATGGATGACGGCATGGTGGAACAATTTCAGCGCCGGCAACCGGCTGAACATCCTTGCCGTCTACGACCCTGACGGGACCCTCTCGGGCATAGCGCCGCTCATGAAGGGCAGGGCCAAATACCGCGGCATATGGGTCGACAAACTGCAGATGATGGCCAACGGGCACTCGCCGAACACCAATATCATAGCGAGAGAGGGCCGCCTCGAGCAGATAGTCGAAGCCCTGTTTGACTATCTGAACGGGATCGAGGACTGGGATATAATGGAGCTCTTCAAGCTCGAACAGAACGACCCGGCGTTCAAGGTCCTCTTAGAGAAGCTTAAAAAACAGAAGAGGCTGTTCGGAGTAAAAGACAACTTTGAAACGCCTTATATAAAGATACAGTCGAGCTGGGACGATTTTCTTTCGAAGAAGTCCCAGCGGTTCAGAAAATCCATCAGGAACAAACTCAACCGCGCGAAAAACATCGGCGGCCTGTCCTTCGAGAAGATACCGATATGCGACAGCGGCGACAGCGCCTTTCACGACATGCTGAAGGTCTCCGGGTCGAGCTGGAAAAGGCGCTTCGGCACGGACCTCGCGAGCAACCCCAGCATCCAGGGGTTTTACAGGGAACTATGCGACATGATGGGCAAAAAGGGCCTTATCACCCTGTGGGCCATCAAAAAAGACTCGGTGATGATAGCCTTCGAATTCCATATCACATACAACGGCATATCGTATCCCATACGGGCTGACTTCGACGAGTCCTACAACAGCGTCTCCCCGGGGTCGCTGCTCGAATACAACATCATCAAGACGCTCTTCGAGGACTCGTCGGTCAAGGAATACAATACCTGCGGCTATACCTATTTCTATCTCATGAACTGGACCGAACTGACAAGGAAGCAATCGACTATAGAGATATTCAACAGGCACCTGAAACCGGTTGTCCTGTATTTTCTCGAATACAGGATCATCCCCGTGCTTCGCCGCCTTAAATTGACCGGCCCTCGCAAAACGGACCACCATAAGGTCCATCACATCCCGTGCAATCAGCCGGCCGGCACCTGAGACGAAAATGGCGAGAGTACTGAAGAACAGGCTTAGGGTCGTAGTCCTCGTGAGCACGGACTGCTCGGACCTGTACTTCGCGAACACGCTTATTAAAAACCTCGAGGTCGTAGGCGTGTTTGTGGAAAGGCAGGATACGGGCCGGGCAAACGGGCCGGGCTTGCTTTCAAAGGCCCTCAGATATTCAAGCCGTCCGGGCCTGGTCATCAAAAAGATAAGCGACGCCTATTACCACAGGCGCTACGGGTCCAGGGCGCTGAAAATCGCCGTAGAAGGCTTCGGGCGCGAAGGCCTCGAGATCTCTCCCCATGAAGGCCTCAAGGTGGTCTACACCGAAAAGGCGAACGACATCAACAACCCCGTATACGCCGAGGAGATAAAACGGCTCCGGCCCGATGTAATCGCCGTGTGCGGGACATCGATACTTAAAAGGCCCATACTCACGATCCCGGCAAAAGGGGTTTTGAACCTTCACGGCGGACTTTCCGAGGAGTACCGGGGAGTGTGGACCACGCTCTGGGCCGTATACAACGGGGAGCCCTGGAAAATCGGCGCCACGGTCCATTACGTGAGCGAAGGCATAGACGACGGGAACATCATCTACCAGGGCCGCCCGGAGATATCGGCCGACGACAACCACGAAACGCTCTACGTGAAGGTCGTGAAACTGGGCACGGCGCTGATGATAAGGGCGATCTCGGACATACAGGACGGCTCGGTCAAGAGTTTCCCTCTCCTTAAAAAAGGGAAGCTCTACCTCAGAAAAGACGTCACGCCCAGGGTCGTCGCAGAGGTATGGAAAAAAATAGACCGGGGGTTTATCCGCGACTACGCCCAGGGCAGCCAAAGCCGCGTGGCGGACAAACGCTTAACGGAGCACGGAAGTTCCGGAGACATTTGACCGATGAGCAAATTTAAAGAGATATTGAAGACACTCCGCACCGGGGCCGACAACTCCTACCGCTCGTTCAGGTTTACCCCGGAGGGCGTGATCGCGTTTCTTACCTACAGGTGCACGAGCAGGTGCCTTACATGCAACATCTGGAAGCGCCCGACCGAAGAGAACAAAGAGCTTTCCTGGGAAGACTGGAAGCCAATACTTGAAAAGATGGCAAAGGACGGCGTGCGGAGCATAGAGCTTTTCGGCGGGGACGCGTTACTCAGAAAGGACCTCCTGATAAAGATAATCCGCCGCTGCGGGGAACTCGGCATCAAGACCTTTTTCCCCACCAACTCGAACCTCATCGACGACGAGACCGCCAGGGAACTCGTCGAGGCGGGTCTGTTCACGATATACTTCTCGCTCGACGAACTCCCCTCTCTTAAAGGGGCCGTCCGCGGCGTGGAAGACCACTTCGGCAAGGTCGACAGGGCCGTATCGCTCATAAAAAAATACCGCGGGGACAAAAAGACCCCGCACATGGTCGCCATAACGACCGTCTCGAGGCTCAACTTCCGCTTGCTCGACAGGTTCATAGAATACGTCGAGTCGGTGCCCTTTGACATGTACATGCTGAGAGGCATCAGCGAGTTCAGTGACGCGTCCATCTCACGCTCGGCCGTGGACGGGGTCCTCCCTGACCCGTACTTCACTTCTACGGGCGGCGGGTCCAATCTTTTCAGCGCTTCAGAAGCCGCCGAGCTGATCAAAAAACTGAAGGAGATAAGGCACAGGCCCGCAGGCAGCGGCTCCGTCTACATCAACACCGAAAACGTGGACATCCTGACCGAAGAGAACCTCGTAAAAGGCTCGTACCCCGAGATGAAGTGCCAGTTCTGCACCACGCAGCTGGTTCTGACCCCGTACGGGGAAGTCGTGCCGTGCCTTTACTTCAGCAAATACGTACTCGGGGACCTGAAAAAACAGGACATCAAGGAGGTCTGGGGGAACAAACGTCACCGGGAGTTCTGCGCGGAGCAGAAAAAAGGCGGGATCGACCTATGCGGCTACTGCGGGATAAAGTTCTACCACAAATCGTTTTCGGATACTGTCATAAGCCTTGCCGGCAAGGTAAAGAAAAAGATATCCGGAGGGCACGGCGGATGAGACCGTGCGATAAAGAGCCGGCGGGCGCTAAGTAGATGGCCGTCACCCAGGCGACATCAAGGGCGGACGCCGAAAGGTGGGACAGGTTCGTGCTGGACTCCGCCGCCGCATCCGCCTACCACCTTACCGGGTGGCGCGACGTGATCGAAAAGAGCTTCGGCCACAGGAGTTACTACCTGTTCTCAGAGGACCGGAACGGACTGTTAAACGGGGTCCTGCCGCTCGTGCATCTCAAGAGCGCGGTATTCGGGAACTTCATGGTCTCGCTCCCGTACTTCAACTACGGCGGCATATGCGCAGAGAGCGACGAGGCCGCCACGGAGCTCCTTGGAAAAGCGATCGAAGTGGCCAAGGGGCTCGGGGCCGGACACATCGAATTGAGACACACGAGGGACTTCAAAAACGGGCTTCCGGCAAAACTCTCGAAGGTGTGCATGCGCCTTGAGCTGCCCGAATCCCCCGCGGCGCTCATGAAGTCTTTCACGTCAAAGCTCAGGAGCCAGATAAAAAGGCCGGAGAAAGACGGGATGACCGCGCGCGTGGACAGAGACGGCGGGCTTGACGGCTTCTACCACGTCTTTTCAGTCAACATGAGGGACCTGGGGACCCCGGTCTACTCGAAGTCGTTTTTCAGGAACATACTTGAAAGGTTCCCGTCCTCCACATGGATATGCACGGTCTACAGGGGTGCAGAGCCCGTGGCATCGGGGTTTCTTTCCGGCTTCAAGGACACCTTGGAGATACCGTGGGCGTCTTCCATCAAGAGGTTCAACAGCTCGAGTCCCAACATGCTCCTTTACCGGACCGCGCTGGAGTTCGCCATAGAAAACGGCTTCAGGGTATTTGACTTCGGCCGCTCAACACCGGGGGAAGGGACCTACAGGTTCAAGGAACAGTGGGGCGCAAAACCCGTGCAGCTTTACTGGCACTACTGGCTCAAGGACGGCGGGGCGCTTCCGGAGATCAACCCCGCGAACCCCAAGTACCGCATGGCGATAAACATCTGGCGTAGACTCCCGCTCTCGCTGACCAAGCTCCTGGGCCCGAACATCGTGAAGAACCTCCCATGAAGATAATGCGGACCATACCGCCGGCGGCCCCACCGCTGGGCCTTAGCGACATCCTCCACGGGGCAGCGGGTCTCTTTGCCGGACAGGGGTACATAAAGGACTTCGAGGACGGCCTGAGGAAGCACTTCGGCGTAAGGCACGTCTTCACCGTGAGCTCCGGCAAGGCGGCGCTATTCCTTATCTTGAAGGCCCTTGCAACTCGGCGTCCAGGCAAGACCAAGGTCCTTATACCGGCCTACACCTGTTTTTCCGTACCTTCAGCGGTCGTTAAGGCCGGGCTTAAGGTAGCTCTTTCGGACATCGACCCGGCAACGCTCGATTTTGACCACAGGCTCCTTAAAGACTCCATCGACAAGGACACCCTCTGCGTCGTTCCCAACCACCTGTTCGGCAGGCCCGCTGACATCGACGCCGTAAAGACGCTCTGCAGGGACAAGGGCGTGTTCGTGGTCGAGGACGCGGCACAGGCAATGGGAGGAGTGTCAAAGGGAAGAAAGCTCGGCACCATAGGTGATGTCGGATTTTTCAGCCTCGGCAGGGGCAAGACGATCACGTGCGGCTCCGGAGGAGTTATCCTTACCGACTCCGACGCGATCGCAGGGGCTATCGCACAGTTTTACCACTCAATAGAGCAACCCGGCTTCTCAAGCTCCGTTAAGGAGCTTCTCACTACCGTTGTAATGAAGATA
>OBLQ010000638.1_pt1 | contig 13466 bp, 7 predicted proteins | sample 1519881 | NCBI WGS metagenome assembly OBLQ01 (sample SAMN01911456, study PRJEB22533) | soil metagenome | biome: Soil | place: Malaysia | collected 2012-04-30 | depth DG_metagenome m | reverse complement strand
CGTCGCGCCAGGAGCCAGGCGCGGGCCGACGCGATCACCATCGGCACCACCCCCAGCAGGATGAACACCGCGTCGGCCGGCAGGCGCGCCCACTCGACGGCGCGCACGACGCCCCGGTCGAGGAATTCCGGGCCGCGCGCGTGCCAGTAGCCGTTGCGGACGGCATCCACCAGCTGCAGAACGCCACCGGGGAACAGATTGGTGATCACCATCAACGCCAGGCCGGCGTTCAAGCCCCAGAACGACACCTTCACGGCCGGCTCGATCCGCCGCCAGGCCTCCTCCGTCGAGACCTGGCGCAGGGCGAAGACCATGAGCGCCATGGCCAGCATGCCGAACACTCCCATCATCGCCGTGTGGCCGTGGTTCGGTGTCAGGATCGTGCCGACCTCGAAGTAGCTGATGATCGGGAGGTTGATCAGGAAGCCGAAGATGCCGGCGCCGACGAAGTTCCAGAAACCGACCGCCATCAGGAAGTAGAAGGTCCAGCGGTGGGGGACGGAGATGTCCCTGCCGCAGACATCGCAGCGGCCACGGGTCAGCTTGACGAAATCCCAGGCGTCGAGCGTCAGGAGGGTCAGGGGGACCACCTCCATGGCCGAGAAGATCGCGGCCAGGGCCATCGTCAGGCTCGACTGTCCCGTCCAGTACCAGTGGTGGCCGGTGCCGATGATGCCGCTGCCGAGATAGAGGATCGCGTCCAGATAGACGACCCTCTGCGCGGTGGCGGGGCGGACGACTCCGAGAAGGTAGAAGATGACCGCCACCATGACCGTCACGAACAGCTCGAAGAACCCTTCCACCCAGAGGTGGATGATCCAGAACCGCCAGGTGTCGACCACGCTGAAGTGGCTGGTCGGGCCGAAGAACATCGCCGGCAGGTAGAAGACCGGGATCGCCACACCCGCGTACAGGAACAATCCCGACAGGCCGCCGCGCTCGGGGTCGGAGCGGGAGGGGCCGATGGCGCGAGCCAGCAGCACGACCCACAGGGCCAGGCCGGCCGCCAGCAGGATCTGCCACAGCCGCCCCAGGTCGAGGTATTCCCACCCCTGGTGCCCGAGCCAGAACCACAACGACCCGAGGCGTCCCTCCACTCCGGCGTATTCTCCGGCCAGGCTGCCGACCACGACCAGCACGAGGGCCACGAACAGGGCATTCACGCCGACGGTCTGAGCCTTCGGCTCGCGACGGCCGAGCGCCGGCGCCAGGAACAGCGCCCCGGCGACGTAGGCGGTCGCGATCCAGAAGATGGCCAGCTGCAGATGCCAGGTGCGCACCACCTGGCTGGGCAGATAGCGCGCCAGGTCGATGCCGTAGAAGCTCCCCGGATCGACACGGTAGTGCGCGGTCGCGCCGCCCACCAGCACCTGCGCCAGGAACAGCAGGCTGACGACCACGAAGTACTTGATCGCCGCCCGCTGGCTCGCCGTGGTCTCTCCCGGAAGCATGCGGGGATGAACGTGCCCGTCTCCGCCTTTCCAGCCAAGGAAGTCGAACTTGCCGAAGCTGAACAGGGTCAGGGCGATGCCGGCGAGCAACGCGATGAGACTGAGAGCGCTCCACAGGATCGACGCGGACCCGGGCTGGTTGCCGACGCTCGGGTCGAAGGGGAAGTTGTTGGTGTACGAATCGGCAGAGCCGGGCCGTCGGGCGACCGAGGCCCAGGCGGTCCAGGCGAAGAACGCGGTGAGCCGCGTCATCTCGGTCGGATCATCGATCGTCCGGGGCGTGAGCCCGCGGCTGGTGTCGGGCGAAGCGAAGTATTTGTTCCACACCGCGATCTGCCTGTGGAAGGACGCCGCTTCGGGGGGTGTGAAGAGCAAGGTGCCCGTGGCCGGGTCGTAGCGGTTGGCCTGCAGGAGGCCGGCGACCTCCGCCCCCAGCACCTCGTCTCCGACCGTCACGGGAGGCGCGGCGGGCGCCCCCCGACGGGCCGCCAGCCAGTCGCGGACGTCCTGACCCAGCGCGTGCAGGTAGGCCGCCGAGAAGTCGGGACCGAGGTAGGCGCCGTGCCCCCAGATCGTGCCGTTCTCCATCAGCCCATGCTTCAGGAAGACCTGCTGCCCGGCGAGGATGTCCTGGCGGGTGAACAACGTCGCCCCCGCCTGGTCGACCACCCGATCCGGGATCGGCGGGGCGTCCTCGTAGGCCCGGACGGCCATCCCGATCAGCACGCTGAAGCCGAACACCATGATCAGGATGACGGCGTGTCCCCACCAGCGCGACAGCGTCCCGGCGGCCGACTCGGATGATCGATCCATGCTCTCCCCCGTGTTCCGGCGGCCGGACTTTAGCATCGTCGCGGTCGCGTTGACAGTCCCCGGGCGATGTATTAGCATCGCCCGCGGATCGCACACGTCGCGTCAGCATGAAGCAACCGAAGGGGAAGCCGGCGTGACGGCCGGTTCCGAGCCCCGCGCGATGCGAACCACCGAACCCGGTCAGGCCCGGAAGGGAGCAGCCGTAAGGCGGACCTCGCAGGTGCCGCGGGTCCACTTGGACCGGCCCTCAGGCCGGCTTCCCCCGTTCCGGGCCGGCGGCGTCCCCCGTCGTCGACTCGCCGAATGACGAGCCCTACGTGAGCTACCAGGTCCTCGCCCGCAAGTACCGCCCGCAGACGTTCGAGGAGGTGGTCGGCCAGAAGCCGATCATCACCACCCTGCAGAACGCCGTGGAGCAGAAGCGCCTCCACCACGCCTATCTGTTCTCGGGTCTGAGGGGCGTCGGCAAGACCACGGTGGCGCGGCTGGTGGCCAAGGCGCTCAACTGCGCCCAGGGACCGACCCCGCGCCCCTGCAACGCCTGTCCGTCCTGCACCGAGATCGCCCAGAGCCGCAGCCTCGACGTGATGGAGATCGACGGCGCGAGCAACCGCGGCATCGACGACGTGCGCGAGCTGAGGGAGACGGTGCGCTACGCGCCGGCGCGCGACCGCTACAAGGTCTACATCATCGACGAGGTCCACATGCTGACCGAGGCGGCCTGGAACGCCCTCCTGAAGACGCTGGAGGAGCCGCCCCCGCACGTGGTCTTCGTGTTCGCCACCACCGACTACCGCAAGATCCCGCTGACCATCCTGTCGCGCTGCCAGCACTTCGAGTTCCGCAAGATCGCCGAGGCCGAGATGCTGGCGCATCTGCGCCGGGTGGCGGAGGGGGAATCGGTCAAGACGGAACCCGGCGCCCTGGAGCTCGTGGCCCGGATGGCGGAGGGGTCGTTGCGCGACGCGCAGAGCGCCTTCGACCAGGTGATCGCCTTCTGCGGACGGACGGTGACCGAGGAGCAGGCCCGCACCATCCTCGGGGTGGTCGACCGGGAGCTGATCACCGGCTTCTACGCCGCGGTGCGGGCGCAGGACTGCCCCCGCCTGGTCGAGATCGTCGACACGGTGTTCGAGCGCGGCTACCAGCCGGTGCACTTCCTCGAAGATCTCATGGCGCACGGCCGCAACCTGCTGCTGGCCCGCGTCCTCCCCGATCCGGCCTCCGCCCTCTCGGGCGGAGTCGAGGAGATCCGCGCCGCGGCCCGCGAGGCGGAGGCGTTCTCGGAGGACGAGCTTCTGCGCCTGCTCGAGCTGATGACCCGCGAGGAGGCGCGGCTCAAGAGCTCGGGTCATCCGCGTTTCCTGCTCGAGGCGCTGGCGATCAAGCTGGCGCGGCTCGCCGACCTGCGGCCGATCGAGGAGATGATCGCCGCCCTGGATCGCCCGGGCGGCGCCCCGGCGGACCCCGATCCGCCCGCCCCGCCGCGCCTGACTCCAGCTCTCCGAGTCGGAAAAGTCTGGATCGATTCTCTTGAGGATATTCTGGCCAATAAAATAGGCTGCCTCGTCTCGCGCAGCGAGATGAAAGATTACGTCGATCTTTACTATCTGATTCCCGCCTCGGGATTAAGTACCGGCCAAATCATCGAACTCGGCACAAAAAAAGAGGCCGGGCTTGATCCGCTGATCTTGGCCCATCAGATCGATTTTATTTTTCTTGAAAAGGCTCCTCCCGCGGAGCTCGTCGTAAAAGCCGATCGGCAAAAAATTCAGCTCTTCTTCAAAAAATTACAACAGGAGTGTTTTGACTTGATTCGTCCGTAATACGAAGACTTCGTGGGTCTCTCATAATCTTGCCGAGGCTATTCTTCACCCACCCAAACCCGATCCTCTCCTGCTCCAACCTCAAATTCACCGCCCAACGCTGCGCGCGCAACTCGCCGTAGAGTTCTTGCTCAGCCTCCGTCAGCCGGGACAGCTCGCGGCGTTGCGGCTCGGCTTCTTCGCCCCAAAAGGGACGGTGGGCCAGCAAGGTCTCGCGGTCCATTAAAATCGATTGAGCATGCGGCAGCTGCGCGCGCAGTTGATCGAGAATCGCAAAGCCGTGCGTGTCGATGTCCCCCCAGTAGTACACGGAAACATCGCGCAGCCAGGAAACATCCGCCAAAACATCAAAGCCGTAACCCGCGCCGAACACGGCCAAGCTCTCCGAAAGCGCCGGCAGAGCGAGGAAATTGATTTCGTTCTCGGTGATGAAAACGCGGCGGACTTTTCCCCGCAGGCGCGGCTCGGCGGCCAATTCGCAAAAACTCTCGGCCGTGACGCTGAAATCCTGAGAAGCCCCCGGCAACAGCGCCGATGCGGAATCCAGCAGGCGAAAACGAAGCCGCTGCGGCTTTTCTAAAAATCCGTAGCGCAAAGCAAAAGACTCCCCGCCGCCGCGGCGTTCCACGGCCTCCGAAGGCAGGAGCCGATCCAGCCAAGCGCCGAGCGTGCCGCGATGCGTTTCGATGAATTTGCTGTGCACGCCGGGAATATCGACCTGCCGCAGGTAAATGCCCGGACGGGGATGCTTCAGCATCCACTCGACCACGTCGAGCAGCCGAGACCATGGCGCGGCGAGCGCCAAGGCTTTCAAGGGGTATTGCCGGACCCAAGGAAGCAAATCGGATCGGCGGGAACGGGTGAGCTCGAGCAGCGCCGCAAATGAAGCGGCTTCTCTTTGCTTGCCGAGCAACGCCAAGGCATCTTCGACGCGGTCGATCCAAACGGCTTGGGGAATGAGATTCTTGCCGAGCACGCGGTGCTGAATGCTTTGCATTTCGAGACGGAAACGCCGAGCCTCTTGCAGCATCGCAATCCAGCGCCGCACTTCGTCGAAACGCTCGGTCAATTCGCGGCGGGAAGGAGCCTGCAAGCGCAGCCGGTGCGGAAAAGACAAGCCTTCCCCGGCCAAACACTTCAGCAAAATGCCGCGATCCCAAAGCTTTTGCACTTGCCGCCGCAAGTCGCGGGGATCCGTCCAATCCATGATTCGCTCCTCTTGCGGCAGAGCCGCAATTGTTAATTGTGAAGCGTGAAGCATGAAGCGCAAGAAATTCAAGAAACGGTGACCTCTCAAAATCTTCGACAAAAAACAAGAAATCGAGAATTCATGCTATAAGAAATAATTCTCCAACGCTTCACGATTCACGATTCACGATTCACCTCTCCGTAAACTGCAAAGATTGATGGAGGAAAAATCTATCCCGCCGGGCCGGCAACGGAGAGAAATTTTTCTTGAGCCTCCGCCTTTCCCTGCCGATAAACTTCAATGCTGAGATTGCGGATTTTGGAAGACCGGCCGCTTTCGTTGTGGACGAAGCCGACGTTCGAGACGAAGGGCTCGATGATGTGAATTTTTTGCAGCGGCGTGGCGATCAAGAGCTGCAGGTTGAGCTTTTGGAAAAGTTTTAAGCCGTACTGCGCGGATTCGTCGGAGCCTTTGCCGAAAGCCTCGTCGATCAAGACAAAACGGAAAGAACGGGACTTGAGCTCCCCCCATTCCAAGCCGAATTGATAGGCCAGGCTGGCGGCCAAGATCGTGTAAGCAAGCTTTTCTTTCTGGCCGCCGGATTTGCCTCCCGAGTCGGAATAATGCTCGTGCTCGCTTTTGTCTTCGCGCCAGCGCTCGGAGGCGCCGAAACCGAACCAGTTTCTCACGTCGGTGACCTTGGCGGTCCAGCGCCGGTCGATTTCGGAGAGGCCGTCGCGGCCGCGGAAGCGTTCGATGATTTTTTTGACCTGGAGGAATTTGGTTTCGGAGTATTGCTCTTCTCCCGAACCGCTCAAGCTGCCTTCGGTGCAAGCGCGCAGCTCGCTTTGAAAGTCGCGGATCTCGGCGTCTTGCGTCGGCATGGCTTCAAGTTCAATGTAACGCCCCGGGTTGTAATCGATCTGAACGAGCGATTCGTTGATGCGGGCGATTTTTTCCTTGATGGTTTCGCGTTCGCGGTGCAGCTGCGACTGAAAATTGGCGACTTCGCGGATGGTGTTTTCGTTGAGCAGGGCTTTGAAGCGGGCCTCGAAGCGCGGCAGGTCGTCGGATTGCAGAGCCGAAAGCATGCGCCGGTATTCCGCGGCGGCCTGGATGCCCGCGTCGACCTCCTGGGTTTCCAGGGGAAACTCTTGTCGGTACTGCGTCATGGCATTGGCTATTTTTTCAAGTAAACGCTGGATTTTTTTGTCCAGCGCGTCAATTTTTTGTTGCAGGTGACGCCTCAATTCCTGTTCGCGGGCGTCGCAAGACTCGACGGTGTCGCTGTCCGGAGCAGCCGTCAGCTCGCCGGCGGCGAGAGCGCTTTGACGCGATTCCTCCAGGGCGGCAAAACGCGGGCGGTGCTCCGAAGTTTCGGGGCTTTCCAAACGGCCGACAAGCTCTTGCCGCAAGTTTTCCGCGTCTTCCTGCTTTTGTTCGGTTTTGGCGCGGCGGTCTCGGGCTTCGCGGAGCCGGGCTTCGGTCTGGGCGTTTTGCGCCGCCAAGAGGTCCCGCTTTTGGGTCAGCTCACGCAGGATGTCGGAGACGGATTCAAGCTTGGCTTTTTCATCTTTGAGAGCCTCGATTTCGAGCGCCAGCGGACGCCATTCCAGTTCGCGGAATTCGTTGTGCTCTTCGAGTTTGCTGAGCGTTTCGAAGCTTGCTTGGAGTCCTTTCAATGCGGCTTGACCTTGCCCGATCTGCAAGCCGAGGGCGGACATTTCCTTTTCTAAAGTTTCGGCTTGAGCTTCCAAAGCGGAAATTTTGTCGCGGTTGTTCCAGCCCAAAACATAGCGGCTGCGGTCGCCCAGGGCGTAACGGTCGTCTTTTTCGTGGCGCTCGTGCCGGCCTTTGATCTGCCCGTTGGGGGTGATGGCGCGGGTTTCACGGCGAAAATCTTCCGGAGCGGCGCAACAGGCAAGATCGAAGCGGCGGACGATTTCGTTTTCCAGCCAGGCATAAAAAGGCGAATCGGATTTCACGGCGATTTGATGCACGACGGATTGGGGGTGCAGGTCGGGCCGCGAGGCTTCCCGCAAGGCTTCGCGCACCCGGTAATAGACCAGGCGTCCCTTGAGATGAGTTTTCTCGACCCAGCCGGCGACGCGCGGATAATCGGCGTCGGAAACGAGCAGCGATAAGCCGAAACCACGCAGCAGCCGCTCGATGGCACCTTCCCAGAGTTTGGCGTCTTCCCGGACTTGAAGCAATTCGCCGACAAAAGGCAGGGCGGCTTCGTCAAAATCCAAGGCGGAACAAAGCGCGGCGCGGATTTGCAGCTGCGCGGCTTCGATATTGCTGCGCCGCGAGCGCAGGGCGGCGATTTCCGCTTGCTTGGCGTCATAAGCCTGCTTTTTGACGCGAAATTGAAACTCCCCGTCGTTGAGCGCGTTTTGCAGACGGCTCTCTTCGTCTTTCAAGCGCTCGCGCTCGGCGGCGAGTGAGCGCCTTTGCTCTAAAAACTCTTCTTCCGAGCCGGGCTCGCGGCGGCCCAAAGTTTGGAGCAGTCCGGCGTAATGTCGCGCCTTGCGCAGACGCCGGTCGCGCTCTTCGTCTTTTCGCCGGATTTCCTGAACGAGGTGTTCGATGCGGTCGCCGCCGTTGTCGGCGATTTGACGGGCAAGCTCGGCAAGAGCGGCGCATTCCGCCTGCCGGGTCTCTTCGAGCCGCGTCACTTTGGCGCTTTGCTTTTCCCAATCCTCCGCCAAATTTTCGAGACGCTTTTCCAGCAGGAGCGTTTTGCGCGCGGCAAAATAGGCGCCGAGCGCTTCCCGGCAGCGGCGCAGCTCCTCTTGCTGTCCGCTCAGTTGCGCGTGGCCGTCGCAGTCCGCCACCAGCGGGGCCAAGAGCGCGATTTGGCGCTTGGCTTTCAAGACGGCCTCATGGGCGCGGTTCAAGTCGTCGAAATGGCCGAGCAAGGCTTGAATTCTCGCGGCGACGTCGAAGGGTTCGAGCATGTGGCTGCGGACGAATTCGGTCAAGTTGCCGACGGATTTCATCGAGACGGTTTGATGGAAAAGTTCGAGGGCCTGCTCGTTTTCGATGCCGAAGCGGCGTCGAAACCAGGCGCCGTACTGCGTGAAACTGCCGAATACTTCGGCGTCGGCCTGCCGGAGGCGTCGGCGCAACTTGCCGATGTCGGAGCCGAAACGGCTGAAATCTTGGGGAATGCTCAAGTCGCGTTCGGCGCCGACGTAAAAACGCTCGGGTTGGCCTTGGCTATCTTTCATCCAAAAAACCTGGGCCAAACTGACGGTTTGTTTGTAGCCCTCGTTGTGAAAGACGCCCAAGAGCACCGAATAGGCGTCGCAGTCGCGCAGCGCCACCGGTTTGGCCGAAGTGCCGCTTTCCTGGCGCTCGGATTTGTAATGGCCCAAGACGTAGGAGCGCAGGTCGCGCTCTTTGTGGGCGGCGCCCGCGGCTTTGTTGTAAGCGACGCGGTGCGCGGGGACCAAGAGGGTCGTGACCGCATCGACCAAGGTGGATTTTCCGGAGCCGATTTCACCGGTCAAAAGACCGTTCTTTCCGCCCAGCCGCAAAGTCCAAACTTGTTTGTCGAAGGTCCCCCAATTGAAGACTTCGAGGCGCTGCAGCCGAAAGCCGGCCAAGGACTTGTCCCCTAGAAAATCCAGTTCAAGCGTCGACGGCCGAGTCATGGGAACGTCCTTCCAAATATTCGCGGTAAGTTTGCAGTTTGCTCCGAAAGTCGGCGAGCCACTGGGCGTCGACAAAAGCTTGGAGAATGCGCCGCACTTCAAAAGACGGACCGGAGGCCGTGTTTTCGCTTTTCAGGCGGCGCAAAAATCCGAGTTCGGCGATTTTATGAATGTGCTCGTCGATCTGGTTGACGAAACGCACTTCATTGTTGTTTTCGGGCAAGAAAACCCGGACGAGCTCGATGATTTCGTCGCGGGACAGCACCAGTCGCGGCGCGCCGCCCTGGGCGTCGAATTCCGCCAGTTTTTTTCGAAGCAAAGCCAAGAGCAAACTGACGGGAAAAGAAAGCCGCCGCCGCGCCATCAGGCGGGGGCATTCGGCCGCGCTGGTTTCGGAGCCGTCTTCCTTTTCCCCTTCGGCGGGTTTCGAGCGCAAAAAGGCGTAGCCTTCGGCTTCGTCGAGGATGAGTTCCAAACCCAAGACCGAGACATAATCGCGCACGCCGGCCTGATGAATCAGCAGGCTGTTCCAGCGCTCCGCATCGCTCTCTTGGTCAAGCACGCCTTTGAGCAGAGTGACGACGAGGATGGACAGCGGGTTCGCTTGATTCATTCGTTCCCCCTGACGGCGGCCGCGCGCAGATACACGAGGCGGGACAAGCGCGCGGTGCTGACGCAGCGGCTGCCGGCAACTTCAGCGCCGTCGGGGCCGTCCCAGCGGATGCTTTCTTCCCGAGTTTCTTCGGTGACGGCCAGGAAAGTACGTTCGCCGTCGCTGCCGTCGCCGGCCAGCTCTAAATAAGCGACCAGTTCCGCCAAACCCTGACGCAGCGGCCTGGCCTTGCAGAGTTCGCTTAAGGAAATTTGCGCCTGCTCCTGCAAAGAACGGCGGATGTGCTGCGCCAAGGCGGCTTTGTCGATGAAGATTTGCGAGTAGAGCGCTTCGGCGCCGTGCGTTTCGTCTCCGCTTTCGACGGCAGCATCGGCGATTTTCGCGGACCGTTCCGGCCGGAACAGCGGCCGCTCGAAAGGCAGGGCGATGTCCGCCGCGCTTTCCTCAAGCGTCATGCCGAGCCGAGGCAAGCCGTCCGCGCGGCCGCGCAGCGCGAGCGCTTGGGCTTCGATGTCGCGCAGGATTTCCATGATGCGGCGGTTTTCCAGCCAAGCCTGGTCGTCCAAAAAGCGCCGCAGTTGCTGCGAAAGCTGGGCGACGGTTCTTTGCGTGTGCTCGCCGGCTTCGAGCCAATCGTAATGGATGCGCCGCAAGCGCCGCTCGGGATGCATCTCGCAAACGGCGGGCAGCGCGAGCATGTGTTCCAGCCGCCTAGTGAATTCGTCTTGACGTTCCGCCGACATGAGGAAGTCCCAAAAAGCCCGGAAACTCTTGCCTTGGTCGGAATCGGCGATCGAATCGCGCTCGCCGAGCACTTCTTCGAGCAGCTCGCCTTTTTTGCCTTGCCACAGCGCAATGCGCTCGCGCACCTGCCGGTCGAGGGCGCGGAAATTGTGCTCGACCTGGCGGAAGTCGCCGAGCAATTCGCGGGCGAGCTGTTGGAATTGCAAAAATCGGTCTTTGAGCGCGGTGTCGTCCAAGAGCGGGAGATGACCGGCTTGGACTTGGGCGATTTCGGCGTCGATCGCGGCGCGGCGTTTTTGCAGTTCGGCCAGCCGGATTTGGGGATCGAATTCGCTGCCTTCGTGGATTTGCCGCAAGAGCTCGAACAAGGTTTTCAAGCGCGATTCGGTGCCGATGAAAGTCGTTTCGGACAAGCTTTCCAGCCAGGCGACGGCTTTTTCGGCGGCGGGGGTCAGGTCGAATTGAACTTCGTCGGAATCTTTGCGGTAGAATTTTCTCAGCCAGCCTTTATCGGGTTCGGCCCATTCGTTGAGATAATCGGCGGCCGCGCGGGGAAAAGCCTCGACGCCTCGCGTTTGGTTCAAGGCGAAGAGGCGGTCCTCGAGAGTTTCGACCAAAGCGGCTTGCGGAAGCACGCGCACATTGGGCGTCAGGAAAGTCTGATGCAAAAAACTGGCGATCAAGGGCGCATGGGGACTGGTCAACAAGCGCCAGGCGGGGTGGTTTTGCCGCAAAATTTCCAGGGTGTCGTAGTCGAGAGACATGGAGGGTGGTTTATGCGAGGCGGCGGGCGGGGTCAAGATGAAGCTTGGAGCTGGAGTGGCAGGGGCGTTGCCGGCTCCCGAGGATCATGGTTGCGAAAAATTTCGCTTTAAAAGACTCGAAAGCTGAGCATCCAACAACTCGACTGCGTCATACCAATAACCGCTGCGCCTATCCTCTAAACGGAGAGTGACCATCACGCCTTGAATGCCGTAATCAAGGAGCCTGCGGTAAGCTTCGCGCAGGATGAGGACTTTAGGGAGTCGGCTCCTATAAATGCTTTCGTCACTGCGAACGAACAAATCTTGAACATCCGCCAACTCCCCCGAAATCTTGACGATGGCCGCTTCCAACAGCGGTTTTCTTATTTGATTGAGTCTGGAAAGAAGTGAGGCGTCATGCAGCGGCAAGCTTCCCTTCAACCAGGGTTTCAGTCGTTGCAAAAGTGCGGTGAACTCAAGAACACTGACGTCGCTTGAGTAAAGCTCCGGCAACTTAAGCAAATGAGTCCGAGCATCCGTGAGCTCCGCCATCCAAAGCTCTGCTTTGTCAAGCGCGGCGCTTAGGTCTTCTTCGGTACAAGGCGGATTGCCTCGAACCATCTGCTGTAAACGATCGACGGTGTAGGAGTTCGACCCATCGGCCAAAAAATAACAATCGCCTGCATTCGAAGGAAAAAGCCCGAGTGCCTGCCGAGCTTCGAGAGGGGTATCGATGGGGCCCTTGCCTAAAATCCGGCGACGGATGATTTCACCGCCGTCCTTCATATCCTTGAACAAGGTTACTTCGATGGTATTGATATGCGGCAAAATCGGCGGCACAAGCATTTCCCTCGACTCAATGGGTTTCGGCCCCCTTATCGCCGCGGCTCCGCATAAGTTGCGGCCGACATCCTCACGTGCCGACACCCTTACGGCAACAGCAACATGCAATCCCCATAACTGAACAAGCGATATCCCTTCTCCACCGCTTCACGGTAGGCCGCCAAAATCCGTTCCCGGCCGACCAAGGCGGAGACCAGCATCAACAAGGTCGATTTGGGCTGGTGGAAATTGGTCAGCAAGGCATCCACGACCTGAAAACGAAAGCCCGGCCGAATGAATAAATCCGTCACGCCGGAGCTCCTCCCCGTCAAAGCCCAGCTCTCCAAAGCCCGCAGCGAAGTCGTTCCCACGGCAATGACCCGGCCACCGCGCTCTCGACAGACACGAAGCGCTTGCCGCGTGGTTTCCGGAATCTCATAGCTCTCCACGTGCATGCGGTGCTCGTCGATATTTTCGGTCTTCACCGGCAGAAAAGTCCCGGCGCCGACGTGCAAGGTCAAGGTCGCCCATTCCACGCCCTGAGCCGCCAAAGCCTCGCGTGTTCCCGCATCGAAGTGCAATCCCGCTGTGGGCGCGGCCACGGCGCCGGGCACGGCGGCGAATACCGTTTGATAACGTTCGCGGTCCTCGGCGCGCGGCGCGGGGCGACGGATATAAGGCGGCAGCGGCATCTCGCCAAAAACTTCGAGGGCTTGAGCTTCCTCGGCCGCCGTATCGAAGCGAATCCGGAAATCCCCCTCGCGCAGTGAAACAACGGTGACAAAAACCGAGACAAGCTCTCCTTCCACTTGGGAAAGCAAAGGCAATTTCAAGCCCTCCCGCAAGCCCCGCGTCGGAGAAAAAAACACTTCCCACTCTTGTTTGCCCAGGGACCGCAATAAAAAAATCTCTACTTTCCCGCCGCTGGCTTTGCGGGCATGCAACCTCGCTGCCAAAACTTGGGTGTCGTTGACGACAATCAGATCCCCGTCCCGCAGAAATTCCTTAAGACAATTAAAGTTAGAGTGAATGATTTCAGCGCTGTTTTGTTTCAACACCAGCATTTTTGAGCGGCCCCGTTCCGGCAGAGGCTGCTGGGCGACGAGTTCCGGCGGGAAAACATAATCATAATCGGAAAGACGATGGGACATGACTGCTCGCTTAAAGATAAAAGTAAATAGACTAATGGTAGCATTTGCTTATTTACTTTGATGATATGATGTTCTACTATGACCTACATGAATATGAATATCACGGAAAACACCAATGAATTTGAAATTCTAAAAATAGAAGCGGCAAAAGCTTTCTCACCAAGGACTCCCATTAGCACCAAGGAGCTATTTGCCGGCAGGTTGTCCCAGATAAAGGCCATTGGTGACACCGTCGCTCAAGTAGGTTTACATGCCGTCATTTTTGGAGAGCGTGGCGTTGGCAAAACATCGCTAACCCATATTATTGCGCCGGTTTTAAAGATACTGGATGAACATAGCGCCTCAAAGCAAGATCTCAACAGAATCGTCGTTCGAGTGAATGCCAACGGAACGGACTCTTTCTCTTCGCTTTGGGCAAAAAGTTTTGACGAAATTTCTTGGACGGAGGATCGCCC
>OBLQ010000637.1_pt1 | contig 13468 bp, 10 predicted proteins | sample 1519881 | NCBI WGS metagenome assembly OBLQ01 (sample SAMN01911456, study PRJEB22533) | soil metagenome | biome: Soil | place: Malaysia | collected 2012-04-30 | depth DG_metagenome m | reverse complement strand
CGCCCAGCCGATCTCGATGCTGGTACCAAAGGTGGTCGGCTTCGAACTGACCGGCAAGCTGCCGGAGGGTGCGACCGCCACCGACCTCGTGCTGACCGTTACCGAGATGCTCAGAAAGCACGGCGTCGTCGGCAAGTTCGTCGAATTCTACGGCGCGGGGCTGGACAACCTGCCGCTGGCCGACCGTGCCACGATCGCCAACATGGCGCCGGAGTATGGTGCCACTTGCGGCATCTTCCCGATCGACGGCGAAACGCTGAACTACCTGCGCCTCTCCGGCCGCTCCGACGAACAGGTCGCACTGATCGAGGCCTATGCGAAGGCACAGGGCATGTACCGCGACGGCAGTGTCGCCGACTATAGCGAGACGCTCAGCCTCGACATGAGCATCGTGGTGCCGTCGCTGGCCGGCCCGAAGCGGCCGCAGGACAGGATCGCGATGAGCGATGTGAAGGGTTCGGTGAAGGCCGCCGTGGACACGGTGCGGGCGCTGAACAGCGGCAGCATCGACCGTTTCAAGGACGAGGGCGGCCACAACGCCGTGGGAGTCGAAAATCAGAGCGAGGAGCAGCCGGCCGCCCGCGAGCATCGGATCTGCGTGCCGCTGACCATTAACGGCGAGAACTACGAGCTGTACGACGGCGACCTGGTGATCGCCGCCATCACCTCCTGCACCAACACCTCGAACCCCTCCGTGATGCTGGGCGCCGGACTCGTGGCCAAGAAGGCCGCTGCGCTCGGCCTGAAATCGGCACCGTGGGTGAAGACCTCGCTCGGCCCCGGCTCGCTGGTGGTGACCGAGTATCTGGAGAATGCCGGACTCATGGAGCCGCTGAAGAAGCTCGGCTTCCACGTCGTCGGCTACGGCTGCACTACCTGCATCGGCAATTCGGGCCCATTGCCCGTGGAAGTTTCCGAGTCGATCGCCAAGGGTGACCTCGCCGTCTGCTCGGTGCTCTCCGGCAACCGCAACTTCGAGGGCCGCGTGCACTCCGAGGTGAAGCTGAACTATCTTGCGAGCCCGCCGCTGGTCGTCGCCTACGCCATCGCCGGCACCATGAACATCGACCTTTCCAGCGAACCGCTCGGCAAGGACAAGGACGGCAACGACGTTTACCTTGCGGACATCTGGCCGACCCGCGAGGAGATCAGCGCCGCGGTGGCCTCGGTGCGCCGCGACCAGTTCACCAAATCCTATGCCGAGGTCTTCAGGGGCGATGCCAACTGGCAGGCACTGGCTGCTCCCGCAGGCGAGCGCTTCGCCTGGGATGCCGCCTCGACCTACATCCAGCACCCGCCCTATTTCACCGGCATGAAGAAGGAGCCGGGAGAGATCGGCGACATCGAGGGCGCCCGCGTGCTGGCCGTGCTCGGCGACTCGGTGACCACCGACCATATCTCGCCGGCAGGCTCGATCAAGGCGAAGTCACCGGCCGGCGCCTATCTCCGCGAACACGGTGTCGAGGTGAAGGATTTCAACTCCTACGGCTCGCGGCGCGGCAACCACGAGGTGATGATGCGCGGCACCTTCGCCAACATCCGGCTGCGCAACCGCCTCGCTCCCGGTACCGAGGGCGGCGTGACGCTGCACCTGCCGGACGGCGAACAGATGAGCATCTACGACGCCGCGATGAAGTACATCGCCGACGGCGTGCCGTCGATCATCCTGGCCGGCAAGGAGTACGGCTCCGGATCAAGCCGCGACTGGGCCGGCAAGGGCCCGGCGCTGCAGGGCGTGAAGGCGGTCATTGCGGAATCCTATGAGCGCATCCACCGCTCCAACCTGGTCGGCATGGGCGTGTTGCCGTTGCAGTTCAAGGCAGGAGAATCCGCCGAGTCGCTGGAACTGACCGGCCACGAGGTGTTCAGCATCGAAGGCGTGAAGGCCGGCAGCCGCGAGGTGAAGGTGAAGACCGACAGCGGCAAGTCGTTCAAGGCTGTCGTACGCATCGACACGCCGAAGGAGTGGGAGTACTACCGCCACGGTGGCATCCTGCACTACGTGTTGCGCCAACTGGCCGCATAATAGTTCCGTAACCACGAAGTGGCCCCGCTGGCGGGGCCACTGCTCTCGCCAACCGTCTCTTTCCATGCCATTGCGGCTATTCCTGGCTTCTGCTAAAGAAATAAAAATTAGCGTGTGGGGGAGGAATCCAGATTATGAAAATCAGGTCACCGTTTTTACCAGCTGTTCTTTTGTTGCTGCTGGGCGGTTGCGCGTCGGTTCCGATGGCATCACTGAATATGGACAACGAAGCCAAAACATTTCAGGCGCCAGCGAATGCGGCAAGAATCTACGTTTACAGGAACGAGTCGATGGGTGGTGCGATTCCGCTGACCATCAGCCTCGACGGCAAAACCCTCGGGCAGACAGGCCCCAAGACATACTTCATGGTCGATGTATCACCGGGCCAACATCAAATCGACTCATATGCCGAGAACGTTTCCTCGCTGAACCTGGATACCCAGGCTGGCAAAATCTATTACGTATGGCAGGAGATCAAGATGGGCATGTGGTCCGCCCGCTCGGCACTACATGAAGTCCCCGAAGCGCAAGGCCAGAAGGGAGTCATGGAGTGCAAAATGGCCCAGCCCAACGGCGTATCCAGCCGCTAAAAATAACCACAAGCACATTACACATCGAAGCCCCCGGAAACGGGGGCTTCTTATTTCAATCCCGTCGATTGATGAACAGCCTTATAGCCTGACGTAATCCTTGCGGTAGTTGACCACCTTCTGAACGTAACTGCGTGTCTCCGCGTACGGCAAGTTGCGCACCAGGGTGTCGTAGACCTGCGGCGGCTGCATCTTGTTGATGCGATCCAGCGCCTCGTAGCGATCCTTCGAGAAGGCCTTCAGTACGTTGCCCGGACCGGTGTTGTAGGCGGCGATCACGCAATACTCGCGCGAGGTGTCGTTGTAGACGGCATTCAGCTGTTCGCCGGAGAGGATGCCCAGATAGGCGGTGCCCAACTCGATGTTGTTCTCGGCGTCGAACAGAAAGTCTCGCGACGGATCGGCATCGTGGCCGCGCGCCTTTTTATAACCCTCGTGGCCGCCGCTCGACGGCACCAGCTGCATCAGGCCGTAGGCCGGCGCCGAACTGACTGCGAACGGATTGAAGTTGCTCTCGGTGCGGATGATACCGAATACCAGGCTTTCGCTGACGCCGAACTTCTGCGCGAAGCGCTGCACGACCGGCCGGTACTTCTCGGCCTGCTTGTCCTCGAAATTGCTGACCATGGCGATCTCGACGAAATGCACAACCTTGTCACCGCTCTCGGTGCTGATCGGCTTGGTCTGCTGCGCATTGGCGACCAGCCAGTCGGCGAACGCCTCGGCACTCTTCGGATCGGCGACCGGTTTCTTCCCCTGATCGAGAATGAGGCCGTAGAGATACGGGTCCGACTTGCTGGTCAGCTTGATCTCGGCATCCGAGAAGAGATCGACGGCACGCGGATCGTCGGGGGTCAGCAGCGTGGTGACGATGGCGCTTTTCAGGCTGTCATTGGCATTCGCCTCCTCCAGCGTCTCGACCGTCACACGCCCCTGGTCGAAATCGACCACGGCGCGGCTCTTGTAGTTATGCGTGTATTTCACGTAGTGCTGGCGATCGGGGATACGGGCATTGCGGCTGCCCCACTGTTTGCCGGCCAGACCCATCAGGCCGGACATCACCTGATTGAACTGGTAACGGGCAGTCTGGATATCCTGCAGGGCATTGCGGGGATCCTTCTTGTACGAGGCCCCGAGCTCCTTCGCCTCCTTGGAAAGTTCCTTACCCGGACTCTTGCTTTTGGCGATCTTGGCGATATCGCGGCCGGTCGGACTCATGGCGACGTTCAGCAGCTTGCTGGAACTGTTCAGCGTCGAATCGAGCGACTTGCAACCTGCCAGCATGCCTGTTGCAAGGCCTGCCAGCAGCAACAGTCGAGCCGATCGCCGCCAATGCATCATGTTCATACCCATCTTCATAGCCCCCAATACAACCATGTGTTTCCCTGCGTGACCTGCCCACCGGAGATCAGCGCTGGCAGGAGTCGTCATAATAGCGGAAAGCCCGGCGCCCGGAATGCTTGGCGGCATACATGGCTAGATCGGCCTTGTGCATCATATCCTCCACCGAAGTGGCGTGCTGCGGATAGAGCGCAATGCCGATACTGACCGACATCGACAACTCCTGCTCCATGACCGACCAGGGTCGGGAACATGCCTCGACGATTTGCTCGGCCACGCGCTCTGCATCCTCCAGATCATGCAGATTCGGCAGCACGATGGTGAACTCGTCGCCGCCGAGACGGGCGACCGTATCCGACTCCCGCACGCAATCCCTGAGCCGGACCGCCATCTCCTGCAGCAGGTTGTCGCCAGCCTTGTGCCCGAAGCTGTCGTTAATCTCCTTGAAGTCGTCCAGGTCGATGAACATCAGTGCCAGCATGCATTTCTGGCGTCTGGCCTGCAGCAGCGCCTGCGACAGCCGGTCCTGGAACAGCGCCCGGTTCGGCAGCTCGGTCAGGATATCGTAGTGCGCCTGGTGCCAGATCACCTGTTCGCGTTCCTTGCGGTCGGTGATGTCGCTGAACACGCCGACATACTGCTCCACCTCGTCCTTCGGATTGCGGATGGCGCCGATCGACAGCCATTCCGGATAGACCTGGCCATCCTTGCGCCGGTTCCAGATCTCGCCGCGCCAGCGATCACTCTCAACGAGTTCCTGCCACAGACGGCGATAGAATTCGGCATCGTGATGCCCGGAACTGAGCAGGTTCGGACTTTTGCCGATTGCCTCCTCGGCCGTATAGCCGGTGATCTGCGTGAAGGCCGGATTCACCGCCTGAATCTTTCCCTTCCTGTCGGTCACCATGATGCCCTCGGTCGAGGCCTGGAAGACGGCGGCGGCCAGCCGCTGCGCCTGCTCGGCGGTATGCCGTTCGCTGACGTCCATGACAAAACTCACCCCCCGGCTGGCCGGCCCATCGAGACGGGCGGCGCCGAGATATACCACCACCCGGTGGCCATTCTTATGGACGAACTCCTTCTCGAACGGCGTGCAGAAACCCTTACGGTCGATCTCCGCCAGTGCCGCCACATCCTTCCCGGCAAACTCCGGAGGTGTCAGCGCCCGCCAGTCGATCCATCCCGCCTCCAGTTCCTCCTGCGTGTAGCCGATGATCCGCAGGAAGGCTTCGTTGGCATCGGTCACGCGCCCATCGGCATCCCAGAACATGATGCCGATGATGTTGGAGTCGACGACGCGCCTGAACCGCGCTTCGCTGTCGACCAGTGCCTGCTCGGTCTGGTGAATCCGACGCACAATACGCCAGGAAAGCAGCAGACCGACGGCAAACAGCAGTGCCACCGATATGTAGACGACCGTGCGGGCCAGACCCCGGCTCCAGCGGGCCGCTTCTCCCAGCGTTGCCGAAAAATGTTTCTCGAGCCCCGTCAGTTGCCGGTTCAGGGTATCGATCTGGCCAAGCATCCTGCCGATATCGACCGGGTTCGGCTCGCCCCCCTGGATCTCGGCGTGCAATGCCTCGCCCAGCCGACGCAAATCGGCAATGCGGGCATCGCCCTCGGTCCAGATACCGATGGCCTCCGACATGTAGCTGATCCCGTGAAAGCGCAGGAAAAAACTGATCATGTTATCGACATCGGCAGGATGGTTCCCGCCCTGCAGGAACCCCTCCCGCGCGAGCTTCAGGTCCGGTTCGGGCTGCTGCAGTGCCAGGCGCGCCTTCCGATCGCCGAGCGTAACGGCAATACCGTCGAGAAACGCCTGATAATCCGTCTCATCGTGCGAAACGGCATAGCCGGTCAGCCAATAGATCGCCTCTTTCTGGCCCTTGGACCACAGTCCCTCGCCAGCCACATAGGCACGGACCGAATCAAGCACATAGGCCTGCAGCTGGCTGACCGCCAGCAGGCAGATGCCGATGCCGACGAACAGCGCGACAATCAGGTAGAATCCCCGGACAACCCGGTGACCATGCTGCTCGAAGTGCTGGTCGGAACCCACCACCTGCATACCCCTCCGCTCTCGAGGCAAATCGCCAACAAGTTAGGAATATAGCTTAGCGCAAAAAAATGCCTCAAGCGTTTCTTGCCTCACAAGCGGGCGGCCTTACCCTGCAGCCATGACAATCCGGAATATTTTCGAGGCGATCCCTGCCGACCTGCCGGAGGAGCTGGTCCAGATTCTGCTGGAGAATCGGGGTGTACGCATCGAACGTATCGTCTCACGCGGCCACGCCTCGCCGGCAGGCTTCTGGTACGATCAGCCCGACGACGAGTGGGTACTCCTGCTGACAGGCTCGGCGGGCATCCAGTTCGAGGGGGAGGCAGTGGTCCGCGAGCTCGGACCCGGCGACCACCTGCTCATTCCGGCCCATCGCCGGCACCGCGTTGTCTGGACGGATGCCGACGGCGATACCGTCTGGCTGGCCGTCTTTTTCCACTGACCGCCCGCCAACTTGAGATCGGGGGCCTGGCCGTTAGAGTCCGCCGCCCCTTTTCAGGTTCCAGGTTCAGGAGTTCCCCATGTTCCAGCTCTACTATGCGCATGCCGCCAAGGCCAAGGACGACATTCTTTCCGGACTGACCGTCGCGCTGGCACTGGTGCCGGAAGCAGTCGCCTTCGCTTTCGTCGCCGGCGTGAATCCTTTGACCGGCCTCTATGCCGCTTTCCTGATGGGTTTGCTGACCTCGCTGATCGGCGGCCGACCCGGCATGATCTCCGGTGCCACCGGCTCGATGGCCGTGGTGATGACGGCGCTGGTGTCACAGCACGGTGTGGAATACCTCTTTGCCGCTATCGTGCTGACCGGCCTGCTGCAGATTGCCTTCGGCGCACTCAAGTTCGGCAAGTTCATCCGCATGGTCCCCTATCCGGTGATGCTCGGCTTCGTCAACGGCCTGGCCATCGTCATTTTCCTGGCTCAGCTGCCGCAGTTCCAGAACACCTTGCCGGATGGCAGCCGGGAATGGCTGCAGGGAACCGACATGTTGCTGATGCTGGGGTTGGTGGCACTTACCATGGCCATCATGTTCCTGCTGCCGAAACTCACCCGCGCCGTCCCGGCGGGACTCGCCGCCATCGCCACCGTGTCGCTGATCGTCATCTTCGGCCATCTCGACACTCGCACGGTCGGTGACATCGCCCATATCGGCGGTGGCTTCCCGCCCTTCCATATCCCCGATGTTCCTCTAAACCTGGAAACGCTGATGGTCATCTTCCCCTATGCCGTCATCCTCGCCGGCATCGGCCTGATGGAGTCGCTGTTGACCATGAGCGTCGTGGACGAGATGACGGAAACGCGCGGTCAGGGCAACCGCGTCTCCATCGGCCAGGGTGTCGCCAATACCGTCAGCGGCCTGTTCAGCAGCATGGGTGGTTGCGCCATGATCGGCCAGACGATGATCAACATTTCATCGGGCGGCCTGCGCAACCTCTCCGGCATCGCCGCCGCCCTCTTCCTGTTGCTGTTCATCATGTTCGCATCGCCCCTGATCGAGATGATCCCGATCGCTGCCCTGGTCGGACTGATGTTCATGGTCGTACTCGGCACTTTCGAGTGGGGCAGCTTCCGGCTGCTGAAACGCATCCCGCCCGAAGACTCCTTTGTCGGCATTCTGGTCGCGGTAGTCACCGTCTTCACGGATCTCGCCATCGCCGTACTCGTCGGCGTCATCGCCACCGCCCTCGTTTTCGCCTGGAAACAGGCCCGCCATATCCATGCCGGAATCGCGACGGACCTCGCCGGCGCCAAGATCTACACCATCCATGGGCCGTTGTTCTTCGCCTCGGTCTATCGCTTCCATAACCTGTTCGATCCGGCCGGTGATCCCGAGGAGGTGATCGTCGATTTCGCCCATTCGCGTGTCGCCGACCACTCCGCCATCGAAGCGATCGACACGCTGGCCGAACGCTACGGCAAGGAGGGCAAACGGCTGCATCTGCGCCATCTCTCCGCCGAGTGCCGGCAACTGTTGCATCGGGCCGGCGATCTGGTCGAAGTGAATATTTCGGAGGATCCGCACTACCACGTCGCCGACGACAGGCTGGCCTAGGCTGCCAGGTCGGAAGCCAGAGTGGTGTGGCCGGACTAGCCGGCCGCCTTTTCCGAGACGTTCTCCTCCAGAAGCTGTTTCAGCTTCTGCAGGCTGAACGGCTTTTGCATGAAACCCGCCAGTTCCATATCCTGGAAACGCCCCATCGCCTCGTTCTCGCTGTAGCCGGAGACCAGCACGACCTTCAAATCCGGCAAGGTCTCTCGTAACTGCCGCAGGCACTCCTCACCACCCATTTCCGGCATCGTCAGATCGAGCAATACCAGCCGGATATCGCCATGTTTCTCCCGCAATACCTCCAGCGCCTCCCTGCCGTTGCCGGCCGTCAGCACGCGTACCCCCAGCGTCTCCAGCATCCTGCCGACGGTATTGCGCACGCCCGGCTCGTCATCGACCAGCAGTACGGTCCCTGTCGCCGGTTGCGCGACCGGCTCCTTGCCGGCCATCGCGACGGGAGCAGCCGCCTCCACTTCGCCGGCGGCCGGCAGCATGATCCGCACATGAGTGCCGACTCCCGGTTCGGATTTCACCCCGATCACGCCGTGATGCGCCTGCACGATACCCAGCACCGCGCTCATACCGAGGCCGCGACCGGTGAACTTGGTGGAGAAAAACGGCTCGAACAGTCGCGCCATCGTTGAAGCATCCATACCGCAGCCGTCATCACCGACCTCCAGGAAAACGTACCTTCCCGGCTCGGCCATGCCGTAGCCGTGCATGCCCTTCAGCTCCTCGGCACCGACTTCGGCAATGCCGGTGCGCAACGTGATCGTGCCGGCCTGATCGCCGATGGCCTCGCGGGCATTGGCAATCAGCCCCATGATAACCTGGTGGATCTGCGATTCGTCCGCCCGCACGGTCGGCAGCGGCCCGGAGGATTCGAACCGGTAACGGATATCGCCTGTTGTGAAGTGCGGAGCCAGCTGCTCGCCGGCCCCCCTGGCAGATTCGGCAAGGTCGATCTCCGACACCGCCAGGAGTCCCTTGCCGGCATAGGCCAGCATCTGCTGGCACAGCCCCGATGCCTCCTCGCTGGCGCGGATGATGTTGTCGAGCATCCCCGTCACATCGGTATTGGCGGGCGACTCGAACTGCGCCAGGGTGGCGTTGCCCATGACGATCGTCAGCAGGTTGTTGAAATCGTGGGCGATACCGCCGGCCATGACGCCGAGGCTTTCCAGTTTCTGGACATGCTGGATGCGCTTTTCCATGTCCCGTTCCTTCTGTTCGGCGTGCACCTGCTCGGAAACATCCACGGCGAACACGACCACCTCCGAGGCGGTCGCATCCGTGCAGACGTGGATCAGGTCGACGATCCGCTCCTCGCGGTCGGCACGCGGGAACACTGCCCGCTGCAGCAGCGGCCTGCCGGGCGATGCCAGCGCCGATTCATCGTAGCGTTTGCAAGCGGTTGCCGCATCGCGGGGAAAGCGGTCATAGAACATGCCGTCGGCACCGCACTCCTCGATGCCGGCCTCGAGGCACCACTGGCGGGCGGCATGGTTGACGAACAGCGGCTTGCCGGCGCGCAGCATCCAGACCGCAATCGGCGAGTAATCGAGGATGACCTGCAGATGGTAACGGGTGGCGCGGTGCCAGCGGATCTCCTGTTGCAGCTCCCGGTTGGCTGCGTCCAGCAGCGCTTCACGATGATCCAGCCGCTGCCTGGAAAGGAAGGAGAGCCAGGCGGCGATGATCAGGATGACGATCGACAGATAGATGTGCTCCACGGAGTAGTGCAGCGACAGCATCCGCATCTTGTCCAGCGCGATACAACCGGCCAGGACAACGAACATCGCGATGCTCCAGCCCAGCGCCCGCCGCGAATCGAGCAGGAAAAAGGCCAGCATCGGGTAAAGGAAGAGCCAGTAGATGCCGGTGTCATGGACCCCGCCCACGACGAAAGCCGTCACCAACACGACCAGCAGCGTCAGCAACAGGCCGTGTGCAACCAGTGTCGGCGAACGGCCGGCCTTCAGCTGCCAGAGCAGCAGGCTGATCACCAGGACGGAGGCCACCTCGATAATCGCCAGCGACTGGAATCCGATGACCTGGTTAAAAACGGCAAAAATCGCCAGCAGCGTGGCGCAAACGGAGAGAATCCGGCTCAGTGCTGCCGACAGTTTCTCCTCCATCAACTCCAATTGCATCTGCTCCTCCCCGGTTCCCGCCGACACATCACATTGCCAGCGGACTGAAAAGCCCTCAGCCGGCCGGCACCTCCTGGCCATGCCGGATCATGAAGATATCGAGTTTCTTCTGGCCGACACCCGAGGCGTCGAACGTCACCTGCCCGGTCAGCGACGGGAAGCCGACAGGATCCTGAAGTCCGCGGGCGATCTCGCGCCCGTGCATACCCAGGCGCGCGGTCACCATCGTGGCGATCAGCATCGTGTCGTTGGCGAGCAACGCCAGCTCGCTCGGCTGTTCGTCGCCCCAGGCTTCACGGTACATCAGGCGCAACCGGCTCATGCGCGACGAATCGGCTCCTGCCTCATCCACCGATACGTAACGGGCGGTGGAGAGGTAACGGCCGCGATCATCGAGCAGGTGTCCGTCATTCCAGCGGCTGCTGCCGTACATCGGCAGCCCCGTGATATCGGCATAGACCAGCTGCCCGGCCAGCAGGGCCACATCCTTGCCGCGCAGGGCGAGATAGATCGCATCGAAATTGGTTGGCATGCGAATCTCCATATCCGTCTCCGGGGAGAACAGCGCCAGATCCTCGTCGAGTTCGGCCAGGAGCTCCTCGTCATCGGTTTCGGCCCGCATCTGCCTGAGCAGTGGCCGGTCATCGACGGTGTCGGCCGGCAGTTGCAGGCGGTAGGAGACCTCGCCGCCCAGCTGTTCGAAAGCGGTGGTGAACATATCCCCTTCCAGCTTGGCATCGGGACGGTCCTGGTTGATCACCACCATACGCGATGCCCCCTGCTGGCGGGCATAGTTGGCCACGAACTGCACCTGCGCCAGCGGCGACAGGGTATGCACGAACAGCGACGGCGACGCCTGCGCCAGATTCACCTGGCTGGTCATGCTGATCACCGGCACCTCCGGCTTAAGATACGGCACCAGAGCCTGCGTGGTTTCGGCCAGGAGAGGGCCGACCACGATGGCGACATGGGCATCCAGCATCTGCTGGTACGCCGCAATGGCCTTGGCCGGATCGCCGGCCGTATCCTCGATGAGCAGCGACACGCGGCCGCCGGACTCCAGCGAGGCGAGCGCCAGCCGGATACCGCGCAGGGCCTGTTCGCCAAACCGGGCATATGTGCCGGAAAGCGGCAGCATCACGCCGACGGTGGTCACCTGTATCTCGCCGCTCGCCCAGGCCTGCAGCTGTCCCAGATCGGGACTGCCGGGGAAATAGGTGCGCATCAGCACGAAAATCTGCTCGACCTCGGCGGTATTGCCGGTCATCAACCGGATGCGCGCGGCATTCGTGTCCAGACCGATCAGCAGATCGGCAGAAAGGGTCCGGTCAGCATTCAGATGCGCCAGCGTGTCGACCGACGCCCGGCGGGCGGCGGCGCGCAGCCAGCCGTCCCGGCCGCCCGTATCGATATCGGCAGCCGCCAGCAGCCAGCGCACCGCATCCTCCTCGGGCACCTGCAGGGCCACCGAAGGGCCGAGGCTGAGCACATCGTCGGCCAGTTCGCGCGTCAGGCGCGGATGCCGAAGCACCCGGCCGAGGGCGGCCAGCGTTTCCGGGTATTGTTGCTGATCGAGCAGATACTTCGCCTGCCAGAATATGGCGTACGGGGCCAGTGCGTGCATCGGCATGGCGGTAATGGCCGCCTCGGCCGCCTCGTAGCCGCCCGGAAGCTGCAGCTCGAGCATCAGCTGGGCCTTGCGGAACACGGCCTCCTCGTTGATCGGCGCCGGAGCCTCCGTGGCCAGGCGGTCCAGTTCGGCCAGCACGGCGTTGACGTCGCCGCCGCTGCGGGCCTGCTGCATCAGGGTCTGGATCTGTGCCGCACTCTCGGGCGGCGGCGCCAGTCGCTGCAGCCCCTGCGGCGCCACTTCAACCGGCGGCTTCTTCGGACAGCCGGTGAGAAACACCGAAGCCGCGATAAGGAGTATTGTCCCAAATTTCAAAGGTATCGGCATTGCAGAGCCCTTCCCGGAAAGATAACGTAGCCGTAACATGGAATCGCAGCCTAATCCCCCTACCGCATCCGGCCAACTGTTCATCGTCGCCACCCCGATCGGCAACCTGGGCGACATCACCTACCGGGCCGTGGAGGTGCTCAAGAGCGTGGCTGTCATCGGCGCCGAGGATACCCGCACCAGCCGCACGCTGCTCGCCCATTACGGCATTGCCACCCCGATGCTTGCCGTGCACGAGCACAACGAGGCGAAGATGGCCACCGGGCTGCTGGAGCGTCTCCGGCGCGGCGAGGATATCGCCCTGATCTCCGATGCCGGCACGCCGCTGATCTCCGATCCGGGCTACCGGCTGGTACGCGAACTGCGAGCCGCCGGCATCCGCATCACGCCGATCCCGGGGCCCAGCAGCATCCTCGCTGCACTCTGCAGTGCCGGACTGCCGACCGACGCCTTCACCTATCTCGGCTTTATCCCCCGCTCGGGCAAGGCACGCAAAGCCATGCTGCAGGAGATCGCCGCCTCCAAATACACGACGGTGCTGCTGGAATCGCCGAACCGGCTATCGGCGACGCTCACGGATCTCGCCGCCACGGCGGGTAGCGAGCGCGAAGCCTGCGTGGCACGCGAACTGACCAAGCATTTCGAAACCATCATCACAGCGAGCCTTTCGGAACTCGCCGACCATTTCGAGGCAACGCCTGCGCGCGGCGAATGCGTCGTACTGGTCGGGCCGAAGCAGGCAGAGAGCGAACCGGCGACGGATGCAGAGATCGCGGCACGGCTGCAGGAACCCGATGTCGCCTCGCTGCCGCCGTCGGCCCGTGCCAAGGCGGTGGCCGAGTCGCTGGGCATCCAGAAATCCCGCGTCTACAAACTACTGCTGGAACAGGCGTGAGCACCGAGCTCGGCAGGCAGGGCGAAACGAACGCCGCCCGCCATCTCGAACGCTGCGGCTTCGAAATCCTCGCCCGCAACGTCAGGCTCGGCCGCGGCGAACTGGACCTGGTGGCGCGCAAGGGTGAACTGCTGCTGTTCGTCGAGGTCAAGGCGCATCGCCGGTACGACTCCGGCCTGCTCGCCGTCACCCCCGACAAATGCAGCCGCCTGCAATCGGCCGCCGAGGGGTGGCTCGCCCGCCACCCGGAGCATGCGGCGTTGCAATGCCGTTTTGATTTAATCATCCTAACGCCGGGAAGCGGTTTGTTGCCGTGGAAACGGACCCGCATCGACCATATAGAAGACATCATCAGATGACGAGGACATGATCAGGTGAGACACGCATGCAGACGAT
>OBLQ010000636.1_pt1 | contig 13476 bp, 11 predicted proteins | sample 1519881 | NCBI WGS metagenome assembly OBLQ01 (sample SAMN01911456, study PRJEB22533) | soil metagenome | biome: Soil | place: Malaysia | collected 2012-04-30 | depth DG_metagenome m | reverse complement strand
ATCTTCTTGATGTAGCCTTGCGACAAGTGCGATGTTCTCGATTGCGCGACGCTCTTTTTTCGAATCGGCGTCGAGGCGAGCCTAATCTAACAGTTCATCCTTTATAAATACATTGGGACTCGCTATTCTCGACCACCTCGAAGCACGCGAAGCGACGGCATGAACGCGGACGAGAAGAAGAAGGCGGCAGCAACTGCAGCGCTCGAATTTGTCGAAGCCGGCATGGTTGTCGGGGTCGGTACGGGATCCACGGCCAATCACTTCATCGACCTGCTAGCCAAGGTAAAAGGCAAGATCGACGGCGCGGTGGCAAGCTCCCAGGGAACCGAGACGCGTTTGAAACAAGCCGGTATCCCCGTGCTCGACGCCAACGCCGCCGGCGATCTTCCGCTTTACGTCGACGGCGCCGACGAAGCCACGGAAAACCGCCACCTGATCAAGGGCGGCGGCGGCGCGCTGACGCGCGAGAAAATCGTCGCTGCCAGCGCCGAGCGCTTTGTCTGCATCGTCGACGATTCCAAACTTGTCGGCAGACTGGGAAGGTTTCCCCTGCCGATCGAAGTGATTCCCATGGCGCGTTCCTACGTGGCACGGCAGATTGTGCTGCTCGGCGGTCAGCCGGCATGGCGACAAGGTTTCATTACCGACAACGGCAACGTAATCCTCGACGTCCACAATCTTAATATTCTGAATCCAGTCGAGCTTGAAACGAAGCTCGACCATATTGCCGGCGCGGTGACGAACGGCCTCTTCGCTCGGCGACCGGCAGACGTGTTGCTCATCGCAGGCGACAGCGACGTGCAGAAGGTCACTTAGTGTCACTCGCCGCCTCGGCGAGCAACGACGTAAGTCAAAGTTCGCTGGGCCGCGCCCTGATACACTCCGGCGATGGCTCCAACTCTGACCTTCCACGGGGCGGCTCAGGAAGTCACCGGTTCCTGTTATCTGCTGGACACCGGCGCGAGCCGCTTGCTCCTCGAATGCGGAATGTTCCAGGGCAATGATGAAACCGAGCGGCAGAATGAACGTCCTTTCCCTTTCGATCCCGCATCGATTCAGGCGGTCGTGCTTTCTCACGCGCACCTCGACCACTCGGGACGACTGCCGAAACTCGTGCGGGAGGGTTTTCGCGGTCCGATATTCGCCACCCCGCCGACACGCGATCTGCTCGAGATCATCCTGAAAGACGCGGCGTTCCTTCACGCGCGGGACATCGAGTGGGAGAACAGGCGGCGCGCGCGCTCGGGGCGTGAATTGCTGACGCCGCTATTCACGGAAGATGATGTCACGCAGGCACTATCGCAGTGCCGCACGCGGGAGTACGGCCAACGGTTCCAGGTAACTCCGGACACTGACATCTGTTTTCGCGATGCTGGCCACATCATCGGCTCGGCGATTGTCGAGTTGTGGTCTGGCGGGCGCAAACTCGCTTTTTCCGGCGATCTCGGAAACAAGGACAGCCTGTTGCTACATGACCCGGCGACCGTGCGCGCCGCCGACGTGCTGCTGCTCGAATCCACGTACGGCGATCGCGACCACCGCTCGCTGGAGGCAACGCTCGAAGAATTCGAGGAGATACTGGCCTCGGCGACCGGCAATGTCATCATTCCGGCGTTCGCGGTCGAGCGCACGCAGGAGATCTTGTACTTTCTTGGCGACCTGTACGCGGCGGGAAAGCTCAAGCAGCAGCGGGTCTTCCTCGACAGCCCCATGGCCATCGCGGCAACCCAGGTCTACGGGAAATACGAATCGCTGTTGAACAACGAGATTCCCGGCGCACGTGCGCGCAGCGGCAAACGCAGGTTGCTGCCGCCGCTGCAGTTCACGCACTCGACGGAGGAATCAATGGCAATTAATCGCGTCACCGCCGGCGCCATCATCATTGCCGGCAGCGGCATGTGCACCGGCGGACGCGTGCGTCATCATCTGAAATACAACCTCTGGCGCAACGAAGCACAGGTCGTGATAGTCGGATTTCAGGCGCGCGGCACACTCGGGCGCGCGCTCGTCGACGGCGCAAAAACCGTGCGGCTGCTTGGTGAAGAGATTGTCGTGCATGCGAAGATCCACACACTGGGTGGGTTCTCCGCTCACGCAGGCCAGTCGCAACTGGTCGAATGGGCCGGGCATTTCACGGAACGCCGACCGCATATTTACTTGGTTCACGGTGAACCGGAGAAAATGGCGGCGCTGCAGACGCGGCTCATACAGCAATTGGGGTTCAGCGCCGTCGAGGCCCGGCTGGAGCAAACGATCTCGATCTGAGACGCCCCGGCTCTATTTCACAAGCGTTACCGGGCGCTGCGTAAGATGCACGACTTTGTTAGCAACCGATCCCAGGACCAGGTTTCCGAGCGCGCTCATCCCACGCGTGCCCATAACGATCACGTCGCAGCCGAGTGTGTCGGCATGCTCGGTGATCGATGGCGCGATATCGCCGAACGCCATCTCTTGGGTGCAAGGCACCCCGGCTGGCTCAACCAGAGCGGCGGCACGCTTAAGCAGCGCTTCGCCCTGCGCGCGGTAAGCCTCTCTTAGCTTGTCCTTGTCGAGGTAGATGGTAATCGGTCCCTGCAACACTGGCTCGGCGTGGACCGTAAGCAAATGAATACTCGCGGACTTGCGATCTTTGGCGTCACGCACGGCGTATTGCACCGCGCGCATCGCGTTCTCGGAACCGTCGACCGGTACCAGCAACTTGTACATCGGATCACTCCTTCGGCGCTAGCCGCGAGCCATCTGTTGGCAGGCGTATCCTAGCGCATCGAGGCTATCGTCGTCTGCGTGCGGTACAGCACGCCGGCGCGAACCAGGGCCTTTTCGATTTCGACGGCAAGCAGAATCGTCGCGGACGCAGCGATACAGAATACCAGTTCCATCGCCGTTAGCGGCGCCGTCTGAAATACGACGTTCAAGAAGGGCAGATAGATAAGCGCGAGTTGCAGCAGAAATGTGAGTGCAACGGCGGCGAGCAACGGCGCATTCGAAAGCAACCCCTGTCGCACCAACGAGTCGCGCTCCGAACGGATGGCAAGGACATGAAACATCTGCGTTAGCGTCAACACCGTGAACACCATGGTTTGCCAGTGCGCGGAACCCTGGCGCAGCGCCCATGCTTGAGTCAATAGGCACAGTGCGCCGATCAGGAGACCCACCCAAACGATGTGCTGCCACATGCCATGCGCAAAGATGCTTTCACGCGGCGGGCGCGGCGGGCGCTGCATGAGACCGCGCTCGGCCGGTTCGACCGCGAGCGCCAAACCCGGTAAGCCGTCGGTGACCAGATTGACCCAAAGAATATGAACCGGCAGCAGAGGTATCGGTAAACCCAGAAACGGCGCAAGGATCAGCGTCGTCAGTTCGCCGGAATTGCCGGTCATGACGAATTTGATGAACTTGCGAATGTTGTCGAAAATGCGCCGCCCTTCTCGCACCGCTTTCACAATGGTCGCGAAATTGTCGTCGAGCAAAATCATGTGTCCGGCCTCTTTGGCGACGTCGGTGCCGGCAATGCCCATGGCGACGCCGATGTCGGCCCGCTTTAGAGCCGGCGCATCGTTTACGCCGTCGCCGGTCATCGCGACAAACTCACCCCTATCCTGCAACGCCTGCACAATTTTGATTTTCTGTTGCGGCGCGACGCGCGCATACACGCGCACGTGCTCGACCTGTTCCTCAAACTCTTCCAGGGAAAGACGCTCAAGGTCCCGCCCGGTCAACACGACCGAAGCCGGTGCGGCGATGCCAAGGCGCTCGGCGACAGCGCGCGCGGTCGCCGGGTGGTCACCGGTAATCATCACAGGCGTTATGCCAGCAGTCCGGCAAAGACGAACGGCCTCTTTTGCCTCCGGTCGCGGCGGATCGAACAGCCCGACGAGCCCGACAAATGTGAGATGACGCTCCGCGTGCTTCGGGTCACACGGCTCTGGCAGTTGCGGCCAGTCGCGTCTTGCGACGGCCAATACGCGCAGTCCGTCGCCGGCCATCTGATCGACCGCGGCGGTGACTTCCCTGGCGTTCAATGAAACGGTGACGTCGCCGCGCAGCATCTTGTCGCAATGTGGCAGTACGCTCTCGGGAGCGCCTTTCGTGTAGGCAACCAGACCCGAATCGCTCTGATGAAAGGTGGTCATTCGACTGCGTTCGGAATCGAACGGCAGCTCGGCGAGACGCGGTGCGGTCTTAAGTAATTCGTCTTTGTGGACGCCGACGTGCGCTGCCGCTTCGTACAATGCTACCTCGGTTGGATCTCCGAGCACCTCACCGGATGCGGCGGCGCGCGCGTCGTTGCTGAGCGCCAGCGCCGACATAAACGCCGACCAGGTCGGTCGATCGCACCGCGAAGCGTCGATGTGTTTCACGCGCTCGCCGTCGCACCACACTTCTTCGACGCGCATGCGATTTTCCGTTAGCGTGCCGGTTTTGTCGGAGCAGATGTAAGTCACCGAGCCAAGTGTTTCCACCGCCGGCAGTCGTCGGATCAGCGCATTGGCGCGCGCCATCTTGCGCGCACCGAGCGCGAGTGCCACCGTAACCACCGCGGGCAGCGCCTCCGGAATCGCCGCGACCGCGAGACTGATGGCCGTCAGAGCCATCAGCAGAATCGGCTCACCACGTAGCACGCTGATCCCGAACAGAAGCGCGCACAACACGAGAACGGCGGCCGCGATTGCACGCCCAAAGCGCTCAAGGCGGCGCTGAAGCGGTGTCCTCATTTCTTCCGCGTGCGCCAATAGGCCGGCGATTCGCCCAAGCTCGGTGCGCATCCCGGTCGCCGCCACTATGGCGCGTCCGCGACCATAGGTGACGAGCGTGCCCTTGTAGGCCATGTTGCGGCGATCGCCGAGCGGAAGATCCGCTTCGCGGAGCGCGCCGGCGCGTTTGTCGACTGGCTGCGACTCACCGGTCAGTGCTGCCTCATCGGTTCTCAAGGTATGCGCCTCCACCAGGCGCAAGTCCGCCGGCACGACGTTTCCCGCCTCCAACAGCACGACGTCGCCCGGCACGAGATCAGACGCGGCGATGGTTCGCGTCTGACCCGCTCGCACGACGCGTGCGTTCGGCGCGGCCATCTGTTTCAGCGCCGCAATAGCGCGCTCGGCACGAAATTCCTGGACGAAACCAACGATCGCGTTCAAAACAACGATCGCGAGAATCACGAGTGTATCAACGACATCGCCAATGAAGCCCGATACCACGGCCGCGACGAGAAGAATCAGGATCATCAGATCCTTGAACTGGTCGAGCAGCACTCGCGGCCAGCCGCGACGCCGGCCCTCCGGGATCGCATTCGGGCCGCGAAGCGCCAGTCGTCGTGCCGCTTCCTCTGCGCTCAGACCGACGTGCACGTCGGTTTCTAGCGCCTGCACTGCCTCTTCGACCGTGCGGCAATGCCAGGTAGCCGTATCCGGCGCGTTAGCGTCTGTTGCCACTCAACTCAGCCTTGAAAGAGGTACAAGAACGAGGCATTCACTAGGTAGATCGTGAGCAAAACCATGCTGGACCAGCCGACAGTGCGAAAGACGCGGCCCTTTGGCCGATACAGCAGACCGACGACTACCACGCCGTTCATCATCACCATCGAAAATGCAGAAACCGCGTGTACCACGGAAACATGCGAGAGGATCGGACCTTTAAGGTAAAACACGTCGTCGATGGCGAGAATCAACAGATTGAAAAGATTGCTGCCGAGCAGATTGCTCACCGCCAGGTCGAGCGCGCCAAGCTTGAGCGCCGCCACCGTCACGGTAATTTCCGGCAGGGTCGTAGCAAGCGCGATGAAGAGCGAGCCGACGAAGCTTTGCTGCCACTGCATCGCGCCCGCTAGTTGTTCACCAATGTAGGGCAACCATATGCCGGCACCCACCACAAACGACGCCGCGATGACGTAGCGGACATAGGCTTGACGCAGCGTGACATGCGGATAGCGCTCGACTTTCTCTTCGACAAACTCGGCGCGGTTACGACGCTCATAGCGAAAAAGCGTACGCATCGCGACAAAGTAAACGATTACGACGAACGGACTGTACACACCAACGAATCCGATCGCCTGTACCCATCCATGCTGCGCGAACAGAAGATTAGCGCCGATAAACCCTGCGAGGATCACACCGAAACCGGCGGATAATATGTGACCCTGACTCGCGCGCGTGTAGACCGATTCGCCGCGATCGAGCAAATCGAGCACGACCAGCATCGAGAGATTGATGACACAGGCGCCAAGCACGTTGCCAACCGCGATGTCGGGCGCCTGGGCTAGCGAGACGGCACTGACGCCGGTTACGAGTTCCGGCAGCGACGTCACCGTTGCCATTAACAACAAACCGATCCAGGTCGCCCCCATGCCGGTCTTGTCGGCGATCATGTCGCCATAACGCGACAGCCGCGTGCCGGCGACGCCGATCAAGAACGCACAGATTGCGAATTGCAGCCAAGCGGAGGCTGCCGCTGATAACGCCATGGAAGTCTCCATGCGCGCCGGCGGGCGCGCTCACGCGTCAGGCCACGGTGCGGCCGATCTGGATACCGAGCTTTTTCACCCGATGCCACAAGCTGCGTTCGGAGATCCCGAGCAGTTTCGCCGCTTGTGCCTGCACACCGTTCGTTTGTGCCAAGGCACGGAGAATAGCGCCTCGTTCCACCTCTTCCAACCATTGGTCGAGCCCTTGCGAAGCCAGCGGAGCCGGCATCGGCGCGCTCGCCGCCGCGACGGGCGCCTGTAATCCGGGCGGCAGATCCACGACGTCGATCGTGTCGCCGGAACAAGACAGTATGGCCCGCTCAATGGAATTGCGAAGCTCGCGAATGTTGCCGGGCCAGTGGTAGCGCGAAAGCACATCCAGCGCAGCGGTGCTGATCTTGGCGACGTGCTTGTTCATCTCCGCGGACAATTCTTGCAGAAAGGCGCTGGACAAAATCGCGATGTCCTCGCGTCGTTCGCGCAGCGGCGGCACATGGATGTTATAGACGTCGAGGCGATAGAACAGATCTTCACGAAATTTTCCGGCCGCCACGAGCGCTTTGAGATCGCGATTGCTGGCCGCCAGAAAGCGGCCGTCGAAGACACGCACGTCGTCAGCGCCAAGCGGGCAATACTCACGCTCCTGCAACACCCGCAGCAGCTTCGCCTGCAGCGCGGGGTCGAGTTCGCTGATCTCATCCAGAAAAAGCGTGCCGCCCCGCGCTTGTTCCAATCGGCCCGAACGATTTTGTGTTGCACCGGAAAAGGCACCCTTCACGTACCCGAAAAGTTCGCTTTCCAGCAGATCGCGTGGAATGGCCGAACAGTTGATCGCGACCCACGGGCCGTCGCGTCGCGGCGACAGTTCGTGTATCGCGCGCGCCACCAACTCCTTGCCGGTACCCGATTCACCCGTGATCAAGACACCGGTTTTGTACGGCGCCACCTGATTGATTTGGGCGAGCAACTGCTGAGCGGCCGCACTCGCACCGACCAGCCGATGAGGTCGCAACTGGACTGCGGCGGCGCGCAGACGCTCGTTTTCGCGCATGATATCGCGCAACTTCACCGCGTTGTGCACGGATATTTCCAACTGCTCCGGCTCGAACGGCTTGGCCAGGTAATCGGCCGCGCCGTCGCGAATGCTCGCCACCGCCGATCGGATGGTCCCGTGTGCAGTGACGATGATCACCGGAACGTCCGGGCGCGCGCCGCGGCAGCGGCGCACCAGTTCCTCGCCGCTGATACCGGGCATCTTCAAGTCCGTGACGATGACGTCCAGCTCCGGACTCTTTAACTGCGTCAATGCTGTTTCGGCGCTGTCGGCGGCGATCACTTCGTAGCCGGCTTCTTCCAGAACCATGCGCATGACCGCCTGCATGTTCTGTTCGTCGTCGACCACCATGACGGTGCGTTTCATATCCAACCTTTAACTTTCTGGGCGACGGGCGCTATGCCGCCTCCAATGAAACTTCGCTTACCGGAAATCGCATCACAAAGCGCGCTCCACCACGAGTCGGCGGCAATACTTCGAGATGCCCGCCATTTGCTTCCACCAGGCTGTAGGCAATCGACAAACCGAGACCCGTACCGGAGATTTTGGTCGTAAAGAAAGGCTCGAACAGGCGCGGCAATATCTCCGCGGCGATGCCGGGTCCGTTGTCTTCGACCGTCAACACGACGTTTCGCTCCTCGATGCGTGACGCCACCCGCAATTCGGCGCTGGCCGTCTGCGCCATGGCGTCGATCGAGTTCACAAGGATGTTGTTCCAAGCCTGTTGCAGTAACGCCGCGTCAGCCTGAATGCACGCGCTGCCGTGTTGAAAGTCCCGACGCACCGCGATCCGGTCGTTGCCCGCCAAGCTTGTGGCCAAGGCGCGCTCGAGCGGCAGCGCGGGATCGATCGCTTCGAGCTTCGGCGGGCGATGCCGGGACAGCTGTAGAAAATCCTGAACCAGCCGCGCGACGCGCATGCTTTCCTCTCTCAGCATTCTCGTCAGTTCCGTCTTCTTGCTGCCGTCGAGACCGGGTTTGTCGAGCATTGCCGCTGACGTACTGATAACGCCGATCGGATTTCGAATCTCGTGTGCCAGCGCCGCGGACAGTTCTCCCATGGCTGCGAGCTTGTCGCGCTGAAAGCGTCGCTGCTCCTCGCTGTGCGCCGCACGCAACCGCGTGGCCATGGCATTGAATGCCTTGGCCAGGTCACCGAGCTCGTCGTTGGTGTCGATCGGAACGTTCGCGTTGTAGTTTCGCCCGGCGAGCTGCAGCACACCATTACGCAAGTAGGCAATTGGCTTCAGCACCAACCGGCTCACCAGCCAGCCGGTCAACCCGCCGATAATCACTCCGAGAAGCGCGATCCAGAAGAAAAGTGCGATTCGATTTGTTAGAAGATCCTGAACGCTACGACGCTCGAGTCCGCTGAACATCACGGCTTCGACCCGACCGGTGGAGTCGACCAGCGGCGTATACACGCCGCGATACTCCCCGTTCTCGGCGTGCCCGCTATAGTAAGGTTTGCGTTCGACCTCCAAGCGCCTGAGCGACTCCACGTTCGGAAGATTCAAACCCATCGGTTGTTCCGGATTCGAGAACAAGTCGTAGTACCCGCTTTTGTCACGGTAGTAGATGCGCGTGTCGAGGCCGGTCAATTGGGCCAGCTCGTTGGCGAAATCCCTGCCAAGCAGACTGCCTACGACTAAGTAGTAGCGCGGCTTGCCTTGGCGCGGCACGGGTGTGATGCCGACGGCAGCGAGCATCGTTCGACCATCGCGCACGACGCGCAGTACCGCGCCGGTTTGGCCCGATTCCCACCGCGAATGAACCTGGAGCGGAATCGACGAGTACAGAAGCTTGCCACGTACCGAGTAGATCTGAATCAGGCTAAGACCCAACTCCTGCGCGATGTTGGCTACCGGTGTGGGAAGCGTCGCTTCGGGATCAGAAACGAGCTCAGGAACGTAGACCGGATCGTCCGCGAGCACGCGTCCGAGCATTGCAGCGTCGGTTTGATAGGCAAGCACCCAATTCTGATTGGCGCGAGCAACTTCCATGATCCACGCTTCGAGCCGCTTTTCGAAATTGGTCGACACCCACTCGGCCGTAAGCCAACCCGCGACCAGCATCGGAATGACGACGATTGCCGAGATGATCAGCAAGACTTTGCGCTGCAATCGCCCCGGGAGCGTGGGCACGCGTTAGCCTCGAAAAATGAGACAAGCTACAAATATTGTAGATGCGCCATCGCGTGCGCCTTTGCGCCGCGCGTGTCGCGTCCGTTCAAATCATTGTATTCAAGCCGATTTCGACAATAAATGTCCCGGCAGCGCCGGCGACGCGCCATGGCACAGCGATTGCTCTTCGGCGGGTGCGCGGCAGATGCCGCGTGAGTTCGGCCGCAAACCGGCCCGTAAACATCCACGGTTACACAATGTTTGAGGAGTTTCAAATGAAAAAGACGCTGTTGACCTTGATCGCCGTTGCCTTCGTTGCCGCCAGCGGCCCCACCTTTGCGGCGAAGCACACCAAGGAACTGATGGAAGCCTGCAAAGACAAGAAGCCGGGCGAGATGGTTCAGGTGGGCGGAAAGGACGTGAAATGTCCGAAGCCAAAAAAGGAGAAGAAGTAACACCACCGCGTAAACGGACGATAATTCCTCATTTCTCCGATACGTAGTTAAGACGCCCCCGAGAGGGGGCGTCGTCTTTCCGGCCCCCAGTTCACACAACCACGCCGGTTGCCTTCGTTCTGTCGGGCGCTGGTAAACTAGCAGCATGCTGAGCTGGCGCGATGTACAGTGCCCGTATTGCGGCGAATCCTTCGATGCCAGCATCGATATCAGCGCCGGCGACCAGACCTACATCGAGGACTGCTATGTCTGTTGCCGCCCGATCGTCTTTCATATCGCAGCCGACGCTGACGGCAACCTAACCACCGTGGAGACACGCCGTGAAGAAGATTGAGGGGGACGAAACGCCGTACCGACCCATCTCCTGCGACGTCTACTCCGAACTCGAGCTCGCCATACTGCACCGCCAGCGGCTCCACGTCGTCTGGCACGAGCAGAACGTCAGTTTCAGCAGAACGCTTTTACCGGTTGACCTCGAAACCGAGGCTGGAAGGGAATTTCTGCATTACCGTTTTCCAACCGGCGAAGTCGGACGCATAAGACTGGACCTGATCGATCGCGTGGGGCCGGTGTGATTCTTCGATTTGCGGCGATCCTGGTGGCGGTATTCGCGGCACTACCGGCGGTCGGTGAAGACGTTTTATACCCGGACGCATGCGACGGCGCCGGCGTGCGGCTGCAGGTGCTTGGATCGGGCGACGCCGATCTCACCGATGGCCGTGCTGCCAATAGTTATCTCATCTGGATTGACGGCAAAGCACGCGTGCTTGTCGATACCGGTGCGGGCAGTGCGCTGCGGTTTGGGGAGAGCGGGGCACGCGCTTCGGATATTGACGCGATACTTCTAACGCGTCTGGATGCCGCCCATACGCTCGATTTTCCGTCAATAGTCGCGGCAGCCGAACGCGAGGAACGCACTGACCCCCTGCCGCTGTATGGCCCGACCGGCGGGCGCTTAGCGCCGTCAACGGTGACTTTCGTGCGCACGCTGCTCGACGGGACCCGGGGCGCGTATCGCGAACTGAGCAGCGTCCTTAATCCGCTCGCCAAGGACGGTTTCAAGCTCCAACCGCACGACGTGCGCACCCGCGCTCCCAGCGTCGGCGTGCGTCGCAACGAAAAGGAAATCGTCGAAGTTACCGTAAGTCCTCAAGTTCACGCCGCCGCGACTTACGTGGTCGAACAGCCTCGCCCGGTGCTCGCCTGGCGAGTACGAATCGGTGAACAGAACATCGTGATGGGCGGCACGCTCGTTGATGACAGCGAACATCTCGAGCGCTTGGCACAGGAGGCCGATCTACTGATCGCAGACGACATCGGTGAACCGGCCAAACGAAAGTCGAGGGTCGGCCACTTCGCTGCCCAGACCAAAGCCAAGCGACTCGTATTGACACGACGGACGCGGGAAACGCTCGGTGCGCAGGAGGCGATTCAAGCGGCGGTACGTGAGGAGTACAGCGGGCCGTTGGCTTTTGCGGACGATCTCGACTGCTTCGCGCTGCCAAACGAATCGCCACGCTAGCGCGGTTCGGATTGGGGCGAGGCGATGTAGTGCCCCTGAGCGTAGTCCACCCCCTGGTCGCGCAACATCTCGAGCGTTTCCCGGTTTTCAACAAATTCGGCGACGCTTCTTTTGCCGAGCGAGTGCGCGATGTCGTTGATTGATGTCACGATGGTGCGGTCGATCGGATCCGCCACCATGTTCTGCACGAACTGACCGTCGATCTTGAGAAAGTCGACCGGCAGGTGTTTCAGATGGTAGAGCGAGCTGAAACCGATGCCGAAATCGTCGAGCGCGAACCGACAACCGATGTCGCGCATATCCTCGATCAACCGCTTGGCGGCTTGCACGTTCGCGATCGCGCTTGTTTCGGTGATTTCAAAGATCACGAATCGCGGATCGACGGCATACTCATCCAGGGCTTTCTTGAAAAGTGGCACGAGCGTTTCGGCGTCGATCGTCTGGCCGGAAAGGTTCAGGGTGAACGTCACTCGGTTGCCGGCGCGATGCAGCTCCCCGAGTCGAGCCAACGCGTGGCGAACGATCCAACCGTCCAATTGCGGCATCAACCCGAAACGTTCGGCCGCGGGCAAAAACGCCGCGGGAGTCACCAAGGCACCGGCGCGGTCGGCGAAACGCACCAGAACTTCGTAATGGCGATCGATCGCGGTCTCGTTGCCGAGATAGCGCCGCCATACACCTCCGCGCTCACCCGGTAGCTCGACCGCGGTGAGCGCGGCAAGCGGAAGGATCGGCTGAAACGCCAGGGCAAAACTGTCTTCCTTCAAAGCATCCTGGAGTCGAACCGACCAGCCGAGTTCGAATTGCATGGCCATTTTCTCATCGCTCTCGGCCCGATACAGGTGCGTAAGATTGCGACCGCGGCTCTTGGCGATGTGACAGGCGATATCGGCGTTCGCCAAGACTTCCCCGGGCGATTGTGAGTCGCGATCGATCAAAGCCACGCCAATGCTGCCGTTGATCTTGTATGGCTTGTCGCGGTAAACGAAGTTGAACCGCTCCAGTACTTCGCGAAAGCCCTCGGCCGCGGCACGCACGCCGTCGTCATTCACGTTGCGCAGGATAATGGCGAACTCGTCGCCGCCGAGTCGCGCCAGCGTGTCCGCCTCGCGCAATCGCGTCTTCAACTGGTTACCTACTTCGAACAACAAACGATCGCCGGCGGCATGCCCGGCGGTGTCGTTGATGTACTTGAAGCGGTCCAGATCGATATAGAGCAACGCGCTGCGCTCTTCGCTGCGCTTCAGGCGCGACACTTCGGCTTCGAGCGCGCGCTCGAAATGGTTGCGATTGCTGAGGCGGGTTACCGTATCGTGGTTTACCTGCCAGACGAGTTCTCGCTCGAGCTCCCGGCGATCGGAGACATCCCGAAAGGCGACCACCGAGCCTTCGAGGCTGTCCTTCACTCGCAGGGGAAAAACGGTGCATTCGACCGGCACCGGGCGCCCGCCTCGTGTCCAAAATACCGTGTCCCAGCCGCGAAGCTCGTCGCCAATGGCGTACGCCTGCTGCAGGAAACAGGTGTCCGGCGGGTTCGGGCTACCGTCCTCCGCAGCATAGTGGAACAGCCCATGCGCGGACGTGCCGATCACGACTTCCGAGTCGGAAATCCCTAGAATCTCGCGGGCGGCCGGATTGATGAACGTTATTTGACCGGCTTGATTCACCCCGTAGACGCCGTCGCCGACCGAGGCGAGTATGCCGGCCAGGCGATGATGTTCCGCGTCGATGGCCTTCTTGGTGCGCACACCGCGCGCCATGGCGGCGATACGAGCCAGGAACAGTTCGTGCGATTCGTTCTTGAACATGCACTCGATCGCCCCGGCATTCAGCGAATCCTTGATGACACGATCGAGATAGGTT
>OBLQ010000635.1_pt1 | contig 13482 bp, 9 predicted proteins | sample 1519881 | NCBI WGS metagenome assembly OBLQ01 (sample SAMN01911456, study PRJEB22533) | soil metagenome | biome: Soil | place: Malaysia | collected 2012-04-30 | depth DG_metagenome m | reverse complement strand
GTTTTGATCAGTCGCGGCCTTCTTCTTCTGCGAGGTCTGCGAGGCTCAGGCCACCGAAGAGGTCCTGCACGGTCTCGCCATCGTCTTCGCCCGATTCGACCAGAGCCGTGAGCGACTGCTGCGACCAGGACGGTTGCGAGCGGTCGACGTCGATCGCCAGTTGGCGGTACGACTTGACGCCCGTGCCGGCCGGGATGAGCCGACCGATGATGACGTTCTCTTTGAGCCCCGAGAGTTCGTCGTGCTTGCCACGGACCGCCGCATCGGTGAGGACGCGGGTCGTCTTTTGGAACGAGGCCGCAGAAAGGAACGAGTCCGTCGCCAGAGACGCCTCGGTGATGCCGAGCAGGATCCAGTTGGCGGTCGCCTCGATCGGCTTGCGCTCCTTGATCTCGCCATTGACGGGGTCGGTGTACTTGACCTTCTTCTTGGCGGCGATCATCTCTTGGACCTTCTGGTTCTCCTTCGCCAGTTTGAAGCGGTCGATGATCTGGCCCGGCAGGAACGGCGTGTCGCCCGGTTCCTTGATGCGGCGCTTGCGCAACATCTGCCGGATGATGACCTCCAGGTGCTTGTCGTTGATGTCGACGCCCTGGTCTTTATAGACCGACTGCAGGTTCTGGATGAAGTAGTCGTGGACCGCCTTGCCGCCTGCGAGGTCGAGGACCTCGTGCGGGTCGAGCGGGCCCTCGGTCAAGGGGTCGCCCTTGATGATCTTCGAGCCCTTCTCCACCGGCAGGTTGCCGAGCGGCGGGACAAGGATCGGATAGAAGATGTTGACCGATTTGACCTTCTGCTTCCTGAGCACCTGGAGGGTCGCGCTGACCAGTTTCTGGCCGATCAGACGCTCCAGGGAGGGATCGTAGGACTCGACCTCCTTGCCCTTCTTGGCCGTGCTCTTTCGCTTGCTGGTCTCCCAGTTCGGCTGCTTGTCGGCGACGTAGGCGCCCTTGATCGGGCTGTCCAGCCCGACCTCCGCCTCTACGACGACCCAGCGGCCGTAGGACGACCTTTGGATGTCCTGGACAACGCCCGTGACCGGACAGATGATGGCCTTGCCACGCGGCTGCTTTCGCGCCTCGAAGATCTCCTCGACGCGGACGATGCCGCTGGACTCACCGGTCCAAGAGTAGAAGAACGTCTTGCGGCTGCGCTCCCACAGTTTGCGGGACTCGGTGTCAGCCTTCTCCTTGGCCTTTTCTGCGGCCTTGGTCGTCTTCTTCTTCTTTCCGTCGTCCTCGATGTTGGCTCCTCGGGTGAAGAGGCCCTTGACAACGCTCTCCTGTGACTCGAGGAGTTTGGTCGGGTCGAACTCGCGGATGTCGGTCTTGGTCGCGGCCTGGAAGTCCTCTTGGAACTGGCGAATGAACTTGCCGGTCTTGTACTGGCTGGTTCGCGCGATGGTCTTGGATCCGGCGACGCCGCCCGTATGGAAGGTGCGCATCGTCAACTGCGTGCCCGGCTCGCCGATCGACTGCGCGGCGATGATGCCGACGGCGACGCCGCTCTCGACGGTCTTGCCCGTCGCGAGGTCGATACCGTAGCACTTGGCGCAGATGCCCTGGTCGAGTTCGCACGTGATTGGGCTGCGAACGACGGCCCCAAGGCGGCCGTGGTCGTCGGTCTGGAAACCGAGTTTCACGTACCTGTCCTGGATCTCGGACTGCTGCTTCTCGTCCGCCGCGTCGTCGTATTCGAGGCTGTACTCCTCCTCGACCGCGTTTAGGCGGTCTGCGATGTCCTGCGAGACGACCTGGTCGGCTTCCACGATGACTCCCCCGTTCGGCGATTTGAGCCGGTGGAGGGAGATGCGGCCGAAGGCGCGGTCGCCGATGTTCTCGATCGTCTTGCCCTCGAACGTGAGTTTGGTGGCGAGGATGCCGTCGTTGGTGCCGCAGTCGTCCGCGCGGACGATGACGTCCTGCGCAACGTCTACCAAACGGCGCGTCAGATAGCCCGCGTCAGCGGTACGGAGCGCCGTGTCGGCGAGGCCCTTTCGCGCACCGTGCGTGGTGACGAAGAACTCGAGCATAGAGAGTCCCTTCTGGAACGAGTTCTTGACGGGCAGTTCGTAGATGACCTCGTTGAACTGGTTGAACATGAGGCCGCGCATGCCGCTCAACTGGGCCAACTGTTTGACCGAGCCGCGCGCTCCACTGACCGTGATGATGGACAGCGGGTTCATCTGCTTCATGTTGTCGACGATCGCGTTACCGATCTGGTCGTAGGTGTCGGTCCACAGTCTGACGAGTCCCTCCTGCATCTCGCGGAAGGAGGTCATGCCGCGCCGGTACTGCTCGAGGACGCGGTTGGCCTTGTCGTCGGCGTCGTTGAGCATGTCGTCGCGCCTGTCGGGCGGGTCCATGTCGGTGAGCGCGATCGAAAGGCCATATTTTGTAGCCCACTTGAAGCCGAGGTCCTTGATGTCGTCGAGGAGTTTGATGGTGCCCTCTGTCCCGACCTGCTCGTGGCACGCGACGATGGTCTGCGCCAGCGCCTTCTTGGTGAGTTCGAGGTTCAACATCGAGTCGCTATAGCGCATCGGGTACGGGAGCACCATGTTGAACATGAGGCGTCCCGGCGTTGTGATGACCGTGACCGACTCGAACTCCTGTTCGAGTGGGACGAGTTCCGTGACTTCGTCCTCGTACTCATTGATCCTGGTCTCGTTCTTGTACTCGATTCCCGTCGCGGGGTCGCGATAGTCGATCTCGCCGTCGTCTCGGAAGACGGGGCGCTTGATCCTGACGCGGACGGGCGAGTTGAGCCTTACCGTGTCGTTCTTCGGATCCTCGAAGCAGAACACGACTTCTTCTGGCCCCGTGTACGTATAGGGCGGCTCGACGTTGTCCTTGTCGGCCTCGTATTCCGCGATTCGCTTTTCGAGCGCGGCGAGCGCGGCCCTCTCGGTGAAGGTCAGCGCGTAGGCTCCGAGGACGATGTCCTGGATGGGTGACGTGACCGGGCGGCCGTCAGCCGGAGAGAAGAGGTTCTGCGTCGAAAGCATGAGGACGCGCGCCTCTGACTGCGCCTGCATGCTGAGCGGCACGTGGACCGCCATCTGGTCGCCGTCGAAGTCCGCGTTGTACGCGTGGCAGACGAGCGGGTGCAGTTGGATCGCCTTGCCCTCGACAAGGATCGGCTCGAAGGCCTGGATGCCGAGGCGGTGGAGCGTCGGTGCGCGGTTGAGCAGCACCGGATGCTCTTTGATAACGTCCTCGAGGCCGTCCCAGACCGCCGGGTGCATGCGTTCGATCATGCGCTTGGCCGTCTTGATGTTCTGCGTGATCTTGCGCTCGACGAGCGTCTTCATCACGAACGGCTTGAACAGTTCGAGCGCCATCTCCTTTGGCAGGCCGCACTGGTTGAGTTTGAGGTGCGGGCCGACGACGATGACAGACCGGCCTGAGTAGTCGACGCGCTTGCCAAGCAGGTTCTTGCGGAACCGTCCTTCCTTGCCTTTGAGCATGTCGCTGAGCGACTTGAGCGGGCGCTGGTTGCTGCCGACGACCGGTCTGCTGCGGCGACCGTTGTCGATGAGCGCATCGACGGCCTCCTGCAGAAGCCGCTTCTCGTGGTTGATGATCGACTCCGGCGCCTGGATCTCGATGATCTTTTTGAGGCGGTTGTTGCGGTTGATGATGCGCCGGTAGAGGTCGTTGAGGTCGCTCGTCGCGAAGCGTCCACCGTCCAATTGGACCATGGGGCGAAGTTCGGGACTGATGACCGGGACGACGTCGAGGATCATCCAGTCGGGCCTGCTCTTGGAGGTCAACAGTGCCTCGACGAGTTCGAGCCTCTTGATCGCTCGGACGCGGCGCTGGCTGGTCGTTTCGACGATCTCCCGGCGAAGTTCGCGAACGAGGCGGTCCATGTCTACACGGCGAAGAAGGTCGCGCACGGCGTCGGCGCCGATGTTGGCTGTGACGAGTTCGTCGAGGTCCTTCTTGAGTCGGCGGCCGACGAAGTTCAGCATCTTGCTGATGGCGCGCCACTTGTCCTCGTCGATAAGTTGGTTGATCTCGAGTTTGCCGAGCAGTTCGCCGGCGATATCGAGGTCGCGCAGGCGCTCGTCGGCGTCGCGATACTCGGCACGGATTCGGTCGAAGTTGGCTTTGACGCGCTCGCGGACATAGCCCTCGTCGAAATACTCGTCGGGGTTGTTGACCATCTCGGTAGCGAGCCTCTGGAGGCTGTCGGTCTCGAGTTGGCGCATCTGCTCCTGGATCGCGACCTTCTCTTCTTCGATCGCATCGCGGATCTGGGGCATCATCTCCTGGATCTTCTCGGCCTGGAGGTCGATGATGATGAAGGATGCGAAGTAGATGACCTTTTCAAGTTGTCGCGGCGAGATGTCGAGGATCAGCGCGAGGGGCGAGGGGACGCCCTTGAGATACCAGATGTGACAGACGGGGGCGGCGAGTTCGACGTGCCCCATGCGCTCGCGCCTGACCTTTTGTCGAGTGACCTCGACTCCACAGCGCTCACAGACGATCCCCTTGTACTTGATCTTCTTATAGCGACCGCACGCGCACTCCCAGTCCTTGACAGGACCGAAGATGCGCTCACAGAACAGTCCGTCGCGCTCGGGCTTGAAGGTCCGGTAGTTGATCGTCTCCGGCTTCTTGACTTCGCCGTGCGACCAACTCCTGATCTCTTCCGGGCTCGCGACCCCGATTCTGATTTTATCGAATAGGTTTGTGTCTGCCATGTTGTTCTGTTTTGTTCCGTGGCCCAGAAGGCCAGTGACGGGTGGCGCACCGTGCGCCACCCGTCAATCGTTTCCTAGTTGAAGAACCCGACCGAGCGGGCGAGCCGCACGTCGTCGTTGCCCGCCAGTTCGTCGAGGTCCTTGAGCGTCAGTTCGCGGTTGTTGCGGTCTTCGACGGAGACCTTGAGACACAGCGAACGCAGTTCGTTGACGAGGATTTTGAAGGACTCAGGAATGCCGGGCTCCGCGATCGATTCGCCTTTGACGATCGACTCGTAGGCCTTGACTCGCCCGACGACGTCGTCGGACTTGATCGTGAGCAGTTCCTGCAGCGTGTACGCCGCGCCGTAGGCCTCGAGGGCCCAGACCTCCATCTCGCCGAAGCGCTGTCCGCCGAACTGGGCCTTGCCACCGAGCGGCTGCTGCGTGACCAGCGAGTATGGGCCGATCGAGCGTGCGTGGATCTTCTCGTCTGCGAGGTGCTCGAGTTTGAGCATGTAGATCGTGCCGACGGTGATCGGGTTCGGGAGTATGTCGCCCGTCAGACCGTCGCGAACGATCGACTTGCACGACTTCGGATCGAGGCCGGAGCGCTTGAACACGTTCTCCTCGACGCGCGCCATGATCGACTTGTAGACCTCGTCAGAGGCCTTGGCGGGCTCTCCCATCCGTTCGGGCACTTCGTCGGGCCGCCAGTCCTCGACGTCGGCTTCGAGCAGATCTTTCGTGCTCTTGGTCGGGCTCGCCGCGAGAACCCTGGAGATTTCCTCGAGGTGCTCTTGGTCGAGCTGTCTGACGCGCTGTTCGATCGTCTCGAACATCTCTTCGAGCGATTCGTTCGGCTTGAACCTGATTCCCAGGCTCAGTTCGCTCGAACAGTAGGCGCCGAGGACCTTGGCCCTCATCGACATCGCGAGGCGATCGACCTCGCTGAGAATCTCGTGCTCGGTCGCGCCCTCGAACGCGGGACACACGTAGCGCACACCGAGGTGCATGCCGGCGTAACCGAGGTGCGTCTCGAGAATCTGGCCGATGTTCATTCGGCTCGGAACGCCGAGCGGGTTGAGGATGATGTCGACGGGAGTGCCGTCCTGGAGCATCGGCATGTCTTCGACGGGCAGGATGCGCGAGATGACGCCCTTGTTGCCGTGGCGTCCGGCCATCTTGTCGCCGACCATGATCTTGCGCTTCTGCGCGACGTAGACCTGCACGCTCATGTTGGTGCCGGCCGGAAGTTCGTCGCCAGGAATCTGCAGGAGCGGCTCGTCCGTGCGGTCACAGATCAGGCGCTCGCGCTTCTTCGACTCTTTGTAGATGTAGTTGATCGTCGGGCTGAGGTATTTGAACCGGCTGAAGACCTTGACGTCGACGACGGTTCCCTTCTCTCCGTGCGGGACACGTAGCGAGACGTCGCGCGTCTCCTCGGCCTTTTTGCCGAAGATGGCGATGATGAGCCGCTCTTCAGCGGTCATCTCCGTCTGGCCCTTCGGCGCGACCTTTCCGACTAGGATGTCTTCGGGCCGGACCTCTGCGCCGACGCGGATGATTCCGTTCTCGTCGAGGTCCTTGAGCGCCTCTTCGCCGACGTTGGGGATATCGCGGGTGATCTCCTCAGGGCCGAGTTTAGTGTCGACGGCCTCCGCCTCGTGGCGCTCGATGTGGATCGACGTGAACACGTCGTCCTTGACGAGCCGCTCACTGAGCAGGATCGCGTCCTCATAGTTGTAGCCGCCCCACGGCATGAACGCGACGACGAGGTTCTGGCCGAGCGCCAGCATGCCTTCGTCGCAGGTCGCGCCGTCGGCGAGCGGGTCGCCCTCCTGCACCTGGTCTCCAGGGAAGACGACCGGCCTGTGCGTGAAGCAGGTCGACTTGTTGCTCTGGAACATGTGCATGAGCGGATACGTCTCATCACCCTCGTCCGAACTGACCACGATCTTGTGGCTGTCTACGTAGGTGACGGTGCCGCTGTTATGCGCAACGACCGCCGCACCTGCGTCCACCGCTGCGCGCCGCTCGTGGCCGGTGCCGACGATCGGCGCATCGGAGCGCAGACAAGGGACCGCCTGCCGCTGCATGTTCGCGCCCATGAGGGCGCGGTTGGCGTCGTCGTTCTCGAGGAACGGGATGAGCGATGTCGCGACGGAGATGATCTGCACAGGCGAGACGTCCATCAGGTCGACCTCGTTGCGCGGAACCGTCGGATAGGACGCGCCGCCGTACATTGCGTCACCGCCCTGACAGCGGACAGTGACCGTGTCTTCGACGATCTTGCCGTGCTTGTCGAGCGGCGTATCGGCCGGAGCGACGCGGCTCGTGAAGTCCTCCTGCGCGGTCAGGTAGATGACGTCGTCCTGGACGACCCCGTTCTTGACCTTGCGGTACGGGGTCATGATGAACCCGAACTCGTCGACCCGTGCGTGGGTCGTGAGCTGCGAGATCAGTCCGATGTTCGGGCCCTCAGGCGTCTCGATCGGACAGATGCGGCCGTAGTGCGACCGGTGCACGTCTCGGACTTCAAGTTTGGCGCTCGTGCGCTGCAGCCCCCCGGGGCCGAGCGACGAGAGCCTTCGCTTGTTGGTCAGTTCGCTCAGCGGGTTCGTCTGATCCATGAACGTGCTGAGTTGGTTGGAACTGAAGAACGACTTGATGCTGGCGCTGACGGGCTTGACGCTGAGGATGATCGACGGCAGGAGGTTCTCCTGGTCCGCGCTCGTCATCCTTTCGCGGGCGACCTTCTCCATGCGGACGAATCCGAGACGGAGTTGGCTCTGCAACAGTTCGCCGACCGAGCGGACGCGCTTGTTGCGCAGGTCGTCGATGTCGTCCCTCTCCGCGTCCTTTGTCAGGTACGGCCCCATGGCGAACATGATCTGCGCGAGGTCGTCCGACGTCAGGTTGCGAATGTCGAGAGGCACGTCGAGTTTCAGCCTCTGGTTGAGGAACCGGCGGCCGACTCGGCCGAGGTCGTAGCGGCGAGGGTCGAAGAACAGCGAGTAGCAGAGTTGCATCGCCGCGTCCTCGTTGGCCGCTTCGCCCGGCCTCATGCGCTTGTAGATGTCGAGGATCGCCTCGCGCGTGTTGGCGGTCTTGTCGGCGGCGAGGGTCGCCTCGACGAGGTCCATGATCTCGAGCACGCGGATGCCTTTGGGCTTCGTTTCGAGGACGGCTTCGACGGTGTCCTCGGTGATGCGCTCGAGACGCGGGACGATGACCTTCTTTTCAACGGCTATGTCTTCGAGCGGGCGCTTTCCGACCAGGTTCTCTGCGGTCGGCTTTTCGATCACCATCTCAGTGCCGAACGCCCAGAGCATCTCCTCGGTGTTGCCGAGGGGCGTCTCTATGAGAACTTCGAGGGCGTGGTGCCTCTTCTTGAGCGCACTCAGCACGTCCCCGGTGAGGATCGTGCCTTTGTCGAGGATGACTTCGCCGGTGGAAGGGTCGGCCAACGGCTCTGCTAACTTCTTGTGCAGCGATTCGCCGACGACGGCCGTGCGGCGGTCGCGGCCGCGCTCGAAACCATGGAGCGCCTTGATGAGTTGGGTGATCGGCAGTTTCTTGGTCTGCGAGATCTGCGTGGTGACGACCTTGTTTGAGTCGTTCTCGACCTCGAGCCACGGGCCCTCCATCGGGATGATGCGTCCGCGGACGATCATCTGCATGGAGGTGTCGACGTCCTCTTCGAAGTACAGTCCAGGCGAGCGAGACAACTGGGACACGATGACGCGTTCACGCCCGTTGATCACGAACGTGCCATTGTCGGTCATAAGCGGCAGGTCGCCGAGGTAGACCTCGGACTCGATGACCTCGCGGTCCTTGCCACCAAAACGCACGGTAGCCTTGATCGGGGCCTCAAAGGTGAGGTCTCGGTCACGGCACTCGCTCAGGCTGTATTTCGGCTCGCCGAGAATAAAATCAGCGAACTCTATGTAGTTTGTCTGGGTAAAGTCCCAGATCGGGGAGAACGTTTTGAATAGTTCGGGAAGTCCTTCTTCTAGAAACCACTTGTAACTGTTAAGTTGAAGTTCAATAAGATTCGGCACCTCGAGGAATCGGCCGATTCGCTTCGAGGAAGGCTGAATTACTTTCATCCGCTCCTCCGGGGGTTGTTGACGGAACCTTCATGATACCCTTGAACCTTGGTCGAAGCAAGGCTAGATTCGGCTTGTGGGTACTTTCTCGACCAAGAAACGGACGTTTGTCCACGTGCTTCCGCCGAACCGGCGGGCTATGACTTGGCCGATCAGCCGGGTTTGAACCTAAGGACGTCTTCGCTTGAACCTACGACGGGGCCGCGGTCTTCCCCAACGGCTTCGCCGATGTACTTTGCCGCGAGGTTCAAGTCGTCGAGGTTCCACGCCTCGCCGCTAAGGACCTCTTCCCCGCTGTCGTCCGTGAGGACGTAGGTCGGCACCGTTCTTGGCTTAAAGAGGCGCGAGACCTCTAGTCCAGCCCCCACTTGTGGAAAAGTCAGGCCGTTGTCGCGGCAGTAGGCTTCGGTGGTTGCGGCGTCGTCCTGGGAGACTCCGACGACCGCCGCCTCGGGGTACTTGTCCTGGAGCCGTTGGTAGTAGGGCATCGCGTACCGGCACGTTGGACAACCAGGTTGCCAAACGACCACGAATAGGGGCGCCTTCGCCCTCAACTCGCGAGTGTCGACGCCCTCTGTGGCGAAGTCGGGAAAGCGGCTCACTCAGAAAGCCTTTGAGGGACGTCAGGGGGAGTCGATCTTGGCCTCTCCGCGGACTCTATCATGAGAGTCTGCTGGTTGACCCTGTCACGGAGTTCAGCCATCTCCCTTCGCATCGCACGGATCTCGTCGACGAGCCCCGGCTCGTTCGACTGTCTTTGCATCAGTTCGACCATCTGTCGCTGATGGCTCGTCAGCATCTTCGCGACCGCAAATGCGCCTACAACCAAAATGCTCACGATGGGCACCAACACTGCGATCGCTCCTGCGTCAAGATTGGCGATCATTGCATCATCCTCTCTTCGATCGAAGGAGGTTGCTCCTTTGACTCTAGTCCCGCGCGCGATCGGACATCGTCCAGAGCGATCGTGTTGGCGTTCGTCTGCTCCCGGAGCGACTTGACCTCTTGCCGCAACTTCACAAGTTCGGCTATCACGGTTTGAAGCCCATCGCCGCTCTTGGCCTTGTGGACGATCTCAGCCATCTTGCGCTGATGATAGGTAACGATCGCGATGACTGGCGTCATGAGCACGATGCCGCCCAATACGAGCGCCATGATCATGTCGTCGGAGTTTGCGACGAAGTCACTCGGTGCCAGCATCATTCGTAAAGCCTCTTCTCATAGGATACTGTAGGCGGAGTCCGAAGGATTCACAGAATGTTCGACCTCAGGACCCCTCTTGCATCGCCTCTGGAAGCGTAAACCGCATTTCATACAGGGCCTTTCCAACGATGACGCCTGAGACTCCTGCGCTCTTCAGTGCGGATATATCTTCGATGCTCGATATACCCCCGCCCACGATCAGTTCGACCTTCAGCGCGTCTGCGAACCGCTTGGCTCCTTCCAAGTCCGGCCCCTGGAGTGTGCCGTCGCGCGTCACTTCGGTCGTCACCACGCAGGTGCATCCAAGTGCGACCATCCTTTTTGCAAAGTCGAGCCCGTTCAGCGCCGCAGTCTCGGTCCAACCCTTGACCGTCACTTCACCGTCCTTGGTGTCGATCCCCGCAGCGACGCTCTCTCCCAGCATTTCGAAGAGGTTGGCCGCGCGGTCGTCGCTCTCCGTCAGCGCGGAACCGACGACGACCCTGGTCACGCCGAGGTCGATGAGGCGCTTTGCGGTCTGAATCGAGCGGACTCCGCCGCCGCACTGAATCTTCACCTTGACGCTGCGGCAGATCTTGGCGACGATGTCGTTGTTGTTGAGCGACCCTGAGCGCGCCGCGTCCAGATCGACGACGTGAATCCATTCGGTGCCCTCTTCCTCGAACTGCCGTGCGACGGCGACGGGGTCGTCGCTGTATGTCTTTTCCGAGCCGAAGACACCCTCAGTCAGACGGACGCACTTGCCGTCGAGAATGTCGATCGCGGGAAAAATCAGCACCTGAGGAAGTTTTTTAGCACATGCAGGCCGCAGTCGCTGCTCTTTTCGGGATGGAACTGAGTCCCCCAGACGCCTCCCTGCTGGACCGCGGCTGGAAACGCGGCCGTGTGCATGGCTGTCCCAGCGATGACGTCGTGCGGGCAGTCGGTGTAGAGCGAGTGGACGAAGTAGAACTGGGTGCCCGGCTCAATGCCTGCCAGGACGTCTTTGTCCGGGTGCGGCTCGACGGCGCACCAGCCGATGTTCGGCACTTTGTTGCCTGCGCTCGGCTGTAGATAGCGGACTGTGCCCTCGAGCAGGCCGAGGCCCGCGCACTCACCGTGCTCCAGCCCCTTTTCAAAGAGAAGTTGCTGGCCGAGGCAGATGCCGAGCAGTCTTCCGCCATCGCGGACGAACGAAGCAATGTCGTCTTTGACCGACGCGAGCCTTTGCATCGCCGCAGCAAACGCGCCGACTCCGGGCACGATGAGGCGCTCTGCCTTGGTCAGGGTCTCTGCGACTTCACACTCGTAGCCGAGGTGCTGGACGGCCTTCTGCACGGACCGCAGGTTGCCCATGCCGTAGTCGAGGACGACGGTCAAGTGCCGATCTTGCCCTTCGTGGAGGGCGTCCCGATTCGCTCCGTCCTCTGCAGGGCCGCGTGGAGCGCGACGCCGAATCCCTTGAAGACGGCCTCGCAGACGTGGTGGTCGTTGTGGCCACTGATCTTCTTAATGTGGAGCGTAATGCCTGCGTTGAGCGCGAGCGCTTGGAAGAACTCCCGGACGTTCTCCAACGAGAACCCACCGATCGACTCCCGCGTGAACGGCACGTCGTAGGAGAGGTAGCCGCGCCCACAGACGTCCATCGCGACCAGCACGAGCGCGTCGTCCATCGGCGCGTGGACGCTGCCGAAGCGGGCGATTCCCTCCGAGGGATCGAGGGCGCGCTTGATGCCGACCCCGATGACAATCCCCGTGTCTTCGATGGTGTGGTGGTCGTCGACGTCGGTGTCGCCCATCGCCTTGACCCCGAGATCGACCTGGCCGTGGAAGCCGAGCTGCTGGAGCATGTGGTCGAAGAAGGGGATGCCCGTGTCGACGTCGACCTTCGAGCCTCCATCGAGGTCGAGGGTCAGCCGAACCTCGGTTTCGGCCGTTTCACGGTCCACTTCTGCGAACCGCACGGTCTTGGACGACTTGGACATGAGCCTTTAAGTGTACACCTTGTTTTCGGTCGATGTTCCCGGCGCAACCCCTACGAAATGCTTGAATTGGCTGGTTTCTACGGGAACGGAACCATGCCGTAGGTCTTCACGTCGTCCATGATGGCCGCCTGGACGTCCGGGTTGGCGGCCTCGTTCTCGTAGGCAGTGAGGAACAGATTTCTGGCTACGTCTCGATCTCCGGGCTGGCTACGGTCGTGATAAGCGTGCGCAGTGGCAACCAGGACGATGGTGTCGTTGGGCAGCAGATCTTTCGCACTCAGGCAGAAGTTGATTTCATTGTCGTAGTTCTGGGAAACGATTTCGTGCATAGACCGCACTAGGTAGGCGTAGGCAAGACGTTGGTTGGGATCCGCCACCGCTGGCGGAGGATTCAGTAGGCTACTGTCATTCAGAGAGTCACAACCGTCTTCGAGCAAGTTGGCCGCTATCGTATCTGCGTCATTCAAGCGGTTGAGATTGATCGCAAGATCGAAGATTCTGTCCTGGTCGTCTGAGTTCGGCGTCCAGTGCCCATGGGCTCCGCCAAGCAGATCCATGTATAGATCGAGACTCTGGGACTTCGAGCCCTGCAAAGCAAGCAGTTGAGCCTTGAAGTCGTACATTGCCGGCCCGAATTTCTGTGTATCGGCAAGGCGCGCATCCACTATCGCCCCGGCACCGGCGTAGTCTCCCGCATTGATCTTGTCGCTGACATCCTGCACCGTGTCGACGACATCGTGCGCCCAGGGCCCTAAAGTTGGGTTTGCATTCTGGATCTGCGGTTGGCGCGAAGGACTGGGCTTCTCCTCCTGGATAGCAACTCGCTGGTATTGGCACGACGTGCAAAGGACGGCGAGGCACATCGCAGCACAAAGGCCCGCCTTTGCGTCGCGTTTCTTCCTCTTGGACATACGCTCGCTCCAATTGAAGGGTACCGCTTCTTGCTCGGTGACTAAGCGATCTAAGGAGATACAAGGGCGCTAGGTCAAGGAACCCCGGGACTCGACGAGAGGCCAAAGGTATTCTCGGATTCACTTTGGCGATCCTGGTAGACAAGAACACAAAGGTGGTCGTAGCAGGCATGACGGGCCGGGAGGGCTCGTTCCACACCCAACAGATGATCGAGTACGGCACGCAGGTCGTGGCCGGCGTGACCCCGGGCAAGGGCGGCACGCAGCACCTGGGCCTGCCGGTCTTCGACACGATGCGGGAGGCGGTCGAAAGGACGGGCGCGAACGCTTCTCTGATCTTTGTGCCGGCGCCGTTTGCGGCGGACTCGGTCTTGGAGAGCGAGGCGGCTGGCATCCCGTTCGTGTGCCTGATCACTGAGGGCGTGCCTGTGAGCGACATGCTGCGCGCGGTGAACAAGATCAAGGCGGGCGGCAGGACGCGGCTCGTCGGCGGCAACTGCGCGGGGATCATGACCCCGGGCGAGTGCAAGATGGGGATCATGCCGGGGCACATCTTCAAGCCGGGGCCGGTCGGACTGGTCTCGCGGTCCGGGACGCTGACC
>OBLQ010000634.1_pt1 | contig 13508 bp, 14 predicted proteins | sample 1519881 | NCBI WGS metagenome assembly OBLQ01 (sample SAMN01911456, study PRJEB22533) | soil metagenome | biome: Soil | place: Malaysia | collected 2012-04-30 | depth DG_metagenome m | reverse complement strand
TCTGGGCTACTGGCTCGAGAACCTCGAGTGGGAACTGGCCTACCGCGAGCTGCGAATGCCGCGCACCGCGGCCGAACGCCACTCCCTGCGCATCCAGATGAAGAAGATCCGCTATGTGCTGGAGTCCCTGGGCCGCCGGTCGCCGTCGGTCGAGAAGCTTCAGCGCCACCTGGGGCGGGAACATGATCTGGCCGTGCTCCAGACCCGGATCGGCCGGCGGGCCGCGGTGGCCCGGGACGAACGCCGCGAACGGCAGCGAGCCGACCGGGTCATCGGTACCGCGCTGCGCTCGGCCATGCGGGCCCTCAAGTCCCTTCGGCGCGCCGTCACGCGGTAGAGTCCAGTTCTTCAGCTATTATATTCCATTGTCGTTTAATCGCTTAGGACGACGGGTCTTGCGGTTTTCGAAGCGGGTGGCCCATGCTTTTGGCATGCGATACCTCACGTCACTCTCGGTGGCGGTGGCCATGGGGGCGTGTGCGGGCTGCACGTCGTACCAGAGGACCGCGCCCGAGGCAATCGAGACCATGCCTGAGAAGTTCGTCGACAAGAAGGCCCGCGTCTACTTTGCGGGCGACAGCACCCGGGTGGTCGAGAAGGGGCGTTCGCAGCGTGCGCACCCGGCCCGGGCGTCCACCGCTCCCGATTCGGTGGTTTCGCTGCGGATTTCATCCGTCCAGTACCCGGTGCTGACGGGCGGACCCTATCCGGAAACGCTGCTGTACGGGACCGAGACGACGGCGATGCCGCTGCAGGTCAATCTCGACGCCAGCAAAAAAGTGGAAGTCCACCAGTTCGACATGATGAAGACCATGCTGGTGGTGGGAGGGACGGCGCTGATCACCGCATCGCTGATTTACGCGATCAAGAACACCGATTTCGGGGATTTCGGGTTCGGAAACGCCGTCGGAAGTGGCTTTGGCGGGTTCTATCGAAACCAGCCATCACCCGATCCGCCGCCGCGCCACTGAGGAACCCGGCGCTTCCGCTGCAGGTCAGTTTGCGGGGGAGCAAGGAAGTGGAAGTTCACGGCATCGACGCCGGCCGGACGATCTTGCTGGTCGGGGGTATCGCCCTGTTTTTCGCAGCGGTCTACGAGGCGGCATGAGCGGTGTCCGGTCCTGATCACTCGGGAATCTTCAGTGGAATATTTGGCGGGTGAACAATCACCAACCGCCGGCGCCCACGTCGCCCCACTGAGCCAGCACGGCTTCCGTTCGCGGAAGCCGAACCCCGCCGGCAGGGCGCCGTGCCGCGCACAGGTTGCGCAGCAGTTCGAGCGTCTGCATGTCGTCGACGTCGTACCAGGGGGGGAGGAGTGAGAGGGTGAGCCCCTCGCGGGCAATGTGTTCGAGGGTTGCGGGGAGGACGGCCGGTGTCCCCCACTCGATCCCCGAAAACAGCGCCGGTGCCGGCCGTCGCAATCCGATCAGGTAGTACCCGCCATCCAGCGCCGGTCCCAGCACCACGTCCCGGTGTTTGAGCAGCCCGAACGCGCGGCGCAGGTAGGCCATCGGCAGGTCCGGGCTGTCCCAGCCGATCACAACCGCCCGGGACGCCCCGCCCGCCAGCAGGTGATTGAACGCCGCCGCCATGCGTTCGCCCAGCGTGCTTCCGCTCTGCGCGACCAGGGGCCACGGCCGCGGAAGCAGCGGTTGCATCGTCTCCGCAGGTTCACCACTATAAAAGACAGAGACGACCGCTTTCACGCCGCCCAGGCGTTCGAACAGGTCCCCCAGGAACGCCCGGTACAGATCGCAGGCGGTCTCGGCGGACAGCGGCGGCACCAGCCGCGTCTTGACGTGGCCGGCCACGGGCACCCGCACAAAAATCCCCAGTCGGTTCTTCGGTGTCATGGGTAGAGCCTGGAACGAGCGTGCACTCTAGCACGCCGCCAACGCCGCCCGCATCCCCCGCCTGCGGGACATTCCGGATACGGGGGAAATATTGACACTGCTTGCAGTAAGGGGTAATTTAGGTCCGAATTTGTGAATCTCATGACAAGCGTGTGAGCCGTCCCGCGATTCCGCTGTCGCCGGAATCAATGGGAGAGCTGCCGCTCGAAAGACACCGCGATGACGCTCGCGCTCAAATACATTCCGGCCGTCGTACTTTTTCTGCTCGCCGTCGCCATTCCGCTGATCATGCTGGCGATTGCGGGCCGGACCGGTCCACGTCAGCCCAGCCCGCGCAAGATGACGCCCTTCGAGTGCGGCGTCGAGTCGCTGGGGGATACGCGGCACCGCTTTTCGGTGCGCTTCTTCCTGGTTGCCCTGTTCTTCATCGTGTTCGACATCGAAGCGGTCTTCATCTATCCCTGGGCGGTTCTGTTTCGCGAGCTCGGCGTGTTCGGCCTGGTTGAGATGGGAGTCTTTCTGACCATCCTGATGCTGGGACTGTTCTATGTGTGGAAGAAGGGAGCACTGGAATGGGAATAGACCAGAGTCTCCTCCCGGCGACCAAGGATGAGGCCGGCATCATCACCACGCGTCTCGACGAAATCGTCCGCTGGGGACGAAAGAATTCGCTGTGGCCGCTGCCGTTCGGAACCGCGTGTTGCGCGATCGAATTCATGGGCGTGGTGTCGAGCAAGTTCGACATCTCCCGTTTCGGCGCGGAGCTGGTGCGGTTTTCGCCGCGCCAGTCGGACGTGATCCTGGTGGCCGGCACCATCAACTACAAGCTGGCGCCGGTGCTCAAGCGCATCTACGACCAGATCGCCGAACCCAAGTATGTCATCTCGATGGGTGCGTGCGCCTGCTCGGGCGGCTTCTATGACAACTACGCCACCGTGCAGGGCATTGAACAGATCATCCCGGTGGACGTGTTCATCCCCGGCTGTCCGCCGCGTCCCGAAGCCATTCTCGACGCGGTCATGAAGCTGCAGGAACGCATCGACACGGAGCCGGTGCCCTCGCGCGGCCGTCCGCGGCGCCACGAAGTCGTGGAAAAGATGAAGGACACCAAGTGAGCAAAGACAACACCGCACGGCACGACGCGCTGGTCGCGGAAATCAAGCAACAGTTCGGCGCGGGCGTGCTGGACGTGGACCGCAGCTTCGGCGATTGCGCGGTGATCGTCACGCGCGACGTCGTGCATGACGTGCTTGCGTACCTCAAGCACCAGCATCGTTTCAATCTGCTCATGGATGTGGTCGGAATCGACTGCATGAACCTGCCGTCGTACCGCGAGCGGTTCGAGGTGAGCTACAACCTCTACTCCGTGCCCGACGACCTGCGCGTGCGCGTGGAAGTGCCGGTGCCCGAACTGGACATGGATGTGCCCACCGCCACGGACCTGTGGAAGTCGGCCAACTGGGGCGAGCGCGAGGCCTTCGAGATGTTCGGTTTCAACTTCGTGGGGCATCCGTGCCTCAAGCGCCTGCTCACCCACCACGAGTTCAAGGGACACCCGCTGCGCAAGGACTATCCGGTCATGGGCGGCCAGTGGTGTTCGAGCACGTCGGACATGACCGAGGAGCTCAACGAGCCGCGTTGATTCCATGAGCGACAAGAAGACCATCGATATCCAGCAGTTTGTTCCCGGCGAGGGCGAGGCCCGCGCCCCCTATTCGTCCGTGGACTTCGACAACGACGTCGATCTGACCCGCGACGATTTCGACGAAGGACTGGAACTTCCCGACATCAACACGGCGCCGATGTACGTCAACATCGGGCCCACGCATCCGGCCACGCATGGCACCTTCCGCGTGTATGCGCAGCTCGAGGGCGAGACCATCGAGAAGGCCGGCGTCGACGTGGGCTACCTGCACCGCGGTTTCGAGAAGATCGTCGAGATCAAGCAGTACGGCCAGGTGATTCCGTACACCGACCGCCTCAACTACTGCAGCGGGCTGGTGAACAACGTTGCCTACTGCAAGGCGATGGAACGCATGATGGGGCTCGAGGTGCCCGAGCGCACCAAGATGATCCGCGTCATCATCATGGAGATCCAGCGCATCATGGATCACATGATCTGCTGCGGAGCGGTCATCGTCGATATCGGCGCGCTCACCAACTTCTGGTACTTCTTCAACGCGCGCGAACGGCTCAATGACCTCCTGGAAGCGCTGACCGGCGCGCGCCTCACGTATTCGTACATGCGCATCGGCGGACTGGCGTGGGATCTTCCCGCCGGCTGGCGCGAAAACGTCAAGGCCGTGCTCAAGGAGATTCCGCCCGCGATCGCCGACGTGCGCGGCCTGGTGGCCAAGAACCGCATCTTCCAGGATCGCACGCGCGGCGTCGGCGTCATCAGCGGGGACGACGCGATTTCATTCGGATGGACGGGGCCATGTCTGCGCGCCAGCGGCCCGGATCTGGACCTGCGCAAGGTGCGTCCCTACTACGGATATGAGACCTTCGACTTCGACGTTCCCGTCGGCGCCAACGGCGACTCCTATGACCGCGTCATGGTGCGCATCGCCGAGATGGAAGAGAGCCTGAAGATCATTCATCAGGCCATCGATCGCGTTCCCGACGGACCGATCAGCGTGGACGACAAGCGCGTGACGCTGCCGCCCAAGCATCGCGTGCACACGTCGATGGAAGCGCTCATCAACCACTTCAAGCTGGTGATCGAAGGCGTGAAGCCGCCGGCAGGGCGCATCTACGACGCCACCGAGACGCCCAACGGCGAGCTCGGCTTCTACATCATCAGCGATGGAAGCGGACACCCGTATCGCATCAAAGTCCGGCCGCCGTGTTTCTACACCATGAACACCCTCAAATTTCTGATTGAAGGCGGGATGGTGGCGGACATCGTCGCCATTCTGGGCGGCCTGAATGTGGTCGCCGGAGAACTGGATCGCTGATCATCATGTCGCACACTCAACATGCCCTGGTCTCCACCGGAAAGCCGTTTGCGTTCGACGCTGCGCGCGAGACCGAGTTCCAGGATCTGCTCACAAAATATCCCAGCAAGCGCGCGATCGTGCTTCCGGCTCTGTGGCTCGCCCAGGAGCAGGAGGGATACCTCACCGTGGAATCGATGGAATACGTGGCGCAACGACTGGAACAGTCGGCGGTCAGCGTGTTCGCGGTCGTCGAGTTCTACACCATGTTCAAGACCGAGCCGGTGGGGAAGCACCAGATTCAGCTGTGCCGCACGCTCTCGTGCACGATGCGCGGCTGCGAGGATCTGCAGGGCACCATCGAGCGCAAGCTCGGAATCGGCCCCGGCGAAAAGACGCCGGACGGCAAGTTCAGCTTCGAGCTGGTGGAATGCCTGGGCGCGTGCGGAAACGCGCCCGTCATGCGCATGAACAACCGGTTCTGGAACGACCTTACGGTCGAGAAACTCGAACGCATCATCGATGCGTGCCGTGACGGACGCGATCCGGTCAGTGAGGACTTCAGCCGCTGATGACCATGATGGTGATGCAATGCTAAATAAAATCATCAGCAGCCGCTTCGATGTGCCGGGCAACCACACGCTGGCCACCTACGCGGCCAACGGCGGTTATTCGTCGCTTCCCAAAGTCTTCGCGATGAAGCCGGATGAAGTCACCGAGGAAGTCAAGAAGTCGGGACTGCGCGGCCGTGGCGGCGCGGGATTTCCGACGGGCATGAAGTGGAGCTTCGTCCCGAAGAACATCGACAAGCCCAGGTATCTGTGCGTGAATGCCGACGAGGGCGAACCGGGCACATTCAAGGACCGCCTCATTCTCGAGTTCGACCCGCATGCGCTCGTCGAAGGCATCATTGTCTGCTGCTATGCCGTGGGCATCCACACCGCGTTCATCTACATCCGCGGCGAGTACGACGCGCAGATCGCGCGCCTGTCCGCCGCGGTGAAAGAGGCCTATCACGCGGGCTATCTGGGAAAGAACGTCAAAGGCTCGAACGGGTTCGCACTCGACGTCGTGGTCCACCGCGGTGCGGGGGCGTACATCTGCGGCGAAGAGACCGGGTTGATCGAATCGCTCGAAGGCAAGAAGGGCCAGCCGCGTCCCAAACCGCCGTTTCCGGCGGTCGTGGGTGTGTTCGGATGTCCCACCGTCGTGAACAACGTGGAAACACTCTCAGCGCTGCCGTGGATCATCAACAACGGCGCGGATGCGTACGCCGCCATTGGCACCGAGAAGAGCAAGGGCACGATGCTGTTCTCGATCTCGGGCATGGTGGAACGGCCGGGAGTCTACGAGAGCGAGTTCGGCGTCAACCTGTGGGAGTTCATCGAGCGGTCGACCGGCGGTATCAAGGGCGGCAAGAAGCTCAAGGCCGTCATTCCCGGCGGGTCGTCCTCGGCCATTCTCACCGCCGACGAGGCTCGCAACGTGAAGCTCGATTATGAATCGATCGCGGCCGCCGGCTCGATGGTGGGGTCGGGCGCCATCATGGTGCTCGACGAGGACACCAGCGTGGTCAAGGCGCTGGAAGTGGTGCTGCGTTTCTATGCGCACGAATCGTGCGGACAATGCCCGCCGTGCCGCGAAGGAACCTACTGGCTGTATGAAATCGTGCACCGCATCCGCGAGGGCAAAGGTCGTCCCGAGGACATCGACCTGATGCTCTCCATCTGCCCCGACATGAGCGGGCGCACGGTGTGCGTGCTGGCCGACTCCGCCGCCGGTCCTACCGCGAGCTACATCAAGAAATTCCGCCACGAGTTCGAAGCGTATATCCAGCGCGCCAACGCGCCCGAGCGCCAGTTGCACCCGGGCGGCGTGAATCTGGAATCGAGGGCGCTGTAATGGCCGTGAATATCACCATCAACGGCAAGAAGATCGAGGCCGCCGAGGGCGCGCTCCTGATCGATGTCTGCAAGGCCAACGGCATCGACATCCCGCACTTCTGTTACCACGAAGGCCTGGGCCCCGACGGCAACTGCCGCATGTGCCAGGTCGACTTCGTGGGACCGCGCGGCAACAAGCTGGGGATTTCGTGCAAAGCGGTCGTGACCGAGGGCATGGAAGTGCTCACGCACAGCGATGCCGCCAAGCGGGCGCGCGCATCGGTGGAAGAGATGCTCCTGCTCAACCACCCGCTCGACTGTCCCATCTGTGACAAGGCGGGCGAGTGCACACTCCAGAACTACTACATGGAGCACGACCTGCAGACGGGCCGGCAGGATTTCACCCGCTTCAAGAAGAACAAGGCCAAAGACATCGGGCCGACGCTGATCCTCGACCAGGAGCGTTGCGTGCTGTGCGACCGGTGCGTGCGCTTTCTGCGCGACGTCGCACAGGAAGAACAGCTGTACATCGCGGGGCGCGGGCACGAGGCGTTCATCACCACCTTCCCGGGCCAGGAAGTCACCAGCCCGTATTCGCTCAACACCGTGGACCTGTGCCCGGTGGGCGCACTCACGTCCAAGGATTTCCGGTTCCATTCCGCCACCTGGTTTCTCAAGAACACCGACTCGGTGTGCACGACCTGCGCGCGCGGGTGCAGCATGCAGATCCAGGCCAAGAAGGGGAAGGTCTACCGCATGCGTCCGCGCCACAACGACGCCGTCAACGGCTACTGGGCGTGCGACGAAGGCCGCATGAACTACAAGTTTGTGAACGAGAGCCGCATCACCGCGCCCTTTGTGCGGCGCGGCGGCGATGTGTTCGAATGTTCTCTGCAGGAAGCGGTCGCGGAGATGCGCGGTCTGCTCGGTTTCAAACCGGCGGGCGCGGCGGAACGCGGCGGCGGCCAGCGCACGCTGGTGCTGGCGTCGGCGACCTGCACGCTCGAGGAGATGTTCCTGCTGCAGCGCCTTGCAATCGACTCGCTGAATGCACCCGTGTTCGTGGTGCGCCACGTGCCCGACGGCGTGGATGACCAGCTGCTGCGGCGCGCGGACAAACATCCCAACGCGCGTGGCGCCGAGATGCTGGGGCTGCGCGTGCTGGACATGCAGGGCGGGCCGAATGCTGAAATCGGCAACGCAGCGCGCGACGCCGTGCTCCTGGCGATCGGATTCAACACGCATGTGGAGGCGCTGGCCCCGCTGTGGGAATCCGCGCGCAGGGTGATCGCGCTCTCCGGGTGCGCGTCGGCGCTCACGGAACGCGCCGACCTGGTGATTCCGGGAGTCACGTTCGCCGAGAAGGACGGCCTGGTTGTGAACTTCGAGGGCCACGTGCAGCAACTGCGGCCCGCGTTCGAAACCACAGCTGAAACCGAGTGGCGCATTCTGGACGCGTTGCAGGCGTCGTTGCGAGCAAGCGCGCCGCACGAATCCGTCGCGCACGTGCGCAAAGCCATTCAGGATTCAGTGCCCGCATTCGGCGGCCTGAATCTGCTCAAGACGGGAGCGACCGGCGTGCGGGCCAACGGCCACGCCGTCGCAAAGTGACCGACGAGTTGAAACCATGGCACATCTGATCGACTATCTCATCATCGGCGGCAAGGCGATCTTCATCTGGGCGTTCGCGCTCTCGCTGCTTCCGCTTCTGATCTGGTTCGAACGCAAGGGCGCGGCCTTCATCCAGGACCGCGCCGGACCCAACCGCGCCGCCATCTTCGGCGTCCGCCTGGCGGGAATCATTCACAACATTTCCGATGTGGTGAAGCTCCTCATGAAGGAGATGATGATTCCACCCCAGGTCAACCGCGCCTACTTCATGATCGCGCCGGTGCTCGGTTTCACCTTCATCCTCACCGCCTTCGCCGTGATTCCGTGGGCCGACCATTTCGTGGTGGGTGGGCGTGACATCTCGATGCAGGTGGCCGACATGAACTGCGGCATCCTCTACATTCTGGCGATTACGTCGCTCAACGTATTCGGCATCGTGCTGGCGGGCTGGTCGTCGAACAACAAGTTCGCGCTCATGGGTGGCCTGCGCTCCACGGCGCAGATGATCAGTTATGAAATCCCGCTGGGCATGGCGCTGGTGGGCATCTTCATGGTCTTCCAGAGCGCGCAGCTCAACGACATCGTGCGCGGTCAGGGCGAATTGCTGTTCGGGTTCCTGCCCCGGTGGGGAATCTTCGTGCAGCCGCTGGGCGCGGTTCTCTTCATCGTGGCGGCCTTCGCCGAGACCAACCGCAACCCCTTCGACCTGCCCGAGGGCGAATCGGAAATCGTGGCGGGATACCACGTCGAATACAGCGGCATGCGCTTCGCCCTTTTCTACATGGGCGAGTACGCCGCCATCGTGCTGTCGGCATCGATGATCACGACGCTGTTCTTCGGCGGCTGGCAGGTTCCGTACTTCCCGACCGACGCGATCGTGGCGCACGCGGCCACATGGCTCAAGGTGATGCTGGCGGGCGGCGTGCTGGGCGCGCTGGTCTTCGCCGCGCTGATGCTGGCGTGGTCGAAGCGGATTCACGGCCGCTTTGGCGACCGCCGCGAAGGCGAGGGCGCGATTCTGGCCGCCATCAACATTGTGGTGGCGGCGGCGCTGGGCTTCTTTCTGTGGAAAGTGATGGGACTGACGTCGCTGCCCGACTGGGGCGCGCGCACGGTCGCGCTGGTGGCGCAGATCGGCGCCTTCTCGGTAAAGACGCTGTTCTGGTGCTGGGTGTTCATCTGGGTGCGCTGGTCGCTGCCGCGCTTCCGTTACGACCAGCTGATGCGCCTGGGTTGGAAAAACATGATTCCGCTCTCCTTCGTGAACATCGCGCTGACCGCGATTGTGATCATGCTGGTGAGCCGGAGATAGCTCCATGGATGCGATTCTGTTCTACATTCTTGCGTTCCTCGCCGTCATGGGCGGGTTGCTCATGGTGAGCCTCAAGAACCCGCTCTCGGGCGCGTTCTCGCTGATTCTTTCCCTGTGCGCGCTGGCGGGCCTGTTCGCCATGCTGCACGCGGAGTTCGTGTTCATCCTGCAGATACTGGTGTACGCGGGCGCCATCATGGTGCTCATCATCTTCACCATCATGCTCCTCAATCTCAAGAAGGAGGAGCTGGCCGAGGCGCCGGTGGGGTGGATGCGCACGCTGTTCACGGCGGTGCTGTGCGCCGCGGCGGCCTTCGGTGCCATCCAGATCCTGGGCCACGTGCAGCCGGCCGGCGTGCAGGTGGCACCCGAGTTCGGAAACATGGAGACGGTGGGTCGCGCCATGCTCTCCGACTTCGTGTACCCCTTCGAAGTGATCTCTCTCATTCTGCTGGTTGCCATCGTGGGTGTCGTGCTGCTTGCGAAGAAGGTGATCTGATGACGCCGATCGGGATCCATCATTACCTGTACCTGAGCGCAATCCTGTTCTTCATCGGCGCGTTCGGCGTGCTCTTCCGCCGCAACCTGCTCGTCATCCTGATGTCGATCGAGCTCATGCTCAACGCCGTGAATCTCTCGTTCATTGCGTTTGCCCGCCACAACGGCACCACCGACGGACACGTGGCCGCCTTCTTCGTGATGGCCCTGGCCGCGGCCGAGGCGGGCATCGGACTGGCCATCCTGGTGATGCTGTTCCGCAATCGCACCACGGTGCAGGCGGACGACCTCACGCTCATGCGCGACTAACCGGCGCATCGCGTTCACCCTTCCCCGGTGGAGGCGCAGCCATGATCAAATCGGCGCTCCGTTTCTACCAGCGACGGCGTTTCGCGATCCTCTTCTTTTCGATTCTGGTTGCACTCGGCTTCGCGCCCATCGTCGAGTCCTTCCGCTGGGGTGCGTTCATTATCGAGCTGGTGATGGCAACCAGCCTGCTTGCCGTTATCGCCAGTCTGGAACGCCGGCGTATCACACTCATCCTGGCGTTGTTCATTGTGCTGGCGGCGGCGCGGGTTTTTCGCGAACTCATTCAGAGCAGCACCACGCACCATATCAGCGACGGGATGTGGGTGGTGTGCGGGGTGCTGGCGTTGTTTGTATGTGCGCGCTACGCGTTGCGGGAGGGCAGCATCGATGCCGAGCGGCTGTTTTCGGCGTTGAGCACGTATCTGTTGGCGGCGCTGGTGATGGCGGCCAGCTACTGGACGCTGGAGAGCGCGCTGCCGGGGTCGTTCACGATTGCGGGCGGGAAACCGTTCGACATGGACACCGCCGTCTACTTCAGTTTCGTCACGATTTCGACGCTGGGCTACGGCGACGTGGTGCCCGTCAGCGAGGCGGCACGCGGTCTCTCCGTTCTCGAAGCGGTGGGTGGCCAGATGTACCTGGCCGTGCTGGTGGCGCGCCTGGTCAGTCTGTACACCGTCCATGCGCCGCGCAAGCGGTGAGGAGATACCATGAAACGAATTGCAATCGTCACTGGCGGCGGCGACTGTCCCGGCCTCAACGCGACTATTCGCTCCGTCGCCAAGGCGACAGCCAAGCGCGGCTGGGAGTGCGTCGGTATCCAGGGTGGCTACGGCGGGCTGCTGGAGCCGCAAAACTACCGCATGCTCAACTACCGGGATCTGGGCAACCTGCTCACCAAGGGCGGAACCATTCTGGGAACGGCCAGCCACGGAACGTTTTCGTCGCGCACCGGCGCCGGTCACACGCGCCGGGTTTCCGATGCGGCTCTGGCGGACGCGAAGCGCGGGTTCGATGCGCTGAAACTTACCGCCCTGGTGTGCATCGGCGGCGACGGAACGCTGACCACTGCACAGCAGCTCTACGAGTACGGCATCCCCGTGGTCGGGATTCCCAAGACCATCGACAATGATCTCGACTGCACGGACTTCACGTTCGGGTTCGATTCCGCGGTGGCGTGTGCCACCGACGCCGTCGACCGTCTGCACACCACCGCCGAGAGCCACAATCGTGTCATGGTGCTGGAAGTGATGGGCCGCTACACCGGCTGGATTGCGTTGTATGCCGGCGTTGCCGGGGGCGCGGACGTCATCCTGATTCCCGAGATCCCCTTCACCTACGCCAGCGTCCAGGCGAAGATTCGCGAACGCGAGAGCAACGGCAAACACTTCACGCTGGTGGTGGTGGCGGAAGGCGCGTGCGAAACCGGCCACGACATGACCAGCGTGGGTGAGCGGCAGGAAGGAGAGGTGAGACTGGGGGGAATCGGTGTGCGCGTGGCCGCGGAAGTCGAACGCCTGACCGGAAAGGAAGCACGCACCGTGGTGCTGGGACACCTGCAACGCGGCGGTATTCCCACCGCGTTCGATCGTGCGCTGTGCACCATCTTCGGCGTGGCCGCAGTGGACCTGATCGCGGCGGAGGACTTCGGCAAGATGGTGGCGTTTGCGGGAACGAGTGTGGAACCCGTGCCGATTCCGTGCGCGGTGGAACGGCTCAAGCGCGTGCCGCTCGACGGTATGCTGGTTCGCACCGCACGCGCCCTGGGCATTTCGGTGGGAGATTGAGCGGGTGCGTTTCCGCCGCGTCGCCATCGCCGCTCTTCTGCTGCTGGCCGCCGTCGCCCTGATTCTCGTCAAGCGGCAGCCACATTCGTCCGGACCGGCCACCTACGTGGGGAGCGCCGCCTGTGCGCCGTGCCACGCTCAGGAAGACGCCGACTGGCGCACGTCCGACCATTTTCTCGCCATGCAGGAGCCGAACCGGCACAGCGTGCTGGGAGACTTCGAGCACGCGACCTTCACCGGCGACGGCCACACGTCGACATTCTTTCGTCGCGACAGCACATACGTCGTCAATACCACCGGACCCGACGGCAACCCACACGACTACCCGGTTCGCTACACCTTCGGTGTGTATCCGCTGCAGCAGTATCTGCTCGAGCTCCCGGGCGGACGCCTGCAGGCGTTCGGCGTGGCGTGGGACTCGCGCGAGAAATCAGAGGGCGGCCAGCGCTGGTTTTCACTCTATCCAGATCAGAAACTCGCGCCCGGGGATCCGCTGTTCTGGACCGGCATCGACCAGACGTGGAACTACCAGTGCGCGGAGTGCCACTCGACCGATGTGGGCCGCGGCTACGACCCGGCCACGCGCACCTATCACACCACCTTCCACGAAATCAACGTGTCGTGTGAATCGTGCCACGGTCCCGGCTCGGCGCACGTGGCATGGGCGCACCGGGCGGGGAAGAAAGAGGCAGAACCCGGCGAGTCCATGGGCCTCCCGGTTCGTTACCGCGACCGTGCCGACAACACCTGGACCATTGATCCGGTCTCCGGCATTGCGCACCGCTCGAAACTCGCGGTCACGCACGATGAAGTGGAGGCGTGCGCGTACTGTCACTCACGCCGCGGTCTGTTGAAGGAGGGCCATGTTCCCGGCCGGCCCATCGGGGACACGCATCGCGTCGCGCTGCTCGAGCCCGACCTCTATCACGCGGACGGGCAGATTCTGGGCGAAGTGTACGAGTACGGTTCGTTTCTGCAGAGCAAGATGTACCGCGCGGGTGTCACGTGCAGCGACTGCCACCAGCCGCACACGGACCATCGTTACGCGGAGGGCAACGAGCTGTGCGCACGCTGCCACCTTGCGACGAAGTTCGACACGCCCGAACATCACCACCACCCCGCCGGGTCGGCGGGCGCGCGCTGCGTGTCGTGCCACATGTTGCAGCGCACCTACATGGGCGTGGACGCGCGGCGCGATCACAGCTTCCGGGTGCCGCGTCCCGATCTCACCGTGGAACTGGGAACGCCGATCACGTGCACCGACTGCCACGCCGACCACGACGCGCGCTGGTCGCGCGACGCCTTCATGCGCTGGT
>OBLQ010000632.1_pt1 | contig 13527 bp, 10 predicted proteins | sample 1519881 | NCBI WGS metagenome assembly OBLQ01 (sample SAMN01911456, study PRJEB22533) | soil metagenome | biome: Soil | place: Malaysia | collected 2012-04-30 | depth DG_metagenome m | reverse complement strand
ACGTCCTGGCAAATGTCGCAGCCGAAGACCGCGCGGCCCATGTCTCGCCGAAGTTCTACGGGAATCGCTCCGCGCAGCTCGATCGTGAGATAGGAGACGCAGCGGCGCGCGTCGAGGACGTAGGGTTGCGGGAACGCCTTCGTGGGACATGCATCGAGGCAACGCGTGCACGTCCCGCAAAGGTCAGGAGGCGGCGGGCCCCCGGGCGCGACCGTGGGCTCGAGCGCGAGCGTGGTGACGATGACTCCCAGGAAAAGCCACGAGCCCAGCTGCTGGTTGATCAGGCACGTGTTCTTGGCGAGCCATCCGATGCCGGCGTATTTCGCGGCCACGCGCTCGAGGATCGGGCCGGTGTCCACGTAAGCGCGCGCTTCGAACGGCTCACTAAACTGCGCTCGCATCTCGGAAAGCAGCGACTTCAACTTCCGTTGCATCACGTCGTGGTAATCGTCGCCCCAGGCGTAGCGCGAAATCCAGCCGCGGGGCGAAGCGTCGCCAGTCTCTTCAGGCATCTCCGTCGAGAGCGGCTGCGGCGAGTTGTAGTTGATCGCGACGACGATCAGGCTCCGCGCCCCCTCGACCACTCGCCGCGGATCGGCGCGTCGCGTGTCGTGAAGATATTTCATCTCGCCTGCATAGCCGCGCGCGAGCCATTCCGGCAATCGGCCAAGCTCGTCAAACACCGAGGCGGGTCCATCGCCCTGCGCAGCGATAGGCGCCACGGCGCAAAGATCGAATCCGGCGGCGCGTGCGCGCTCGCCGATCCAGCGTGTTTGTTCGGCAGCGGTCACGGTCCCATCATGCCTCACGAGGCGCGCGCTCGCAAAAGCCTCGTCCCCCAAACGTGCCTGCCAGAATCGCGCCGGTCGGCCATGCGCTCTTACTTGCACAGGCAGACAGCGGCGCCGCAGTGCTTCTTTCGCGTGTAACGGCGGAGCGGGAATACGTTACAATCGCGGACTGCTTTAATAACTAGGGAGAGATAGATGAGCCAACGGATCGCCGCGAAAATCACGGGAGTGGCCGGATACGTTCCACCGCGTGTCGTGACGAACGCCGACATGGAAAAGATGGTGGAGACGACCGACGAATGGATTCGCACCCGCACGGGCATCCGCGAACGCCACTTCGTCGAGCCCGGCGTGGCGTCATCGCATCTAGGAACCGAGGCGGCGAAGCAAGTCCTGGCAGCGACGGGCACGCGCCCCGAGGAAATCGAGCTGATCGTGGTGGCCACCGTGACGCCGGACATGTTTTTCCCGGCTACCGCCTGCTTGATTCAAAACAACCTCGGCGCGAAAAAGGCTTGGGGGTTCGATCTTTCAGCAGCCTGCTCGGGCTTCGCCTATGCCCTGACGGTGGGCGCGCAATTCGTCGGCGCCGGGACGCACAAGAAAGTGCTGGTGGTCGGCAGCGACGTGATGACGTCGATTCTCGACTTCAAGGATCGGGCCACGTGCGTGCTCTTCGGCGACGGCGCGGGCGCCGTCCTGCTCGAGCCCGCCTCATCCTCCTCGGAGGGCATCCTCGATTTCGCCCATGATGTGGACGGCTCGGGCGGCTGCAATCTCTACATGCCGGCGGGCGGCTCGCTCCATCCGGCCTCGCATGAAACCATCGACAAACGGATGCACTACGTTCACCAGGAAGGCCAGCAAGTCTTCAAGTATGCGGTGCGACGGATCAGCGAGCTTGCCTGCCAGATTCTCGAGCGCAACGGCTTTACGAGCCGCGACCTCGCGCTCGTCGTGCCCCACCAAGCGAACCTGCGCATCATTCGCGCGATGCAGGAGCGGCTGGGCGTGGATGAATCGAAAATCCTGGTCAATATCGATCGGTTCGGAAACACCACCGCCGCGACGATACCGCTGGGATTGGTGGATGCCGTGGAGCAGAAGCGGTTGCGCAAGGGCGATCTCGTGCTGCTCATCTCCGTGGGAGCGGGCTACACCACGGGCGCCGTCTTGATGCGCTGGGCCTACTAAGAGCTTCGCGCGAGAGAAGCGCAACCGGTCCGAATACGCTCCCGCCGTGCCCCCGATGGGTTCTCTCAGTTCCCCAGGAAAATAAGGACTGGATTTGCATCGCCGGAGGTCGTCGAGATCATGGCCAGCTTCGTTGGCGAAACGATGAAGAACTGTCCTGTAAACGCCGCAGGCGCAGTCAGTGTGAGCGTGCCGGTCCCTTCCGTCTGGTTCGTGATGCTGTAGGTGCCCGTCACAGTCTGGCCCGCGGTGTTCGCTGAAGAAGTGCTCGTATCCTGCGTGCCATCGACCGTTCCATCGGTGGTGGTCGTGTTCGCCAGCGTGACCGCGCCGGAGAAGTTCGGAGGAGTAGCGATGCCGGGCGCCGCACTGCCGAACGCGAATGATCCGTTGACCGTCGAGGCGGTGAAGGGGCCCGCCGCTTGAGGCTCGAAAATCCCTAGCACAGCGGAGCTGGTCGCCTCCAAGATGCAAAACGCTTCGTCCGGGCCTACCACATAGAAAACTGGATCGATCGGAACGGACAGATTCGTATCAACGCGTCCGTATTGATCGCCCGTGCCAAAATTTCCGGTCACGGCATTCGAACCCAGGGCGCTTACGATCGTTCCGCCCAGATTTTCCACCAGGGGCATAGTGAACCCGCCGAGCCCGGTCGGATTCAACTCCACAATCCCCGCGTAGGGCAAATAATCGGCTCCGCCGTTTGGAATCGCGCTTCCCGACAAGCCCGCCACGGTCGTCGCTGTGAACGTGCTTCCGGCCGTCCCGAAGAATGGCGCTCCAACTTGTGCGCGCATTTCGCCTGTCGTCAGGAAAGGCGTCGTCGAGTTCACTGCGTCGGTCTCAACCAGGAATGCTCTGGAACTCGTGACGGGATAGACGCTGAAGGTCATGCTTGCAACGCTGCTAGGCGTCAGCGTCATGGTGCAACGAGTGCTCCGCGATGTGGTCTGAAACGTCCCCGAAAGCGAATTCCGCGCTGTCACACCTCCGGGGGTGCTTGCATCCGCCTCGCCCGGCCCAAGGCTTCCTTGACCACTTGAACTGGCTGGCGGGGTCGCTATAAAGCTGCCCGCGAGAACGGCAGGACCGGCCGAGGCCCCTCCGGCGGCCATTTCCTGGCCCGTAATTCCGAATGCCCAGTTTCCGTTGATCGTGTTCGACGCGCACGTGCTGACGGACCGCTTTTCGATCTGGCCCGACCCGCGAGTCCCGCTCGCGTCGAACTTGACCAAGCGTGCGTGGCTGCCGGTCGAGTCAATGGCGAAGGCGTACGTGGGCGATCCCGTCAGGCTGCTGAATATCAATTGGCCCCGGCCATCGCTCCCGAGCGTGTACGTTCCCGTAAAGGTTTGGGTCGCGGGCGGCCCTGCGGTGGTGTTGACGTCTTCCACGCCGTTGGTGATCTTTCCAGCTCCGTCAGCCGTAAAGCTTCCGGCGACCACCACGCCGCCGTTCGAGTCGAAGCCGCTGAACTCGAAGGCATAGTCGCCGCTCAGCGGCGCGAGATCGTTTACCGTAATAGTCAGGTCGGCCGTCGCCGTTGCCAACCGAGAGTCCGTTACCTGCACGGTGAAGACGAAGTTTCCGGTTGCCGTCGGGGTGCCGCTGATCGAGCCGTCGCTGGCCAGCGTGAGCCCCGGGGGAAGCGGACTCGAAGTTGGCGCGAGCGCCCATGTGAATGGAGGGACGCCACCCGAAGCCTGCAGCATGGTCGACGGATACGCTGTGTTGAGGATGCCGTTGGGCAGCGAGGCAGTCGCCACCTGCAGCGGCAGGGGCGCGCCGATCGTGATCGTGAGCGCTTGCGTCGCGAAGGCCCCGGTCGAATCCGTCATTTGGATGGTGAAGTTCGAATCTACTTGCGCGCCGGGCGTCCCCGAAATCGTGACGCTCCTAGTGTTGCTCGCGCCGAGAGCCAGTCCAGTGGTCAAGGAGCCCGCCGAAATGGACCAAGTGAACGGGGGCACGCCGCCAGCGCCGCTCACGGTCGCACTGTACGGGCTGCCCCAGTTGCCTCCGGGCAGGGATGTGGTCGTGATCAGCGGCGCCCCTTGCACGGTGATCGAAAGAGACGCGGATTGCGATGGAAACGTCACGGATGTCGCCGTAACCGTGTCGGTGATCGATTGGCCGGCGGCCACGGCAGGCGCATTGTAAGTGGCGGAAGTGGTTGTCGCCCCGCTGAGAGTTCCGTTCGCCGGAGTGCTCCAGGTAACGCCCGCGCCGGACGTGTCGTTGTTGACGGAAGCGGTGATGACGAGCGTGCTGCCCGTCCCGATCGTCTGGGCCGTGCTCGGAGTCAGCGTCACGCCGTGGAAACCAGTCGGCGTGCTCGAGCAGGCCAGGTTCTGGAGGCAGACCAGGACGACAATGCAACATACCAGCCAGAAGCTGGCGCGCTTCGCCATAGCGCCTCCTTGCATCGGTACCCCTCGATGTCCCTATGAAATCGCCCGTACTATTTAGACCACAAAACCCGATGCGCGCGCGGAACAATGACCCCGGCCATTAGCGTATCAGGTAACCGCGCCGGGCAAATCTCAAGAAAAAATCCGTCGCCTCCAGCACGAAGGATCGTCGCAAGCCGCGCCGGCCGTCAACGGGCCAAGCGTAACTTCGCCACTGGCGTGCTGGCTCAGAATGCTTCTTCCCGTGAAAGTTTTCGGTGATAATGAAGGCCCAACCGGTGCCAGCCGAACCGGCAGGCAGGAGGAGAACGATTTGCGCGTTGTGATCACGGGCGGAGCGGGTTTCCTGGGCTCGCATCTCTGCGACTTGTTCCTCGCCAAGGGCTGGGACGTACTCTGCCTCGACAATCTGGTCACCGGCGCCGAATCGAACGTTGCCCACCTGCTTTCGCACCAGCGGTTCCGTTTGGCCCGGCAGGACGTCTCAAAGTACATCGAAATCGCCGGTGCGGTGGACGCCGTGCTGCACTTCGCTTCGCCGGCGAGCCCGCCGGACTACCTGAAGCTGCCGATCCAGACGCTGAAAGTGGGCGCGCTGGGAACCCACAATACGCTCGGTCTGGCTCTCGCCAAGAAGGCCAAGTATCTCCTGGCCTCGACGTCGGAATGTTACGGCGACCCCGAAGTAAGTCCGCAGCCGGAGACTTACTGGGGCCACGTGAATCCCATCGGGCCGCGCGGCGTTTACGACGAGGCCAAGCGATTCGCGGAAGCCATCACCATGGCCTATCACCGCTACCACGGCGTGGACACGCGCATCGTGCGTATCTTCAATACCTACGGGCCGCGCATGCGCTTGAACGACGGCCGGGCGCTTCCCAATTTCCTCTACCAGGCGCTCAGCAGCCAGCCCATCACCGTCTACGGCGATGGAAAGCAGACGCGCAGCTTCTGCTACGTCTCGGATTTGATCGAGGGAATCTATCGCTTGCTGGAATCGAGCGAGCACGAGCCCGTCAATCTCGGCAATCCCCGCGAGATCACGATCCTGGAATTTGCCGAGCGCGTGCGCGCGCTGGTTGGCGCAGCTGTACCAATCGTCTTCCATCCTCTGCCGCAGGATGACCCCAAGCAGCGCTGCCCGGATATCGCCAAAGCACGCCGCACCCTGCATTGGGAGCCGAAAGTGGATTTGGAGGAGGGCTTGCGGCTGACGTACGACTTTTTCCGCCAGCAAGTGACGGCGACCGGCCCCGCCGCTTGAATCTCCCGCCTGTTATCTCGCCTGCGTGCAGATCAATCCGGCCGGCCGAAGGAACGATACTCGAAGCCGCGCTTCCTCATTTCGCACGGCGACAGCAAATTGCGCCCGTCGAGAATCAGCGGCCGCGCCATCGCCTCGCGCAAGCGCTCCCAATCGAGCTTGCGGAATTCGTCCCATTCTGTGGCGATCACCAGCGCTTCGGAATCCTGCGCGGCTTCGTAGGCGGATTTCGCAAATTCTACGTCGGGCAGCACCGCGCGCGCCTTCTCCGCGGCCTCTGGATCGTAGGCGCGCACGCGCGCCCCTTCCCCCGTCAAGCGGTTGATTAAATCGATGGCGGGAGCGAAGCGAATATCATCCGTATTGGGTTTGAAGGCCAGCCCCAGCACTCCGATCTGCTTTCCGCGGACCACCCAGAGCGCCTCGCGAATCTTCTCGAAAAACCGGTCGATTCGGCGCCGATTGACCTTCTCCGCCTCCTTCAGCATGGTGAAATCCACGCCCGAGCGCTCCGCAAGATGCACGAACGCTTGCAGGTCTTTCGGCAAACAGAAGCCGCCGAACCCCAGTCCAGCGGACAAAAAGCTAGGCCCGATGCGCGGGTCCATCCCCATTGCGCGGGTTACTTCTCCGATGTCCGCGCCGAGCCGCTCGGCAAGGTCGGCCACCATGTTGGCGTAGGAAATCTTCAGAGCGAGAAACGAGTTCGACGCGTGCTTGATCAGCTCCGCGCTATTGATCGTGGTCACCAACCATGCCGGCGCCGGTCCATCCGGACACGCCGAAGCGTGGACCGGGCAATGGAATTTCCGCTCAAGCACCGGCTGGTATATGTCCTTGAGCTGTCGCTCCCCCATTTCGTCCTCGACGCCGACGACGATCCGGTCGGGATGCAGGAAGTCCGCGACAGCGGTGCCCTCGCGCAGAAATTCCGGGTTCGAGGCCACGCGGAAGGTCACGCTCGTCTTTCGGCCGTATACGGCGAGCGCGCGCTTCAGCTCCTGGCCGGTGCGCGCCGGCACCGTGCTCTTCTCTATCACCAGCTTGGGAGATTTCGCTTCCGTGGCCACCAGCCGCGCCACGTGATCGATCGCGCTCAAGTCCGCGTCGCCGTCCGGCAGCGGCGGAGTTCCCACGCAGATGAAGATGGCGTCTCCCGCGGCCACGGCATCGGCGGGATTCGCGCGGAAACTGAGCCGTCCTTGCTTGCGCGCTCTGTCAACGACCCCTTCCAGTCCAGGCTCGTAGATGGGAAGGCTGCCGGATTCGAGCGTCTGAATTTTGGCCGCGTCGTTATCCGTGCAGACTACTTCGTGCCCGATTTCCGCCAGGCAAGCGCCGGTCACCAGGCCCACGTAGCCTGCGCCGACAACAGAAATTCTCAAGAGGATCCCCCGGTTTCAAAAGCGGCCTCGTTTCGCCTTGGCCGGCGTCTCATTTTGATATAGGCGGCTCTGCCCGCCAAGACAAATCTCTGAAAGCATGGGCTTCGGGCGAACAGGCTGTTGGTACCGGATACTCTTTCCTCACACGTTCCTGGGCGATCCATGGCCGCCCGGTCCCTTCTCGCCTATCCTAAATGGGTTGAAATATGACCCAGCCGTCCAATCCGAATAAGGGCGTTCCGTCCCCGGACGTCGTGCGCGTCCCGAGCGATCGCCACGACACGCTTCTCCTGAGCGACGTTCCCGAGGCTTCGTCACTGATTTCCGAGATGACCGCGGCACCCTCGGGCGAGGCACATCGCGGCTTCGCGGACCTCGCGCCGCTGGCGCAGCGCTACGACATCCTTGCCGAGGCAGGGCACGGGAGCATGGGCAACGTCTATAAAGCCCGCGACCGCGAGACAGGAGAGATCGTCGCTCTCAAGCTTCTCAAGCGCGAGATTGCCTCAGACCAGGCGATGATGGAACGTTTCAAAAACGAGCTCCTCTTCGCCCGCAAGATCACGCACAAAAACGTCTGCCGGGTCCACGAATTCAACCGTATCGGCGGCATCGCCTACACCTCGATGGAGTTCGTCGAGGGCGAGAGCCTCCGCTCCGTAATCAACCGCTTCGGCGGGCTCCCGCTGCGCAAAGCGATCGACATCGTGCTGCAAATCTGCTCGGGCCTTGACGAAGCGCACGCACAGGGAATCGTTCACCGCGATCTGAAGCCCGAAAACGTGATGATCGACGCGCAGGGCAACGTCAAGATTATGGATTTCGGCATTGCGCGCTCGATGGAAGCGATGACGCGGCTGACGGGCTCGATGGTGGGCACACCCGCTTACATGGCGCCCGAACAGGTGGCCGGTAAATCGGTGGACTATCGCACGGACATCTACGCGCTCGGCTTGATCCTATACGAAATCTTCACGGGCAAGCCGGCATTCCAGGCCGACAACACTGTTGCAGTAGCTTTGAAGCAGATGCGTGAATCGCCCATTCCGCCTCACGAGATCGACCCGACGATACCCGTCTCCATCGAGCGCGCCATATTGAAATGCCTAGAGAAGGAGCCGCCCAAGCGTTTTCAATCCGTTGCGGAGTTGAAAGACGTACTCCACGCCCCTGCGGCGTCGGCAATCCCCGCGTTAGCAAGCGTGGCGACTAGCCAGTCGGGCCACGCCATGCCGCCTTCACGCCCCGCTCTCTCGTATGGATCAACAGCGCCGGCCCCGACGAAGCGGCGGCGCGTGTCGCCCGTGCTGTGGGTTTTGCTAGTAGCTTCGCTGGCTTTCGCGGGTTTCTCGGAATGGCCGATACTGCAGCAAAAGATCGCACAGGTCTCCAAGAATCTTGCTCCGCCGGCTCCACCGCCTGCTCCCAAGCCGCCGGATTTCGCGCTCGAGACGTCCGCCTCATCCCCCGCTGCGCAGTCTGACACTGCACAAGCGGACAGCGACCAACCTGCGGAACAACCCGAAGCGACGCAACCTGATGCCACGCAGTCGTCGCCGGCGCAGCCTGCAGCTACACAGCCTGGCTCGTCGCAGCCGCCGGCTCCGGCGCCTGCCGCTGCGAAACCGGCAGCACGCACGCCATCCTCGGCCAGGCACGCTTCGCGAGATGCGGGGGCACCAGCGAAGAGCCCCCCTCGACGCGCTGCGACAAATCTGACTCCTCAAGAAATACAGGAGCGCACAGACAGGTATGGCGAGGACGAACCGGTGGCGATGCCTCCGGTAAACGACCATACGCCGAGCTATCTCTGGGTCGGCCGATTCAGACAGGAAGACAGCGCCCAATATACGGCCAAGAAGATCGAGGATCTGGGCCTCCCCGTCGCGGTGATACCCAGACACAGCCTAAGAGGCGAGTTCTTCGTGGTTCTCACGGGTCCCTTCGGCCCTGAACGGGTCGCGAGCGTGATGGGATGGCTTAAGGCGCAGGGTTTTTCCAACGTGCGCCTGGTGAAGAATCCCCTGGCAAATTTACCTGAAGCTCCTAATCGCAACGTTGACGCAAATCGGTGACGGTGCGTGACACGGCCCGCTTTCTCCTCCGGCGGGCCTGAGGCGGGCATGACGACACAGATGGAAACGGATTTCGGAGCGCTGAGCGACACGGGATGCGTTCGCGAGAATAACGAGGATGCTTACGGCTTGGCCCCAGAGGTGAACCTCTTCGTGCTCTCGGACGGCATGGGTGGCCTGGAGTTCGGCGAGGTGGCGAGCCGCCTTACAGTCGACGCTGTCCTCGCGCACTGCCGCGAGGCCGAAGCGAACCCGTTGCTGCCTCTCAGCGGCGAGCGCGTTGACGGAGTTTCCGCCACGTCGAATCGCCTTGCCAGCGCCGTTCGCTTGGCGAACGAAGCCGTGCACCGCGCTGCGCTGCAAAACGGGGTGCGGCAGCAGATGGGCGCCACCGTGGTGGCCGTGCAGTTCGACGGCGAGCGGATGAGTCTGGCTCACGTCGGAGATAGCCGCGCCTACCGCCTGCGCGGCGGCGATTTTGAGCAGCTCACTGAGGACCATTCGTTCGTCGCAGAGCAGATGCGCCGCGGACGCATGACGCAGCAGGAGGCCGGTAGCAGCACGCTGCAGAATGTGCTCGTGCGCGCCCTGGGCATTGAGCCCATGGTGGAGGTTGCCGTGGGCGAGGAGCTTGTCATGGAGGGCGACACGGTGCTGCTCTGCTCGGACGGACTCACGCGCGAACTTTCCGATGCCCAGATCGCCGCCGTGCTCGGTGAAACCGAGGACGCCCAGGAGGCCGCCGGCCGCCTTGTCGAGCTTGCGAAGCAGGCAGGTGGCGGAGACAACATCACCGCCGTCGTCCTGCGACACGCCGCGAAACCAGTTGGCGCGTTCGCGCGGATCAGCCGCCTGGGCAAATGGTTCAAAGGTCCGCGCGACCTATCTTGATCGGAGGGTAGTGACATGCCGAAGCTCGTGCTCAAGTTTGAAAACACGGTGCTGAAGGAAGTGCCGGTCGGCGCGAGGGAGGTCAGCATCGGGCGTTCGCCCGATAACGGACTGGTGATCGATAATCCGGCGATCTCGCATTACCACGCCCGCGTGTTCGAGGAAGAGGGCCGGCTGATGCTGGAGGATTTCGGCAGCCTGAACGGCACCTTCGTCAACGGGCAGCGGGTGAAGATGGTCATGCTCAAGCCGGGAGATTCAGTAGCCATCGGAAAACACACCATCGTGGTATCGGACTCGCGCGATCTGGACGGCTTTGCTTTCGGAAACGGCGGCGCGAAACCCGCCGCGCCGAAAATCAACGAGACCGTGATGCTCGACACGAAGGAGCGCCGCGAATTTCTTCAAAAGGTGGCGGCCGTCGGTGAAAGCTCGCAGGTGGCCCCGGCACGAATGAAAGTGCCGACGCTGGTGGTACGCAAGGGCAAGACCAGCCAGAAGGAATACACGCTTTCGGACAAGCTCACGGTGGTCGGGAAATCGGCGCTGGCCACGGTGAAGCTCACGAGTTGGTTCGCGCCGCGCGCCGCGGCGCAGATCAGCCGCCGCGAGGACAATGCCTACTACATCGGCGCGGCCGACAAGGTGCCCAGCGTCAACGGCCATCGCGTCCCGCATCCGATCAAACTTGTTTCGGGCGACATCATCGAGGTGGCCGGCGTGCAGCTCGAATTCGTCTACCGCGATTGACGATTTGGCGATGCGACAAGCATCGCCCTCCCGAGGGAGCATCGCGACCGAGGGACCCCCTCTTGTTCCCACGGGTGGAAGAGCCGAGGGATAACCTCCCTGCTTCCGAGAACCGACGCAGCCCGCGTTGAATTGCCGTCCCTAGACCGCGCGGGCTTTTTCCGCCGCGCCCTTCACGTGCGTGTTCAGGAACTGCAGCGTCAGAGCCCAAGCCAAGCTCGCCGCCTTCGCGTTGTAGCTCGGCCTCACATCGCAGAAAAATCCGTGGTCCGCATCGGAGATTTTTACGTTCACATGGGGCTTCCCGGCTTTGGTCAGCGCATCCTCGACGGCGCGCGTGTGTTCGGCGGTGATGTGGTGATCCAGGCCGCCCCAGAACATCAGGATCGGCGCCTGCAGATCACCCGCCCGATGCAAAAGCCCCTGCGCGATTCCGCCGCCGTAAAATGAAATTGCCGCCCGCAGCGGCACGGTAGCGTCGGCAAGAAACGACGTTCGCCCGCCCATACAGAAGCCGATGCTGGCGACTAGATCCGGCGAAACCTGCTCCTGGCCGCGCAGCCAGTCGTAAGCCGCGCGGATGTCCGCGCCCTGACCCGTTTCGGTGAGAGCCTGAAGGTGCTGCATGGCGGAGGGGAAATCGTCGTAGCGTCCCTCGAACCCCGGCGCCGTGCGATGAAACAGCTCGGGTGCGATGGCCACGTAGCCTTCGCGTGCGAAGCGTTCGGTAACGTCGCGGATGTGCGCGTTCACTCCGAACGCCTCCTGGAAAACGAGCATCCCCGGAACTTTTCCGTCCTCGGCCGGGCGCGCTATGTACGCATTCATCGAAGTCCCGTCGGCCACTTGCAGAGTCACCTTTTGCGTCGTGATTTTTGCCATTGTGATTCCTCCCGGATTGCACATCCTTCGAAGCTCCCCTAGCATAATCGCTCCGGCCCAAAATTCGAAACGCTCGCTTTTTTCGTGCGCTCGCCGCTTGGCCCTCGAACTGGTATGATGCGGCCACGCGGACACCCTGAGGAGACATCACATGGCCGAACCCACCAAAGAAGAATTGATGGCGCGCATCGCGGAACTCGAAAAGCAGGCCGGCGCAAGGCCAAGAGGCGGGCTCGAATTTCGCGTGGGCGAAAAGGGAGGGGTGAGCGTCTACGGGCTGGGACGCTTCCCCGTGACTCTGTACTACGAGCAGTGGGTGCGCCTGCTCGACGCCGCCGACGATCTGCGCAAGTTCCTCGAAGAGAACAAAAGCCGCCTCAAGCTCAAGCCAAAGGACTAGCCTCGGCACGCCCAGGCTTCTGCCTTGTCAGCACATTCACCCAGCGTTTCCGGCGAGATCGGGTATAATGCGCCGCCTATGCGCTGGTTCATGCTGAGTCTCCTCTTCGTAGCGACCACCGTCAATTACCTCGACCGCGCAATTCTCGGCGTTCTCCTGCCTGAAATCCGCAATCAGCTCCATTTCAGCGAGGCAGCTTACGGAATCATCCAATTTTGGTTCCAGATCGCCTACGCGGTGGGTTCGCTGATTGGCGGCAAGATTCTCGACCGGTACGGCACGAGGATCGGTTTCGCCTTAGCGGCGCTGCTCTGGTCTGCTGCGGCGACGCTGCATGCCTTGGCCGGCAGCGCTCTGCAGTTCGGATTTTTGCGGACGGCACTGGGATTTGGCGAGGCTCCGACTTTCCCCGCATGCAACAAAGCAACCGCGGAGTGGTTTCCCGCCGAAGAGAGAGCCATCTCGATGGGAGTTGTGAATTTCGGCGCGAATATCGCCAACATCTTCGGCCCGGCGCTCTTCATCTGGATCGCTCTCGAGCTGAGCTGGCGGGCGGGTTTTGCCATCGTTGGCGCGGCGGGATTCTTGTGGGTGCCGTTGTGGATGATCTTCTACCGGCTTCCCAAACGGCCGGGTGCTGCCGCGGAGGCAACGTCCAAGCTTCCGATGCGGGCCGTTTTGAAGCACAGGCAGACATGGGGCTACGCCTGGGCCAAATTCCTCACCGATCCTGTGTGGTGGTTTTATCTATTCTGGCTTCCCACCTACCTAAATGACGTCCGCCACCTCACGATCGAGCAACGCGCCTTGGCTCTGACCGTTATCTATGCCATCTCCGGCGCCGGCGCACTCATTGGAGGCGGAGTCTCCAGCTACATGATCCGGCGGGGTTGGACCGTGGGGCAGGCCCGCAAGAGTACGATGCTGGCGTGCGCGATTCTCATGCCCGTGTCCGCGCTCGGAACCGTCGTCGGGAGCGCAAAACTGGCCGTCTTGCTTTTCGGCTTCGGTACCGCTGTGCACCAGGCGTGGATGACGAATCTCTTCACGACTCCATCCGATGTGTTTCCCCAGCGGGCCGTCGGCAGCGCGAATGGCATCGGCGTTTGCCTTGGAGGACTCGGAGGAGCGCTGTTCTCCGGCCTGATCCCCGGCTACGTCCTCTCCTGGGTGGGGTACATGCCCGTGCTCTTGACCATGAGCTTCTTCTACCTGATCGCCTGGGTGCTCGTGCATACCCTCATGGGCGATCTTGCCATGATCGAAATGCCCGAGCCGACGCTAAGTTCGGCTCGACCGTCTCTGCCGTGAACTCTTCGTTGAATCGCATCGTCACAGATCGACCGTAGCAGATTGCTCCGCGACTGCTCTGAGATGTGCGCAATACGTGGTGAGGCGCGAGGGTCAAAGGATAGAATCAAAGGCAGCGCGGGAGATGAGCGAGAACGTGCGCAGCGGTTCGATACGCCGAGGAGAGGGGA
>OBLQ010000631.1_pt1 | contig 13529 bp, 7 predicted proteins | sample 1519881 | NCBI WGS metagenome assembly OBLQ01 (sample SAMN01911456, study PRJEB22533) | soil metagenome | biome: Soil | place: Malaysia | collected 2012-04-30 | depth DG_metagenome m | reverse complement strand
AGTTCGCGCCGGCGATGGTCATCTACCCAGACGGCGTATGGTACAGGAACGTGACGGCTGCAGACGTGGACGAGATAGTCGAAGAGCACCTCAAAAACGGCAGGCCCGTAAAAAGGCTCCTTCACTTCAACATGCGCTGAAGGGTATCTCCGAAACCTTTCACTCCCTTGACAAGAAGTGACTCAAGCGGGAGGCGAAAGTATTTTCACCCCCGCCCTGCCCTCCCCCATCAAGGGGGAAGGTTTTATCAAGGGAGAACGGCGGCACAGGCGACAACGAGATTCTTCGCCACGCTCAGTTTGCCTTGCGGTTACGAATCGTTCCAGAGGTCCCATAAAAGACCTGCAAGGTTTCACGTGAGTCCACGGACGCATATGCAGGACTAAAACCTGCGCACTGGGTCTCACGAAGTCCACCGAGGCATATGCAGAGCTAAAAGACCTGCGTGCAAGGTTTCACGGAGTCCACGGACGCATATGCAGAACTAAAAATATCTTGACTGTTAAGGCTGTAAGGTGTTTAAAATGAACCTTCCCCGGGGGTAATAAGTGCGGGGTTTCCGGATGTTAAAAAAATCGGCTCTTACAATCAAGGCAACTCTACGGATGAAGAAAAACTCTGGGTCAAGGACCCGTTTTGTTCGCGCCATTCTCTTAAGCCTCGTCCTCCTTTTGCTCGTCCCTCAAAGCGGCTGGTCAAAGACGGTACGCGTGGCGGTGCTCCCCTGGAAGGTAAACTCCGCTGAGAACATCGACTTTCTGAAAGACGCGATGGTCGACATGCTTTCATCGAGGCTCGGCTCCAACGCCTCGGTCGAGGTCATAAGGCCCGATGCGGTGCGCTCGGTCGTGGCCGAGAAGGCCGAGATAAACGACAAGGTCGCTACGGATGCCGGTAAAAAGCTCAAGGCCGATTTCGTCCTGTACGGAAGCCTTACCGTGCTCGGGACAGCCGTGAGCCTTGACGCAAGGCTTCTTAATACGGCTACCGGAGCGACGACACCGCTATATTCAAAGGCCACGGGGCTTGATTCGGTAATAGGCATGGCGGACAAGCTCTCCGGGGACGTCCTTGTCGCCTCCGGGGCCGTGGCCGTTACTCCGGCGCTGCCCCAGGTCTCCGTGCCTCCGGCGGCCGGGGTCGAGATAAAGAAGACCCTGCCACCTCAGACCGCCCCGGCGCCATCGGCCGGAGAGGGCGGCTTCATAGTAAAGTCCGAGCCGGGCAAGATGCCTGTTGAATGGAAGAGCGCGAAGATGGACGGCATGTACATCTCCATGACCGCAGCCGACCTAAACAAGGACGGGGTCAAGGAGATATTCCTTTTAAGGAAGAAGTCCCTTGTCATAGCCAGGATAAAGGGCGCGGGCCTCGAGACCGTAAAGGAGATACCCTCCGGGGCGGCGGACTTCATCGACGTAAGCTCCATTGACTCGGACGGCGACGGAGTAGCCGAGGTCTATGTCTCTGGGCTTATCGACAGCCGGCCCTACAGCTCGGTGGTCGAGTTCAAGGACAACGACTACCGGGTAACGATAACCGGGGTGGAGTGGCTTTTAAAGGCCGTGACCGTCGGCTCGAAGGCGCCTGTGCTTGCAGGAAGCCGGTTCAGAAGGGTGGACGGCTTTTACGGGGACCTGCGGGTCCTGAAGAAAGAAGGGACAGCGGTCGTTGACAAGGGCCCGTTCGAGATCGAGCTTCCGCGAAAGGTAAACCTCTACAGGTTTGACGCCTTTGACATAACCGGCAGCGGCAGCCTCTCTCTCGTGGCGCTCGACAGCCGCGACTACCTCGCCATATACAAATCCGACGGCAAGGGCGGATGGGACAAGGACTGGACCAGCAGCGAGTACTACGGCGGCACCCTTAACAACATAGAGTTTCCGGGAGAAAACACGAACGGCAAGCCCCCGGTGCCCGTGGAGGGCAGGTTCTACCACTCGGCCACAAAGGACGGCAAGGCGGAGCTTATCATAAAGAGGAACAACCCCGGAGGGCTCGGCAGGCACGCCGAGAGGCCCGGGTCGTTCGTAAGCGGCGAGGTGATGAGCCTTTCCTGGGACGGGTCCGTGCTGACAGAGAACTGGAAGTCAAAGCTTGTTACGGGCTATATCTCGGACTTTTTCATAGACGACCTCAACGGCGACGGGACAAAGGAAATAGTGCTTCTGGTGGTGGAGGGGACGGGAAAACTGCTGGGAACGCCAGAAAGCTATGTACTTTCATATCGATTATCTATATAATATGTAGCTCCAAATCAGGCAGCACCCTTCCAAAACCCAAACGGCGGTGTAGCTCAGTCGGCAGAGCAGGGGTCTCATAAGCCCCGCGTCGGTGGTTCGATTCCACCCACCGCCACCAGAATTATATCCTGAGCGATTAAACCTGAATCTACCCTCAGAAGCGCATCTCTCTTACATAGGCGGACTCAAAGGCGGGTATCTGGGACAGGTCTATCGCATGAGAACTTCCGGTTATCCCTCTTGCCCTGCCAATGAGCTTGCGGTCGAGAAGCGTTCTGACCGCGCCTTCGAGGCTTGAGTTTCCCACGAAGGATATCCCTGTATTCAGCCCGCCCGGCAGCATACCGGTCCTTATGATGCTCTCCTCATCAAGGTGGTAGCCGAAGCCGCCGCCTATTATTACCTTCTTAAGGTCCGCCGCCGCTATCCCGTACTCCTTCAGGAGGATCTCGATGCCGGCCCTGAAAGCGGCCTTGGCGAGCTGCACCTGCCTGATGTCCTCCTGCGAGATGGAGACTTCGTCGTGGACCCTGAAGTGCCGTTTTCCCTCTTTTTCAAAAAGGTATTTTTTGTATTCCTGCGGGACCCCGTCGCTCTCGGCCCCCTGAAGACGCCCCCTCGAGTTGACAAGGCCCGTCCTCAATAGCTCGGAGACCAGGTCCAGCAGCCCGCTGCCGCAGATCCCCCTTGGCGCCCCTCCGCCGATAACTTCAAGGACGAGCTCCGGAGCAAGCCTTACGTGCTCGACAGCCCCTTCGGCGGCCCTCATCCCGGAGCTTATGGTCATCCCCTCGAAACACGGCCCGGCCGCCGTAGAGGTGGCTATTATCCGGTCTTCAAGCAACAGGGCAAGCTCGCCGTTCGTGCCTATGTCCAGGAATATGGCCGGCAGCGCGGTCTCTCCGTCTGCAACGGCCACAAGGCCCGACACTATGTCGCCTCCGACGTATGCGGAGATGCACGGAAGGGTGGTCACCAGTCCGAAAGGCGCTACATCCACACCCAGCTCCGCCGCGGTCGCCGTATACTCGTCGAGCACCTCCGCGTTATACGGGAACTCCCCTATGCTTTTGATATCTTTGTTGAGGAATATGTGCTGCATGGTGGTATTGCCCGCGGCCACGACCTGATACACGCTCCGCCTGTCCACCTCGTTTTCGAGGCAGACTACCCCTATAAGCAGGTTCACCGCGGACCTTAGTTCCCTGTGCATCGTGCCGAGACCGTCCTCATGTAAGGCCGAGAACCTGATACGCGACATGACGTCATGTCCGTAGTGCACAAGGGGATTGAGGATGGACGAGTCCCCGAGGGACCTGCCGGTTTTGATGTCCACAAGCGAAGCCGCTATAGTCGTCGTGCCGATATCGACGGCTACACCGTAGAGCGCCCCGGTAGTGTCCCCGTGCTCTTCGGCCATGAGCTTCCCGTTGATGTATACGTTTGTGGAAGACCCCTGTCCATCCTTTAAAACGGCCTTTTTCCAGACGGCCGGGTCCAGCTCCGCCTTTTTTTCACTATCCTGGTAGAAGGAGCCGACGACCTTGAGTTCCCTTTTTTCATGTGACGGTACTATGACCTCAAGGTCCGTCTCTACGATGGTCTTGCAGGCGAGAACGGTATCGAGCGTCTTGCCGGTACGGATCTGCACAAGGTCCTTGGCGCACTTGCCGGAGCCGCCGCACGGCCCCTCCATGCCGACCCCGAGGAGCCTTGCCGCGTGCAGAAGGGACGTGCCCCTGGGAACGGTGCCCGTGACCCTGGACGGAAAAAAAGTTATCCTGGCGTACGCGCTCATATCCCCGTGGCTGCCTCTTTCATAGCTTTGATGTTTCCAACGGGGGTTTTGGCGCTTATCCCGCACGCGGGCGCGAGGATGTCAACGCCGGAGGATATCAGGTTGGCCGAGACCGCCTTTATATGCTCGACCCTGCCGTTCTGAAGAAGCCTGGTGCTGACGTTGCCCATGAGGACCTTGCCCGGCAGGGCTTTTTTGGCCTCGATGATGTCGACCGTGGAATCGACGCTCAGGCCTTCCGAAGCGAGTTCGCCCAGAGGGGTCAAGACGGGCTTGATGTTGCCGCATATGTGGGTGATCACCGGCCTGCCAAGCGCGCGAAACCGCAGCGCCAACCTGTTCAAATACGGCAGGGCGAACTCCCTGAACATCGCGGGGCCGAGGATTTCGCCGGTAGCCGACGGGTCGGCTACGACGATAATGTCCGCACCGGCTTCTATAAGCGCCTCTCCGTACCTTACGCAGTTTTCCGTCAGGAATTCCAGCATGGAGTGGACTTCGGCGGGCGTTTTCCTAAGGGCCTTGAAAAGGGTTATGGCGTCAATAAGGGACGTGGCAAGACTTAAGGGGCCGACCAGATTGCCAATGACAGGTACATGGGGCATCCTCCGGCTGAGTATGCCGGTGCATTTTACGATCGTAGGAAGACGGCCGTCCCTCAAGGGGTCAAGGCTTTTCAGTCCCCTCCAATCCGTTACCTCCCTGAGAGGGTAGTCGACGACACACGGCTCGGTGACGTCGTCACCGTCCTCCACCTCGCCTCCCCATGCTTCTGCCTCCACGGTCATGCAGAACGGGATGCCCAGGTTCTCAAGCCCCGAAGAGTCGTGCATGGCGATGGAAAGGGAGGCCATCTTCTCAGCGTCCCTGTGCACCTCGGGCCAGACGCAACCGGTCTCGACCATGACCTCGCGGCTGGCCATGGTCATCATGCCGCCGGGGCAGATGACCGGAGGCCTGTCGGCCCTTGAGCCACCGAGCACCTTAAGAAGCCTCTCTTTTTCCGTCATACGCCGCTAAGGTTTATCGGGAGCTTCGCGAAGGTCCTGCCGGCATCGAGGAACGCCACCATGTTCTCGTGCGGCGTCTGTATCGGGACCTCGCAGCCGGTGGCGACTATATAGCCCTTGGGGTTGTCGGCCGCCTTGGCCACGCCGTCTCTGACCATGTCCCTGATGATCTCGGGGGTACCCTTGAGCATGCCGTCCGCGGGGCTGACGTTACCCATGAGACAAGACTTGTCGCCTACGAGCTCCTTGGCGTCAAGAAGGTCTATGTCGTCGATGCTGAGGATATCGGCGCCGCTTTCGGCCATGCATTTTATGACCCTCTTGGTCTTGCCGCATATATGCAGCACCCCCGGAAGGCCGTGGGAGTGTATCCGATCGTAGACCTCCTTGAGATAAGGCAGCACAAAGGCCCTGAAGTGTTTCTCGCTTATCATGGAGCCCGTTGCTATGGGCTCGACCGTAACCGGACAGCCGCCGGCCCGCACATACGCGTCTATGAGTATCTTTACCGATTCCGTGGTAGCCCTCATAAGGGCGTGTACGGTCTCGGGGTCCGTGTAAAGCTCCCTTACGAAGACGTCGGTGCCCCTCAGTGCGGCCGACGTGGTAAAGGGCGCGCCTATGACCGGGACGATCGTGACCTCGTCGCCGATGGCGTCAACGCACCTTTTGACCGCCTCCAGGTATACCGGCAGCCTGCCGTCCTTGTACGGGTCAACGGGCCTGAGTTTTTTGAGGTCCTCTTTTGACTGGATGAAGGGTGTTTCGACCTGCGGGGCGTCGTCTTCCGGGAAGTGCATCTTCGTGCCCATCGCCTCTGCGAGGGTCGAGGTGGTCGAGAATATGTAGACGAAGTCGTGGCGGTACTTCCTGAAGCACGCTATGTTCGCCTCTCCCATGTTCTTGCCGCTCGTGCAGAACTCGCTTACCTTGAGGCCGAGGCTCCTCGATGCGAAGTTGAGTATCAGCGGGCTTACAAGCAGCCTGTCTATGGGCTGTCCCTGAAGGATAGCCCCCATCCTCTCCTTGGGCGTCATCTCATCCGTATGGTTCATCTCGCACCTCCCTCGGTCGCGGTGCTTTTTTTGACACCCACGAGCGGACGGTCCAAATTGAAGACCAGCGAGCTGAAGGGGACGCCCTGGAGGGCCGCCTTGGCCACCTTGACGGCCTCGGCTGCGTTCTTTGCGTAGCCGTCAGCGCCTATGCTGCTGGCAAAGCCGGGTGAGATGGGGCCTCCGCCCACGAGGACCTTTGAGGTTATCCCGCACTTTTTCAGGTCCTCGATGACGACCTGCATCCCGTCCATGGTCGTCGTCATCAGGGTCGACAGGCAGACGAGGTCCGCGTTAATCTCGCCGGCCGTGTCTACGAATTTAGCGTACGGGACGTCTCTGCCGAGGTCGTGCATCTCGATGCCGGCGTTGTCGAGCATGATCTTGACGAGGTTCTTGCCTATATCGTGGGTGTCTCCCTTTACGACCCCGATTACAGCCTTTTTCTTGTTCCGGGCGCTCTCCTTCGGCAGATGGGGCCTCAATATCTCGATACCCGCGTACATGGCGTCCGCGCAGAGCAGCAGCTCAGGTACAAAATACTCCTCTTTTTCAAAGAGCTCGTTTGCCTTGTCCATCCCCTTGCCAAGCCCGTCCACGATTGCGGAATACGGGTCGAGGCCCATGCTCACAACCGATCCGGCCGTCTTTACCGCGAGATCAGCGTCCATCTCCAATACTGCCCTGGCCAGTTCTTCCAAAACAGCGGTCTTCTCCATCTCAACCTCCCGTCAATGGTTAAGCGTCAAATGATCCATTCCGGCTTAGGCGCATTGCAAAACCGGGGATGTTCCCCGGTACGCACGCACCCGGTAAACCTGATGACACTGCCGCACCGGCAGGCCGATTTCCCGGACCCAGGAGGCCGTGCGCACTCGCGCCTTTAATACGATCATCAGGCTTTATCGCGAAAAAAAACACGCCCTCTCCGGCGTCGTTCTCCCGGATATCCCTGTTCCGCATTTAGAGTCTAGTATGTGTAGAGTTTAATATAGAATTTAACAATAAATCAAATTGATTATTTCAATATATTTCTCAGGCGGGATTGACGATTTGCGTTTTTATCAACGGCGGGGCGGGCGGTTTTGCAAGGCGCGCGCGGATGGTCCGCGGATGTGAAGCAGGTAAAGGCCACATGTCTCTTTTTTCGAAAGACGGCGTCAACATCCGCCATTTTCGAGGAGCGTAGATGCGGTGTCAGAGGTTATTTTTATTACGCTTGCTTTTTTACGGAACGCAGAAAATTTCAAAAAGGCTCATTCATTCCTGCGGCAGATAGACCGCATACCCTCTCGGCGGAGCCCAGAAATCGGCCACGCCGTCATCTCCTGTCCGTTTTTCCTGAGGCACTCCTGCGTCATTACGCCCCCTCCATGCCGCCGGAACGAACCTGGTATTTCTCCATTTCGTCTTGACCGAGGACCCGTTCCATCCTTCCCCGCGGTTGTTCAAAACGAGGACCAGCCCCTTCTGCCCCTCGGAGCCGTTCCTTTGCATGATATAGAGGTCATCATCCGCATGAAGTACTGTGGTGGTGCCGCCGGCGTGGTCTTCATGTATCCTTACGAGAGCGGCTATGCCGTTTTCACTCTCTGGCAGTCCAAGGCCCCAATTGTAATAATCCTGCCAGAATACGCACGGATATCCCTCGTGCGTCAGGATAAAGGCGTAAGCCATCATCTTGTCATTTATGACCGGGTTGTCGCGGACGATATCGTGGTTCTCCACGTATGTAACGGCCTCGAAGGGCCTGTCTTTTAACAGCGTCCCGCCTTCGGCCAGGTTCCTAAGACTGTATCCGTAGGAGTCGCACAGCCTCTTCAAACGGTCCCTCAGCGGAAAATCAAAGGCCCCGGAGGGGTTATCGGACCATGCGTTTGTTTCATCGAGCCAGTCTGCTATGATGCGCTCACTGTCCCAACATTCACCGACGCCGTAAGGCCTGTGCGGTTTCCCGTTTTTGACTGTTCTCAGCTCCTGGATGGCGCGCACCATCCAGCCTCCGTAACCTTTGACGCAGTCATATCGAAAGCCGTCAAAACCAATCTCCTCCATCAGCCATTTTGCGTAGTCTATCAATTCGATATAGACATTCGGGTTTCTGTGGCAGAGGTCCGGCATGTCCCCGAAGGTCATTTTGTCCCATCTTTCATATAACGAAGGATGAAAGTATCTGTAGTCCCTCTTGAACCTTCCGCTCTTCGGGTTGAATTTCGTCCATCTCTCCGTATTATCTATCGGGTTCAGTTCCTTCTCGTCGCCGCCGTTACAATGGTTTATGACGATATCCGCGTAGACCTGCATTCCGTTGTCATGAGCGGTCCGTACAAGAGAGAGCAGTTCGTCTTTTGAGCCGAACCATGTCTTTACCGAGCCCTTTTGATCGATATCCCCGAGGTCGTAATAATCGTACGGGTCGTAGCCCATTGACGGCCCTCCGATATTGGCGGCCTTGCTTGCCGGCGGCAGCCACAGAGCGGTAAAGCCCGCCCCCTTCAACGACGGGGTCTCGCCTTCGACATGTTTCCACCAACGGTATTCCTTGCCTTCAAATTTCGGACAATCCCAGTAAAAGGCTTGCATGATGACGCCCATAAGCCCTCCTTTTGCCTTCTTTACTGCACGCAGGCCCGGACTTCCTTCCGGATGGGTCAAAGTGCCTCATGACATCGGCGGCCTGGGTCTTCATGAACTCCTTCCCGAGTTATACTTCATGGATGCCGCGGCGCTGTATCCGCAAACGCGAATCGACGGAGCTGATTATTCCCCGGAACGGTACAACCGGCACCTGGAGAAGTTCGAAGGTCTGATGAGTGATTTTGAAAGGTGGACACAGGGGCCGGATATATGCGCGCCCCGGGACTTTTGAGGAGCATGCATGCCATCCTGCTCATGGAAGCGGTCCGGGTCAAAGATTACGACAATTGCCGACCAGCAGCGAGGCCCGGTTAAGGACCAAGCCGCTCCGGCCCTACCCTCTTTGCCGCCCCGGTCCGAATATCTTTCTTTCTACACCGAAAAGCTCTCCCCCCGGTATTGATGACCACGGGCTACAGGCGATGACTTCGGGCGTATTCAACGGCCCGGTTCCTCCTAAGGCGCTACGGTAAAGTCCTTTCCGGTGAATGTCCCGCCTGTAGACGGCACCACCACCTGGACATCGGGGCTGAGGCTGCCGAACCCTGTGGCCGAAAGCACCGTTACGGTGTATGTGCCGGGGGCGAGGTCGTCTATGGCGTAGCTGAAAGTCCCTGTAGAGGATACGGGTATGCCTGTTGAATTGACGTTCTCGTTGTTCATCATGGCGCTTATGACTATCGTGCCCGAACTGAACCCCGCCGGCAGGCCCGTCACTGTGACTGCGCCCTGGACCGTCCCCGGAGAGCCGCTTGCCGGGGTCAGGCTGTTTACTCCGGTAAAGTCCACATGGACCGTAGCTGACGAAGATACGGTGACCGCCCGGCTGCTGACATTATACAGCCCGGAGTCGTTCGGGGTGTCGACGGTGTAGTTTGCGGCGGCCCCGGTATCCGACTGGTAACTCAAGGGCAGGGGCAGTGAATACCGGGCAAATGAAGGCGGGGCGACCGAGAGGACGAAATTGAACGACCCGTCTACGAGGTTTGATGAGTCCCGCGCTATCTGGTAAGCCTTGCCGTTTACGGTCTGACGCACCCTTGCGTCCGCGCTAGTCGGGTCCATGTTGCCGTCGAGCACGCCCACGGGCGAGAGCATGATGGGCGTGGGGTCGGTTGTCGTGCTTATGACCGTCTGTTGACCCACGGTTACGGGCACGTCGGTCGTCACCGCAGTATTCGTCTTCCCCGAGACCACCACGACATCGTAAGTGCCGTTGGTGTTCCGCGGGTAAAGGACTTTTACGGTGTCGCTGCCGGGCAGCGGGCCGAGTACGAAGGACCCGTCTGACTTTATCCTCGTCTGCTTTACCACGACCCCGTCTATCTCGGCCTTCACGACGGCGCCTGACGACAGAACGCTTACCGCTCCGGTGATGCTGCCGGCTACCTTCATTAGCACGGCCGTGATGACGGGCTTCAGGTGGTATGTGCCGTTACCGGACCTGACGATAGAGCGGCAGGGGTCGAAGTCCAGGACGAGGTCCTCGGTGCCGCCTTCGGCGACGTCGAAGTCGTGGATTATCTTTATGCCGCTCTGAAAGCCGGAGGGCACGAAGATGGCGTGGCTTACCCCGCCTATGACCACATAGTTATTAAGCTTCGCGCCTGTGTTCTTCTCGAGGTATAGACGTACCTGGGTGTAGTGGCCCGCCGGCAGGGGCGAGACCCCGAGACCCGTGGTCACGCCGTTCTGAAGTGTGAGAAGGTCGACCTTAAGAGGCGCGCCCTTGGGGGTGACGTCCACCCAGCCCCCGTCGCCGTCGTTGGCCGAGGAACTCCTGTGGACCCTGACCTTACGGACGGTGACGAAAACGCTGTCAAACCCGCAGCCAGAGGAGTCGGTAAGCGAGATTGAAAGCGTTCCGGTGCCTGCTGATGAGGCTGAACCGCCGCCCCCTCCCCCGCCGCATGAGACGAAGAGAAGCAGGAAGGCAAGGAAGAGTAGATGCGCCTTGATGATGTTTTTCACGGTGAAGGCTCCTCGTACGGCGCTAAAACTGTTTCGTTGAGACGGCCTGTATTTATGGAAAAGTATATCGGGATTTCCGGGACGCGCCCGGAAAGGACCTGTAATAAAAAAACGGATCACAGGAGGCTGCCGCGATGGAATAAAAAAGGCCGTGACTAAAGTATAGTCGCGGCCTTCCGTGGCTTGAAAAACCTTGTTTTATCCCCATTTATTGTAAAGAGTATACATTGACGCCGAGGTTTTGTCAACGGCGCGTAGAGAGGCCCCGGGCATCATTCAAGCTTGAACTCGACCCGGCTGGCCTTCACGCCCTCTTTCTTTTCAGGCGTCAGGGTCTTGGGCCAGCGTATGAACACCTTCGAGGGCTCGACCTTGCCGGAGCCGAGTATGTAGTCCTTCACGGAACTTGCACGCCGAGCCGCAAGGTCCCGCATGTCATCATCCGTCACCTCCGTATGTTCTTTCAAAAGCCGCTCAAGCTCCGGCACGGGTAGCTTTTTGGTCAGCCAGATGAAGACCTTCTCCTTGGGGAAGTCCGCGTGCTTGTACGCGAGCCAGAGGTATTTGTCGTACTCGTCCTTTGCTATCTTGACCTCGTCGACCGGGACCGTTTTGCCCCTTTGTTTTACTATCTCGCCGAGTTTTTCCGCCTTTAGCGCTCTCATGAACTTGTACTCCCTGAGGCTTTCCCTGTCTTCGTCGCCGCTTACGAACCCTTCGATGTCGAGCTTGAGGCCCGGCCTGTCATACAGGGCGGCGACGAGGATGTCGAGCTTTTTGGCCCCTGCGTCCGTAATCGAGTAGCTCCCCGGGGCGAACTCCACGTAACCGAGTTCCTCTCCGCCCCCGAATATCGAGCCGAGAAGGGCGAACGGCGAGGTTATCGCCTTTTCGAAGAGGTTGAGGATCGCCTGTATGACAAGGCCGGCGACGCTGAAGTCCGGGGCGTCGATGGACCCTGAAAGCGGCAGATTGATCTTTATCTCGCCCTTTCTGTTCTTCAGAAGGCTTATGGCGAAACTCACCGGAAGCTTCGTGGCCTGCGGGCTTTCGACCTTTTCACCGAGCGTAATCTGGTCTATCAACACTCCGTTTTCGGCCTTAAGCTTCCTCCCTTTGATGAAGTAGCTCAGGTCCAGGAATACCTTCCCTTTATCTATGCTGTAGCCGATGTATTTGCCGGAGTACGGGGTAACGGCGCTCAGATCAAAGCCGTTTAACTGAAGGCGCATATCCATGAAGATGTCGTCTTTTTTCGGGTTGAGGCTGCCGGTGACCTCAAACGGCGCGTACCTGTCTATCTTGCCTTCGAGACTCAGCTCGGCAGGCTTGCTCCCGTTTAGGTAAAGTCCCTTGACCCTGCCGCCAAGCCCATCAAGGCTTGTTGAGAACACGGGTTTTATACTCAGGTCCCTGAAGTCCACCTTCCCTCCATTAAGCGTTACGGAGTCGATCCTTATATCGGCGGCCTTCCCTCCACCGGCGGCACGAGCGGCCCCGTCGCCGGGGGCCGGACCTTCGGGGGCCCGCGCCATCACCTCCCTGATATTGAGCCTGCCGTCACGGTCCACGAAGACGTTGGAGTAGAAGTCCGTAAGGACAACTGACCTGACGGAGAAGCGGAGCGGGGCAAGGTCGAACTCCATGCCGTTTAGGGCGAGGGAATCCCACCTGACAAACTCGTCCTTGTTGAGTTTGTCTATCGTGGAGAAACCCGACAAAACGGAGCTTCCCCTGTACGACAGCCGCGTCCCCCCGGGGCCGTAGCCCGCCGTAAGCGTCCCGGAGGCCGAGGCGCGGCCTTTTGCTATGGTTATCTTCAGGATATCGTCAAGATACGCCTGGACGGGCCTTATATCCAGGGCCTTTGCCTCGAGCTTGATACGGACATCCACGGGGTTGACCGAGAGCGTACCGTCAGCGGAGATCCTTTCGCCCGAAGGGTTCCTGAAATCGAGCGCGAGGGTCGAGAGCTTGCCGGCCGAGGTGGAAAAGCCTTTAAGTTTGATATCCACAGGGTCTAACGCCCTGCGGAAAGGGGTCGCCACAGTAAGGTCGGTAAACGACAGGCGCGCCTTGTTGACCTCGATCGAGTCTATCTCCAGAGTGAACGGGGAGCCGGCCCCTTTTTTTTCAGCCGCAGGTTTTGCTTTCGCCGCGCCTGGCACGAAAGACATGAGGTTTATGGATCTGTCCCTGTTACGGATGAGCGCAAGCTCCGGCTTGTCAAAAACGGCGGCTGCGAGGTGCGCCTTCCCCGCGAAGACATCGACCGAAGCGATGTCGATGTCCAGCCCCGGCATCCTTGTAATCCGTTCGCCGGACGAGTCCTGGAATTCAAGGTCCCTGAACTTGAGCGTGCCCTTGACCGTAAGTTCCGGGGACCGGTCCCTGTACTGTATGTATGAGAGCCCGATATTTGCGGTGAGAGTCCCGGAGGGCATCCTGATCTTCAACGGGACAGGCGAATAGGCGAGGTACTCCGGAAGAAAGAGGTCCTCGAGGTTTATGTCAAGCGAGGTCTCGAAGGAGTCGGCGAAGGGCTTGCTCTCTCCGCTGAATTCAAACCGGGTGTCGTTTACCTTAGCTGAAAAAGACGGCTTCACGAATATCTCGACCTCGCTCGGTATGCTGGAGACGAAAGGTATCTCGGCGGCCAGGTCCCTTACCGTGTGCGTCTTGTCCTTCGGCAGGTCGACGAAGTCAACGCTGCCGCCCGTGATATGGATATTGTTGAACGAGAACTTAAGGGGGGCCTTTACGGCGGCCGGTGCCTCCGGTTTCGGCTCGGCCCCGCCCTTGGGTATGAGGTCCG
>OBLQ010000630.1_pt1 | contig 13541 bp, 17 predicted proteins | sample 1519881 | NCBI WGS metagenome assembly OBLQ01 (sample SAMN01911456, study PRJEB22533) | soil metagenome | biome: Soil | place: Malaysia | collected 2012-04-30 | depth DG_metagenome m | reverse complement strand
AGGGCGTTGGGTATCGAGCGGGGCAGATGAAACCGAGGGGCCATCGAAGTAACCAGGGGTGGGTCACACGCCGCCGGCGAAGTCCACGGAGAGATCGGCGATGACCAGCACCGATGCGGTGCAGCGAGAGGCAGTCGGGAAACACTACAACCCTAACCGCATCTCCCCCATATCTCTGGCCCGCCCTGCGGAGGATGGGTGTATGAGCAGTCCGCTAGCGGTTCGCCATCTTCTGGGCCATGTAGAGCAGAAGCCGGCGGTCGCCTTCTTCAATGCGACCCAAAAGCCGGCGGAAACGGCCCAGATAACGCGCGTCTTTCCCCGTGCTACCCCACGCGATGTCATCCGCGCTCTTCCGCTTGGGAAGATTGGGAAGCTCGGGCGGCTCTTCACCGTCGTAAAAGAGCTGGTAGAGCGGCACTTCCATGGCCCGCGCCAGCTTCTCGAGCGTCTCGATCGCCGGAACGGTATGACCGTTCTCGACGCGCGAGATGTAGCAGCGAAGCAGGCCGGTGCGCTTTTCGATGTCGCCCTGCGAAAGTTTCTTTGTTTCACGCAGCAGACGAATTCGTTCGCCGATTATCATGACATTATTGTTGCATGGACTAGTGACTCTCGCAAGACCAAATTGAGGCAATGATCGTCGCTTTCGGCGTAACCGAATTTCTATGGCCAACGTCCCAAAAGGCATGGTAGCAAGCGCTCCGGCGATCGCGCTGCCCGGGAGCCTGCCGGGCAGGGAGAGAGATGACCGGGAACTCGTGCGCCTGTCCCAGTCTGGCACTGCGGAGGCGTTCGAGGAACTCGTGCGGCGCCATCAGCAGCGAGTATTTGCCCTTGTCGGCGGAATTCTCAGGCGTTCGGAGGATGTCGAGGACGTGGCGCAACAGGTCTTCTTCAAGGCCTACCTCGGGATCAGGAGGTTCGATCAACGGGCCGCATTTTCAACTTGGCTCTACAAGATCGCGGTGAACGAATGCTGGGACCACTTGAGGAAAAAGAAAGTGCGGCCGCTCGTGTATGAGGCGGATCTGAGTGAGGAGCAGGTTTCCCGGTTGGATGGTATCGTTTCGGCAAGCCGGCCGCCTGAGGGCCCGAGTGACCGGGCCGAGGCGAGAGAAATCCTCGACCGGATACTTGCCACGCTGCCGGAGCAGGATCGGCAACTGTTGGTGCTCAAGGAGATGGCGGGATTCTCGGTGCAGGAACTCGCGGAAATTCTCAAGCTGAATGTGAATACGGTCAAGGTCCGGCTGTTCCGTGCGCGCGGCCGAATCATGGACGTTTACCGCCGCCGGATGGGAACTGCCGGCAAGACGGGCGCTGCTTCGGCAGCGCAAAGGAAGGAGTAAGGGCCATGGCAACGGACACGGGCTTCAGGAACGCTGCATGTCCGGAGTACGAGGCGCTGCTCGAAGATTATCTAAACGGCGAGTTGGAAGGCCCTGCGGCCATAAATGCCGCTGAGCATTGGAGGAATTGCGCGGGCTGCCGCGAAGCGCTCGAGCAGGCCGTGGCGGCCTCGCGCCTAGTGCGTGCGGTGGCCCTGCCGCCGAAACCTGGGCCAGGGTTCTCGCGAACTGTGATGACGCGCATCCTTCTGGCCGAGGAGGAGAGGAAGGCTGAACGCGCCGGCTTCTGGCAGCCCTTTGTTTTCCTGGGCTGGAGGTTTGCGGCGACGGCGACGCTGGCGGTCGGGATCCTGCTGACGTATGCAGCGGGCTGGGGTAGCCGTCCGCAACCGAATGTCCCGGCTGCACGTCCTACGGAAGCGCGGGATATCTTTGCTCCCGAACCGATGAGTACTCCGGCCAGCGGCGATGAGGTTCTGATGATGGTGGCGGGAAACGGTCATGGAAGCTACTAAAGTTCGCCGAGAAGCGGCAGTTCTCTTCTTCGTTGTATTCCTGCTGGGTGTGTTGTTCGGCGGAGTCGGCGACCACCTGTGGAACAAGCATGTCTCCGGACAGCCGGTAGTGTCGTCAAACGCGCACCCTACCCGCCATGAGTTGATCAAGAATTTTTCGAAGCAAGTCCAGCTGACGCCGGAACAAGAAGAGAAGCTCGGCGCTATCATGAACGACACGCGCGCGAAGTGGCAGGCGCTCTATGCCCCGCTCGATGCTCAGCGGGAGGCGATCCGGCAGCAGGGCCGCGAGCGCATTCGCGCCATGTTGACGCCGGAACAGATTCCCAGGTTCGAAGAGTATATGCGGCGGGCGGACGAGCAGCGGAAGAAGGAAGCTGCCGCGCGCCATTAGCGGAACGGTCGAGACCCTTGGCCCAGGATCCCGCAGTTGCTTAACGGGCTGTTGGCCAACGGCACCCAGCCAAACCCCATGGACGAACGCTCCACTGCGGCGCAAGCCGCTCCCGTCTCACCCGGCCTGGCGCCCCATACGCCAACCATTCGCCTCGAGAACGTCCATAAGGTGTACGATCTCGGCGAAATTCAGGTGCACGCGCTGCGCGGCATCTCCATCGACATCTATCCCCAGGAGTTCGTCGCCGTGATGGGTGCGTCCGGTTCGGGGAAGTCCACCCTGATGAATATTCTGGGATGCCTCGACAGGCCGACCAAGGGGCGCTACTTTCTCGACGGAAGAGACGTGTCGGAGCTCACCAAGCACGACCTCGCAAGAATCCGCAACCAGAAGATCGGATTCGTCTTCCAGCAGTTCAATCTGCTGGCGCGGACATCCGCGCTGGAGAACGTCGAGCTGCCTACGATCTATGCGGGAGTTCCCGTAGCGGAGCGCGAGAAGCGCGCCCGCGATGCGCTGGATCGCGTGGGTCTTGCGGACCGTGCCGGCCATTTCCCGTCGCAGCTGTCAGGAGGACAGCAGCAGCGCGTGGCGATCGCGCGCGCCCTGGTGAACAATCCGTCCATTCTGCTCGCGGACGAGCCCACCGGAAATCTCGACAGCCGCACCAGCGTCGAGATCATGGACATTCTGCAAAAGCTGAATGACGAGCAAGGCCTGACCGTCGTGATCGTCACTCACGAACACGACATCGCCCAATACGCCAAGCGCGCGGTGGAATTCCGCGACGGCCGCATTCGCCACGATGTGCAGATTCAGAATCGCGCGATCGCTGCGGAGGTCCTGCCGACTTTGCCCTCTGTCGATGACGATGCGCTCGAAGCCATCGCCAATGGCCAGCCGCCCAAGCCTTCTGTTGGCAACGGCTCGGCCGGCTAGGCGGCGTCGGTCTTCAGAAGGGAATATCTTCGTCGGAGATTTCAGGGCCGGCGGCGGGTTCTTCGGGCGGCAAAGCGCCTTCGAATTCAGCATCGGCCGAGCGGCCTTGACCGCCGCCGACGGCGGCACCCGCGGCAGCGCCCTCCGCGCGGGAGGTGAGCATGCGCATCACGTTGCCGACGATCTCGGTGGTGGTGCGCTTCTGGCCGTCGCGCTTGTCTTCCCACTGGCGGGTTTGAATTCGGCCTTCGATGTAGACCAGCATCCCCTTTTTCAGATACTGCTGCGCGATCTCCGCCAGCTTCCCCCACAAGACGATGCGGTGCCATTCGGTGCGCTTCTGTCGCTCACCCGAGCGGTCTTTGAAGGATTCATCGGTGGCCAGCGTAAAATTCGCCACAGCCTGACCGCCGGATGTGTAGCGCGTCTCGGGATCGCGGCCTAGTCGCCCGACGAGGATTACTTTGTTGACGGACATGGGCAGGAGTATAGCAGAAAGACGGAAGTTAATAATTGAGAGTTCGGAATCGACAGCCAAGATCCGTGGGAGACGAGCCGCCGCGCATCCCATGCTAGAATTCGCGCAGGAATTTCAGCTCACACATAGGGAGCGGCCAACATGCCAGCTGAGACCCAAAATTTTGAAAACCACGCACGGTTCGTCCCCCTCTATCACCGTGTCACGTTCCCGATCTTCGCCGTCAATCTGCTATGGTCGGTCTATCGCGTGATCCACCGATTTTCGGCCGAGTCAGTTCTGTCGTTGTTTCTCGCGGTCGCATTTCTTCTGCTGTTCTTTTACGCGCGAATTTTTGCGCTCACGGTGCAGGACCGCGTGATCCGTCTCGAAATGCGGCTGCGGCTGCACCAGGTGCTCCCTCCTGATCTTCGCGCGCGAATTCCGGAATTTGAGGTGGGGCAGTTGGTGGCGCTGCGTTTCGCGGGCGACGCGGAACTTCCCGAGCTTGCTCGGAAAGTGCTCGATGAGAAGCTGAACGACCGCAAAGCGATCAAGAAGATGATTCGGGATTGGCAGCCGGATTTCCTGCGCGCCTAATATGTCGACAGGGAACGTCCGGCTATCTTTCGATGAAGATCTGAGTGGATAACGGCGCAGATTTGATGGTGTGCCCACTCGTTGGTGGCTTAGCACAGTCCATTTGGGGCCTCGACGTGCGTTCTGGCCACTAGCGGGTCCTGCGACGCGATGTCGTGGAAGCGCCGATTTCGTTCAGCCTGGCCTGGGCCCGCCGCGCTTCGTCTGATCCTGGAAAGCGCCGGACCACTTCGCGAAGGTCTCGCGTGGCGCTGGTCTTGAGGCCCAGCTCGATCTCAGCCATGCCTTTCTTGAGCAGGGAAGCTGCAAGCTTGAAGCTCTTGGGATATTTCGCGAGCACCGTATCGTACGCGGCGATGGCGCTCTTGAAATCGTCCTGCGCGTAAGCAATTTCGCCGAGATAAAACTGCGCGTTCGACGCCAGGTCGTTGTCCGGGAAATTCTTGATGTAGTCGGAGAACTCCTGGCGGGCAAGATCGTATTTGCCGCTGGTGAGATCGCGCAGGGCGTTCTGGTACAGGGTGTCGGCTGAGATCGGCGGCATTCCGGTGGGCGCCGTGGCTCCGCCGGCCGCCGCAGCGGGAGAACCGCCTGAGACCTTCGCATCGATGCTCTGCAGCAGGTTTTGTATGTCGGTCAACTGCTGCGAGAGTTTTCCTACGCGCGCTTGGACATCCTGCAGGTTGTCGGAGAGGCCCTGCGTCTGCTGAGTCATCGCGTCGATTCGCGACCCGGTGTTCGCCTGCACGTCTTGCACCGTCCTCTGCAGCGCGCCCATTTGGCCATGAAGCTGGTTGACGGAGTCGAGCGACTGCTGCACGAGCGTTCTCAGCGTGGCGCTGTTGCTCGCGACAGCGGTGCGCAGGTCCTGCTGTCCCTGCAGTAGCTGAGCGACTTGCTGCTGGAGCTGGATAATTTCCTTCGAGACGGCGCCCGCCGGCTGTGGAGCGAGGATCGCTCCTCCGAGCGCGCCGCACAACATCGCTGTGAATGCGAGCACAAGCCATCGTGTGCGCAAGGGAACACCTCCGTACGAGAATGTGACTGGGCTCGTGATCTTCCGGGGCGACATCCCTGGTTCGGTTACAAGCCCCTGCCTTACGGCGGCCCGGCGGGCGGCAGCGGCCGGTTACGTTGCCGCCGCGCTGCCGCCTGCCTGGGCAGACTGTTAGTGGATGAGGACGAAGTGGGCGCGACGGTTGCGTTGCCAGCATTCTTCAGTTTGTGAGGTGCAGACCGGACGCTCCTTGCCCCAACTCACGGTTTCCATCCGGTCGGCTGAAATGCCGAGCGAGATGAGGTAGTTCTTTGCGGCCTCGGCGCGGCGCTGGCCGAGACCGAGATTGTATTCCGTCGAGCCGCGCTCGTCGCAATGGCCTTCGATCGAGACGCGAACCTCCGGATAGGAACGCAAGAATTCCGCATCACTGGTGAGAACCGTGCGCGCGTCCGCGCGGATGTCGGACTTATCGAAATCGAAGTACGCGTCCTTCACATTTTGCTGAAAGAGTTCGCTGACGTTTGGCGCCGCGGGTGCCGGAGCTGGCTTGGCAGGTGCGGTCACATCGACATGCGCACTCGCCGTGGCGCTGCCGCCGGCCCCTGTGGCCGTGATCGTATAGGTGGTGGATTCTGTTGGATTCACCGGCGTCGAGCCCTGCGGCGCGACCTTGCCGACGCCCGGCTGGATCTCGAGGTCGGTAGCGTTCGTGGACGACCACGACAGCGTCACCGTCTGGCCCGGATTTACCGACGTTGGCGACGCGTTGAGCGTCACCGTCGGGATAGCCGGCGGGGGTGCTGGTGCGGGAGCGGGCGGCGGGGCCGCCACTTTCTTCTTGCAACCGCCGCCGACCGCGGCGATAGCAACAAGTCCGATCAGTAGTGCCAATTTCCGAGAGATGCGGTGATGCATGCAGTGCCTCCTTTGGCGTTTCCGCGAGGGCTTTCCCGGAAGCGCTCGAATCATTTCACGGGGACGCAACACAACCCCGGCGGTAAGTTTTCTTTAGCCAGCCAAGACCGACCCGCTGCTGCGGCGAATTGACGATCCTGGCGAAATCGTCATTTCGGCGACCAGTTGGGCGATTCGCTCTGCGCTTCGAAGGTCAACTGGCGCGGCTGGCTGCCGTCAGCCAGCATGGACCATATCTGGCGACTGCCGGTACGCGTCGACTCGAAGACAAGATGGCGTCCGTCCGGACCCCAGCTTGGGCGCTCGTTCCGGCCCTCGTCGCGCGTCAGCTCGACGAGTTGCCGGTTCACGATGTCCATTACGTAGATATCGTAGTTTCCGCTCGGGCGTCGCCAACTAAATGCGAGCAGTTGTCCATTGGGTGACCATGCCGGGTCGATGACGTAACCCATATCCGGCATGTCGAGCTTTTGCACGTCGGAACCGTCTGAGTTCGAAAGGTACAGCGTCGGCGTGCCCCCGCGGTCGCTCACGAAAACGATCTGCTTTCCTGTCTTCGGATTCCACGCGGGCGACGTGCTCACACCCGCGGCAAACGTGATGCGCTGCAGCCGCGCGCCATTGGCATCCACCACGTAAATCTCCGGGTCGCCATTCTGGCTCGACATGAAAGCGATCTCCGAGCCATCGGGAGACCACGCCGGGGAACTGTTCGTCCCGCGATAGCGGGGAAACGAAATCAGCCGGTTCGACACCGTCGAATAGATGCAGATTTGCGCCGAGGTGACTCCGCGGAAGGGGATGTAGCAAGTGAAAGCGATGCGCGTGGCGTCCGGCGACCATCGAGGCGTCAGCGATATCGATCTCAGGTGCGTGATCTGGTGCTGATTGGCGCCGTCATAGTCCATCACCCAGATCTCCTTGTTCCCGCCCCGCGCGCTCACGTAGGCGATTTGAGTTTGGGCGATGCCCGGCTGGCCGCCGCTCAAAATCGAGACGATGTCGTCGGCGAATTGATGCGCCAGGCGGCGGGCATCTTCCTCGGTGGCCGCGCCGCGGTAGATCTTTTGGAGCGCGAGCGGCGCCGCGGGATTGTGCACGTCCGACAGAAAACCGGCGAATGCCAGATTCGATCCTTCCGCGCTGAGGTTGCCGTAGGCCACCATGTAGGCGCTGGCCGGAGCAGCGGCCCAATCCTGCGCCTTCAACTCGCCCGGCTGGCTCGGCACCACCTGCGGATAAAAGCTCGGGCTGACGAGATCGAGTATGCCGGAATACTCGAGATCGGCCCAGAGCACGTCGTGAAAAGTTTTTGCCAGAGGCTGGACCTCTGTCGAGCGCGCGACGGTATCGGGAACGGCGACGCGCGCTTTCGTGACGCCGAGGCCTGTTCCTGTGCGGAACCAGTCTTGCGCCGTCGCCGGACGCGGCGAGGCAAGTGCCGCCAGAGTGCCCGCAATCGCAAGAGCCAAAACGATACGCATTGTTCGCATCATAGCCAACCGAGTCGCAAACATCACCCTCCAACTTTCATCTAGCGCGTGGCTCCGCTGCTCCGTCGCAGCCAACTTCGTTACTAGCGGTGAAAATCGAACCAGAATTCGACGTTGACCTCCGAGCCTGCGTAGGCCGCGGGCAGGCGGTCCAGCGGGCTTGAATCGCGCACCGCTCGAATCGCGGAATTGTCCACGGAATAGTTGTTGCTCGACCGCGCGATCTGGATATTGGTCACCGAGCCGTTGCGCAGGATCGTGAATGTCACGATCACGCGCGGCGCGTACGCGATGCTCGGGTCCACGGTCGATTGAAGCCAATTGCTGCTCACGCGGCGCTGCACCGCTTCGACGTACCAGGAGAAACGCGCGCCAAAATCTCCGCTTCCCGGCGCGCCGAAGCCCAGCCCCGCCTGGGTCGTGCCGGTGGCGCCGAGGGCAAACGTCGTGATAGGGATACTCGGAGTGCCGCCTGCTCCGTAGGGAACTGCGTTCGGCGGGGGCGGCGTGGGATTCTCGAGAATCTTGGACGGGCGCGTCACATACTTGGGCGGCTTGTTGCGCTCGAACTTTGGAATCGGCGTGGCGTCCGGCTCCGGCTTCGGTTTCGGCTCCGATTTGTAGAGCCCTTTCGATTCGTCAACTACGCGGCTGGACGTTGCAACCTCCGGGCGGGGCAGCGGAATCGCAGGGACGCTCCCGACGATGCCGACCGTCACCGAGCCGCCCGGCCCGCCCCAGCTCTCTCCGCGGCGGACAAAAAAAGTTGCAACCACCATCGCCACGACGAGCGCGCCATGCAGCGCCATCGAGGCATAAAGGAAGCGACTGAGCCTGTCATCCGTTCGAATTGCGGCTAGCGACGCCATGAGAGCGAATTGGCAGCGACTTGCGGTTGTAATGTCGCGCGCCTGTCGCAGCGCGTGGAATTCTTACCTCCCGTCACGGCACTTGCGGCCGCTCGCTGAGCGGCTGCGTCACGACGCTGATGTTTTGGATGCCACTCTGGCGCAGGGTGTCGACCACCGTGGCCCAGCTTCCAAAGGGCACGGTCTCGTCGCAGCGCACGTAAACCGCTTGGCGCTTCGGGTCGCGCGACTGAGCCGCCACCTTTTGGCCAAGCTCGTGAATGTTGACCGGCTTGTCGTTCAAATACACGCGCTGGCCGCGGTCGATGGTGATCACCGTCCGGACCTCGGTCAGTTCCTTTACTGTCTTCGTCTTGGGGACGTCCACATCGATGCCGGATTGCAGGATCGGCGCCGTAATCATGAAGATGATCAGCACCACGAGTACGACGTCGATAAACGGCACCATGTTGATTTCTGAAAGTGAGGTGCCGATCTCGCGTTGAATCCGGGGCATGGAGGTTCTCTACGAGCTATACAGCGTTTCGATCTTCGCCACGAACTCCGAAGCGAAATCGCTCATCCGCGAAGCCACGCTGCGGATGTTGTGAAGGTAGTGATTGTAGGCGATCAGCGCCGGGATGGCGGCAAACAGACCCGCCGCCGTGGTGATCAAAGCCTCGGCAATCCCGGGAGCAACCGCGCGAAGACTGGCGGTGCCAGCGTCGCCCAGGCCGGCAAAAGCGTCCATCACGCCCCACACCGTGCCGAACAATCCGACGAACGGCGAGACCGACGCGATCGTCGCCAGCGTCGACATCCCCTTTTCCAGCCGGCGAACTTCCTCCCCCGCAGCCACCTGCATCTCGACGCCAACCGCGTTGGCGTTTCTCAGCTTGCCGGTAAGGCCCGCCGCCGGCCGAGCGTTCGGCCCTCCGACTTGCGCTTCGAACTCGCGGTAGCCTGCGGCGTAGACCGAAACGAGAGGCGTGCCGCCGGCACCAACGCGAAGCGTATTTGGATCGGCCAGGCCACGGCCGGAGCGAAACATTTGTAGAAAGCGGGCCGTCTTCCGGTCGATGCCCCTGAGCTGCTGGAACTTTTGGAAGATGAGCGCCCAGGAAAACACCGAAAGGATCAGCAGAATTCCGAGGACAACTCGCGCCACGCCGCTCGTCTGCTCAAGGAGAGTGAGCGGGCTGGCGAGAAGAACGCATGCCAAGCCAGGAATGGTTTTGGTCCCCCAGAAAAAGTGTGGTGCTCCGAACCGAACGTACGCTAGCACACGCCCTATACTCGGTCAAACGGATGCGATGCTTTCGGCGCGGGTGGTGTTGCCTGAAACGATACAAATGAAATTGGCGTTTGCGCCTTCGACCCGGCGCGGCTGCCGTGCGGCAGGGCAGCCAAACCGTCCTCGCGCCCTGTGCTAGAATCGACTGCGAGCCATGGGCCAATCGTTTGACATAGCCATCGAGTCGTTGGCTCCCGGCAGGGAAGCCGCGTCGCAACGCGCGGCTAGCGTCGGAGTCGTCCGCGCGGAAGGTCGGCCGGTTGCCCAAGCCGCACCCCCGCCCGAGCCGAATGGCAAGGCCTTCTATATTGAGACGTTCGGCTGCCAGATGAACGTGCACGACTCGGAGAAGGTCGCGGGCGTGCTCCTGGCGCGTGGTTATCGCCCTGCCTCGAGTCCCGCGCAGGCCGATTTGATGCTCTACAACACCTGCAGCATCCGCGAAAAGGCCGCGCAAAAGGTCTTCTCCAGGCTCGGGGAGTGGCGAGGAGCCGCCAAGGACAAAGTGATTGGCGTACTGGGGTGCGTCGCCCAGCAGGAAGGCGAGGAAATTTTCGAGCGCGCTCCGTGGGTCAGTTTGGTCTGCGGCTCGGCCAGCTATCGGCGCCTTCCCGAGCTCGTGGCGGAAATCGAATCGGGCGGCCGCCGCGTCATGGGCCTCGACCTCGACACCGAGGAAACGTTCGAGACCGAGATCACTCGCCGCGATAATCCCATTCGGGCCTACCTGACGATCATCGAGGGCTGCGACTACGCCTGCTCCTACTGCGTCGTTCCGCGCACGCGCGGGCCCGAGCGAAGCCGCACGAGCGATTCGATCCTCGCCGAAGCGCGCCGCCTCGCGGACGCGGGCTACACCGAAATCCAATTGCTCGGCCAGACGGTGAATTCCTATAGGGATCCGTCTCCGCGTGGATTGAATTTCGTCCGTCTCCTGCGTGCTGTGGCGGATATCGAGGGTATCCGGCGCGTCCGCTTTACCACCTCGCACCCGAACGATTTTCATCGCGAAATCGTCGAAGCCATTGATGCCACACCCGAGCTCTGCGACCACGTTCATCTGCCTGTGCAGTCCGGTTCCACGCGCGTGTTGCAGGCCATGCGCCGCACGTATACGCGCGAGCAGTATCTCGAAAAGATTTCCTGGATTCGCGCTGCGAAACGCTCGATCAGCGTGACCACGGACATCATTGTGGGCTTTCCCGGCGAAACCGAAAAAGATTTCGAGGAGACGATGTCGTTGCTCGAAATCGTGGGCTACGATGGCGCCTTCTCGTTCATCTATTCGCCCCGGCCGAATACCACGGCAGCCACGATGGCGGACGTCGTTCCCGACAAGGAAAAGTCCCGGCGGCTCGCCGTGCTTCAGGACCGGCAGCGCCAGATCCAGATTGCGCGGAATGCTTCGCTCGTCGGAGCGGCGTTCGAAGTGCTCGTCGACTCGCGGCACGCCTCGCGCGGTCAGTGGTCGGGACGTTCCACAAGCAACCGGGTCGTAAATTTCGTTTCACCGTGCGAGAATCTTTTGGGAGAATACGTGCAGGTGCGCATCACGCGCGCGGGACCAAATAGTCTCGTGGGCGAGCAGGTGCTGTGAAATAACGGGAGGCCGCCATGGAACTCGAAGTTAAGATTCGAGGATTGATGATGGACCCCGTGACCAACATGCCGGTCGTGGTCCTCAAGGAGACGCAGGGCAGCGGGATCCTCCCCATCTGGGTGGGCGTGTACGAGGCCAACGCCATCGCCCTGGAAATCGAAAAGGTGCAGACGCCTCGACCCATGACCCACGACCTGCTCAAAAACGTCCTCACCGGCCTGGACGTGCACGTCCAGAAAGTGGTCGTCTCCGACTTGAAGGACGACACCTTCTACGCGCTGATCTGGATGGAGCGAGATGGCGAGACGATGTCCATGGACTCGCGCCCGAGCGACGCCCTGGCTCTCGCGCTGCGCCTCGATTGCCCGATCTTCGTCGAAGACCAGGTGCTGAAAAGTTCGAAAATGGGCGGCATCGTCTCCGAGAAGAGTTCGAGCGAAGAGCTGCGCAAGTGGCTTGAGAACCTCAACGACGAGGATCTCGGCCGCTATAAGATGTAGGCCTTCGCATGCCTCGCCATCTGGCCCTGCGGCGGATTGGTTGGTTCTGTTCGGCTGTGTCCCTGTTCGTTCTTCCTCTGGCGGCGCAGTCTCCGGTCCAGAGTTCTCCCGCCGTCCCGGTCAGCCAGGAACCGCATCATCATCTCGTTCTCAAAAACTCCTACGTTCGCGCCTATTACGTCGACGTCGCCCCGCATGAATCTACGTTGCGACACCGCCACGACCTTCCCTACTTCGCGGTACTTCTGAGCGGAGGTGGCGCCCCGGCCGCCCCTACTGCTGGAGCTGCCGCGCCGCAACCGCCCCAGGCGCCACGCGCGATTTATTCGCCCGGGGGAATTTCTCACGCCGTCAGCAATCCCGGCGACACGCCCTTTCGCAATGTGACGGTTGAGCTTCTTCGCCCTCAGGGCAAGGTCAGGAATCGGTGCGACGAAATCGTGCGCGGCCAGCCGCTCGAACAGTGCGACAAACCGGCATCGCTGGCGGCCTCGTTGCCGCTCCGCTACGCGGTGTTTGAAACCTCGGAAATCCTGGTCGAGTACTGGCAACTGCCTGCGAATTTCGCTGCCCATCCGTGGGGCGGCCGCCTCGACACCCTGCTCGTCGATCTGGAAAATGCGTCCGTGTCGAACGCCGGCGGAAGTGATTCCCGTCGCGCGGCCCCCGGCGGAGTGTTGTGGCTCCCGGCCGGCTCTCATCCTGTGTTCAAGACACGGCCGGATCGCGGCGGCCACTTCCTCGCCATCACCTTCAAAGATAGTGCACCGGCCCCACGCTGAGAGGATCCCCTTTAGATGTACCCTTTTTTCGCCAGCAGGCTGCCGACAATGCCCGAGAACGAATCCTGCATCGCGTGTTGCATCATCCCGGGCCGCAAGCTGTTGCGCATAACGGCAAGAATGCCGAACATCGCCCCATAGACCGCCACGCTGACCGCTCCCTTCCATCCCTGATATGCATGTGCCATGCCGAAGACCACGGCTTGAATCACAATAGCTAGCTCCGGTCTTCCGGTTAGAGCCAGAAACTGCCTTTGCAAGTAGCCGCGGAAGAGGATCTCTTCGCAGAAGCCCGCCGTCACGGAAACGAACGCCCAGGCAACCATCTCCGCGGCGCCTCGTGGGAACAGAATCTTCATCGCGCCAAGGTCATCCGGTTTCACACCCAGAGTGGCTCGAAGCACGGTAAGGACAACGCCGACAGTCAGCCAAAAAAGAATGGCAATCCCGAAATCGCGGAGCGGGTCCGTCCAACGGATCCATTTGCCCCCGATGATTTCCCCAAGGCGTTTCCCGGTTCGGCGAAGACCAAACAGCCACACATAACCCAGCATCACGAGTTCGAAAACAACGGATGTGGAATAAAGTCGGAACCGGTTGATTTGCAGCGGGACTCTCCCTGTCCCGAGCCTGCGGACATCTAAGACGGCCACGCCAATGACAATCAGGATGAAGACGGCCGTGTGCCAGGCCGGCGCTACCGGCTCTCGATTGACGCGTCCTCGCGATGGTGAAGGGGTGGTTGCCACGAAAGCCTGCATCGAACTCCGGGCGGGGGAGTGTACCAAGCATGCCGTCCCGGCGCCAAGCGCGTCGAACCGGGGCGCCGGCGATGTCGGTCATCACTTT
>OBLQ010000629.1_pt1 | contig 13552 bp, 11 predicted proteins | sample 1519881 | NCBI WGS metagenome assembly OBLQ01 (sample SAMN01911456, study PRJEB22533) | soil metagenome | biome: Soil | place: Malaysia | collected 2012-04-30 | depth DG_metagenome m | reverse complement strand
TGTGCCGAAGTCGCGGTGGACCGCTCGAGTGGCGCCGTGCGGATCGCCCGCGTCGTCACCGCCTTCGAGTGCGGCGCCATCGTGAATCCCGACCAACTGCTGAATCAGGTCCAGGGAGCCAACGTTATGGGCCTGGGCGGCGCGCTCTTCGAGGCCGTCGAGTTTGACAACGGCCGCATTCTGAATCCCCGGTTCTCGCAATATCGCGTCCCGCGATTCAGCGACGTCCCGCCGATCGACGTAGTCCTGCTCGACCGCAAGGACCTGCCGTCCGCGGGCGCCGGTGAAACGCCGCTGCTGGGGCTGGCCCCCGCAATCGGCAACGCGATTTTCGACGCTACCGGCACGCGCCTGCGCTCGCTTCCCATGGTGCCGTACGGCTTGAAATCGGATTGATGGCAAGCTACGAATATTGTTGGTATCGCGCCACGCGGATGCGCTTAAACCGGCCGTTCTCGAGATCGTAGTGCACGAAGTTGAGCAGCCGCCGTATTTCCCCTTTCTTGAAGGGCAGCTTTTCGCTCGGATAATCGCGGAAGCATTCGAACTCCGTGTACATCTCGACTGCGACACCGCTTTCGTCAATCACGAGATAGCGGGCCTCGACAAACTCGCGCACGTAGGTGTGGAAGTCCTCGTAGAACCGCACGATCTCCTGGGGTCCTCTTAGAGTGAAGCCGGGTAGATTGACCTCGACGTCGGAGGCGTAAAACGGCACGAGCTGGTCGTATCGTTTGCTATTGAAGGCGTCGAGGTAACGGAGAAAGTCGTCTTTCGTCATCGCCGAACTCCTTGGGGCCGCCATCGCGGAGGCGTCGTCAGTCGGACCGAAAGCCTCGCGGATGCCTCTTCCGCCATTCCCACTGCGAGCGGAGGATTGACGCTAGGTCCGACATCACCGGCTTCCAACCCAGCAGCGCCTGTGCACGCGCCGCGTCGGCGACCAGTCGCGCCGGATCGCCTGGGCGCGGGGCTTCGATTCGCACCGGAACGGGACGTCCAGTGAGCTGACGGGCGCATTCGATCACCTCAAGCACCGAATAGCCGCGCCCGGTGCCGAGATTGAGAAAGACGGAATCGCCTCCCCGGCGAAGATAATCCAGGGCAAGAATATGTGCGTCGGCCAGATCGGCCACATGCACGAAATCGCGGACCGGCGTTCCATCCGGCGTCGGATAAGTATCACCGAAGACGGAGACTTCCGGCTTATCTCCCAAGGCTGCTGCCAGAATGTTAGGAACCAGGTGCGTCTCCGGTTCGTGGTGTTCTCCGCGATGCTCCGTGGCTCCCGCCGCGTTGAAGTAGCGCAGCGAAGCGAATTTCAAGCCATAGGCGCGGTCATAGCTATCCAACAGGCGTTCGATCAACAGTTTCGACCAGCCGTACGGATTCACCGGCCATTGCGCGGACGACTCCGGGATCGGAATCTGTTTTGCCTCGCCGTAAGTGGCGCACGTCGAAGAGAACACCACCCGCCGCACGCCCGCCTGCAGCAACGCGCCCATGAGCGCGACGCCCTGCTCGACGTTGTTCTCGAAATATTTCGCCGGCTCCACGACGGACTCGCCTACGTAGGCAAGCGCGGCAAAGTGGACGCACGCCTCGAGCTTGTGTTCCGCGGCGATGCGGGCCACGAGCGCGCGGTCGCCCACGCGGCCGTGATAGAACGGGACGTCTGAGTCCACGGCGGAGCGGTGGCCCCGCGCCAGGTCGTCCAGCACGACCACGCGCTCGCCTTTCGCCCTGAGGCGCTCGACGGTCACGCTGCCGATATAGCCGGCGCCGCCGGTCACAAGAATTGTCATCGGTCTCCATTCTGCCCCGTCTGCTCCAAGAAACGGCGTGGTGAGGATGACTGGGTCGTTCCCGCCAGGGCTGCCGATTATAGCCGAATTGGAAATGAGCCGATTGGACGAGATTGCACCACCGTGCAAAATCCGGCAGCAACATCGGACCAGCCCCGCGCGTAGTACCATGGTGAGCGGAAGAATGCCAACCAACGACCGAGTAGCCATTCGCACGGACCGGCTGTCGCGCCACTACCAGATGGGCGACACCGTGGTTCGCGCGGCAGACAACGTAACCCTCAGCATCGCTGCAGGAGAATTTGTCGCCTTGCTGGGCAGCTCCGGCTCAGGCAAGTCTACTTTGCTAAACCTGATGGCGGGTCTCGACCGGCCCACCTCGGGCGCCATCTTCGCTCACGAGCGCAACCTGGCGGAAATGAGCTCGGAGGAACTCGCGCAACACCGCAGCCATACCATCGGCATGGTTTTTCAAGCGTTCAATTTGCTTCCGCGGATGACGCTCGAAGAGAATGTCGAGCTCCCGCTGCGCCTCGCGGAAGTCGATCGCAGGGAACGCGCCGAGCGCGTCCGCGCGGCGGTCGAACGCGTGCGGCTCAGCGCCCGCCTAACGCACCGCCCGAGCGAGCTTTCCGGCGGAGAGCAGCAGCGCGCCGCTTTGGCCCGCGCGCTGGTGAACCGGCCGACGATTCTTCTCGCGGATGAGCCCACGGGAAATCTCGACAGCGCCACCGGCGACGAGATCATGCTTCTGCTGCGCGAAATCAATGAGACGCTCGGCATGACCATCGTAATGGTCACTCACGAACATCCGCGGGCCGAGCGGTTCGCCCATCGCATTCTCCATATGAGCGACGGCAAACTTGCCGGCGACGGAGGCCGCGCGTGAAGACTCGCGACCTCGCGGAACTGGCCGCCCGCAACTTGCGCGAAGCTTTGCTGCGCAACTCGCTCACCACGCTCGGAATCGCCGTGGGTGTGGCATCGCTCGTCGCCATGCTTTCTCTTGGCGCCGGGCTCCAAAATCTCGCGACCGAACGGCTTTCCCGCTCAGGGCTTTTCGACGCCATCTACGTGGCCCCGCGGAGGGATTTCCAGGGGTTCGGACGCGCCGAGCGTACGGCCCGGAACGCGGCGGAACCTTCCCGCTCGCTGGACGATGATGCCCGCCGCAGCATCGAAAAGCTGCCCAACGTCACCGAGGTCTATCCGGAAATCCGCTTCCCCACGGAAATCCATTATGCCGGGAACCCGTACGCCACCGTCGTGGCGGGCGTTCCGCCCTCGGCGCGCGAGGACGGCGCGTTCGATGGGATCAAGGGCGCGTTTTTCTCCGGCCCCACCGCGGACGAGGCCATTCTTCAAATCGACTTTGCGCGCCAGCTCTCCGACCAGCCCGACACGCTCCTCGGCAAGGAGATCGTGCTGCGCTATGCCGAGCGCCGGCCGCTCCCGGCAGACCCCGGCGGCTCGCCCGGATTCTCCATCGTGCCGCGCGAGCGGGATTTGCACATCGTCGGTATCGTCGAAACGGAGCCCGCGGCCGGTTTCGGAGGTTTCGGGCGCGGCCGCCTACTGATTCCGCTCGCCGTTGCGGAAACGTTGCAGCCTGCGCAGACGACCGATCTGCGGGAGCTCCTGCGCGACAAGCCTGCGGAGCGAACCTACGAGAGCCTCACCGTGCGCATGAAGGGCGCGTCGCAAGTGCCCGCGGCGGAGGACGCCATCAAGAAGATGGGCTTTGCCGCCTTCTCGCTGCTTGACGCCACGCACAACCTGCGCCTCGTCTTCGCCGTGTTCGATCTGCTGCTGGGAATTTTCGGCAGCCTGGCGCTGGTGGTGGCCTCGCTCGGAATCATCAACACGCTCGTGATGGCGATTCTCGAGCGGCGGCGCGAAATTGGAGTGCTCAAGGCGCTGGGCGCCGCCGACCGCGACGTTCGCCGCTTGTTTTTCGCCGAGGCCGGCGCCATGGGATTGCTCGGCGGCGTTTTGGGAGTAACCATGGGCTGGCTCATTGGCCGCGCCCTCAATTTCGGCACCGATGTCTACTTGCGTCGGCAGGAGTTGCCCTCGGTCACCATTTCCTTGGTGCCTTGGTGGATGGTGGCGGCGGCGATTGCCTTTGCCGTCGCGGTGAGTCTTGTGGCCGGAATCTATCCGGCCTCCCGCGCGGCGCGCCTCGACCCGATCGAGGCTCTGCGGTACGAATGAGGCCCAATGCGTAAACGGATGAGCAGCGGCCGCACCAGTACGCTTTCGGCGCTCGCGTGTCTCCTCTTGTGCTTTCTGCTGGCGCCGCCGGCACACGCCGCAGGCCGTGCCGAGTGCCGCGCGGTTCGAAGCACAATTCTCGGCCGTTCCGTGGCCTACTGTGTGCTTCTGCCTCCAAGTTACGACACGCAGAAGGCGCGCCGCTTTCCGGTGCTCTATTTCCTGCACGGCCTGGGTGAAAACGAGCAGGTGCTGCTCAACTCCGGCGGCTGGAATCTGATTCAGGACCTCTGGGAGCAAAAACAGATCGGTGAATTCGTGGTGGCCGCGCCAGACGGCGGCAGAAGCTTTTACATCAACTCCCGCGACGGGCGCGTGCGATACGAGGACTTTTTCGTTCGCGAATTCCTGCCTTACATCGAGAGCCACTACCGCATCCGCCGCGGGCGCCGCGCACGCGGGATCACCGGAGTCTCCATGGGCGGCTATGGCGCGCTGCGGCTGGCATTTCGCTACCCCAGTCTATTCGGATCAGTGAGCGCCCATAGCGCCGCGTTGATCGACAAATTGCCGCGCGCCAAACTCGACAGTTCCGAGGCAGACGTAGTTGCGCGCGTTTTGGGCGGCGCCTTTGGCACGCCGTTCGACAGCGCTTTCTGGAACCGAAATAGCCCCTTCACTCTTGTCCGAAACGGCCCTCGCCCGGCCGGCCTGCGAATCTATTTCGATTGCGGAAGGGAGGACGATTTCGGCTTCGAAAAAGGCGCCCGGGCGTTTCACGAGCTGCTCGTGTCGCGGCGAATCCCCCACGAATTTCATCTTTACTCCGGCGGACACAATTGGAGCTACTTCGCTCAGCATTTCCCCGTTTCGCTCAAATTTCACTCAGATGGTTTTGGCAGCCGACGATGAGAGGAGCCGCATGCCACCGGTCGTATTCGATACACCCCACGCGCTCAAGGATTACGTAGGACGCGAAATCGGCGTTTCGGAATGGTTCAGCGTCTCGCAGGACCGCATCCGGCAATTCGCCGAGGTCACGGAAGACCCGCAGTGGATTCATCTCGACGCCGAACGCGCCAAGCGGGAATCACCCTGGGGCACTACGATCGCGCACGGTTTTCTGACGCTCTCGCTCGTGAGCCGATTGGCCCGGCAGGTAATCGAGGTTCGCGGCGGCGTCCGCATGCGGGTCAACTACGGCTTGAACCGGGTGCGCTTCCCTTCTCCCGTTCGCGCCGATTCGAGGATTCGAGCCCACGTGACTCTGCAATCCATGAAAGAACTTTCCGACTGCGTGGAGACGGTGCAGCTGGTAACGGTGGAAGGCGAGGACGCGGAGAAGCCTTGCTGCGTGGCCGAGTGGCTCGTTCGCTATTACACGTAGGCACGACCGCCGACGACTTCCCGTGTCGCAGCGCCAGCGATCGTGCCTTTGAAACCCCGAGCGGATGCTCGGTCGATTCGCTAATCCGACGCCTGCGCGGCCCCTCGCTGATACTCCGAGAAGGTTCTTCCTGTTTCGGCCAGCTTTTTCAGAAGCGGTGCGGGATCCCAGAGCTCGCCGTGCTGCCTTTGAAACTCGCACACGCGGTCGTAGACCTTCTTGAGCCCGACGGTGTCGGCGTACCACATCGGGCCTCCGCGGTAAGCCGGAAATCCATACCCGGTCGTATAGATGATGTCGATATCCACCGAACGCAGCGCATAACCCTCGTCGAGAATTTGCGCGCCCTCGTTGACTAGCCCGTAGATGCAGCGATCCAGTATCTCTTCCTTCGAAATCTGCCGCTGGGGGATGCCGGCCTCCGCGGACCATTTGCGGACGAGTTCGGCGACCTCCGGATCGGGAATCGCGCGGCGGCTTTCATCGTATTTGTACCAGCCCTTCCCTGTCTTCTGTCCGAACCGTCCCATCTCGCACAGCTTGTCTCCGGCGAACTGCAGCCGCACGCCCGGCTTCTCGAGATGCCGGTGCTCCTTGCGGACGCGCCAGCCAACGTCGATGCCGGCCATGTCGTGAACGGCAAGCGGCCCCATGGCCATGCCGAAATCGTAGAGAGTCTTGTCAACGGCGTCGACGGCCGCGCCTTCCTCCACCAGAAACGTGGCTTCGCGCGTGTAGATGTGGAACATCCGGTTGCCCACGAAGCTGGGGCAGTTGCCCACCAGCACGGCCACTTTCCCGAGCTTCTTCGCGAGCTGCATGCACGTCGCGATCACTTCCTTGCTGGCTTTCTTTGCGCGCACGAGCTCCAGCAGGCGCATCACGTTGGCCGGACTGAAGAAGTGTGTGCCGATCACGAATTCGGGGCGCGACGTGGTTGCGGCAAGCTCGTCGATGTTCAGCGAGGAGGTGTTGCTCGCGATGATCGCGCCGCGCTTGCACACGCGATCGAGTTCCCCGAAGATCTGCTTCTTGAGCGCCATGTTTTCGAACACAGCCTCGATTACGATGTCCGCGTCCCCGAAATCCTCGTAGCGGAGCGTGGGCTTGATCAGCTTCATGCGCTCCTCGACGAACTCCGGAGTGAATCGCCCGCGCTTCACCGACGTGTCATAGTTCCTGCGGATCGTCGCCAGCCCGCGGTCGAGCGCCGCCTGGTCCGTATCCTTCAGCAGCACGGGGATTCCGGCGTTCGCAAACACCATGGCGATTCCGCCGCCCATCGTTCCGGCTCCCACGATGGCCGCCGAGTTGATCGGGATCACCGGAGTTTCTTTCGGAATATCCGGAATCTTGGCCACCTCGCGCTCGCCGAAAAACACGTGGATGAGCGCCTTCGACTGGTCCGAGAACATGCACTCGTTGAAGATCTCCTGCTCCCTCTTGCAGCCCTCCTCGAAGGAAAGTTTCGTCGCCGCTTCGATCGCGTCAATGGCCTTGAGCGGCGCCATCAGGTTGCGGTACTTCTTCCTCGCGCTGTCCCGCGCCGCGGCGAAGATGGAAGCGTTCTCGTCCGCCGTGCCCAGCTTGTTTTTGCGCTCGCGCGTCTTGGGCGCGGGCTTCCCGGCCACTTCGCGCGCGAACGCTGCCGCTCCAGCCAGCAGATCGCCTTCGATCAGCCGGTCGATGATCCCGAGTTTCACGGCTTCCGGAGCCTTCACCGGCTTGCCGCCCGTGCACATCTCCACCGCCGTAGCGACGCCCGCCAGTCGCGGCAGCCGCTGCGTTCCTCCGGCGCCGGGAATAATCCCCAGGTTCACTTCCGGCTGCCCGACCTGCGCGCTCGGCACGGCCACGCGGTAGTGGCAGGCCATTGCCGTTTCCAAGCCTCCGCCGAGCGCGTTGCCGTGAATCGCTGCTATCACGGGCACGCGGCAGTCCTCGATCTTCAGCAGCAGTGGAAGAATCCCCACGTCGCGCTTGCTCTTCCCCGACGTGATCTTGACGAATTCGTTGATGTCCGCTCCGGCGATGAACGTGCGCCCTCCTCCGATGAGCACCGCAGCCTTCACGCTGCTGTCCTTGATGATCTGCTCGATGGCTGCGCCGAGCCCTTCCTGCACCGCGGGCGCCAGGGCGTTCACGGGCGGATTATTGATGGTGATGATGGCAACGTCCTTGTCCTTGCTCAATTGAACTAGGTCGCTCATGTCCGTAGGTCTCTCCGATCGAAGGATGATGTTATGTATGCCGACACCGCGCGCGAGAGGGGACGCTGGCCCGGGCGGTTAAAGTATCTGGACCATCGGCGCTGAGGCCGCCAAGTTTACCACGGAAAGCCGCGCGGCTACGTTGCGCGCCATGGCGTAAAGACTCTTGCCTCCGGGCGCATCTTCCCCAAGCGACGCCACCGGCTTACCGGTGTCCCCTCCGATGCGAATCTGCGGATCGATCTCGATCTCCCCGAGAAACGGCACGCCGAACGCCTCGGCCATCCGCTTGCCCTCCCCGTGGCCGAAGACGTCGATGCGCCCCTGGCAGTGCGGGCAGGTGAAATAGCTCATGTTTTCCACCACGCCGAGGATTTCCACGTTCACTTGCCGGAACATTTCCACGGCCTTGCGCACGTCCGCGAGCGCGACGACCGAGGGTGTCGTGACGATCACCGCACCGCTCACGGCTACTGTTTGAATCAAGCTCAACTGCACGTCCCCGGTGCCGGGCGGCAGATCTACGATCAGATAATCGATCCCTTCCCATCGCACGCTGCGCAGGAATTGCTGAACGACGCTGTGCAGCATCGGACCGCGCCAGATCAGCGGCTTGTCTGTGGGATTGAGCAGGCCCATCGAGATCATCTTCACGCCGTAAGCGTCTACCGGGATGATCGTGTTCTGGTCGAGCGCGCGCGGCTGCTCGTTTGTCCCCAGCATCACCGGGACGTTCGGGCCGTATACGTCCGCGTCAAGCAGGCCGACGGTTGCGCCAAGATTTCTCAAGGCAATCGCCAGGTTCACCGCGACCGTCGTCTTCCCTACCCCGCCCTTGCCGCTCGCCACCGCGATCAAATTCTTCACACCCTTGACGGGTGCCTTGTCCTGCAGCCGCCGCCCTTCCGGCACGGAAGCATCGAATTTCAGCTCCACCGCGCTCACGCCCGGCACTTTTGCCAGCGCCGCGCGCACATCGTTCTCAATCGTGTCGCGCAGCGGGCATGCGGGCGTCGTCAGCGTCACGAGCAGCGACACCGCCCCGCCCTTCACCTGGACGTCTTTCACCATTTGCAGCGTTACGAGGTCCTTGCGCAGCTCGGGGTCCATCACGCTTCGCAATGCTTCGAGTACTGCGGCTTCGGTCGGTCCGCTTGCCATCGGTTTCCTTTCGAGCGCGGCCTTTCGGCTGAATCTGGGAATGGGCTGTTCGCCTGCCAAACGCGCAACGCTCCATCATAAGACTCCTCGGCAGCAGGCAGCAACCCATTGAGCCGCACCGCGGCGCGTTCTCCGCTTTCATCCAGGCGGCGCCGGCCCCGATTTCCGGAACTCCCCAAATCCTTGTTCACAACCCGTCGCGGTGATGTAGACTCTCGCCTTCGCCGTCATACAAAGTCTCTACCGGATGGCGTGGCTCGCTCGCATCCGTGAGAAGGAGAATGACTCATGCACAGGATATTTTCGGCTGGGCTGGCTTTGCTGGGTATCGCGATTTTGGGCGGTATGCTGGCCCAACCGGCCTGCGCCAATCCCTCTCGCCGCTCTTCCGGTGCTACTTCGAAAGTTTGCGACCGCGAATGCTTGTACGGCTTTCTCGATCAATATCTGAAAGCCTTGCTGGCCAACGATCCGTCGCACCTCCCGCTCGCCCAGACCGTCCAATACACCGAAGACAACGTGGCGATGAAGCTCGGCGACGGCATGTGGAACACCGCGACGGGCCTCGGGCCGTACGACCTTAAGTTCGCCGACGTGAAGGCCGGCCAGGTTGGCTATTACGGCGTGCTGCGCGAGTCGGGCACTTCCTCTCCGTTTGCCCTTCGCTTGAAGGTCCGGGACGGCAAGATCTCCGAGGTCGAGACGGTCGTCGCCCGTCCGCAAAGTTCCGCCAGCGGCGCGCCCGACCTCGATCATTATGTAGACAAGCCCGTCCTCCGCGACATCCTGCCGCCCGACGAACGCACACCCCGCGACAAAATGATCGCGCTGGCGCGTGGCTACTTCGACACCCTGCAGCAGAACGACGGCACGCTCCACACCGTGTTCGATGACGCCTGCAACCGCGAGGAAAACGGCATGCGCTCGACCAACAATCCTGCCAACAAGGTCTTCCCGGTTTCGGATCTCGGATGCGCCGATCAGTTTCGCACCGGCTACTTCCGCTACGACGACCGCCTTCGCGATCGCCGCTATCCGCTGGTGGACGAAGAGCGAGGTCTCATCCTGACAGGCGTGTTCATCGACCACAGCGGCAAGCTCCGCACCTACAAATTGACCGACGGCCGCGTGCTCCAGTCCGCCTTCAAATCGCCCAGCTCGCTCTGCATTTTCGAACTGTTCAAGATTCGCAGCGGCAAGATTCTGCAGATTGCCGTGGTGATGACGCGCGTGCCCTACAACATGCCGGCTGTGTGGCCGACGAAATAGTTCGCGCGGCTTTCCCGTTCGCCACTGCGTGCTAAAATCCGCGCCGATCGCAGGCGCGATTCGATCGAAGCGGCGGCCATACGGAACGAAATGAGAGGTAGCCAAGTGTCAGCCCGTCTAAAACTTCTATCCGCGATCGTCGTCGCGGGAATCATCCTTTCTCTCTGTGGCTACAATTCGATCAATGCGCGGGCCCAAGCCAAGCGCGCCGAGATGGCCTACGGCCAAATCGACCTCAAACGCCTGCTTGCTGCGGACGAGCATCCGGAAGAATGGCTCACCGCAGGTCGCGATATTGGCAAGGGCCACTACTCTCCTCTCACTGATATCAACCGGAAGACGGTGGCGCGGCTCGGCTTCGCCTGGGGCTATGACACGCACACCAATCGCGGCCTCGAGGCCACGCCCATCGTGGTTGACGGCGTGATGTACACCTCCGGCTCGGGCGGAACGGCCTACGCGCTGGATGCCCGGACCGGAAGAGAACTCTGGACCTTCGATCCGAAAAACGACCTGAGTGTCACTCGCCGTTCCTGCTGCGATATCGTCAATCGCGGCGTGGCCGTCTGGAAAGGCAAGGTCTACGTCGCGTCCTTCGACGGCCGCCTCTTCGCGCTCGATGCGGCCACAGGTACAGTTCTCTGGCAGGCGGACACGATCATCGACCACAAGCGCGGCTATACGATTACCGGTGCTCCAGAAATCGCAGGCCGCGTCGTCGTGATCGGGAACGCCGGAGGAGAATACGACACGCGCGGCTACCTCAGCGCATACGACTTGGAAACCGGAAAGCTGGCCTGGCGCTTTTTTACCGTTCCCGGCGATCCTTCGAAGCCATTTGAGCAACCCGAATTGAAAATGGCCGCCAAGACCTGGGATCCCAAAAGCCGCTGGGATATGGGTGGCGGAGGAATGGTCTGGGACGCCATAAGTTACGACCCGGATCTGAATCTCGTCTACTTCGGCACAGGCAACGGCACCTTTTTTGACCAATCAAAGCGCAGCCCGGCGGGAGGCGACAATCTCTTCATCGCCTCGATCATCGCCGTCAACGCCGATACGGGACGTTTCGCGTGGTACTACCAGGAAGCGCCTGGCGATCAGTGGGATTATGATGCCGTCCAGCCGTTCATCCTCACAGACTTGAAAATTGGAGGAAAGATCCGAAAAGTCCTGATGCAGGCGTCGAAGACCGGCTTCTTCTATGTCCTCGACCGCAAGACCGGCCAACTTCTCTCCGCCGAGAACTTTGTCCCCGTCACTTGGGCCGATCGCGTGGACCTGAAGACCGGCCGCCCAGTTGAAGCCCCGGGTGCGAGAGCCTACAAGACTGGTTTTAACGGATCAAACTACATCTCTCCATCGCCGGTGGGCGGCCACAACTGGAATCCCATGGCGTACGATCCGAAGACCGGCCTTGTGTACATCCCTGTGATTGAAAACGGTCAGACCGGCCTGTTTTCGGGCAAGGGCTTTCTACGCGCCTGGGATCCGATTCGTTCCAAGGTCGTTTGGGAGGTCCCCATGGCGGGCTATTGGGATCACCCCGGCGTGCTGGCCACGGCTGGTGGTCTCGTTTTACAGGGTACGGGAACCGGTCACTTTCGCGCCTATGACGCGGAGACGGGCAAGTTGCTGAAAGACATCGATGTGGGAACTTCGATCATTGCCGCGCCCATGACGTATTCCCTGGACGGAGTGCAGTACGTCGCGGTGATGGCTGCCTTCGGGGGTGGCGGCTGGAGTTACTCCTTCCCTGAGAACGCTGCTTACCAGCGCGGGAACGAAGGCCGCATTATCGCCTTCAAGCTGGGTGGCGGCCCAACACCGATGCCACCCCTCTTGCCGCCGATCGGGCCCATTCCGCAGCCTCCCGAGCAAACAGGCACGCCGGACACGATCAAGCGCGGCGCCACGCTCTTCAACGCGAACTGTGCTTCCTGCCATGTGAATGAGGCCGGCAGCCTCGCGCCGGATTTGCGCCGCATGCGCTCTGAAATCCACGAGGGCTTCCGGGAGATCGTTCTCGGAGGAGCGATGGTAAATGGCGGCATGCCTCCGTTCGAGGGCGTTCTATCTACGGAGGATGCCGACGCTATCCACGAGTATCTGATCTCGATTGCCTGGAACGCGTACAAGCAACAGCAGGCCGCGCCGAAAAACTGAAAGCTTCCGGCGGACTCGCAAAGCGAACGAATTGCACGCCCTGCGGGAAGCTACTTCTCGCCGTACGCGCTCTTATACCATTCCCACGTGCGCTTGAGGCCTTCTTCAAAGAAGACGCGCGGCTCGTAGCTCAGCACTTTCCGCGCGAGCGAAATGTCCGCCTGGGAATCGCGGATGTCGCCGGCGCGTGCCGGCTCGTACTTCGCTTGAATCTTCTTGCCTGCGATTTTCTCGAGCAGCTTCAGCACCTCATTCAATGTAATCCGCGCGCCGGTGCCGCCGTTGAAGACTTTTCCCGAAGCGCCGCTTGCCTCGCACGCCCGCAGCGTTTCGTCCACCACGTTGTCGACGTAAGTGAAGTCGCGCGATTGTTCGCCATCGCCGTAAACGATCGGCGGCTCTCCTTGGATCACCGCCAGCATGAAGCGCGACAGCACGCCGGAATACTGCGACGTGGGATCCTGGCGCGGCCCGAACACGTTGAAGTAGCGCACCGAAGCGTTCTCGAGCCCGTAGACGCGCCCGAAAACCTGCGCGTAGAGTTCGCCGACATATTTCGTGATGCCGTAAGGCGAGATCGGCGCGGGCGGCATGGTCTCGACTTTCGGCAGCGTCGGTGTCTCTCCGTAGGCCGAGGACGATGCCGCATAGACGAAACGCCGCACCTTGGCGTCGCGCGCCGCCACCAGCACGTTCAGCGTCCCGTCGATATTCACGCGGTTTGTCTCGATCGGATCCAGTACTGATTTGGGAACCGATGTCCGCGCCGCCAGATGCACCACGAAATCCATCCCCCGGCACGCCGACTGCACCGCTTCCGGATTCGTGATGCTTCCGGCGCGAAAATCGATTTTGTTGCGAACGCTCCTTAGGTTCGCTTCCTTCCCTGTGGAAAGGTCGTCGAACACGACCACGTCGTGTCCTCGGCGAATCAGCTCGTCCACGATGTTCGAGCCGATAAAGCCGGCGCCGCCCGTCACCAGGTAGCGCATTCGCCACCTCCTCCTCTCGTATCAACGGTCGGGACCGGCGTAGTCTGATTCCGCAACAAGCCGCGAGACAAGATGTTTGCGTCGCGCGTTTCGGGTACGCTGGAAGTCTTGGGCACGCCTCACTATAACCGGCGCATCGCAGGGCAGCAAGAATCGCGTTTGGGTGGGTGCTCGCGGCGCAATGGTTTCAAGCCTAAAGCGGCGGGAATCAAGTCGATGAGCGTAAGTCACAACTTGCCGAGAAAGCTGGCCCTGCTCGCACTTCTGCTGGCGCCCCCGCTCGCGACGCTTCCGGAAGCCCTCGGCTTGTCGTGCCTGGCGGCAACCCCGGAAGTCTCGCAACGGACG
>OBLQ010000628.1_pt1 | contig 13589 bp, 9 predicted proteins | sample 1519881 | NCBI WGS metagenome assembly OBLQ01 (sample SAMN01911456, study PRJEB22533) | soil metagenome | biome: Soil | place: Malaysia | collected 2012-04-30 | depth DG_metagenome m | reverse complement strand
CCGGCCGGTGGCGCTACGCGCGGCCTCGACCTGCGCCACCATCTCGGCGGCGCTGAGGTTGCGCGTCAGCCCCGCCGTGGCGGTCAGGCAGAAGGTACAGCCGACGGCGCAGCCGACCTGCGTGGAGATGCACTGCGTGGTGCGCCCCTTGCCCGGGATCCACACGGTCTCCACGTCCCGGCCGTCGGGCAGGCCGAGCAGCATCTTGCGCGTGCCGTCCTCGGAGACCTGCTCGGCGATGCGCGAGACGGGAACGTCGGCGGCATAGCCCGCCAGCAGGGTGCGCAGCGGGGCCGGAAGCTCGGGGATCTCGGCGATGTCGGTGATGCCATGGCGATGGATATGGGCGGTCAGGCGCTCGGCGTGCAGCGGTTTGGCGCCGGCCTGCTCGCACAGGGCCAGGAACTGCGCGCGGCCCATGCCGGTCAGGTACTGCGGCGGGCTGGTCACGGGATTCGTATCGGGCATGGGATCGGCAGCCGGCACGGCCGGCCGCGGGCGCTTACAGGCCGTACTTGGCCTTGTTGGCGGCCACCTGTTCCGCCGTCGGCGGCTGGTGCTCGGAGCTCTCGGCCAGCTTGAAGGCCTCGCGCTCGGTATCGCAGCGCTCGTTCAGGGAGATGTCGCCCTCGAACACGGCCGGCACATCCTCCTCCGGATAGATGGCCTCCCACGGGCATTCCGGTTCGCACACGGCGCAGTCGATGCATTCCTCGGGGGAGATGTAGAGCATGTTCGGCAGGTCGTCGGATACCTTCTCCGGCTGGTAGAAGCAGTCGACGGGGCAGACCGCGACACAGGCCGTGTCCACGCAGTCCTTGCACAGTTGAGTGACGACGAATGCCATAGTTTCTCCCTCGCATGCAAATGGTCGACCGGATGTTTCCCCGCAGCCGGCGCCCTGTTCGTCCAGGGCGTGGCAATCGTAACACAGTTGCCGACGGCGATGCCAGCCCGCCCGAGCCTTCCACTGGAGGCGGCGAACTTCTAGGGTATAGCCATGGACTTCGCCCGTTTCGTGCACCTGCATGCCCACTCCGATTTCTCCCTGCTTTCCGGCGCCATGTCGGTCTCGGCGATGCTGGAGCGCATGGTGCAGCTGAAGCAGCCGGCCGTCGCCCTGACCGATTACGGCAACCTGTTCGGGGCCGTCAGCTTCTACACGCAGGCGATGAAGCTGGGCATCAAGCCGATCCTGGGCTGCGAGGTCTACCTGTGCGACGACCACACCCAGCGCGTCAGCCAGGGGCCGCGGGCGCCGCGCTACGCCCAGCTGGTGCTGCTGGCGCGCACGAACCACGGCTGGCGCAACCTGATGCAGCTGGTGTCGATCGGCTATCTCGACGGCTTCTACTACAAGCCGCGCATCGACAAGGCGTTGCTGCGCCAGTACGGCGCCGGGCTGATCGCGCTGTCCTCGGGCTGGAACGGCGAGATCGAGCAGCACCTGCAGCGCGGCGAGGTGGATGCGGCCAGGAGTGCGGCGATCGAGTACCGCGAGCTGTTCCCCGAGCACGGCTTCTTCATCGAGCTGCAGCGCAACGGCGCGCCGGCCCAGGAGGAGATCAACCGCCAGCTGATCGAGCTGGCCCACGAGCTGGATATCCCGCTGGTGGCCAGCAACAACGCGCACTTCCTGCAGCGCGGCGACTTCCAGGCCTTCGAGGCCATGCTGGCCATCGGCCAGAACCGCACGCTCAACGACGACGTCACCGGCCATTTCTCGCCCGAGTGCTACCTGAAGTCGCATGACGAGATGGCCGAGCTGTTCGCCGACGTGCCGGAGGCGCTGGAGAACACGCTGCACATCGCCAACCGCTGCAATGTCGACCTGCAGTTCGGCCATTACCAGCTGCCCGATTTCCAGCCGCCCGACGGCCAGGACCTGAACGAGTTCATCCGCGCCGAGGCCAGGCGGGGGCTCGACGAGCGCTGGCCGGCCATCGTCGCCGGTTCCCCGGAGGCGAAGCGCGGGGATTACGATGCGCGCCTCGCCTTCGAGCTCGATGTCATCGAGCAGATGGGCTTCCCGGGCTATTTCCTGATCGTTTCCGACTTCATCCGCTGGGCCAAGGCGCAGGACATCCCGGTCGGCCCGGGGCGCGGCTCCGGCGCCGGATCGCTCGCCGCCTACTGCCTGAAGATCACCGATCTCGACCCGATCCGCTACGGCCTGCTGTTCGAGCGCTTCCTGAACCCGGAGCGCATCTCGATGCCGGACTTCGATGTCGACTTCTGCATGAGCCGGCGCGACGAGGTGATCCGCTACGTCACCGACAAGTACGGCGCCGACCAGGTGGCGCAGATCATCACCTACGGCTCGATGAAGGCCAAGGCGGTGGTGCGCGACGTCGGCCGCGTGCTGGCGATGCCGCTGGAGAAGGTCAACATCATCGCCAAGCTGGTGCCCAACGACCTGAAGATGACGCTGGAGAAGGCGCTGGTGGCCGAGCCCCGGCTGCAGAAGATGGTCGACGAGGACGGCGAGGTGGCGCGCCTGTTCGACATCGCCCGCCGCCTGGAGGGCCTGCACAGGCACGCCGGCAAGCATGCGGCCGGCGTGGTCATCGGGCGCACGGCGCTGGTGGAGACCGCACCGCTGTACAAGGAGGCGGGCGAGGAAGGCATCGTCGTGCAGTGGGACATGAAATGCGTCGAGAAGGTCGGCCTGGTCAAGTTCGACTTTTTGGGCCTGAAGACCCTGACCGTGATCCACCTGGCCTGCCGCTTGGTGCGCGAGCATGCCGCCGACGAGGCCGGGCGCGCCTTCGATCTCGAGCGCATCCCGCTGGACGATGCCGCCACCTTCGCGCTCTTGCAGCGCGCCGCCACCGGCGCGGTGTTCCAGCTCGAATCCTCGGGCATGCGCGATTTGATGATGCGCCTGAAGCCGGACTGTTTCGAGGACATCATCGCCCTGGTGGCGCTGTTCCGGCCCGGCCCGCTGCAGTCCGGCATGGTCGACGACTTCATCGCCAGAAAGCGCGGCGACCAGGCTGTCACCTATGCGCTGCCGCAGCTGGAGCCGATCCTGAAGGAGACCTACGGCGTCATCCTGTACCAGGAGCAGGTGATGCAGATCGCGCAGGTGCTGGCCGGCTACACGCTCGGCCAGGCCGACATGCTGCGCCGGGCCATGGGCAAGAAGATCCCCGAGGAGATGGCCAAGCAGCGCAAGGTGTTCATGGACGGTGCGACGAAGCACCACGTGCCGGAGGACAAGGCCGAGCGCATCTTCGACCTGATGGAGAAGTTCGCTGAGTACGGCTTCAACAAGTCGCACTCGGCCGCCTATGCGCTGATCGCCTACCAGACGGCTTATCTGAAGGCGCATTACCCGCAGGCCTTCATGGCGGCGACCCTGACCTGCGACATGGGCAACAGCGACAAGGTGGCCGTGCTGGTGGCCGACTGCCGCGCCATGGGCATCGACATGCTGGCGCCGGACGTCAACGCCTCGGACTGGGAGTTCCTGCCGGAAGGGCAGGCGATCCGTTTCGGGCTCGGCGCCGTCAAGGGCGTCGGCGAGGCGGCGATCCGGGCGCTGGTCAAGGCCCGCAACAAGGGCGGCCGCTTCGCCGATATCGAGGACATGCTGATGCGCGTCAGCGCCAAGGCGCTGAACAAGCGCATCCTCGAGGCCCTGCTGAAGGCCGGCGCCTGCAATGCCATCGAGGCCAATGCGCGGGCCGTGCTGGAGGGCCTGGGCGAGGTGCTGGACAGGACCCAGCGCCGGCGCAAGGAGCTCAGCGCCGGGCAATCGGCGCTGTTCGAGGCGGCCGAGCCCGCGCCGCAGGCGGCGGACGGGGTGGCGGAGTCCTGGAGCCTCGGCGAGCAATTGCAGGCGGAGCGCGAGGTGCTCGGCTTCTATCTGACCGGCCATCCGCTGGAGGAGCATCTGGGGCGGGTATCGGGCCTGGCGGATACCCATCTCGGTCAGCTCGGGACGCTGGCGGACGGCGCGAAGGTGACGCTGGTGGCGGCCGTCGGCGGGCTGCGCGAACACCGCGGGGCGCGCGGCACCATGGCCTTCGTGCAGATCGAGGATCTGCACGGGCGCTCGGAGCTGGTCTGCTTCGCCAACCTCTTTGGCAAGGTGCGCGATCTGCTGCAGCCGGATACGCCGGTGCTGGTGGCGGCGCGCGTCGACGCCTCGCGGGAGGAGCCGGTGCTGATCGCGGAGGCGATCGAGAGCTTCGAAACGGCCTTGCCGCAGCTGGTGGGCAGGATCCGCCTGGATCTGGGCAGCCTGGGCCTGGACGACCTGACCCTGGCCCGGCTCAAGGGGCTGATGGGCCGGGACGGCACGGCGCGGCTGTCCTTCCGCGTGCACCTGCCGGACGGCAGCGTGGCAGAGCTCGAGAGCGGCGCCGGCATCCCATGGACCCCGGAGCTGCAGGCCCAGCTGGAGAGCCGTTTCGGGCGCCAGGCAGTTCACCTGGAGTGCCGGCCGTGGCAGCCTGTCGTCGACCAGCGACAGAAGAGAGGTTGATGGATGCCCAACTATCTGGACTTTGAGCGGCCTATTGCGGAACTGACGTCGAAGATCGATGATCTGTCACGTATGGCCACCGATGCCGACATGAACATCGCCGAGGAGGTCGAACGCTTGACCGCCAAACGCGACAAGCTGGTGGAGCAGATCTATACCAAGATGGACCGCGGCCAGATCTCCCAGTTGTCCCGGCATCCCGACCGGCCCTACCTGCTCGACTACATCCCGCTGCTGTTCGAGGGGTTCCAGGAGCTCAGGGGTGACCGCGCCTTTGCCGACGACGGCGCCATCGTCGGCGGCCTGGCCCGCTTCCATGGGCATCCGGTGATGATCGTGGGCCATCAGAAGGGACGCGATACCAAGGAGAAGATCGCCCGCAACTTCGGCATGCCGAAGCCAGAGGGCTACCGCAAGGCGCTGCGCCTGTTCCATCTTGCCGAGCGCTTCGGCGTGCCGGTGCTGACCTTCATCGACACGGCCGGCGCCTGGCCCGGCATCGATGCCGAGGAGCGCGGCCAGAGCGAGGCGATCGCGCGCAACCTGATGGAGCTGGCGGTGCTGAAGGTGCCGGTGATCTGCACGGTGATCGGCGAAGGGGGCTCCGGCGGCGCCCTGGCCATCGGCGTCGGCGACCGCATCTACATGCAGCGGTATTCGACCTATTCCGTGATCTCCCCCGAGGGCTGTGCGGCGATCCTGTGGCGCGACCGCAAGTTCGCCAACGATGCCGCCGAGGCGCTGAAGCCGACCGCCGAGGACCTGCTGTCTCTCGGCATCATCGACGGCATCATCCCCGAGCCCAAGGAAGGGGCCCACCGCGATTTCAAGGCGGCGGCGTTCATGGTCGACGAGGTGCTGGCCAAGGCGCTCGACGAGCTGTTGGCGATGCCGCCGGACAAGCTGCTTGCCGAACGGGAACAGCGGCTGCGCCGTTTCGGGGTGTTCAACGAGGGCTGAGGCCCTTTAGAAAGCCTGACCCGTGCCGAGATAGAACCGCCACTTGCGGGTGTTCCAGCCGTAGGCCACATCGGCGCGGATGATACCGTTGACCAGCCAGCGCAATGTCCAGCGCACACCCGTGCCGGTGCCGACCGCGAAGGATTTGCTGTTGCTGGCCTGTGCCTTGCGCGCCAGATATCCCATGTCGGTGAATGCCACCCATTGCAGGTTGGAGTTGAACTCCAGCGGCACCCGGCTCTCGATCCCCCCCTCCAGGTATGCCGAGCCCTGCAGCTCACCGGCCACGTAGCCGCGCACATTGCTGCCGCCGCCGATGTCGAACAAGCCGTCGCGCAGCACGTCGCCGCTGGCGATGCCGCCGTCGAGGCGCAGATTCAGGGTCTTTTGCCCGGACAGCTCGTAATAGTCCCGGTAGTAGGCGGTCTGGCGGTACACCTGGATCGATGAGCCGAGCGCCTTGTGGGCGACATTCAGGGTATAGCCCATGCGCCGGCCGATGAGCCAGGTGATGTTGTCGTCCAGGAACTGGTAGTCGATGCCCAGCGTCAGCGCATGCCGGCGTTGGCCCAGCACGTCCGGCTGGACCGGGCCGCCGAGCAGCGTGTACTTGGTGTTGGTGTCGTCGAAGCCGATCGTGGTCGTTGTACCCTCGCCGGGCACCGGCCCGAAGGTGTAGTGCAGCGCCAGGCCGGTATTATCGACGTTGCTCAGGTACTGGCTCTGCACCACGCCGTTGCTGTAGGCATCGAAGATCTGGCGTCCGCGCGTGCCGTGCAGGTCGAGGTCCCACTTGCTGTCGTTGATGCGCCGCCACAGGTAGGAGGACTGGTAGGAGGTTCCGCTGGCGCCGCCGCCGAAATTCTTGCCGGTGTCGCGACGGTAGGCGAGCCGCACCTGATGCCTCAGCCCCCACAGGTTGTAGTCGGTGAAGGTGACGCCGGCGGAGGTGTCGCCGTTGTCGTGACGGCTGATCTCCGGCAGCAGCCAGATCGCCCAGCGCTCCTGCACCAGGATGTGCACCTGTCCGTCCGCATCCGGCGGGCTGACGGTGACATTGGAGAACAGGCCGAGGTTGCGCAGCCGGCGCTCCGCCTCCGGCGCATCACGCTCCGTCCAGACATCCCCCTGCCCGAAGGGCAGTTCGCGCAGCACGGTGCGCGGCTGCGTGCGCTTCAATCCGTCGATGACGATGCCCCGGATCGGCATGCCGGTCTCATCGGCCATGGCCGGCGCACACCATGCGAGCAGCATCAGCGTGGCGATCAGCAGGCGCAGGGATGGGATCGTCATCGCATGGAACATCTTGGTGATCATCGAGTGTGTGTCCTTTGGCGTCAAATCGTTCCGGGCATTCTAGCCCATGCTCGGCCCGTATCCGCGAGGGATGTTAAAAAAAATGAGGCTGTCAGGTCAAAACCGCCGTCAGCGGTCTAGCCGGTCGGTGTGCGATGCTCCGCAAGCAGGCGCTCGAGTTCGGCGTTCCGGGCCTCCAGCGCCTCGATGTGGTTGGCATTGGAGATGGCGATGGCGCAGGCCGAGGCCAGCGTGCGCACGATGGTTTCGTCGAGCGGGTCGAAGGCCCGGCCACCCTCCTTGTCGGTCAGGTAGATCACGCCCTGTATCTCGTCGTCGAACATGATCGGCGCGCCCAGGAAGGTGGTCATCACGGGGTGATGGGCGGGAAAGCCCGCGGTTTTCGGATGCTGGCCGATGTTGTTGATGCGCACCACCTCGTGGTTGTTCCACATCAGCCCGAGCAGGCCGATGCCCTGCGGCTCCTTCTCCAGCTGTGCCAGTTGCTGTTCCGTCAGGCCCAGGGGGATATAGATCTTCCTGCCGTCGATGATGTAGGCGAGCATGGCGTAGTGTGCGCCGGTCAGCTCCATTGCGAGCTCGCCGACATGCTGCAGGATCGGTTTCAGCGCCTTCCCCTCTGCCAGGGAGATCACCGCCTGGGCCAGCTGGTACTGCTGCTGGACCAGCTGCTTTTCCAGTTTCGTATGCTCCATCGCTCAGGCCCTGGGGTTCAGGCGCGCCGATGCGCAACCGAGGTGATCGTCAGAACTGTTCCGCCACTGCTGCATCATCCATGCCCCCCGCACGACAAGCAGTCGAATTGCCATTATAGGGAAGATGAGAACATGCGTCGAGGCGCAATGGGCGCACGTGCCGTCATCACGCCCGTCATGCCTGCCTGCCGTGTCCGCAGGCGAGATCCAGGGCCTGGATATGCCGGCCGCCGTGCCGGAAGCCGAGCCGCCGCCGTGCCGGAAGCCCCAGAGCGCGCTCGCAGGCCGCATCCGGCGCCAGCACGATACAGCGCCAGCCGCCGAAACGTTCCTGCAGCACCCGGCCGAGTTCCCGGTACAGGCCGCGAACATCCTCGCCCAGGCGCTGTCCGTAGGGGGGGTTGCAGATGATCAGACCCGTGTCCGCCGCCGGCTGCAGGGAGCGGGCATCCGCCACGGCGAAGTCGATGGCCTCCCGCACATGTGCACGCACTGCGTTCTCCATGGCCGCATCGAGCACCGACGGATCGATGTCCGAGGCGAGGATCGCTACCGTCGTCTGGCGCTGCATGGCACGTGCCTTTTCCAGCACGCGCTGCCAGCGCCGGTCGGATGTGGACGGCCAGGTCAGGAACGGGAAATCGTGTTCGAGGTTCGGCGCCCGGTGCATGGCGATCCACGCCGCCTCGATGGCCAGCGTGCCGGCGCCGCACATCGGCACCATCAGCGGCATCTGGCCGTGCCACTCGGCCCAGCGCAGCAGCGCGGCGGCGATGGTTTCGCGCAGCGGCGCGTGTCCCGGATGCAGGCGGTAGCCGCGGCGGTCCAGGCGCTCGCCGGAGGTGTCCAGGCTCAGCGTCACCACATCCTTCTCGATGCGGATGAACACCTGTTGTGCTGGCCGATCGTGATGTGCGGCCGGGGCGTCCAGGCGGTCGGCGATGGCCGCCTGCACGGTCTGCGCCACGCGTCCGCTGTGCATCAGGCGCGAGGCATGGCAGGCCGCCCGCACGTCGACCGGGGTACCGGGCGGCAGAAAGCGCGACCAGTCACTGCGCCGGCATTTGTTGTACAGCTCGGGGAAGGACAGGGCCTTGAAGCTGTCCAGGCGCATCAGCACCCGGGTCAGGGTGCGCGCCCTGATGTTGACCCGGGCCATCAGATCCTCGCTGCCGGAGAAGGTGACCCCGCCCTGGCCCGGTACGATGTCGTGGGCGGCCAGCTCGCCCAGTTCCTCGGCGGCGATGGCCTCCAGTCCCGGTGGCGTCACGGCATAGAAGTCATGGGAGTGGCTCATCGCGGCAGACTAGCAGCAGTTGGCATGACCGCGCCCGCATTGGACGCCGATCGGCGTCCGGATTATTGTGGTAGAGCATGCGAGAGGCGAAGACGCGGTTGATGGAAACCTTATCCCGTCCGGGTATCGCAGCAGCGCTTGCGGCGGCGGCGCTGTTCGGCATCGGCACGCCGCTGGCGAAGGGGCTGCTGGGCTCCACCGGCCCGTGGATGATGGCGGGCCTGCTCTATCTGGGCTCCGGGCTGGGTCTGGGCCTTTACCGGCGATGGGTGGGGGCCCCCGCCGTCCGGCTGCCGGCGGGCGACATCCCCTGGCTTGCGGGGGCGGTCGTGGCCGGCGGCATCATCGCCCCCGTGCTGCTGATGATCGGTCTGACGTCGATGCCGGCATCCGCGGCCTCGCTGCTGCTGAATGCCGAGACCGTATTCACGGCCCTGCTGGCCTGGTTCATGTTCAGGGAGAACGTCGATCCCCGCGTGGCCCTGGGGATGGCGGCGATCGTCGCGGGGGCCGTCGTGCTGGGCTGGCCGCATGAGGCGCATTTCGCCGGCCTGTGGCCGGATCTGGCCGTGCTGGGGGCCTGCCTCGCATGGGGGATCGACAACAACCTGACGCGCCGGGTTTCGCTGGCCGATGCCACCTGGGTCGCCACCGTCAAGGGCCTGGTCGCCGGGCCGGTCAACCTGGCCATGGCCCTGTCGCTGGGCGCATCCCTGCCGGCCATGCCGGCGCTGGCGGGGGGGCTGGTCGTGGGGCTTTTTGCCTATGGCGTCAGCCTGGTCCTGTTCGTGATCGGCCTGCGGCACCTGGGAACGGCCCGCACCAGCGCCTATTTCTCGGTGGCCCCGTTCTTCGGGGCGGCGGTGGCCGTGCTGATGGGGGATGCGGTCGACCTGCGGCTGCTCGCTGCCGCCGGCCTGATGGCCATCGGAATCTGGCTGCACCTGAGCGAGCGCCACGAGCATGAGCATACGCACGAGGCCATGGAACACGATCACGAGCACGTGCACGACGAGCATCACCAGCATGCGCACGAGACTCCCGTCGCGCCCGGCATGCGGCATCGCCATCCGCACAGGCACGAGCCCATCACGCATACGCATCCGCACTTCCCGGATTCCCATCACCGGCACAAGCATTGATCGTGTTCCGGTCGCTACCTGGGCAACGGGGAGCGGGACGGATGATGGTCCTCGTATCGATGAGGCCTTGCAGGCCAACCGCGCTCAGCCGATCGGCCTGCCCAGGATCTGGATCTCCATCGCTGCCAGGCTGACCGCCAGCACGGTGGCCGGGCCGCCCGAGACGCCGCCATCGACCTCGTGGATCTCGGCCGCAGCGATGCGCACGGCCGGGGAGGGTTTGACGGGCTTCTTTTTGTTGCTGAACAGGATCTCGAAGCCGGCGCCGGCCGGGTTGAGGCTCGCATCGATGATCACGGCGCCGCTGAAGCCGGACTGGTCGTTCGTGTTGACCACCACCACGATCTCCTGATCGTTCAGGATGCGGGAAAAGGCCAGCACGCCGCCGTTGAAGGTGGAGATGCCGAAGTGGAAGCCGTCGCCGGAGATCGGCCGGAAGTAGAACCGCCCGTAGCGCAGCGCCGGATGTTCGCGCCGGATGCGGGCGGTCCGGCGGATCGCCCGGTAGAACGGGTGCTGGCGGTCGAACGCATGCGGCTTGCCCCACAGCGCCTCCCGCACGTTCTGGTCGCTGTCCCCGATGCCGTGCAGCCCCTGTTCGCTCCCGTAGTAGATGCAGGGGATGCCGGGCAATGAGAACAGGCATGCGAAGGCCATCGTGGCCTGGTCGTCGTAGCGGTGCGGGTCGCCCTGCGGGCTGAAATAGAAGCGCTGTTTCTGGTCGTGGTTGTCCAGGAAGGTGACGAAGAAGCGGGTGGCCTCGCCGTGCGAGCTGATGACGTCCCTTTCGATCTGCTTGCGCGCCTGGTACATGCCGACGACGCTGCTCGGCGGCAACAACCCCTTCAGCATGCCGGGAAGCCTGAAGAACAGCGGGAAATCCAGCGAGGCGTCGACGCCGACCAGGTCGCCCGAGGCCGAGACATTGCGCCCGATGTATTCGGAGATCTTCCACTCGTTGTCGTACACCTCGCCGTAGGTGAAGAAGTTCTTCTTGCCGACGGAGAGCGCGAACTCGCGGATGGCGTTGCCGAAACGCAGGGCGAACTCGCGATCCAGGAACTTCAGGGTATCGATGCGGAAGCCGTCGATATCGTATCGGGCGATCAGGTACTGGAAGATGCGGATCAGATCGTTGCCCAGCTGGTGGTCGGCGGTGAGCATCTGCTTCAGGGAGCTGAAGTCGCCGATGGTTTCGGGGCCGTTGTGTTCCGGCTTGCCCTGGCGCCGGAAGAATGCGTTCCTGCGCAGCTCGTCCGGGAAGACGGCAGCGTCGGGAGGCGGGTTCGGGATGTCCTCCGCGACCGGCCAGTCCGCCCGCGGATACCCGTCCGCATCCCGCCAGTGTACCGTCTGCGGCGCATCGCTGTGGTCGGCCTCCGAGCCCGACGCATAGGCGAACACGTCCCCGGCATGGTTGAGCACGATATCGAAGACGATGTAGATGCCGTGGGCATGCGCATCATCGATCAGGGCCTGCAGCTCCTCGTCGGCCTTTGCGGCATCGGAGAACAGGCGCGGGTCCAGGTGCAGAAAGTCCTGGATGCCGTAGCCGTGATAGCTGCCGTCATCGGTCCGGCCATCGAGGAACTGGCAGTTTTTCAACACCGGCGTGAACCAGATGGCACCGACCCCCAGATCCTTCAGATAGGACAGTTTGTGCCGGATGCCCGCCACCGTGCCGCCCTGGAAGCCGCCATACTTCGCATCGTAAGGGATGGCCGGCATGGAGCTCGGCGGTGAGGTCGGGTTGTTGAAACGATCCACCATCAGGAAATAGATCCATTGGTCGCGCCAATCATCCGGCGACGGCGTCAACGTCTTTCCGGGGACGGCCAGGCGGGGGCTGTCGAGTTCGGTCTGGACCTCCGGAGCGTAGATCGATGTGGCCATGGGCGGCTCCTGTTCCGGCAATGTTCCCGGAGTATAGCGGCCAGCGGAGCGACGAAGCCGCGGATCGCCCGTTTATGTTGCCCGGCAGGGGGCATCTTGCATTTGCCCGGGTGGCGCCGATAATCGATGCGGCCGGTGATCCATCCCCAAAGGAGTAAACGGCGACCGTGGCGGGCCGCCGGAAAGACAGCATCATGTTGAAAGCCATCGAGAACGCCCTTGAGAGCCTGGTTTTTCGCGGCCGCTGGCTGCTTGCCCCGATGTACCTGGGGCTGGTGGGCGGCCTGGCGCTGCTGCTGGTCAAGTTCGCGCAGGAGTTCGCGCACATCGTGCTGCACGTGTTCACGGCGCCCGAGCGCGAGATCGTGCTGTCGCTGCTGGCGCTGATCGATATCACGCTGGTGGCCAGCCTGCTGGTCATCGTGATCTTCAGCGGCTACGAGAATTTCGTGTCCAAGATCGATGTGGGCAACCACGAGGATCGGCCCAGCTGGATGGGCAAGGTCGATTTCTCCGGGCTGAAGATCAAGCTGATCGGTTCCATCGTCGCCATCTCGGCCATCGACCTGCTCAAGGCGTTCATGAACCTGAGCACGCCGGATGCCCATCCGCTCAGCGACCGCCAGATGGGATGGATGCTTGCCATCCACGGCACCTTCATCGTGTCCGGCGTGCTGTTCGCGCTGATGGATCGCCTGGCGGAGGAAAAGCACGGCTGATCCGTGTCTCCGCCGACGGGCCGGGCCGTGATGCCCGGCGGTTTGGAGGTGGATCATGCCCGCTGTTGACCTTTTTTCCCCGCTCGAGGCCGGGGCCCTGAGGCTCCCCAACCGCATCGTCATGGCGCCGATGACGCGCAACCGCGCCGGCGTCGGCAATGTGCCGACGCCGCTGATGGCCGAGTACTACCGCCAGCGCGCCACGGCCGGCCTGATCATCACCGAGGCCACGCAGGTCTCACCGCAGGGCGTCGGTTATCCCAACACGCCGGGCATCCACAGCGAGGAACAGGTGCAGGGCTGGCGGCATGTCACGGAATGCGTGCATGCCGAGGGCGGGCGCATCTTCCTGCAGCTGTGGCATGTCGGGCGCATCTCGCATCCGTCGCTGCAGCCGGGCGGCGGCCTGCCGGTGGCCCCGTCGGCGATCCGTCCGAACGGCGAGGCGTCGACCTACGAGGGGCCGCAGCCGTTCGAGACGCCGCGCGCCCTGGAGGCGGCGGAGATCCCGGGCATCATCGAGGACTACCGCCTGGGCGCGCGCCGGGCCCGGCAGGCCGGCTTCGACGGCGTGGAGATCCACGGCGCCAACGGCTACCTGCTCGACCAGTTCCTGCGCGACGGAGCCAACCGGCGCAGCGATGCCTACGGCGGCTCGGTGATCCACCGGGCGCGCCTGATGCTGGAGGTGACACAGGCGGTGTGCGGCGAGTTCGAGGCCGGGCGCGTCGGCCTGCGCATCTCCCCGTTGCAGCCGTTCAACGACATGCGCGATTCGGATCCCGAGGCGACGTTCACCTACCTGGTCAAGCAGCTGAACCGCTTGCCGCTTGCCTATCTGCATGTGACGGAGGCGGGCAGTCAGATGCCGGGTGCGGCCGGCCCGGCCTTCGACCTGCAGAAGCTGCGCCGGCTGTGGAAGGGCGTGTACATGACCAACGGCAGCTACGACCGGGCGCGGGCGATGGACGCCGTGGCGGCGGGCGAGGCGGATCTCGTCGCGTTCGGGGTGCCGTTCCTGGCCAATCCGGATCTTGTCGAGCGCTTCCGGCGCAATGCCGGGCTGAACACGCC
>OBLQ010000627.1_pt1 | contig 13600 bp, 24 predicted proteins | sample 1519881 | NCBI WGS metagenome assembly OBLQ01 (sample SAMN01911456, study PRJEB22533) | soil metagenome | biome: Soil | place: Malaysia | collected 2012-04-30 | depth DG_metagenome m | reverse complement strand
CGTCGACCTTCCTCAAAAGCGCCGGATTGAACGGCAGTTCTTCATGCGCCGCGCCGCCGAGATCCTTCTTCGGCTCGTCGAAATTGACGAAGATCTGGAGCTGGTCCTGCAGGATGCGCGCGGCGTAGGCGGCAGCGTCTTCCGGCGAGATCGAGCCGTCCGTCTCGACCTCCATGATAAGGCGGTCGTAGTCGAGGACCTGGCCTTCGCGCGTGTTCTCAACGCGATAGGCGACGCGCCGCACCGGCGAGTAAAGGCTGTCGACCGGGATGAGGCCGATCGGCGCGTCCTCCGGGCGGTTGCGGTCGGCCGGCACGTAGCCCTTGCCGGCCTGAACCGTCAGCTCGATCCGCAGCGCAGCGCCCTGGTCGAGATGGCAGATGACCTGCGACTTATCGAGAATCTCGACCGATGACGTCGCCTCGATATCGCCCGCCGTGACCGGGCCCGGCGTTGATTTCTTCAAGGTCAGCCGTTTCGGCGTATCGGCGTGGCAGCGCAGCGCCAGCTGTTTGATGTTGAGGACGATATCGGTCACGTCCTCGCGGACGCCCGGGATCGAGGAGAATTCGTGGACGACGCCGTCGATCTGGATCGACGTCACCGCCGCGCCCTGCAACGAAGACAGCAATATGCGACGCAGCGCATTGCCGAGCGTCAGACCAAAGCCCCGCTCCAGGGGCTGGGCGATGATCGTGGCGCGCCGCCCAGGATCGACGCCCGCCGATACTTCGAGCTTTGTCGGGCGAATGAGTTCTTGCCAGTTCTTTTCAAGCACGGTGCGTCAAGCTCCATCTGGCGCGGCGAGCCCCGCGTCCTTCGGTTCGAACCCGCTTTCGGGGTCCAGAAAATTAGACCCGGCGGCGTTTCCTCGGCCGGCAGCCATTATGCGGAATCGGCGTTACGTCCTTGATGACCTGGACGACGAGTCCGGCGGCCTGCAGCGCGCGAAGCGCGCTTTCACGGCCCGACCCCGGCCCCATTACCTCGACATTGACGGTTTTAAGCCCGTGCTCCATCGCCTTCTTGGCGGCGTCTTCGGCGGCGAGCTGGGCGGCGTAGGGCGTCGACTTCCGCGAGCCTTTAAAGCCCATCCCGCCGGCAGACGACCAGGCGATCGCATTGCCCTGCTCGTCGGTGATCGTCACCACGGTGTTGTTGAATGAGGCGTTCACATGCGCGACGCCCGAGGTGATGTTCTTCCTCTCGCGGCGACGGACGCGCGTCGTCGGGGCGGCGGCTGCGGCGGCGGGGGCTTTGGCCATGTCCGTCGATCCTTACTTCTTGCCGGGCATTTTCTTGCCGGCGATGGGCTTGGCCGGACCTTTGCGCGTGCGCGCATTGGTGTGGGTGCGCTGGCCTCTCACCGGCAGGCCGCGCCGATGACGCAGGCCCCGATAGCAGCCCTGATCCATCAGCCGCTTGATATTGACGGCGACTTCGCGCCGTAGGTCGCCCTCGACGATATAGTCGCGGTCGATCGTCTCGCGGATCTGCAGCACTTCGGCGTCAGACAACTCATTGACCCGGCGCGCCGACGGAATGCCGACCTTCTCGCAGATCTCCGCGGCCTTGGCCGGGCCGATCCCGTGGATGTAGCTGAGCGCGATCACAACGCGCTTATTCGTCGGTATATTGACGCCTGCGATCCGGGCCACGAAGCTCTTCCTCTCTCTAATCCGCCAATGAGGCCTTGGGAGCCCCGAAACGCCATAAAACAAGGCCCGCGCCGGCCTATCCTTGGGGAGGAGCCGGGCGAGCGCTGCGCCTTTTTGGCGGAGGCGCGTAGATATAGTGCCCGCCGCCCCGCCGTCAACTCCCGCAACCCGCCATTCTGCTCGGATTGCGACGATTTTGCCCCCAACCCGGGTAAGCGCTCGAACGTCCCTTCAACCCCCGCCGGCGCCCCCTTCGAGCGACCGGAAGCGCGCCCGGCCCCCCGGTCCTTAGTCCGAAGCGTCCAGCGCGCCGTCGATCGCCGCTCCGACTTCCTCTACCGAGCCCATGCCGTCGACCTTCCGGAGCTTTCCCTGCTTCTCGTAATAGGGGATCAGGGGCGCGGTCTGGTCGCGATAGACCTTCTGGCGATTGCGGAAGACCTCCTCATTGTCGTCCGAGCGGAGCGGCCGGCCAGCCTTCTTGGCCTCCGCGATCCGGGTGCGGAGCCGGTTCACGAGCTCCTCCTCGTCGACGACGAGCTCGATGACGACGTCGAGCTCCTTTTTCTGTTTCTTGAGGACCCTGTCGATCATCTCCGCCTGGCCGACCGTCCTGACCGCGCCATCAAGAATGAAGCCCTTTGCGCAGTCGGGCGCCTTGATCCGCTCAGTGAGGATTTCCTCGATGATCTCGTCGGAAACGAGGTCGCCGCGGTCCATGACCGCCTTCACCTTTCTGCCGAGCGCTGAACCGGAGGCGATCGCGGCGCGCAGCATGTCGCCGGTCGAAAGTTGAGGGATTCCCCTCATTCTAACGATCCGTTCCGCCTGAGTACCTTTGCCCGCGCCTGGCGGTCCCAGAAGTATCAGGATCACCTTCGCCCTCCGCGCAGCTTCGATTTCTTGATCAAAGACTCGTATTGCTGCGCGAGAAGGTGGCCCTGAATCTGGCCGACCGTGTCGAGCGTCACGGAGACGACGATGAGGAGCGAAGTGCCGCCGAGATAGACCGGAATCTGCGTGTAATAGGTCTGCAGGATTTGCGGCGTAAGGCAGACAAACGCAAGGTAAGCCGCGCCGATGACGGTGAGACGCGTCAGCACATAATCGAGATAGTCCGCGGTGCGCGCGCCCGGCCGGTAGCCCTGCACGAAGCCGCCATACTTCTTCAGATTGTCGGCGACGTCGGCTGTATTGAAAACGGCCGAGGTGTAGACGAATGAGAAGATGAAAATCCCAACCGTGTAGAAGAAGAGATAAAGCGGGTGATGCGGCGCGAACCAGAATTGCAGATTTTGGAGCCAGCCCGGCGAGTCGGGGCCGATGGCGTTCGCCGCCGTCGCCGGCAGAAGCAGCAATGACTGCGCGAAGATCGGCGGAATGACGCCGGCGGTGTTGATCTTCAAGGGAAGGTGCGACTTCTCGCCCTGCGTCATGCGCTGGCCGACCTGGCGGCGCGGATATTGTACGATGATGCGCCGCTGCGAGCGCTCCATGAAGACAACGAAAGTGACGAGAAAGAGCGCCATAATGATGACGGCGATGACGACGCCCATCGGAAGGCTCGCCCCGCCCGCGCCCGCCCCGCGCCCAAGCGCGAAAAGGCCCGCCGCCGAGCGCGGCAGTTCCGCGACGATGCCGGCGAAGATGATGAGCGACATGCCGTTGCCGCGCGAGGTGATCTGCTCGCCGAGCCAGAGCAGGAACATGACGCCGCCGACCAGCGTCACGACGGTCGTCGCGACGAAGACCGGGCCCGGCGATTCGACGACCGGAACGCCGCCGCCCTGATTGCCCTGCAAGCTGATCGCGATGAAATAGGCCTGCAGTGAGGCGAGGCCGACGGTCAGATAGCGCGTATACTGATTGATCTGGCGCCGGCCCTGTTCGCCTTCCTTCTTGATCGCTTCAAGCGAAGGGATCACCGCCGTCATCAGCTGCATGATGATCGAGGCGGAAATATAGGGCATGATGTTGAGCGCAAAGATCGCCATCCGTTTGACGGCGCCGCCGGCGAATATGTTGAGCGTGCCGAGAAGACCGCTGGTCTGCGTCTGAAAGGCGTTGGCGTAAGCGTCGGGATTGATGCCCGGGAGCGGGATATAGGTGCCGAGCCGGTAGACGATGAGCGCGCCTAAGGTGAACAGGAGGCGCTTCTTCAGCTCCTCGGCCTTGGCGAATGTCTGCCAGCTCAGATTCGACGCAAACTGTTCGGCGGCGGATGTCATAATCTCACAATCTCTTCCCGGCCTCGACGCCCGATTTCTCTCCACCGCGGCTTTCGCCGGGACGAGCGCGCAAATGCGTCAGCGCCTCTTCAATGCGAGCGATGTGGCGTTGGCCTCCGCGAAGCGCAAGCGTTGCGTCCGCTAATTCTCCTCGTCTGTCTTTTTCGCCTTCTTCTTATTCTTGGCGGCTTTCTTCTCCGCGAGCGCCGGATCTTCCTGCTTCTTGATCTCGGTAGTCTTCAGCGAACCGCCCGCCTTTTCGACGGCCGCCTTCGCGCCTGCCGAAGCGTGTGCGACCTCGATGTCGAGCTTCGCCTTGAGATCGCCTTGCCCGAGAAGCCGGACGCCGTCATGAGCGCGCCGGACAAGACCCGCTTCGATCAGCGCCGCCGCGTCGATTTTCTTCTTGGCGTCGAGCTTGCCGGCGTCGATCGCCGCCTGCACCGCGCCGACATTCACTTCGGCGAATTTGCTCTGGTTCGGCTTTCGAAAGCCGCGCTTCGGCAAGCGCATATAGAGCGGCATCTGGCCGCCTTCGAACTGGCGGATGCCGGTGACGCCCGAGCGCGCTTTCTGGCCCTTGACGCCGCGGCCCGCCGTTTTGCCCTTGCCGGAGCCGATGCCGCGCCCGACGCGCATGCGGCGCTTCCTGGCGCCCGGATTGTCGGAGAGTTCGTTCAGTCTCATTTTCTTCCTCGACTTGCGGCGCGGGGTTCTCGGCGAACCCGATGCGCCTCGCCTGTTCGAGGTTGCAGTTTGTAGGTTGTAGGTTGTGGAGTTTGATGCGCACTCCACAAGCTACAACCCACTCCCTACAACCTACTCCTCGACCACCTCCACCATATGCGCGACTTTCGCAATCATGCCGCGCACGGATGGGGTGTCTTCAAGTTCTTTGACGCGCCCGATCTTGTTGAGGCCGAGGCCGATCAAGGTCGCTTCCTGGTCCTTCGGACGGCGCGCCGGGCTTCTCGTCTGGCGCACTTTCACCATTTTCTTTTTCGCGGCCATGGCGTCGCTCCTAAGCCGCGTCAGCGCCGGCCGCCGATTCGCCGCCGCCGGTGCGGCGCGCGAGAATGTCGGCGACCTTCTTGCCGCGCTTATTCGCGATGAGGCGCGGGCTCGTTTGATTGGTCAGCGCATTCATTGTCGCGCGCACCATGTTGTAGGGGTTCGAACTCCCAAGCGATTTCGCGACGACGTCCTGCACGCCGAGCGTTTCGAAGACGGCGCGCATCGGACCGCCCGCAATGATGCCGGTGCCCGGCGGGGCGGCGCGGAGGACGACCTTGCCGGCGCCCCAGCGGCCTTGCGTATCATGATGGAGCGTGCGGCCCTCGCGCAGCGGCACGCGCAGGAGCGAGCGCTTGGCTTCCTGCGTCGCCTTGCGGATCGCCTCCGGCACCTCGCGCGCCTTGCCTTTGCCGTAACCGACGCGGCCCTTCTGATCGCCGACCACAACGAGGGCGGCGAAACCGAAATTCTTGCCGCCTTTGACGACCTTTGCGACGCGATTGATCGCGACCAGCTTGTCGACGAATTCGTCGCGGTCTTCGTCGCGATCGCGGTCGCGACTGCGCCGGCGTCCTTCTCCGCGTCCTTCTTCCCGCGCCATCAAGAGTCTCCTTCGAATTCCCTAGAAATTGAGGCCGGCTTCGCGCGCCGCCTCGGCGAGCGCTTTGATGCGCCCATGATACATATAGCCGCCGCGGTCGAAGACGACCTCTTTAAGGCCGGCTTTCAGCGCGCGCTCGGCGAGCGCCTTGCCGACCGTTCCCGCGGCCGCGACGCCCTTGCCCTTGGCGAGCGTTTCCTTGAGCTCCTTGTCGAGCGAAGACGCGGCGACGAGGGTCTTGCCCGCATTGTCGTCGATGATCTGCGCCGAGATGTTCTTGGCCGATCGAAACACAGAAAGCCGCGGCCGACCGGTCGCTTTCGCTGAGCGAACGATCTTGGCGCGCGTGCGTTGAGCGCGTTTTTCATGCGGAGTTTTCGCGATATGCGCCATGACTCGCCCTATTTCTTCTTGCCTTCCTTGCGGAAGATGAACTCGCCTTCGTATTTCACGCCTTTGCCCTTGTAGGGCTCGGGCGGACGCCAGGCGCGAATCTTCGCGGCCGTTTCGCCGACGAGCTGTTTGTCGATGCCGGTCACGACGATCTCGGTCGGCTTCGGCGTCTCGATCTTGATGCCGGCCGGCACCGGAAAGTCGACGTCGTGCGAATAACCGAGCGACAAGCTGAGCGTCGAGCCCTTCATCGCGGCGCGATAGCCGACCCCGACCAACTCCAGTTTCTTGACGAAGGGCGTCGTGACACCGGCCATGAGATTAGAGATCATCGTCCGGCACATGCCCCACTGCGCGCGCGCCTCCTTCGTCTTGTCGACCGGCTCGACCGACACCTTGTCGTCCTTCATGGAGACAAGGCAGAGGTCGTTGACGACGAAGGAAAGTTCGCCTTTTGGCCCCTTCGCCTTCACCGTCCGTCCGTCGACCGAGACCGTGACGCCCTTCGGCACTGAGACCGGCTTTTTACCGATGCGGGACATCGCTCAAGACTCCCTCAAAACCCTCAATAGACCTGGCACAGCACTTCGCCGCCGACATTGGCGTCGCGCGCCGCCGCGTCCGACATGACGCCCTTCGGCGTCGACACGATCGATATGCCGAGACCGTTCCTTACCGGCGCGAGATCGCGCACCGAGAGGTAAACGCGCCGTCCCGGTTTCGAGACGCGCTTGATCTTCGAGATCACCGGCGCGCCGTCGAAATATTTGAGCTCGACTTCGAAATGCGGCTTCTCGCCGTCCTTTTCGACGCGCGAATAACCGCGGATATAGCCTTCGTCCGCGAGCACATCGAGCACCCAGCCCCGAAGTTTCGAGGCCGGCACGCTCATCGAGGCGTGGCGGCGCATCTGGGCGTTCCTGATGCGGGTGATGAGATCGCCAATGGGGTCGTTGATCGCCATATTCGATGCGCCTCCCTTACCAGCTCGCCTTGATCAGGCCCGGGATCAGGCCCTCCGACCCAAGCTGGCGGAGCGCGACGCGCGACATCTTGAGCTTGCGGTAAAAGCCGCGCGGGCGGCCCGTCACCTGGCAGCGATTGCGGATGCGAGTCTTCGACGCGTTGCGCGGAATCTCGGCGAGCCGCAGCGCCGCCTCGAAGCGCTCTTCAGGGGCTTTACTCTCGTCCTTCATGATCGCCTTGAGACGCTGGCGGCGACCTTCATAGCTTTTCGCCATGCGCCGGCGCTTCTTGTCGCGCTCAATCATGCTTTTCTTCGCCATTCTCTTCTCCGTGATAAGCCGGTTTCCGGAATCTTCCGGACCTTGCCTATTTCTTCCCTTCCTTGCGGAACGGGAAATTGAACTCCGTCAACAAGGCGCGTGCCTCATCGTCGGTCTTCGCCGTCGTGCACACGATGATGTCCATGCCGCGAATCTTATCGACCTTGTCGTAGTCGATCTCCGGGAACACGATGTGCTCCTTAAGGCCGAGCGCGTAATTGCCGCGCCCGTCGAAGCTTTTCGCCGACAGCCCGCGGAAGTCGCGCACGCGCGGCAGCGCAACCGTGATCAGCCGATCGACGAATTCATACATGCGATCCGAGCGCAAAGTGACCTTGCAGCCGATCGCCATGCCGTCGCGCACTTTGAAGCTTGCAATCGATTTCTTCGCCTTGGTGATGACCGGCTTCTGGCCGGAAATGAGTCCGAGCGCTTCGGCGGCCGACTCGACCGCCTTCCTGTCATTCACAGCGTCGCCGACGCCCATATTGATGACCACCTTGTCGAGACGCGGCGTCATCATCGGGTTCTTGTACCCGAACTGGTCGTTCAGCTTCTTGCGGATCTTGCCCTGATAGAGGGTCTTGAGCCGCGGCGTATAGTTTCTAGCCTCAGACATCGATCACCTCGCCGGAAGGCCGCGCGATGCGCACCTTCCGTCCGTCATCCTGAATCTTGAATCCGACGCGCGTTTTCTCGCCGCCGACGAGAAGCGCCACATTCGAAATATGGATCGGCGCCTCGCGCTGCATGATCCCGCCGCGTTCGGTCTGCGTCTGCCGCTGGTGCTTCTTGATCACATTGACGCCGCGCACGAGGACGCGGTCCTCCTTCGGCATCACCTGCAGCACCTCGCCTTCGACGCCGCGATACTTGCCGGCGAGAACGACGACCCTGTCGCCTTTCCTGATCTTCGCGGCCATTAGAGGACCCCTTTCAAAGCACTTCTGGCGCGAGCGACACGATCTTCATATGGTTCGCCGCGCGAAGCTCGCGCGTCACGGGACCGAAGATGCGGGTGCCGATCGGCTCCTTGTTGTTGTTGATGAGCACAGCGGCGTTGCGGTCGAAACGGATGACCGACCCGTCGCGGCGCTTGATGTCCTTCGACGTTCTGACGACGACGGCCTTCATCACCTGGCCTTTTTTGACGCGCCCGCGCGGGATCGCCTCTTTCACCGAGACGACGATGATGTCGCCCACGGAGGCGTATTTGCGCTTCGCCCCGCCCAGCACCTTGATGCACTGAACGCGCTTTGCGCCGGAATTGTCGGCGACGTCCAAATTCGTCTGCATCTGGATCATGTCGATCCTCTCCGGACTTCGCGCCCGGTCCCTTCAAAAACTTCCAACTAACCCTTCGAGCCGAGCCCGATGACTTCCCAGCGCTTCAGCTTCGACTTCGGCGGGCACTCCTGAATCCGCACGAGATCGCCGACATGGAAGGCGTTCGCCTCGTCATGAGCGTGAAACTTCTTCGAGCGCCGCACGGTCTTTTTCAGAACCGGATGCGTATAGATGCGGTCGACATTGACGATGACGGTCTTTTCGCCCTTGTCGCTGACGACCGTGCCCTGGAGAATCCGCTTCGGCATGTTCTTCGTCTCTTTCCTAGCTCGCTTTGCGCGTCTTCTCGGTCAGGATCGTCTTGATCCGCGCAATGTCTTTCCTGACCTCTCCGATCCGCGCCGTGCGCTCGAGCTGGCCCGAGGCCCGCTGGAAACGCAGATTGAACTGCTCTTTCTTGAGCTGCATCAGCTTGTCCTTGAGCTGATCTTCCGTCATGTCGCGCACTTCATGAGCGTCCATCGGTCCTCTCCTATTCTCCGAGGCGCTTGACGATGCGCGTTTTGATCGGGAGCTTTGCGGCGCCGAGCGTCAGCGCTTCGCGCGCGACCTCATCGGAGACGCCGTCCACTTCGAACATGATGCGGCCGGGTTTGACTTTCGCCGCCCACCATTCGGGCGTTCCCTTGCCCTTGCCCATCCGGACTTCAGTCGGCTTTTTCGACACCGGCACGTCCGGGAAGACGCGGATCCAGACGCGCCCCGCGCGTTTCATGGCGCGGGTGATCGCGCGGCGCGAAGCTTCGAGCTGGCGCGCGGTGACGCGCTCGGGCTCAAGCGCCTTGAGGCCATGCGAGCCGAAGTTGAGCTCCGTGCCGCCCTTGGCGACGCCGTGAATGCGGCCTTTAAACTGTTTGCGGAACTTCGTCCGTTTCGGCTGCAGCATGCCCTAAGTCTCCAAACTCCGTCTCAAGCGTGCGCGTCGCCGCGGCGATCGTCGCGACGGTCTTCGCGGCGCGCAGCAGCGACGCCGCCGGTTTGCGCGTCGATCAGGCGCTTTTCTTGCCCGAACGGATCATGCTCCATGATCTCGCCCTTGAAGATCCAGACCTTGACGCCGATCGCGCCATAGGTCGTGCGCGCGGTCGCAACGCCGTAGTCGATGTCGGCGCGCAAAGTGTGCAGCGGCACGCGACCGTCGCGATACCACTCGAGGCGCGCAATCTCGGCGCCGCCCAATCGGCCCGACACATTGACGCGAATGCCGAGCGCGCCCATGCGCGTCGCCGTCTGCATCGCGCGCTTCATGGCGCGGCGGAACGCGACCCGGCGCTCGAGCTGCTGGGCGATGTTCTCGGCGACGAGCGTTGCGTCGATCTCCGGCTTTCTGATCTCGACGATATTGAGAACCGTCTCCGACGAAGACAGCTTCGAAAGCTCCTGGCGGAGTTTTTCGATATCGGCGCCCTTCTTGCCGATGACGACGCCGGGACGGGCCGTATAGATCGTGACGCGGCATTTCTTGTGCGGGCGCTCGATGATGATGCGCGACACGCCCGCCTGCTTCAGCCGCTCCTGCAAATATTTGCGGATCGCGAGGTCTTCATGCAGGAGGTCGCCATAGGCGCCCTTGCCCGCAAACCAGCGCGAATCCCAGGTGCGGTTGATGCCGAGCCTTAGCCCGATCGGATTGACCTTCTGGCCCATCAGGCCGCCTCCTCAACTTCTTTGACGATGATGGTGATCTCGGCGAACGGCTTCATGATGCGCCCGACGCGCCCGCGCCCGCGCGGTGTCCAGCGCTTCATGACCATATTGCGCCCGACATAGGCCTGGTCGACGACCAGCGAGTCGATGTCGAGATCGTGATTGTTCTCGGCGTTGGCGATCGCGCTTTCGAGCACCTTCTTGACCTGATGCGACACGCGCTTCCTCGAAAAGGTGAGTTCCGCGAGCGCCCTGTCGACTTTCTTGCCGCGGATCGTCTGCGCGACGAGATTGAGCTTTTGCGGCGAGGTCTTGATGAGCTTGCCCTTCGCCATCGCCCCATTATCCGGCGCGCGCCGCGGATTTTTCTTCTGGCCCATGCCTCTAAACCTTCTTCACTTTGCGGTCCGCGCCATGGCCGTGGAAGGTCCGCGTCGGCGAGAACTCGCCGAGCTTGTGGCCGACCATGTCTTCGGTGACGTGAACGGGAATGAATTTCTGGCCGTTATAGACATTGAAGGTGAGGCCGACGAATTGCGGCAGGATGGTCGAACGGCGCGACCAGGTCTTGATGCCGCCTTTATGGCCGCCGCTTTGCGACTGTTCGGCTTTGCCGAGCAGATAGCGGTCGACGAAGGGGCCTTTCCAGACGGAGCGTGCCATTCTTTCTCTCCAGCGTCCTATTTCGCCTTGCGCGCATGACGCGAGCGCAGGATCATTTTGTCGGTCTTCTTGTTCTTGCGGGTCTTGTTGCCCTTGGTGCCTTTGCCCCACGGCGTCACCGGATGGCGCCCGCCCGAGGTGCGGCCTTCGCCGCCGCCATGCGGGTGGTCGACCGGGTTCATCGCAACGCCCCTGACCTGCGGGCGATTGCCCTTGTGGCGCTGGCGTCCAGCCTTGCCTACGGTTTCGTTCATGTGATCGGGGTTCGACACGGCGCCGACCGTCGCCATGCATTCGCCCGGAACGACGCGGACCTCGCCCGACTGCAGGCGGATCTGCGCCCAGGGGCCGTCGCGGCCGACGAGCTGGGCGTAAGCGCCCGCAGAGCGCGCGAGCTGGCCGCCCTTGCCGGGCTTCATCTCGACATTATGGATGATCGTGCCGACCGGCATCGACTTCATCGGCATCGCATTGCCAGGTTTCACGTCGACGCGCTCGCCGGAGATAATCTTGTCGCCGACTTTGAGGCGCTGCGGCGCGATCACGTAGGAAAGCTCGCCGTCGAGATATTTGACGAGCGCGATGAAGGCGGTGCGATTCGGGTCATATTCGAGCCGCTCGACTTTCGCCTCGATGTCGAACTTGCGCCGCTTGAAGTCGATCCGGCGGTAGAGATTCTTCGCGCCGCCGCCGCGCCGGCGCATGGTGATGCGGCCGAGATTGTTGCGCCCGCCATTCGACTTCATGCCTTCGGTGAGCGACTTCTCCGGACGGCCTTTATAGAGATCGCTCCTGTCGACGAGGATGAGCCCGCGACGGGACGGCGAAGTCGGATTGAATTTTCTGAGCGCCATTTTCGCCTGTCCGTCCCGTTAGAGTCCTGTCGTGATGTCGATCGTATGGCCCTCTTCGAGGGTCACGATCGCCTTCTTCACCGTCGAGCGCCGGAAAGGCCGCCCGCGAAATTGTTTGTTCTTGCCCTTGGTCCGCATCGTGTTCACAGCGCGCACCTTCACCTTGAAGAGCGCTTCGACGGCGGAGGCGATTTCAGGCTTCGTCGCCGTCAGCGGCACTTTGAAGACGACCTGGCTGTGCTCTGAGGCGAGCGTCGACTTCTCGGTGATGACCGGCGCGATCAGCGTGTCGAAATGTTTCTCGACGGTCGCAGTTTTGGGGGCGTTTTTCGGGGCCTTGGTCATTTGAGGCTTCTTCATTTGAGTCTGGCCTCCAGCCCTTCGACCGCCGCCTTGGTGAGGACCAGCTTCTCGCGGCGCAGAATGTCGTAGACATTGGCGCCGGCGAGCGGCAGCACGTCGATATTGGGGATGTTGCGCGCGGCAAGCCCGAATTTCTCGTCGACCGCGGCGTCGACGATGAGGGCATTCGCGAGACCCAATTTACCGAACTGTTCGGCGAGCGCTTTCGTCTTCGAATCTTTGAGCGCTGCCGCGTCAAGAATCACGAGCTCATTCGCCGCCCGCTTGGCCGACAGCGCATGCTTCATCGCGAGCCGGCGCACTTTTTTCGGCAGGTCGATCGCATGGCTTCTGACGCGCGGGGGATGGGCGACGCCGCCGCCCCGGAATTGCGGCGCGGCCTTGTTGCCGTGACGCGCCCCGCCCGTGCCTTTCTGGCGATACATCTTTTTCGAGGTCGCCTTCACCTCGTTGCGCGGCTTGGCCTTGTGCGTGCCCTGCTGGCGCTTGGCGAGTTGATAGACGACCATTCGGTGCAGGATGTCCCGGCGCGGCTCGAGGCCGAACACAGCCTCGTCGAGATCGATCGACCCCGCTTTGCCGTTGTCGAGGGTGAGGACGTTGATTTTCATTATTCGCCCTTCTCAGCAGTCTCGGTTCCGGCAGCCGGCGCGGCGGCTTCAGCGGCAGGCTTTGCGTCAGCCTTCGCGCGGATCGCGCCCGGCTTCGGCGCATCCTTGGGCGCCGGCGTCTTCACGGCGTCCTTGATCATGACCCAGCCGCCCTTGGGGCCGGGCACCGCGCCCTTCAGGAGAATGAGGCCGCGTTCGGCGTCGACGCGCACGACCTCGATGTTCTGGGTGGTGCGCTGACGGACGCCCATATGGCCGGCCATCTTCTTGCCCTTGAAAACTTTGCCCGGATCCTGGCGCTGGCCGGTCGAGCCGTGCGAGCGGTGCGAGACCGAAACGCCGTGGGTCGCGCGAAGGCCGCCGAAGTTCCAGCGCTTCATGGCGCCGGCGAAGCCCTTGCCGATGGTGACGCCCGAGACGTCGACCTTCTGGCCGGGAATGAAATGTTCCGCCGACAGTTCCGCGCCGATGTCAATGAGATTGTCTTCGCTCACCCGGAATTCGGCGAGATGGCTCTTCGGCGCGACATTCGCTTTCGCGAAGTGGCCGCGTTCGGCGCGATTGACGCGCCTTGCCTTCTTTTCCCCGACGCCGAGCTGGAGCGCGGTGTAGCCGTTCTTTTCGGCCGTGCGCTGGCCGACGACCTGGCAATTGTCGACATGCATGACCGTCACGGGCACATGCGCGCCGTCTTCGCGGTAGATCCGCGTCATGCCGACCTTCTTGGCGATGAGCCCCGTGCGCATGTTCCTTGCTCCTTCGCCCCTCAAGCCCCGAGCCTGATCTCGACGTCGACGCCGGCCGAAAGATCGAGCTTCATCAGCGCGTCGACCGTCTGCGGCGTTGGGTCGACGATGTCGAGGACGCGCTTATGCGTCCTCATCTCGAACTGCTCGCGGCTCTTCTTGTCGATATGCGGCGAGCGGTTCACCGTG
>OBLQ010000626.1_pt1 | contig 13600 bp, 7 predicted proteins | sample 1519881 | NCBI WGS metagenome assembly OBLQ01 (sample SAMN01911456, study PRJEB22533) | soil metagenome | biome: Soil | place: Malaysia | collected 2012-04-30 | depth DG_metagenome m | reverse complement strand
CAAAACTTCGACAACTCGGATGTGGATTTGATCGTGGCTATGACAACGCCTTGCCTGACGTCCGCCTGCACTACCGTCAAGCATAAACCGGTTGTGTTCACATACGTCTACGATCCCATTGCTGCCGGGGCGGGGAAAACGACGGAGAACCATCTGGCCAACATCACCGGTGTGGGCTCGTTCCCGCCTGTAGAAGACACTATCAAAGCGATCCAAGAAATCGTGCCTGGAGTCAATGCTGTGGGAACGCTTTACAACAGTTCTGAAGCGAACTCACGAAAAGTCGTGTCGGTGGCCCGCGATATGTTCCGCAAGTATAAGATCAAGCTCGACGAAATCGCCATCACCAATACCAACGAAGTTTTCCAGGCGGCCCAGACGCTCGCCTCACGAGAAATCCAGGCAATCTGGATCACGGGTGACAACACCGCACTACAAGCGTTCAGTGGCATTGCCAAGGCGGCGGCGCAGGCGCGCTTGCCGCTGATCATCAACGATCCGGAGTTTACGGACCAGGGTGCTGTAATGGCAGTGGGCATCGGTTGGTACGAGACCGGGCTTGCTGCCTCCAAGCGTGTCGCGCAAGTGCTGCTTGGACAGAATCCTAAGAATCTGCCTTTTCAAAATGTGGCTATCCGAAAATTAGTTGTTAATCCGAAAGTAGCAAAGCAGTTGGGAATTACTTTCTCACCAGAAATTTTGAAGGATGCCGAGAAATTGCCGAGTCACTAACTCTGGACGGGAGGCCAGGCTGACTGGTCTAATTCCCAGGCTGTTAGGAATTTCGAAACTGGAATAAGGCATGGAAATAAAGAAGCGTACTTTGGGAAACCGCGCAGAGATACAAGTGATCGGTCACTTGGACGCATATTGGGCGCCCCATCTTGGAGCTGCCCTGAATGATACGGTACGTCAAGGGTCGCACGATATCTTTCTGGATCTCTCCAAAGTTGACTTCATGAGTTCGGCAGGACTTGGTGCACTTGTCGCGTGCCACAGACAATTGCAGGCCATTCGTGGGACTCTCGTCATTTCCAGCGCTTCGGATCAAGTTCTCAAGTTGATTAATCTTTCAGGCTTGGAAGATGTGCTCCTCCCTGAGGAAGGGTCCGCATCAGAAGGCACGGCAGCGGCCCACTCTGCTCCTCCAGGTCTAAAACGAGGTGAAACTCTTGAAAGACCTGAAGGGACGTTCGAATTGTTTACGCTTTCGCAGGGGTCAAGACTGAACGCGAGTCTGATAGGGGATCCGGCACTCCTGCGTGGTTGCAAGTTCCAGAAGGAGAACTGCAGTGCCCATGCTTTCGAGGAATCAACCTTCGCTGTAGGAGTTGGGACGCTCGGCGACCGGTATGAGGATTGTGAGGGGAGGTTCGGAGAATTCCTTGCCGCATCAGGTGCGGTCGCTTACCTTCCTACTGACGGAACCAATGTCCCCGATTATTTTGTGCCGGCGGGCTCGTCCGTGGCGAACGTGCAAGTCTGTTACGCGGCATTATTTCGCGGCCCGTTCGCAAAGATGGCACGTTTTGAGTCGAACAAGGATTTGCGGTCCGTGACCCTCAGTCAGCTGGCTAAGGCCGGCCTGGAGTTTGTTGGCGCCGAAAAATTAGGCATAGTTATTGTGGCTGAAACCACAGGTTTGGTTGGTGCGGCGCTTCGCCAGCCGCCGACAAGACCAGTTTCGGAACGTGCGCCTTTCAAGTTTCCCGAAGTCCGAAGCTGGCTTACCTTCACTGCCGAGCGAGCTTATGCACACAGCCTGACATTGGTAGTCGGCCTCGTGACCCGAGGCGGTCCTGGTCCGCTGGGATCGATGCTTCGTCCTGTCGGAACGGACCCAGATCTTGTCGGGCACTTTCATGCCGCAGCCTTCACTTACCGTCACCTCCAAAAAGGTGAGATCGATTTGAAGGATACGGTGCGCTCCCTGTTTGACAATGACTCACTGCAGGGGGTGCTGCATCTGTTGAGCGATACCCGCCCCATGGAGGGAGTTGGAGAAAGTGAGTTCGTGCGCGGCGCAATCTGGATGGGGCCCATATCATAATTTCTGCGCGAGGAACTTTACATGAGCTTGCTCATTGGAGCTTTGACCATTGGCTTGATCCTTTCACTGCTGGCATTGGGAGTGTTCATCAGTTTTCGGATCTTCGATTTTCCCGATATCACAGCGGATGGCTCAAGTACTCTGGGTGCTGCCGTGGCCGCAGCTCTTATCGTCAAGGGTACCAACCCGATCCTGGCGAGCACGGCGGGGTTTGTGGCAGGATTTATGGCAGGTTCCGTGACAGGTGTTCTGGCTGCCAAGTTCAAGATCAATGGCCTGCTTTCAGGCATTCTTGTAATGACTGGATTGTATTCGGTCAACCTCCATATTATGGGCCGCAGCAATGTTCCGCTGTTCTCTTCGATAACACTATCGACCTATGCCCAGAGCGTAGGCGCGAAGTTACTGGGAGGGTCTGGACCGCTGAATATTCTGGGTTGGGACGTCTCGGTAATTGATGCGTCCACTCTGGGGCTGGTCTTTCTTTCAATTGTTCTAGTAGGTGCGGTCCTCTATTGGTTCTTCCAGACGAACTTGGGGACGGCCATGCGTGCCACGGGTGATAACTCCCAGATGATTCGGGCCCTGGGAGTTAGCGATGAGAACATGATCATACTCGGCTTGGCGGTTTCAAACGGGCTCATCGGACTTGCGGGAGCCTTTCTGGCTCAATACCAGGGGTTTGCCGACGTACAGATGGGAATCGGCATGGTAGTCTGGGGCCTGGCAAGTGTGATCATTGGTGAGGCGTTGGTCGGGTCACGTTCACTGGGTTTGATGATTGTGGGAGCGGTCATGGGTTCGGTGCTCTTTCGTCTGCTGGTAGCCATCGCTCTGCGATTGGGGTTGAATCCAAACGATCTGAAATTGATCACGGCAGCCTTCGTCTTCGTCGCACTGGTACTCCCGGGAATGGTCAATAGGCTCAAATCTCGGACGATAGGACATTCACGTGCTTGAAATACGTCAGGTTCGTAAGGTGTTCCACCGTGGCACACCCAACGAGGTTCGCGCCCTTCAGGGCGTTGATCTGGTGACGCAAGGCGAAACTTTTATCGTCGTTATTGGCACGAATGGCTCCGGCAAAACGACACTGCTAAATGCCGTGGCAGGAACTGTCTTTGTGGACTCCGGATCTATTCTTCTGGATGGCAATGACATTACCCGCTGGCCGGAGCACCGCCGGGCCAAACTGATCGGGCGCGTCTTCCAGAACCCTTTCAGTGGTACAGCCCCCCACATGAGCATCGCAGAGAATCTGGCTTTGGCAATCCGCCGGGGACATGGGCGAGGGCTTGGATGGGCATTGAGCAAAGAGTTGTTGAGCGAATTTCGCGACCGAGTGCGGCAGCTCAATATGGGCTTGGAGAATCGACTGGATGGCCCTATCGGTACCCTTTCTGGCGGCCAGAGGCAAGCCTTGACCCTCCTGATGGCAACCTGTTTGAAACCCCAGTTACTGCTTCTCGATGAACACACCGCGGCGCTTGATCCCAAAAGCGCCGAACAGGTGATCGAGTTGACTGCCCAGATTGTCCAACGAGAAAAATTGAACACTCTGATGGTAACTCACTCCATGCGCCATGCCGTAAATCTTGGCAACCGATTAATCATGATGAATCGCGGAGAAATCATTCAAGATTTTCAAGGCGCGGAAAAGCGCCGCCTGCGAGTTGACGATTTGATGATCCGCTTCGATGGGGTGCGCCGGGCGGAGCAGCTCGACCAGTCCGCTGCCCAAATGCTGGAGCAGCTTTATGTGTGAGATTTTACCATCATTATTGACCCCTTGCCATGGGCATGATCGCATGCTGGATATGACAAGGACGGGTAAGGGGACATGCGTATTTTGATAATAATCGACAGGCCAGTTGAATTGACATCGCGCCAACGAGATCGCAATGCAAAACCTACTCCATGCGGCGATAAACACGGGATACGTGCAGGGATGCGCGCTTGGGCCGCAATCATTGAAACTAAGCCATCAGAAAATGTTGTCGTGTCAATCGAACTTGCCATCACTAGCCCCCGACGGAGGCCTGCAACAATGAAAATGTAATTCTGTACCTTTGATCCCTCAACGTCGTGGTCCTCGTTTTCGGCTAAGTTATTCTTATGTTGTGCTCTCCGCAAGGTTCAAACAGAGAAAGGATATTGGTTATTCCGAAGAGTTGCCGTACGCGCGGCGCCAGGTTAACTAGTTGCAATTCGGAGTGCGAAGTCTTCGCGCAGAAGTAAAGGTACAATACCGTGCCCAGGCCAGTGCTATCCATATAATCCACCTCGCTGAGATCGATCACAATCCGCGTCGATTGGGGCAGTAGATCTTTGACACGATTCTTCAGTTTGTCTGTCTGGCCAAATACCAGCCGTCCGTTGCATTTCACCAAAGCTGTTCCCCCCTCGGACCGGATATCAAGTATGAAGCCTCCGTCGGATTCCGAAATCGATGAACTTCTCATATCATTTCCCTATCGATGAATAAAATATCTGGTTCGCCGGAGATTCTATCGAAAATTTGGCGTTATGTCCCCCGTGCACAAACCCGGCACCCTTGATACTTGTCTCCCAGCACGTGCAGGGGAGCATGGCTGATCGATGGTCTTGCTTGGGGCCGTGAGTAACCGACAGCCGTAAATTGCTTTGACTCACTAACACATTCTTTCTGGTCCGGCGTGTCGAAGCCGCATGCGAGTGAATCTAGCAGGAACCTATAAAGCTTCCCCCCAAGTCCCGGACATCAGGCTGCTCGGAAGAAATCCACCTGAACGAAAGGACGGCGTAACCGTGCAATTAGCTTTTCGCTAGGCTCCAGGTCACAAGGACGGTTTGCCAACTGTAATTCACAGTGCCCATTCGGATTGTTTCAGAGTGGCCGGCCACAGTCAATTGAATCCCGAAAAGTAAATCCTATGCGGTTCTAACGTGCAATGTCTTCGCGACCATGTGGGTTAGCGGAAGGCTTCCGCGCGTTTCGCACACAGGGCAATTTCAGCTGCCACCGAGCTCAGGCTGATGCCCCCCATGGTGCGCCCCCTTGCATGCATCTCCCTTCTCCTAAAAGGATAGCTTCAATGAAAACTGGACAATGCGGGGGTTATTCTCGGTTGAAGTAATCTGGCCGAAATTCGATGGGCTGGCCACGTCGGTGAAGGCCGGGCTGCTGAAGGACGGATGGTTCCAGACGTTGAAGAAATCACTACTGAAGCGGAGGGCAAAGCGCTCTTCGAACTCGAAATTCTTGACCAGTGAAAGGTCCCAGTTCTGTTCGAACGGACCTCGATAAATATTGCGGCCCAGAGTGCCGAACCCCGTGGCAAGGCCATCACTGCCGATGACGGGAGCGGGCACAAAGGCGTTCGGATTCACGTAGTGTGTGAGCCGGGCTTCAGTGCTGCCAGAAGTCAATCCGCTCGAGTGGCTGGCGCCGGGAGCAAGGCTGGCTCCCACAAGAATGGTGGAAGGAGCGTCGAAAGCGGTGCCGCCGCCGGAATCCAGAATGGAGAAAGGCGTTCCGGACTGCAAAATCGTAACGCCGGAGACCTCCCACCCGCCAAGAGCCTGGCGCGCAAAGCCCGTTCCGTGCTGGAAAAAGGGGAGCCTGTACAAATAACTGACGGCAAGGCGGTGCGTGCGATCGTAGTCACAGGGGCCACGCGAGGCGTTGATGCTGGTTTGATCGTCGAAAGCCGTATTGAAGGCGGTATTGCCACTGGAGGTGGTGTCTGTGCAGCGGGAAAATGTGTAAGAGCTCTGGAGATAACCATTGCTCCAGGCCCGCGAGAGAGTCAGCACACCGGAGTGGTAATGCCCATAGGCGTCATTGAGGAAAGCCTGGAAGCCGCCGTAGGGGTTCAGCCCCTGATAAGTGGTGCGGGCGGGGGCATTGGCCAGAGTGGTTGTCGTAATGGTGAATTTGTTTCCATTAGCCCCGGTAACGGTGAGCGGATGCTCCGGGGTCGCCAGAACGGACGAAAGGTTAAAACGGGTTTCGCGGAGGTGAATGGTGTGGGTCCCCAGATATCCGGCACTGACCATCCATTCCCCCGGCAGCCGGCGCTGAATGGTGAAGTTCCACTGCTGAACGTTCGGAAGGATGAAATGCGCTGGATCTTCAAGGCCGAAGATGTTGATGGTGCTGCCGTCATAAACGGGGAATTGGGATGTATCTGTGGTCGGGCTGCCATTGGCGTCAACGAAACCGAGCAGGTGCGAGAGCACGGGAACAAAGTCAGGCGAGATCACGCCGCCCGGCGGCAAACCGTTGGGATTGGGAGGCGCGGGGGGCGACGTCGGCTCAAAAAAGTTGGCGAGGCTGCCAGGAGCCCCAGGGAAAAACACCACCGGCATTAAAGGGGCCTCGAATGAAATCTGGTCGACCGCACCCACGTCTTCCCGCTCAAAATAGATTCCATAGCCGGCTCGAATCGACGTTGTGTGGTGGCCCAACAGGTCATAAGCCAGTCCGGCTCGTGGACCCAAGCCGGTAGAGTAATCATTGGTATGCGTTGTTTTGCTCAACGAGCCCACCAGACCTGGAACGTTGAACTGGTTGACACACTCCGGGTAGACAAACGGATTCTTGCCGCTGAGCGCGAGGTCGGGAAAAGCATTTCCGATGTGACAAAGATTGTCATACCAGGCCTGATTAATCTCGACGCGCATGCCCAGATTCAGGGTCACGTCGCGCCGCGGATGCCAGTCGTCCTGGATAAACAGCGAGTAGTCGTTCACGCGGTATTGGTGGTCATAGACGCCGCTGCCCCCAAAACTGAACTGGGGTGATCCTAGCAGGAAGTTCTGAAAATCGGAGAGCGCCGGCGTCGAGCCGCTGGCGGGCGTGGAGACAAAAAAGAGCTGTCCGTTGAAGACATTGGGAAAGCTCTTGGCAAGAAAAACCGGGTCCGCTTCGCCTCCGAAACGAATGCTGTGGTTGCCATGGCTCCAGCCCAGAACGTCCTGAAATACGAAGTTGTTTTGCAGCTGCTTCTGGTCGGCCTGCGGAGTGGGCCCGATCTGGAAACCGGAGCTGTTGAATGTGAACTTGTAAATCGAGTTGGTAACGTTGTTTGAGGGCCGGTTGATACCCAGATCGTCCACTGTGACAATGGGAACGTTGTTGAGCTGGTTGTCAATGCGAACATAGCCAAAACGAAATTGATTGACCGCGTTCCCAGAAAAGGTGTGCGTCCATGAAACATTCAGAAAGCGGTCGTCCACCGGCGTGTTCAGAGGGAAGTTCAGATCGCTGCGGCTGATGCTGCCGCCGAAGCCCACCTGCAGGCCGCCGGCGCCGAAAGGCGCAAACGTGGTTGCGTTGCTGAAGAAGAACCGCACAGCGATACGGTCTTTCTGTTGGCTGAAGCTGCGGTCCCAGGTGGTGGTGAACTGATTGTCTCTAAAGCGGCCCGTCCGGCTGCAGACGAATGGTGCAGTGGCTCCGGGCGTGCCGGGAACGGAAGGAATCAGGTAGCCCGCGGTCCCGCCGCAGATCATGTTCCCTTTGAGGTTGAGCAGCTTCAACACCACGGGATCGATTGTGGTGGTGGTGTTGCCGAAGAAGGCTTGGGAGATTGAAACCGCTGAACGGTCTGTGGGCAACACCGGGAACACTGTACTGATCTGCGCGCCGTCGGATTCCCCGCTTTGCTGCCTGTTGCCCTGGTAATTCCCGAAAATGTACCCCAAGCGGGCGTGTGCGCCGAGAGGGCCGCCCTGGCTGGCTCCGAAAATGTTTTGCTTCAGCACCGGACGTGGCTGGCCTTGCCGGTTGAGGAAGAATCCATTCGCGTTCAGTGCGTCGTTCCTGAAAAATTCGAAAGCGTCCCCGTGCCATTGGTTGGTGCCCGAGCGTAGAACGACGTTGATGTTGCCTCCCCCGTTGCGGCCCTGGCTGGCGTCATAAAGGCTGGTCTGGGTGCGGAATTCCTGCACGACGTCGGGGCTGGGCAGGGGCGTATTGGCAAGCTCGGCCAGGTTGTAGTCGGATGCACTGATCCCATCGATCAGATAGTTGTTGTTGCCCTCGCGCTGGCCGTTCACGAAGATTTTCACGTCGCCGCGGCCCAATTGCGTGGCATCGTTCAGCCGGTCCTGTGCGCCGGCCGACAGCGTCAGCAACTGCTGGAAGTTTTGTGTGGCGAGGGGCAAATTGCTGACAACCTGGCGCGAGATGACCTGCCCTGTTGTCGGATTCTGGGTGTTCAAACGGGAAACGCTGGCAGATACAATAACGTTCTCGTGCAGGGCTGCCGGACGCAGAGTGATGTTGACTGTGGTGACCTCTGTGACGCGGACATCCACGTGGTCCACTTCGCCCCGGCCGAAGCCCTTGGCCAGAAACACCACGGTGTAAACGCCGGGAGGCAGGAGCGTGGCGCTAAAGGCGCCGTCCTCGGTGGTGTCAAGGCTGCGGGCCACGTGCCCGGTGGAGGTGTCAATAATTTGGATGGAAGCGCCGGGGATCGCGCGGCTGGTGGAATCGGTTACCGTCCCGGTAATCGCTCCGGTCGGTCCGCCCTGTGCAAGAAGCAGACCCGATGCCGCGAGCGCCAGCATAGAAATGGTAAGAAGCCTTTTCCCGACATTGTCGAGAGCTTCCAAGTGAGGCCAAATATCCTTTGTCATATCGATCCTGAAGCACCGGAATGGGTTGTTGGGGCGCTGACCGAAAGCCTGACTATTGAGGATCAGCGGTGGACGGTTCAGCGTAGTATTGCAGTACCGCGCGATTGCTTGCTGGGTTCGCATCGGACCTTGCTTGGAGGGCTCTGCCAGTCTTTCGCCCTCCAGGTGCACCAGCAAATCCGTTTGGCATTCGCGGCCGATGTCATAAAGCCCGTAGACGTGAGGATGAGAAAGCGAGGCGACGGCGCGCGCGCTCGAAGCGCAGGTCCCGAGTGATGTCGTCAGAAGCGTCGGAAGGGAGAACTTTGGCAACGCCCTGCGGTCGAGAGGCGTGTCCTGGCCGCGGTAAACCTCACTCCTGCCCCCAAGGGCCAAATGATTTTATAAGCTCCGAGTCGTGCCCCTGCTTGAAGCCCCATATCGCGCCCGTATTATACACCCCGCGGCAGAGTGTCAATGGCGATTTTGCACTTCAGGTGGGAAGAGCAACCTGCCGACGGATTACATACCTTACCCTTACTTCACGATGAGCCGCGATGCCGTAAATCTGACCGCCACCCAGTTCCCGTATGACAGGCAACTCGGAAGTTGTGCAGTCGTGCCTCACCTGGTCGTATAACGGACTTACCGCGGAGGTGCCGCCCCATGGTTCCGGCCGTATCGTGGGCCAGGCGGAAGTTATCCTTACAGTGATTTTCGGCGTCTGGAATGCCGAATGAAGATTGTAACGTCAAGCAAGCCATAACCCTGCGGTTCCTGCCGGGATTGATTTCCCAAAAGGGTAGAAACAAGGTTTCTAATCCGGTTTTGGGTTACGGATTTTGCTGGAGTTGTTCCCGTTCTGCAGAGCTAACTGCCTGAACCTCTTTTGAACCTATAGACGTCTCCACCCTCATAATCCCTAGGTCGGAGACTCGATTTGATCACCGTGTTCAATCCCACGGGGAATGCTACCGAAATGGTCTTACTCGTCAACCCGGGAATCAACAGGTCAAAACACCCGGATATCACACGTGCTTTTCGATTCGCTTCTCAATGCTCAATATTCAAGCTCAAGAAGAGCGCCGTAGCCAATCCATCCGCGAAGCGAATTTAGAAAATCCGACGCTCCATTGCGAAGGAACATTAAAGGAACAATAACGGTTCCTGAGCGTTCCTTGGGGTTCCTCCGTGCTCTCTAGATTTTTCAAAATCATTCAATTAGCCGCTTTCGCCAGCCCTGAAAAGGCTGGCGTTGGCGGTTCAACTCCGTCCCGCGGCACCATTCTGTCAAAAGGTTCATTTTTCACCTAAGCCTTCCCGCGCGAACGAGCAGGACTCGTGGGCGGCAGGCTCCCGCAGTATTCCCGCCGTGTAGAGGTTCCATACATATGTATTGTCATGGCCCCGGCAAAGGAAGGATAATCGGGTGCCGAACTGCGTTCGAATTCCGGCACAAATCTGACAGCCTAAGGCACTCCACGGATGAGGCACATCACGCGCCGAAATTTTATTGGCAAGGCCGGACTGGCCACGGCGGCGGCCTGTTCAACCAACGTCATGGCAGCAAGGAAAGCAATGCCGTCGTTCGCTGCAATGGATGCGGCCGGTAAGGTGTTCGTTCTGGACGACTTCGAAACGGCTGAATCTCTCAAGCGGTGGGACGGTGAGGTGGCTTTCTCTGAGGAACACGCAAGTCATGGAAGCCAATCGCTGAAGGTGACCCTCTTCCCGATAAATCTCTCATCAGAGAAACTGCCCAGAGACTGGCGGGGGTATGACCGCTTGCTCCTTGATATCTTCAACCCTGAATCCCGCATCCTGATGCTGGGTTTGGGCATCTACGACGAACTGGCTGACGATGCCACGGCAGACTACCTGGATGAAGCTTTCCGTGTGGGGCGTGACCTCTTTCTAATTCCCGGAATGAACCACGTGGAAGTGAAGTTGAGCGGCTTGCAGGTTTCTGCGAGCACGCGCGAATTGGCATTGGGCAGGGTGCGAAAGTTCACCCTGACGGACGGCGGCATGGACCGGCCGGTTGTGGTCTACGTGGACAATCTGCGGCTTGTGAAGGGCTCTGAGGGCGAGGCGGCCGCTTCGGTCCGTCGGCCCGAAGATGGAACTCTCGTGCTTGGCAATGGCTTCATCACCCCGGGTCAGGTGGGGCCGCACGATGACATCCCGGAGTCCGTCAGTGTAAAGCGCGAGCGGGAATCCGCACGGCAGGAACTCAAGCGGCTGACAGAAACGATTGCGGCCGCGCAAATGATGGGCCTGGAGACGATCTATCACGAAATCCCGCTGGTGACAGCAGAACTGGGGCTCGACGTCCGGCCCCAGGTGTCCTGGTTCAATAACGACAGAGCGAAGAGTGAAATGTTTGATTACGTGGCAGCCTCCTGCCGTGCCAGCTGTCTCGACTTGGACGATCTGATCTCGGGTGCGCGGCGCCTACCCGACACCGACGATACCCAGGTGGGCAGGAGTTCCGTCCCGCCTTATCCCCACCTCCGTGGCCTCAAGATGAAGGACGGCTTCTTCGTCAACGAAGACGGCGACCCGTTGCTGATTATTTCCCTCCACTCGCCAAGCCAGAAACTAACGCGGTTTTTCGCTACCCCCTTCCAGCACATTGAGAGCTACACGGCAGGTGGTGGTTCGCGCTGGACGATTGACCAGTCACCCGTTTATCAGGCCTTCAAGAAAAATCCTGACACGCACCGCGTGGGATGGGACGGCTGGTGCGGACATTTGATCCGCGACCGGTGGTCGATGGGAGGCGGCCGGGGAGAGGTGGTGATTTGTCTGGAGAGCCCCCACATCAAGACCGCTATCGAGGAATACATCGAACGCGAGGCGCCCCGCTGGAAAAAGAAATCCGAACTGCTCTACAACATCATGGCTTACGAGCTGCAATACATCTGCTATTGCGAGCGTAGCCAGCAGATGTTTCGGGAGTGGCTGCGGCAGAAATACCAGGACTCCGTCAAGGCGGTGACCGAGTGCTGGAAGACGAAGTTCCAGAGTTTCGACGAGATCACGGCCCCCCCGACGAAGCACGCAGTACCTCTGCCCGGCACCAACCGCGCGCAGTGGTTCGATTGGGCCTGTTTTAACGAGGAGCGATTCACTGATCATCTGGCCTGGGTCAAAAGTGTCATGCGGAAATTCGGGGCCCAAACACCCATCACCTCCGGAGGCAGCTTCAGCATGCTGGCTGGAAGTAACGGAACGTCCGGCATTGACGAGGAGCTGCTGCTCAGCCGGGTAAACGACATCGTATTGCAGGAAGGCGGCGGATCAACTCTCGGGACCGACCTCGAGTGGGCGCTTGCCCTGCGGAAGATGCCCCTTGCAGACCCGGAACTGTCCGGTTCCGTGCGCGACCTCTTCCCGCAGTTTCTGCACGGCAAGTCAGTTATGCAGCTCTATTACTGGCCTTCCCAGCCGAATGCCGCTTTCCCCAGCGGCAACGGCTCCGCCATCCCATACAGTTGGCGTTGGCCCCTTAGTGACGTCGCGGAGCTGCTTCGCCTCGCCCTTGATATCCGCCGGTTGAACAAGGAGATTGCTGCCCTAGCTTCCGCCCGCCCCGAGGTGGCCATCCTGTATTCGAAGACATCGATTGTTCAGGTACCTCCCGAATTGATGCGTGCCCGCTCGACTCCTTATCTGGCCGAACTGCACCGCGTGTACGAAGGAAGCCTTTACCTGGATGCCTACACCACCTTCATCTCTGAAAAGCAAATCCTGAAGGGGATGGCGTCCCAATACAAAGTGATCCTTGTTCCCGCTGCCAAACATCTGCCTCCGGAGGTGGCCCAGGCTCTTCTCGACTACGTGCAGGAAGGCGGCCGCCTGGTTGTTTCACCCGAATCTTTCATGACGGACCAGTATCTACGTCCCCTGGACTTCTTTGACCAGATCGGGATACGAATTCTGAAGTCGAGCGCTGCTTCCGGGTACGAATTGGGCGCGCTTGAACAGCAGTACGACCAGACAATGCGGCAGTCGATAGAATCGCGGGGCGTGGCCACCAGAAAAATCACAACGCTTCCCAGTGATGAATTAGGCAACGCTCCCCTCAAGCTCAAGGGCCTCGGCATTGTCCAGACCTTGTCAGCCGGCAGTAATGCTGAACTTGCCCGGTTTACGGACGGAAGTCCCGCCATCATCCGGCATTCGCGTGGGCGGGGAAAAGTGTATTACCTGGCCATCCCGTTAGAGCCCTCGAGCTGCGCTCAGATGCTTGACGGCCTGTTTGAGCACGCCGGCGTCTCGCGTCCCGTCCGCTTTACGGACCCGGCCGGGAAGCGGATCTGGCAAGTGGAGGGGCGAAGCCTGCGTCGTGACAGTGACTGGCTGCTTTATCTTGTCAATCATGGACGTCAAACAGCGAAAGTGAAATTGCAGCTGCCGGTGAAGGCGGAATCCCTGACGGACCTGCGGCGGGGTGGGAAGATGGCGCCCGAGGACCTCATCGCACTGGAGCCGGGGGAGACCCGCCTGATTCGGGTCGATTAGCAAACGGGTATTCCGCCGGGGTCACGTGCCTGTTCCCCGGCGGCGGGTTTGCCGTGTCTCGAATGAACGACGGAGAATATTTATGCTGCCTGGCGTCAACAGGGAAACGCCGATTTCTGAGGCTCCCTATAACGCCGCCTACACGTGGGCTATTTCGGCGGTGGCGGCGCTGGGCGGGTTGCTGTTTGGTTACGACTGGGTTGTAATCGGCGGCGCCAAGCCTTTCTATGAGAAGTTCTTTCATTTGACGGCGGCCCGGCAGCAGGGCTGGGCCATGAGCTGCGCTCTTTCCGGCTGTCTTGTGGGCGCGCTGATTTCGGGCTGGCTCAGCGACCGCTTTGGTCGCAAGCGGCTGCTGATTGTAGCGGCGTTTCTGTTTGGGGCGTCGTCGCTCACAACCGCTCTGGCCGGCACTTT
>OBLQ010000625.1_pt1 | contig 13605 bp, 9 predicted proteins | sample 1519881 | NCBI WGS metagenome assembly OBLQ01 (sample SAMN01911456, study PRJEB22533) | soil metagenome | biome: Soil | place: Malaysia | collected 2012-04-30 | depth DG_metagenome m | reverse complement strand
CCGACCTGCGGATCCCCAGGCTCGTGGTGGTACTGCATCGTGAAGAGGAACGAGGCCGCCGCGAGCGCAGGCGCCAGGTAGCTCCCGGGCCAGTCCGTCAGCGAGGCGGCCGCGAGGATTCCGAGCGAGAGGCGCCACCAGCGTGGCTCGGCCGATTCCTCGAAGCGGGCCCAGGCCAGGAGGCTCAGGATGGCCAGGAGGGCGACGAAGGGCTCGGGGTTGAGCATCTGGCCGAAATAGACCGGCCAGGGTGCCGTCGCGAAGATCGCCGCCGAGAGGAGCGCCCAGGGGGGGGCCAGGATGCGGCGGAAGAGCAGATAGAGAGCGGGGGCCGTGGCCGCGGAGGCCAGGATGGCCGGAAAGCGCGCCGCGGCCTCGCTCACCCCGAAGACGAGGAAGACGAGCGAGGTCAGGAGCCCGAGCGTCGCCGGGTGGTGGCTGAAGTACCTGGGCGCGGAGCCGTCCGGAGCGTAGGCGTTCGTGACGAGACCGAAGCGGCTCGGAACCCATCCGCGCTCGAGGAGATTCTTCGAGTAGGTGGCCCAGTTCGACGTGTTGTGATCGGCGTCCGTGAGAAACCTGGAGTTGACGTGGTAGAGACGCGGGATCAGCGCGAGGAGGAAGAGGGCGGCCAGGATCCAGCCGTGGGATCGCTTGGAGCCGGTTCGCATTCAGGGCCGGAAGATATGCCGAAGCCTGGGGCGATGCCCGGGCTCTCGCCCCTGTCTGAGGGCCGATAATGTATCTTATGTCAACTTTACTTCACGGGCCCCGTCAGGGGACCTCCAGCCGGGTGGCCCCTCCCGCAGTGATGGTCACCGTGTAGGCCCGCTCGCTCCCGTCCACCTGCCGCAGGACGAGCTGGTATTCGCCCGCCGGGAGGCTCCGGAGGGTCCGGGGGCCCGTGGCCGGATCGAGGGGCACCTCGCAGCTCTCCACGTAGAGGCTCCAGTGAACCGGCAGGCCCGCACCGTCCAGGAGCCAGGCGGCCGGTCCTGCGGGCGGCGGTCCGGAGCCCGCGGGACCCGTGTAGGTCAGCTCCAGCTCACCGCCTTGCGGGAGCGTCCACGATGCGACACTCCCGGCCGGGACCTTCACACCGTGCTGCGTCAGCGTCCCGACCGACTGCCCTCCGAGGATCAGGCGGTAGGTTCCGGGTCGCAGCGAGGTCAGCTGGAAGATTCCGGCCGCGCTGGCCGTGAGCGAGCCGCGGAAGGCGATCTTCCCGGTCCGTGCCCGGGGATCGTCCTCTTCGAGGGCCAGGACGGAGACGGAGCGCAGGGGCTGACCCGACACTCCGTCCGTCACCCGGAAGGCCAGGGCATCCGTCGGGAAAAGGTCCATGAGGACGTCCCCCGGTGTGGCCCCCGAGACGATTTCGGCCGTGCTCGTGGCGTAGGCGTAGCCCTCCCGTGAAGCCCGGATCTCGTAGGTGCCTTCCTCCAGCCCGCCGGCCTCCCATCGGCCGTCAGAGTCCGTCTCGGTGCCCGTTTCCATGACGAACCCTCCTGTTGCCGGCGTCGAGCCTCCCTGGAGCTTCCATGTGACCCGGGCCCCCTCGATGGGCTTCCCGGTACCGCCGTCGCGGACGTAGCCCGCGAGACGGGCCTGAGGCAGCACGATGTCCAGCGTGGCGTCGCCCTCGAGGTGGAAGCTCTCCTCGTGGCTCACGCCCGAGCCGAGGCTGAAGACCCGGACGGCGTAGTCACCGTCATCGAGATCCTCCACCCGGTAGTATCCGCTGGCATCCGTCGTTCCCGCCGAGCGTTTGGCGCCGCCGGTCTGGTTGAAGGAGACGGTGAGCCCGCCCACGCCGTCGCCCCCGCGCGTGACGACGCCCGTCACGACGTTTCCCGGCGGGAATTCGAGGACCGTCTCCATCGAGTCGACCCCGGTGGGGATCTCGACGGACTTGGAGGCGGTGCGGCCCGTGAGAAACCCCGAGCTGGCGATGAGCCTGATGGTGCCCGGGGCGAGTCCATGGAACTCGAACCGGCCGTCGGCATCCACGGCGGAGCTGGTGCCGAAGCCGCCTCCCGACGACGCCGGCACGGCGCGAATGGAGAAGTCGCCCATCTCTTCGGGCCTCACTCCCGTGAGGGTCCCCAGGAGCGTGACGCCGCCCGTGAGGCGGACCTCCACGGGCGGGGTCGGTGTTCCGGCCTGAACCACGATGCTGTCGAGGCTGGCGGTCTGCAGTCCCCGCGCCTCGATGGTCAGGGCGTAGCGGCCGGCTGCGAGGCCTTCGAACGAGAAGCTGCCGTCCGGATCGGAGATCGCGCTCTTGCGGTCCATCAAGCCCGGGGCGCCGGCCGCCGCCAGCGTGACGGAGGCCTCCGCCACGGGCGTGCCCCCGTCCGCGAGGAGCACCGTCCCCGAGATCGTCCCTCCGCGCGACAGCACGACGTTGAGGCCCTCGACGTCAGAGGTGGTATCGACCGCGACCTGAGCGGGCTCGTACCCGTCGTGGGTGACGGAGAGTGTCATGGGTCCCCTCTCGAGCCCATCCATGGAGAAGTAGCCGTCACCGTCGGAGTAAGTCCCCTCGCCGCCGGGGCCGATCGCGATTCTCATACCTCCGGCCTCCTCGCGCTGGCGCGAGATCCGCGCGCCGGCGACGGGAACCGAGCGGTCGTCGGTGACCTGGCCTTGTATCGTCGCGCCGCGCTCGAGCAGGAGGCGGATCTCCTCGATCTCCCCTCCAGCCGGGACGTCGAGGTCCTTCATGACCGCGTCGCGGTAGCCGGGAGCGCGGGCGGTCAGCGTGATCTTCCCCGGCTCGATGTCCTCGAGAACGAAATGCCCCTCCTCGTCCTGGAACGGAACCGGGGCACCCCCGAGGTCGACCGATCGCATCGCCCCGCCCCCGAACGAGCGCTCCCGCGAGACGCCCACGCTGAACTCCGTGATGGGCTGCCGCGTGGCGGCATCGAGGACCTGCCCGCTCACCTTCGAGGAAGCCTGGAGCGTGATCTCCACGTCGTCGGTCGGGGCGACCACGCCGGCCGCCTCTCCCCGGGCGTATCCGTCCGCGTCGATCCTCACCGTGACGTTGCTCCCGGCGGCGAGATCGGGCACGTCGAAGGCGCCGGTGGCGTCGGTGGTGAAGTCGCCGAGACTCTCGAAGTCGTGAACCACGTGGCCCTCCGCGCCGGCGATGGGATTGCCGTCCGGGTCGATGACCCGCCCGCGGACGTGAGCGCCCGGCTGCAACGTGATCTCTCCCGCATCCACGACGGTGGCTCCCTCCTCGAGGCGCAGGCCGCCGGCCGAGGCCGGGGCATATCCCGGGGCCCGGGCATCGAGGCTCCAGATCCCGGGACGGGCGCCCTGCACCGAGAAAGAGCCGTCGGAGACCGTGAGGACCGGAGGCAGGGAGTCCGGCGATCCTTCACCGGCCCGGAAGCTCCCCCGGCGGCGGCCCGACCCGATCCGGATCGCCATTCCACCCATGCCGCCCTCGTGTTTTCTGGACGCGGTGAGAGAGACGCCCGTGAGGGGGCGGCCATCGAGGTCCACGACGTGTCCCGTGATGGACAGGCCAGATTCCAGGAGAATCTCCAGGCCTTTCCTCGCCTCCCGCGGCTTGAGGCGGACTCCGGTGAAATCCCGGGGGACGAAGCCGGGGAACTCTGCGGTGATCTTGAGATCCTTGTCCGCGGGCAGATCGTCGAGCGCGAAGCGCCCCTGAGGATCGCTGGTGACGGGCGCGACACCGAGCGGGAAGAAGATGGGGATGGGAAGGGGCAGCGGCGGGGGGCCCGACGCGGTCAGGTTGGCGCCCGAGACGGGATGGCCAGCGGTGTCCCGGACGGTGCCCGAGAGCGAGGCCGAGGGCTCCAGGGCTAGGCTCCGCTTCGCCGTCTGTCGGGAGGCGAGATCGAGGGTCTGGCCTGACTCACCGAAGAAGCCGTCGGCCGAGGCGTCCACCCGGATCCTACCGGCGGGGATTCCACGGAAGAGAGCCTCTCCCGACGAGTCCGTCGCCAGGATGCGCGCCTCCCCGCCCGGCTCCTCCAGCCTCGCGAGGGCCCCGGGGACGGCGGTGCGGCTCCCCGAGTCGATGACCCGGACCTGGAGGCTGCCTCCAGTGCGGAGCTCGAGCGTCAGGGGGCTGCTCGCCCCGGCGGTGGGCGTGCTGATCCGCGCGGGCGCCGAGGGCGCCATCAGCTCCCGGGGCAGGGCCTCCGCGCCCTCGGGGGGGGCTTCCGCGTCGGGTGATGGGCCCGTCTCCGCACGGATCTCGAAGGAGCCAGGACGAAGTCGCGGTATCTCGAAACTGCCGTCGGCCGCGGAGAGGGACAGCCCGTCGATCCCGGAGGGTCCGGCCAGGACCCAGGCTCCTTCGACCGGTGTGCGCCCGTCAGGCGCCACCACGCGCCCCTTCAGCGGGGTGCCCTTGGTGAGCAGGATTCGCAGATCGCCGCCCGGACCAGGATTCGCTTGAGCCGGGGCCATGCCCTCGGCGAAGACCCGGATTCTCAGGGTGCCGGGCCCGAGCGATCCGAGGTGGAAGGAGCCGTCCGCTGCAGTCCGGGCCCACACGGGCGCCGGGTCTCCCCCCGGACTCAGGAGGCGGTGCAGGAGCCCCCGGAGAGGCCGCGCCCCCGGGGGCGCGACCGGCAGGGCCAGCACGAGGGCCTTTGGGATCGGCTTTCCAGCGGCATCCACGACGTGCCCCTGCAGCGAGTGGCCCGGCGAGAGGAGGATGCGGCCCAGCTCCCGGTCCCGCAAGGGTGTTCGCGCCGGTTCCAGGAAGGCACGGGCAAATCCATCGGCCTCGGCACAGAGGTGACGCGGCTTCCCGTCATCCGGAACGTGCAGCGCAAAGCGGCCGGTGGCGTCGGTGAGAGCGTCGGCAACAACATCGGGAGCGGGGTTGCCGGCCATCGTCATGCGGAGGAGGTCGTCACGATCGAGGGCGGTGAGAGCCAGGACCCTGGCTCCCGCAATGGGGCGACCGTCGCCTTCCGAGAGGATGGTCCCCGTGAGGACATGTTCCTTCACCCCTGTCGCGACGTTGTCCACGGTCGGCCGGGGAGATTCGCTGCGGGGTGGCGCCGTGGCGAGAGTCGAAAAGGCCGCGGCGATAACGACGAGTGTCTTCCAGGCTCCGGCGTCGCGCTTCATGAATGCGGATCCTCCCTGGGGCGCGGGACGGGAATGACGTACGCCCCCGAAGAGGGAGATGCCCGGGGAAGGTCCAGGGTCGCTGCCGGGAGGATCCCGGCGCCGGGTCAGACGGGGATCTCGTCCGCGTTTTCGACGCGCGCGATCAGCTCGCGAAGCGCCTGGAGGATCTCCGCCTTCCTGACCTCGGGATTCGCGAAGCGGAGCTGAACCGTTCCCGGGATCGCCTCGAACTTCAGCTTGAGAACGAATCCCCGGCGCGGTCCCTCGGCTGTGGCGGTCTCGCCCTCGACGCTCTCGGGCGGAGGCACGGCGCGCAGCTTGCGCGCGTCGTCGCGCGAGAGCCGGTCCTTCGCGATGCGCTCGACGAACGCGAGCATCGCTTCGTCCGTCGGCTGGCGCGCCACCTCGACGAGTAAAGACTTACTTGAGATGTCGGCGCGCCGACAGAGATCGCGAACCATCTCCGGTATGCGCGCGATGCCGAGCATCTCCGTCACGGTCGTGCGCGACTTGCCGAGCTTGCGCGCGATCTTGTCGTGCGTGTACTCGAAGCGATCGCAGAGAGCGGATATGGCGTCACTCTCCTCGAAGGGATCGAGGTCGCGGCGCTGGAGGTTCTCGATGAGGGAGATCTCGAGCACTCCCCTGTCGTCCACATCCAGCTCGATGCAGGGCACGAGGCTGAGGCCCGCCGCCTTGGCGGCGTGGTAGCGCCGCTCGCCGGCGATGATCTGGAAACGATCGCCGAGGGGCCGAACGATGATCGGTTCGAGAAGACCCTTCTCCTTGATGGAAGCGACGAGGTCGTCGATCTCCCCGATCGTCCTGCGAGGCTGCTCCGGGTTCGGATCGAGCATCGCGAGATCGATCATGCGGCCGACCGTGTGCGCCTGGGGCGTGATGAGCGAATCGACGAAGTGTGTATCGTGGCGCATCCTGATCGTGGTGGGGAGACCGCGGGACTTAGACACGGCTGATGACCTCCTCGCTGAGGCGGTAGTAGTCCAGTGCGCCGCTCGACTCGGGCGCGAAGGTGAAGATCGATTCCTTGTACGCGGGACTCTCCTCGAGGCGCACGCTCTTCGAGATGACCGTCTTGAAGACCTTGGATCCGAAGACTTCCTTGATCTGCTTGCGGATGTCTCTCGCGAGGACGGTGCGCTTGTCGTGGAGCGTGATGACCACTCCGAGAATCTGGAGATCGGGGTTGGGCCGCGCCTTGATCTTCTCCACGGTTTCGAGGAGATCGTCCGTCCCCTCGAGCGAGAAATAGGAGCTCTGGATGGGGATGAGGAGATGCGTGGAGGCGACGAGCGCGTTGACGGTCAGAAGGCCGAGCGTCGGCGGCGTGTCCAGGACGATGTAGTCGTAGTCGGCGATGACCGACTGGAGACGGTCCTTGAGCCTGAAGTGGCCGTCCAGCTCACCGACGAGCCGGCTTTCCAGCTTGGCGAGGCTGATTGCCGACGGCGCGATGTCGAGGTGCAGGATGGAGGAGCGGACGACGATGTCCTTGAAGGTGAGGTCCTTCTCGGTGAGGGCGTCGTAGACCGTCTTCTCGACCTGCTTGCGGTCGAGGTAGGAGAGCGTGGCGTTGGACTGCGGATCCAGATCGACCAGGAGGGTCTTGAGTCCCTTCTCGGCGATGGCCGCGCTCAGGTTGATCGCCGTCGTGGTCTTCCCGACGCCCCCCTTCTGATTCGTGATGGAGACGATCACCTTGAGCCTGTCGGAACCGTTGGAGCCTGTCTTGACGGGAGGGAAGATGGGGCGCATTTCGGGAGGTTCGGGATGATTTCTTGCCCCGGCGCGAGAGCCGGCCGGTTGCTTGAGTCAGATAAAACCTTTTGTTTCAGAAATTTAGAAGGCAGCTGCCCGCTCTCCCCCGAGTGCAGGTCGATGGCTCGGCCGACGGGTCGCGCCGGGACGGCTACATCTCGTACTTCCCGAGCTCGTCGGGATCCAGCTTTTCGAGCCACTGGCGGAGTCGATCGGAATCCCCCGCGTCCTTGGTCATGTCGACGTTCTTCGCCCGGCTGATCACTTCCTCCTCGACGAAGATGGGGGCGCCTGCGCGGAGCGCGAGAGCGATGGCGTCGCTCGGCCGCGAGTCCACGGTGAGCGCCTTCCCCTCCTGGTCGAGGTGAATGAGCGCGTAGAAGGTGTTCTCCTTGAGCTCCGTGATGACGATCTTCTCGACCTTGGCGTGGAGCTGCGCGAGGAGGTTCTTCAGGAGGTCGTGGGTCATCGGGCGGGGTGTCGAGATGTTCTCGAGCTGCAACGCGATCGCGTTCGCCTCGTAGAGGCCGACCCAGATCGGCAGCACCGCCTCGCTGTCCGGATCGCGGAGCATGATGATCGGCATGTTGGTGACCGGGTCGATCATCAGTCCCTTGATCTTCATTTCGATGGTCACGGGATCATGCCTCCGCGAGCGGCTCTTTCGCCCGAATTTATATCCCGGCCCTCCCGCGAAGTCAAGGGAGGGCGCGCCCTATCGGCCGGAAGGGCCTCCCCGCGGAGGCTCGTCGGGCCGGTCCCCGTGATGCGGACACGGGCGATGGAACCGGTCAGGGAGAGGGGGCCTTCGAAGTTCACCACGCGGTTGCACTCCGTCCGTCCGGCGAGCACCCGGGGGTCGCGCGCGCTGGGTCCCTCGGCGAGGATCTCCACGGTCCGGCCGAGGTAGCCGGCGTGGATCTCCTCCTGGATGGATCGCTGGAGCGCCAGCAGCCGTTGCAGCCGCGACTCCTTGCGCTCGCGAGGGAGATCGTCGGCGAGGGAGGCAGCGGGCGTGCCGGGACGCGCGGAGTAGACGAAGGCGTAGACCTGGTGGAAGCGCACCGCGGCGACGACGTCCATCGTCCGCTCGAAGTCCTCTTCCGTCTCCCCCGGGAAGCCCACGATCACGTCCGTCGAGAGGGCCAGCCCGGGCACCCTCCGGCGCGCGTACTCGACGCGGGAGAGAAACTCCTCCACGGTGTACCCGCGCTGCATCCGCGAGAGAACCGCGTTGGAGCCCGACTGGAATGGAAGGTGAACGTGCGGGCAGATGACGGGGCGCGAGGCCATCAGGTCAGGAATCGTGTGCTTGAAGTGGAGCGGGTGCGACGTGGTGAAGCGAAGCCGCCTGAGGCCCTGGAGCCGGCTCACCTCCGACAGGAGGCGCGTGAAATCCCATCCTTCGCTCCGGTAGGCGTTGACGTTCTGCCCGAGGAGCTCGATCTCGAGGTAGCCGCCGTCCACTACGGCGCGGGCCTCCGCGAGAATGGCCTCGGGCGGACGGCAGGCCTCCCGCCCGCGCGTGGAGGGGACGATGCAGAACGAGCAGGCCTTGCTGCATCCCTCCATCACCGTGATGTACGCCCTGGCGCGCGAGCTTCGGAGCGCCGCGGTCCCCTCCTCCGGCAGGAGGCGGTCGCGCGGATCAATTACGGCGAGCTGGTGGCGGCGGTGGCGCGCCTGCTCCACGAGCGTCTGGAGGCTGCCCAGGTGGCGCGGCCCCATCACGATGTCGACGTGGGGCGCACGGCGGAAGATCGTCTCCTGCTCCATCTGGGCCACGCAGCCGCAGACTCCGATGACGAGGTGGGGACGGCGCGACTTCAGGTGCCTGAGACGCCCGAGGCGGGAGAAGACCTTCTCGGAGGCCTTTTCTCGAACCGCGCACGTGTTCAGCAGGATGACGTCGGCGTCCCGTGCGGAGGCGGCGGGGCTCATTCCCTGCGAGGCGAGCGCTCCGGCCATCAGCTCGGAGTCGTGCTCGTTCATCTGGCAGCCCCAGGTCTCGATGCGGTAGCGGAGACCCGGGCCCTGGGCCCGGCCGCTCACCGGGGCGCTCCAGCCTTTCCGCCCCCGAGCCTCCGGGCAAAGCACTCGCGGAGAAGATCGCGGGTGCGCTTGAGATCCTCGGGGATGACGCGCGTGCCCGCCATGACGGTCATGTAGTTCGTGTCCCCGGACCATCGAGGGACGATGTGGAGGTGGAAGTGGCTCTCGATGCCGGCACCGGCGGCACGGCCGAGGTTCATCCCGACGTTGAACCCGTCCGGGTGGTAGGCGTCGTCCAGAACCCCCTCGGCGATCACCGAGAGCTCCATCATCTCGGCGCGCTGGTCGGGGGTGGATTCCGACGGCAGGGCGAGGTGGGCGTTGGGCACCACCATGAGGTGCCCGTTGTTGTAGGGGTAGAGGTTGAGCAGGACGAGGTTGAGGGCGCCGCGGTGGACGACGAGGCTGTCCTCGGCGTCCTCGCCATGATGGCGAAGGGCGTTGCAGAAGACGCACCCCTCCTCCCGCTTCTCCTGGATCAGGTAGGAGAACCTCCAGGGCGCGAAGAGAGCGTCCATCTACTGGGGGGGCTGGGGGGAGCGGTTGATGAGCTCCTTCAGCTCCTTTCCCGGCTTGAAGTAGGGGATCTTCTTGGCGGGCACGTGCACCTTCTCGCCCGTCTTGGGATTCCGGCCCTGCCGCGAGCGCCTCTGCCGGATCCTGAAGGAGCCGAATCCCCGGAGCTCGATCTTCTCGTCTTTGTGGAGGGCGTCAACGATCGACTGGAAGACCGTGTTGACGATCACCTCGGAGTGCTTCTTCGTGAGCTCCGAGACCCTCGAGACTTCCTCTACGAGCTCGGCCTTGGTCATCGGCTCCTCCCGTCAGGAGTCTTCCCCGCTGCGCGCTGCGGTCGAGCCCGCCTCTTCCTCCTCGGGGGCTTCGGGAGCTTCCGGCGCTTCGGCCACAGGGGGCTTCGGCTCGGGCGTCGGGAAGTTCGCAACGTCTCCCAGCCGGACGGATCCGTCCGAGGGCGAGTCCATGTAGCTGCTCATCGTGGAACGCTCCTCGTCCGCGTCGGCGGCCTTGATGCTGAGGCCGACCTTCCGCTCGAGGGTGTCCATCTTGATGATCTTCGCCCGGATCTCGTCGCCCTCGCTGAAGCGGTCCTTGGGGTGCTCGACCCTCTCCTCCGCCAGCTCCGAGACGTGCACGAGCCCTTCCACGCCCTCGACGATCTCGACGAAGACGCCGAAGTCGGCGATCCTGGAGATCCTGCCCGAGACGGTGTCGCCGACCACGTGCCTGTCGAAGAACTCGTCCCAGACGTTGGGCGTGAGCTGCTTGAGCCCGAGCGACAGGCGCTGGTTCTCGGCGTCTATCTTCAGGATGATCGCCTCGACCTCGTCGCCCTTCTTGAGCATCTCCGAGGGATGCTTGATGCGCTTCGTCCACGAGAGGTCGGAGATGTGGATGAGGCCGTCGACCCCCTCCTCGACCTCCACGAAGGCCCCGAAGTCGGTCAGGTTCCTGACCTTGCCGGTGATCTTCGAGTTGATCTCGTACTTCTGGGCGATCATGTCCCAGGGATTCGGCTCGATCTGCTTGAGGCCCAGGCTCAGCCGGCGCTGCTTGAGATCCACGTCGAGAACGGCCGCCTCGATCTCGCTTCCCACGCTGAGGATCTTCGAGGGATGCTTGACCTTCTTCGTCCAGGACATCTCGGAGACGTGCACGAGGCCCTCGACGCCCTCCTCGAGCTCCACGAAGGCGCCGTAGTCCGTGAGGCTGACGACCTTCCCCTTGACGCGGGACCCGGCCGGGTATCGCTCCCCGACCTGCTCCCAGGGATCGGGCTTGAGCTGCTTGTACCCGAGGGAGACGCGCTCGGTCTCCCGGTCGAACTTGAGAACGATGACCTCGACCTCCGCTCCGACGGCGAAGAGCTCCGAGGGGTGGTTGATCCTCCCCCAGGACATGTCGGTGATGTGGAGGAGCCCGTCGATGCCGCCGAGATCGAGGAAGGCGCCGTACCCGGTGATGTTCTTGACGACGCCCTTGATCCGCTTGCCTTCCTCGAGGATCTCCAGGGTCTTCTTCTTCTTCTCCTGGTTCTCCTCCTCGAGGACCGCCTTGCGCGACAGGACGATGTTTCCCCGGCGCCGGTTGACCTTGATGACCCTGGACCGGATCTCCTTGCCGCGCATGGAGTCGAGGTTCCGGACCGGCCGGACGTCCACGAGGGAGCCCGGGAGGAAGGCGCGGACGCCGATGTCCACGGCCAGACCGCCCTTGATCCGCTCGATCACGCGCCCGGTGACGATGGAGCCGCTGGCGTAGGCGGCCTCAACGGTCTCCCACACGCGGACCTTCTCGGCCTTCTCCTTGGAGAGGACGACGTAGCCTTCCTTGTTCTCGTGCTTCTCGAGGAGGACGTCCACCTCGTCGCCCTCGGAGACCCGAACCTTGCCGTCCGAATCGGTGAACTCGTCGATGTGGATGATCCCTTCGGACTTGTAGCCGACGTCGACGATGACCTCGTTGGGCAGGACCTTTAGGATCTTGCCCTTCACGACCTGCCCTTCGGCGAGGCTCTTGAAGCTCACGTCGTACATGTCGAGGAGCTTCTCGTACTCCTCCCGCGACATCGAGGCGGCGTCGGCGGGAGACTTCTCGGCTGGCGGGGCGGCCGTTTCCTCCGGGGGGATTCCCCGGGCGGGTGATTCGGACTGAACGTCGTTCTGCAACTCCATGCTCTTAGCGATGACCTCCTGGTCTTTTATTCCGGGGCACGCGTCCCCGGTGGCGGCCCTCCCGGCCGGTCGCGCGAGCGGCAGCCCGCGCCCCGGTGAGGGGCCGTAAGTCAAGGCAAACTCATACTCTACGTCGATCCGGAGCGGTCTGTCAAGGAGGGGTCAGCGGCCGCCGAGGAGGACGTCGAACCCGACCCGGGCCTCCCAGAAGTCATCCGTCTCGGTGATGAACTTCACGCTGGCGAAGCCCCCCGTGCCCGTGTTGGGCATCGGGTTGATCAGCCCCTGGTTGTAGAACGAGAGGTAGTTGTCGTCACACTCCTTGGGGGGCTGCTGGGCGGGGGGATCCTGGTCTCGGAAGCATCCCGATGCGCCGGTGGTGCCGTTGGTGACGGTGCGGGCGCCTTCGGCCGCGAAATCGACGAGGTTCTGGCGCGGGAGCTTGGCCGTGATCGTGGACGTATTGCTCTGGAAGAGAACCTGCCGCATCTCCGCCCGGAAGGCGAAGATCTCGTTGACGAAGAAGCGGATGCCTCCCCCGTACGTGTAGTAGTTCGTGTCCTCTCCGTTGTAGGGGGTGTCGTACTGGCGCATCCACCGTCCCATGCCGGCCGAGAGGTAGGGAACGACCCGGCTGTCGGGCTTGGTGTTGAAGTTGTACACGCCCGTCAGGCCGAGAGTGAAGATGTCGATGTTGATCTGGTTGGCCCGGTTCCTGAAAGCGGTCGGATCCAGGAAGACGCGGTTCACGAACGCGGTGACGTCCGGGAAGTGCTCGGATGCCACCAGCGGCATCGGCAGAACGGCCGGGATGTCCGCCGAGGCGTTCTTTGAGAAGCGGTGCTGGGGAACGTTCGGGATCTCCTGGACCCCGCCCACGGACTGCACGATGCCGCTCGAGTTGACGGTCGGGTTGTAGCCCAGGGCCAGGAAGTCGGAGTTGGCCCAGGTGAACTCGAAGAAGCTGGCCTGGCGCTGGAAGTATGGATCCGCGGGGTTCGAGACGGCGGCCTGGAGGAGCGGGATGAGGTTCTTCGTCATGTCCAGGCGCTGCTTCGAGAAGCCGATATCCACCTCGGCCTCCCAGTGCGCCGTGATGTTGTACCCGCCGCGCGCGCCGAGGAGGAATTCCCTGTCGTTGCGCTCGACCGATCCGTTCGTGACGATGCCCTTGGCGTTGTACTTGTAGACCGCCTCGACATCGTTGTCGCACTCGTCGAGGACAGGCGAATTCGGGTCGTAGGCGACCGGGAGAAGCTTGTTGGCCGAGTCGAAGCAGATGTCCACCGGGTTGAAGTTACCGTTGGAGTTCATCGGCCCCACGAAGGCCTGGCCGGGCCCCGTCTGGCCCGCGTTGCGGCAGTCGATGCATGCCGGCTGACCCGTGTTCGGATCCAGCAGGACTCCCGTGAGAGGTGAGGTCTCCGAGAGGGCGGGATCCATGCGGTAGGTGCGAACGGTGCCCGACTGGATGACGGAAGGGACCCGCTGGCCGCCGTACTCGCCGAAGTAGATGAAGACCTCCCAGGACTTGCGCCGGTTCTGCGCGGAGGCCGGTGTCGCCGACAGCGCGACGAGCCCGAGGATGAGCAGGGGGACAGTCGAAAGCGCCAGAAGGCTCCGGCTTCGCATCCTCTTCATTCAATCCGCTCCTTGCCGCTCCCCGCCGGGAAGCGTTCACAGATGCTCGTGCGGAGCCCACGTGGGATCCGCAGATCGCGGGCGATCGCGAGGCCTCTGCGGGGGCGCAGACAGCCCCGTGGACCCGGCTGACGAAGCTCTGACTGAAGGGCGCGAAAACCTATCACAGCCCCGTGAAGCGAGTCAACGACAGTGGATAAAGGAGATATGCCCCCGGAGTCCCCCTTCCCGTCTCTCACTCCGTCAATGACACGCGGCGGGGCGCAAAAGTTGGCCCGCTCGGGCGACGAAGGGCGTCTCCGGGGCG
>OBLQ010000624.1_pt1 | contig 13605 bp, 13 predicted proteins | sample 1519881 | NCBI WGS metagenome assembly OBLQ01 (sample SAMN01911456, study PRJEB22533) | soil metagenome | biome: Soil | place: Malaysia | collected 2012-04-30 | depth DG_metagenome m | reverse complement strand
GAAATGCGGGTGTCAGGATGATAAGGTGATTGACTCCCGCGCCTCCCGCGAAGGTTCCAGCGGCTCCGGTAGCGGCGGCTAAGCCCGCGGGGAATGGCCACAAGGTTCGCAGCTCTCCGCTCGTCCGCCGGCTGGCCCGGGAGCACCAGATCGACCTCTCGCAAGTGTCCGGCACGGGGGCAGGCGGTCGCGTGAGCAAGCGCGACATCCTCGCGGCGATCGAAGGCGGAAGGGCAGCTGTGGGCGTTCCGTCGCGTGCTGCTGCCGGCGTTCCCGCACCTGCCGCGGCTCCGGCGCTTGCGATCGAAGCCGGCGTGCCTCCCGAAAAGATCTATTTCGGCCACTACGAAGTCCAGCCGATGTCCATCATGCGGCAGAAAATCGCCGAGCACATGGTGATGTCCAAGCACGTATCGCCACACGTCTACTCGCTCGATGAAGCCGACGTTTCCGCCATCGTAGCCTTGCGCGCCAAATTGAAAGAAAAATTCGAGCAGGAGACGGGCACGAAACTCACGTTCATGCCCTTCTTCATCCGCGCGGCCGTCGAAGCGCTGCGCGCCTTCCCGGTGGTGAACGCGTCGGTCGACGGCACGAATATCGTCCTTCACAAGGAGTGCAACATCGGCATCGCCGTGGCGCTCGATCCGGGCTTGATTGTCCCCGTGGTCAAAAACGCTGAGGAGAAGAATTTCCTTGGTTTGGCGCGGACGGTGAACGATCTGGCCGAACGCGCCCGGACGAAAAAGCTCAAGCCCCACGAAGTGCTCGAGAGCACTTTTTCCATCACGAATCCCGGGACTTTCGGCGGGCTGATCGGCCTGGCGGTGATCAATCAGCCGAACGTCGCGATTCTCGGCCTGGGCACGATTCAGAAGCGCCCCGTGGTGATCGACGATGCCATCGCCATCCGATCCATGATCTACCTCTCGCTGTCCTACGATCACCGCGTGGTGGACGGCGCCATCGCACATCAGTTCGTGGGCCATGTGAAACACACGCTCGAGAATTGGACGGAAAGCCTTCTGTAAACGATTGCAGATAGCAGCGTGTGGGAACCAGCGCAAATCAACTGTCGATAGTCGACCGTGTACAGCTTACGGTCGCACTTCCGCCCCGCACTGCTTTGGCTTGCCCGTCAGCGGCCAACTGTTAGCTGTCAATTCTGAACGCTACATTGTGGAAAGCTTCGCGATCCCATGTACTCTGCCGCACCGCACGATCCCTGGGGCGCTCCGCCTTGGGAAATCGACTTCACGCTACGGCGACAGCCGTTGCCACCGTCGGTGGACTTCGCTGTCATCGGCGGCGGTTTCACGGGTCTGGCCGCTGCTGCCTGGCTGCGTCTGCAGTCCCCTGAACGATCGGTCGTCGTTGTTGAGGCCGGACGCATCGGTGCGGGCTCGAGTGGACGAACGGGCGGCATGGTTCTGGCCGAAAGTGCCGCGGGCGATCTTCCCGGTCTCGGCGATGTTCTCGCTGGCATGGCAAGGATTCTCGAAGATCTCGGGCGCGCGTGCGGCTTTTCGCTCGCGGAAGAATGCGAACTCGCGCTCGGCGGAGCCTGGGAAATCGGCCGCAGCGGCGGACGCGCGGATTCGCCCGTCGCGTGGAATGATTCAGGCACTCTCCGTGTCGTGAACGAAGTGCCGGGCGGCACGCTCAATCCGGGCAAGCTCGTCAGCAGCTTGGCGCGCGCCGCGGTGCAGCTCGGCGCCACGGTGATCGAGGATGCGCCGGTCGAGCGCGTGGATTGGAGCGCCGGCGCGGACTTGCAGCTTGCGCGCGGCCGCGTGCGCGCCGTGAAGATTCTGTTCGCTACGAACGCGCTCTCGCTGCGGCTGTCAGGCCTCGACGCCACCGCGCATCCCATGCTGGCGCTTGCATCCCTTATCGCACCGCTCGGCGAGAAACAGATCGAAGCCATCGGCCTCGCCGAACGAAAGCCTTTCTACACCGTGGATTTCCCGTATCTTTGGGGGCGCGTGCGCCGCGACAATTCCGTCCTATGGGGCGCGGGACTCGTGGATGCGCCGGATTCGCGCGACATAGCGCAGATCGATATCACGGCGCAAGAGCCCGCGAGCATGTTTGCGCTGCTCGAGCGGCGAGTGCGTGGCCTCCACCCCGCGCTCGCTGCTGCCGAATTCACGCACCGCTGGGGCGGGCCTCTTCTGTTCGGAGAAGACTGGCGGCCGGTGTTCGCACGGCATCCCGCGAACCCGAATGGAATCGTGCTCGGCGCTTACGCGGGCCACGGCATCGCGCAGTCTGTACATCTGGGAGCGTGGGCCGCCGAAGCCCTGCTCGGCCGCCGGGAATTGCCGGAGTGGGGCCGCATCAATCCGGCGTAATCACGTTATTGACAGCGAACCGTTGGGGGATTTGGTAGCGCTAACGGGAATCGAACCCGTATTTCGGCCTTGAAAGGGCCGCGTGCTAACCGTTGCACCATAGCGCCATGGAAAACCAGCGTCTGGAGGAGATTTCATTATCCGGGAAAGCTGCGGGATTGACAAGCCGCGGAATGATCGCTCCCGGCGGAGCCGCTCGCCTTCGAAATCGGTATAGTCTCCCGTAGATTTTGCTGCGTTTTCTGCCGCTCCACCGGGCATATTGAACCCACCGATGCGGCTGGCGCTCGACCCTGTACCGAAGACCAGTCTGCTTACTAATCGAGCGCATTCGGCCCGGTATTACATAACTATTACAAAATGGGCCGTTTGCTCCTGCTATTCTGGCGTTGCAATCCGCAGGAAATAGACAAAACCCACACAGAGCGCAGGGGATCCATGACACTTCGATTCGACGACCTTGGGAAGAAGCCTGCTGGCGAGAACCAGATCAACTGGGTAACCGCAATCGCCATGCTGTCGTTTCACGTCGGCGCCGTGGTGGCGCTGTTTTTCTTTAGCTGGAAGGCCTTCTTCGTCGCCCTGTTTCTTCACTGGGTCGCGGGCAGCTGGGGCATCGGCATGGGCTACCACCGCCTGCTGACGCATCGCGGCTACAAGACTCCCAAGTGGGTCGAATATTTTCTGACGGTTTGCGCCACGCTCGCCCTCGAGGGCGGTCCGATTTTCTGGGTGGCGACGCACCGGATCCATCACCAGTATTCGGACAAGGAAGGCGACCCGCACTCCCCGCGCGATGGCAAGTGGTGGGCGCATGTTGGATGGATCCTGGTCGGCAAATCGATGCACCACGACACGACAACCCTAGCCCATTACACGCCTGATCTCGCTAAGGACAAGTTTCACGTCTGGATCACGAAGTATCACTACGTGCCGAACATCGTACTGGGCCTCGTGCTGCTCGCGATGGGAGGAATTCCCTTCGTGCTGTGGGGTATTTTCCTGCGCACCGTCGTCGGGCTGCATTCCACGTGGCTCGTCAATTCCGCCACTCACCTGTGGGGCTACCGCCGCTTTGAGACGCGAGACATGTCCACGAATAGCTGGTGGGTTGGGCTGCTCGCATGGGGCGAAGGATGGCACAACAATCACCATGCCCATCCCGTTTCGGCGCGCCACGGTCTTGCGTGGTATGAAATCGATCTCAACTGGTACGGAATCTGCGCGCTCAAAAATCTCGGCCTCGCGCGAGATATCTATACGGCCAAACTGCCGGTAAAGGGGCGCGGCAACGAGACTGTTTCTCCCGAAGCGGCCGCCGCCAAACCGCAGAGCGATTTGGTCTCGGTGTAGGGAGCCGCTTTTCGTTTTCAAGCGCTCCCGGCTGCATCCGTTGACCGGGCAATTTTCTCTCCCAGCAGGTTTGTCAAGGCAAAGGACGCGGATCCGTTTCACCACCTTCTGGCGGTGCATCCGTTGCTCCCGACGGGAATTCGCCTGCCCGCGGCGGTACAATGTAGATGGACCGCCATGCGCATCACCAGCCGCCGAAAAACCATTGCCTTCTTCCTCGTGCTTGGCATTTGCCTGGTGGGGGCGGCGGTCGCGCTCACTGGCAGCTGGATTATCCTCAACTGGCGCGAACGCGTCCTGCTTTTCTTTGGCCTCGTTTTCTTTCTCGCGATCATCACGGGCTTGATTCTCAACACGATTTTCTTGGTGCGCGAGATCCGGCGCAACGAGCGTCACGATAGTTTCATCAACGCCGTCACTCACGAATTGAAGACGCCGATCACTTCGATCCGCCTCTACCTGGAAACCCTGCAGCGGCGCGAGGTGGATACGGGGCAGCGCCAGGAATTCTACCGGCTGATGCTCGACGACACGGACCGTTTGCTGGGCACCGTGGAACAGGTGCTCAAAGCCGGCGAGGTGGGCTATAAGCGCGGCGCCCGGAATCTCACCGAGCTCGATTTCGGCAGCCTCGTCGGCGACTGCATGGAGCTGGCTCGCATACGGTATCACTTGCAGGCTTCCGCGCTGCGCTGGCAGGAACCCCATGCCGACGGCGCGGCGGGAATCAAAGTGATGGGCGAACCCAACGAGCTGCGCACAGCGATTTCCAATATCCTCGATAACGCCATCAAGTATTCCGGCAGCAACGTGGACGTGTCCGTCCGAATCGACAAGCCGGAAGAAGGCCGGGTCGCGCTCCGCGTCACCGACCGCGGCATCGGCATTCCGCAACACGAGCTGAAGCGCGTCTTCAAGCGCTTTTACCGCGCGCCGGGCCGGGCCATAACTCAGGTGAAGGGAACGGGCCTGGGCTTGTTTATCGTTCGCTCGATCGCGCGGGCGCATGGCGGCAGGGTGTTCGCCGAAAGCGGCGGAGAAACTCCCGGCACGACCGTCACCCTGGAACTGCCGAGGAGCGAAGCGTGAGCCGCTTCCTAGTGGTCGAAGACGAAGCGCACCTCGCCGAGGGCTTGCGTTTCAATCTCGAAGCGGAAGGGCACTCCGTCGAGGTTGTGGGCGATGGTGAGAGCGCCATCGAGCGACTACTCAAGGCCCGCGAGAAATTCGACGCTGTAGTGCTGGACGTGATGCTGCCGGGCATCGACGGCTTTGCCGTGGTCTCCGCGCTGCGCAAGGCGAAGAACTACGTGCCCGTTCTCATCCTCACCGCGCGAGGCCGTCCCGAGGACGTGCTCGAGGGGTTCGCGGCGGGCGCCGACGATTATCTCCCCAAGCCGTTCGAGCTGCGCATCTTCCTGGCGCGACTTCAAGGCCTGCTGCGGCGCAGCGCCTGGCTTGCTGGAACGGGTCATCCAGCTCACGCAGCCGCCGAAGACGGCACGCCTACGGCCACCGCAGGAGTTGCGGCGGACGACAACGTCTTTTCGTTCGCCGGAAAAACGCTCGACTTCGACACACTCGAGCTTCACTCCGGTAGCGACATCGTCCAGCTCACACTCATGGAAGCGAAACTCTTGCGCCACCTGATCCGCAACGCCGGACGCACCGTGTCACGGAAATCCATCCTCGAGGATGTCTGGGGCCTGCGTCACGACACCGACACGCGGGCCATCGACAATTTCGTCGTGCGGCTGCGGCGGTACCTCGAAGACGACCCATCCGAGCCGCGCCACCTCCTGACCGTACGCGGTGTGGGCTACCGCTTCGTCGCATAGCGCGCCGCCATCACTTTTTGTGAAACAACAGGCGCTTCATATCCGGCCAAAACTCCTGGAAGGCGTTGCCCGCCATGCGTCCCCCGAAACCTTCGAGCGTCCTGAGGACCGCATGCGGATTGTCGGCCTCGCTGTCCGCGCGCCAGGTGTTTGACAGAAAATTGTTGCCCGGAATGGCGATGAAGCGGGCGTAAGCGGGCGCCGAATTCCCATCGCGGCGACGGGCAAGAAACGTCTGCTTGATCACGTTTTTTACGCGCGCCCCGAAGCTCTTTTCGGGCACGCGGAAATAGCGGGGATCTTCTCCCCAAATGGCGCCGATGCCCGCTTCGATCACGTTGCCTGTGGCCGTCCCGGTAAGCCGGATGCCGTTGCGTTTGCCGAAACCGGACCAGCCCGGCCCGTATTCCTTGGGCACGTCGAGCCCCGTCCGGATGGCCGACGTAAATACGCCGGCCGCGAGACCCGACGGACCAATCGTTTCGGCCAGCAGCCAATGGACTCGCTGATGGGGCGTGATGGGCACATAGGACGCGCTCGCGTTCGTGGGACTCGGCGCGTCCGGAAGTGACGTCTGGTCAGCCGAGTTCGCTTGAGTCGGCGCTTGCGGTGGGAGGGCTTGACCGCGTGCGACCGGCGCGCCTAGGACAAACGCTGCGAGCAAGATCGCGCCGGAGATCCGCAAGGCTAGGAGGGATCGCCCGGGCATCGTAGCACGTTGGGGCATCAGGCGCCTGTGAGTGCCGATTAGAATGGGTGCCTCTTCTCTGTTTTCAACAAGTTAGGCGCATTTCTAATCGCCCGCCCGAATGTTCATTGGAGTCCGCGATCTAATCGAAAGTTGCGGCTATACGAGTTCCAACGAGAGTGAGGGCATCTGTTGTTACACGCGAGAGATCGCCGTCGAATCTCTCAGCTGGGGTTCGCTTGGGATTATCTTCGTGTGAGCCCGTAAAGGGTCACTCCTTCTGGAAATGCAGCATCTTGCCCTGGACGAAGCCGAGCTTGGTGAAGAAATCTTCCATTTCTTCGTTTCCCGTGTTCACAAGAGTGAAGATGGTGCGAACCCCGTGGTCGTGCGCGGACGAAGTGAACTGCTCGACCAACTGGGCCGCAACTCCCCGGCGCCGGTAGGCCGGGTGCACGCCGATGATCTCGACCCACGCCACGGTGCCGGGAAGGCCGAACTCGAGCTCTCCCGCTCTGCCGAATATGAAACCGACGACGCGGTTGTCCATCTCGGCGACCAGAGAGGTCCAGTGGGGACGCAGGGCTTCCGCAATTTCAAATCTCTTTTTCCAGTAGTCGCGGCGAGCTACGCCGGTGGTGAGATCCTCGATATGCACGATCGCGGAGAGATCGTCCTCGCGAAGCTCGCGGACGTAGATCGGCTTTTGCATTGCCTTGGGCGCTGACATGTGCCTCTCCTTTCGACGACCCGGCTATTTTCACACGACGCCGGGGCCTATTTCCAGGGCGTCGGCATGTAATACGGGACGGTGAGCAGAACGGCTTCGATCTGGCGAATCTTGCCGTTCTTCATCTTGAAAAGCTCGAACAAGCAGAAGGTAAAGGGCCGGTCGAACGGCGGCCCGATGGTCCGCACGCTGCCATCCACCAGCGTGTTCTTCCGCAGCACGCCGCTGTGGTCGAAAAACCCGGCGGCGAAGACCATCTGCTTCTGTTCGTCCACCACGTAGCGCCGGTCGCGGATGCGCGTGACCATCTTGAGCATTCCCGTCTCGAGCTGCGCCTGGCAGCCCATTCTCGCCACCGGATAGGCCTTCGGATCCGGGTTGTTCGCGGTGATTGCACCATTCTCCATGCGCTGGCAATCGGGATCGAATGTCGTGTAGAGCTTGCCGGTGTTCTGCTGGATGGTGCTGAAGTAGCCGTCCGCGAGTTGGATGAGCTTTTCGCGCGAAACGCGCTGGTCGGCAGGCTCGTCCTCGGAGAAAAGCGGCTTGTCCTTCAGATTCTCAGGGCCGCCTGTCACGGGTCCGCTAGCCGGTCCCAGCCGGTCGGGACGCGCGGCGATGACCTCAATTTCCGTAACCTTGTGATTCGCGACCTTCAGCCGCGCGGCGAAACACGATAGATGGCCGTCTTCATTGGCGACGCCGAGGAATCCGACCTGGCCGGTTTGCGGATCGTCCACGTAGACCTTGTAGGTGCCCCAGCCGTCGGACGTCTGCCACAAACCTTCGCCGAGTTTCATCTCGACGTTGTTCTCCGTATATCGGACGTGCGCGGAAGTCGGCAGCTTCGACGGATCGTGCGCTGCGACCGCGGCCATATATTGATCGACGAACCCGTTCAGGCAGGCGCGGTCACAAGCGCTGGAGGCCGCCGGGCCGGCGGCCTGGGCGACACCGGAATAAACGAAGAGCGTCGAGAAGAACAAGACTGCCAGCAGGCCCGCCCCGGTAGGTGCGTTTCGCATGATTCCCCCCTTCTTATGTAAGCAATGCGTGAGCGAAACCTATACCAGAACGTGCGGAGAGCCGCAACCTTGGCGACGCAGGAACTCGCGCTGGGGGCGATTCGGCGCTGCGGCAAGAAAAAGAGCGCGGCAGCGCCGAACCGGCTCGGAATCAACTTCCCATCTGCACTTGCAGGTACTCTCCCGGCAGGCGAACCAACTTGAATCCGCCGGCCGATGCCGCGCGCGGCTCCGACGCCACGCGAGCCGCGACACCCGGCCTGCGCTGCTGCGGTTCCGAAAGATTATCGGGCGCGGGGATTCGCTCGATGCGAATGCCGAGCGTGCGCTCGAGTTGCATCAACTCGGAGCGCTGCTCGCGACCGAAGAGAGTGGAGGCAACTCCGCGTTCACCCGCGCGGCCGGTGCGTCCGACTCGATGAATGAAGTTCTCCGCAAGTTCGGGCAGATCGTAGTTGATGACGTGAGCGATGTCCTGGACGTGAATTCCGCGGGAAGCCAAATCCGTGGCGACGAGAACGCGGTAGCGCCCCTCGCGGAACCCTTCGAGCGCCGCGGTGCGCTGCGATTGCGACCGGCCGCCATGAATCATGGCCGCGGCGAATCCTTCGCGGGTGAGGCTCCAGGCGAGCCGCTCCGCTCCGCGCTTGGTGCGCGTGAAGATGAGGCAGCGTCCCGTCTCCTTGGCGAGCAGGTGGTGCAGCAAATTCTGCTTGCGCTCCGGGGCGACTTCAAACGCCTGGACCCGCACATTTTCGGAGGGCTTGAGCGTGGAGCCGAACGCCAGACGCACGGGATTGCGCAGGTAGTCGCCGACCAGGTGCGCGACCGAGGCTTCGAGCGTCGCGGAAAAGCACATCGTCTGGCGCTCCTTGGGCAGCACGGCGGCGATCCTGCGAATCGAGGGAAGGAATCCCATGTCCAGCATGCGGTCGGCTTCGTCGAGAACGAGCACGCGCAGCGCGCGGAAGTCAATGAGCTTGCGGCCGAGGAAGTCCTCCAGGCGGCCGGGAGTGGCGATGACGATCCGCGCCCCCTTCCGCAGGGCCTGAAGTTGCTGTCCTTCGGACAAGCCGCCTACCACGAGCGCTGCGGGAGGAAGCTGCTTGCCCCGCAGGGCGTTGTACTGTTCCGCAACCTGCATGGCAAGCTCGCGCGTAGGACCGAGCACGAGTGCCGCGATTCCAGGCGTGTTTCGCTCGCGCAGCTTTTCCATGATCGGGATCATGAACGCGAGCGTCTTGCCGGTCCCGGTCTGCGCGGTGGCAAGCACATCCTTCCCCGCGAGCGCTTGCGGGATCGCCGCGGCCTGCACGGGAGTAGGCGTCAAGAAGCGGGCGGACGACAGCCGCTCCTTGATATAGGGAGAAATCTGTAATTCTGAAAAACTTTGCATTGGGTCTTGCTTTCTTTCTGTCTGGCGGCACCGTGCGCTGCGCGCACACGTGATTTCGGGCGCGCGCGAGAACTTGCATTGCCAGTCTTGGTTTCAAATTACGCTGAAGACTTCGGAGGGAACTGAAGGCGGGTGTTCTCAGATCAAGTACTGCACCAGAGGAACCGCACAACACAACCGGGTATTAAGCGCAAAGGCAGTATAACACATCGCTGGGAGAAAGCACGTCCTCATTTGTTTTTTTGCATCTCGTTTTCGTTACAGGAAGCCGGCGAGATGAGGTATAAAGCCGGGATACCTGGAGGCGCGTGACGTGCGCCGCGCCGTCAGAACGGCACTCGGCGATTCCATTCCCGCGGAGCTTCGCGAACACAAATCGGCCATGGCGGACATCGAAGTTCCGGTCCTCATCGTAGGTGGCAGCCTGGTGGGCATGTCCACCGCGCTGCTGCTCGGCCACCACCGCGTGCGCGCGCTCGCCGTCGAATACCATCGGGGGACGGCGATTCATCCGCGCGCCGCCCAGATCAGCCAGCGCACCATGGAGATTTTTCGCGCGCTCGGCGTCGAGCAGATCGTGGCGAAGAAATCGGACGAGCAGTTTGTGCAGGACGGCGCGATCGTGGCCGTGGAGAGCCTGGCCGGGAGGGAAATCGCCAGCTACATTCCAAACCTGAACGAAGGCGTGACCGACATCAGTCCGTGCAAGCGCTGCTTCATTTCGCAGAGCTTGCTCGAACCGCTGCTGAAGGCGCGGGCGCTCGAACTGGGAGCCGAACTGCGGTTTGGCACCGAGATGGTTTCGTTCGAGCAGGACGCCGGAGGAGTGACGGCGGTGATCCGGGAGCGCGACACCGGGAAGACGTCCACGGTGCGCACACAGTACATGGTGGCGGCGGACGGCGCCCATAGCGCGGTGCGGAGTCGGCTGGGAATCCGGATGGAGGGACACGGCACCTTCTCGAACAGCATCACGATCTACTTTCGCGCCAACGTGGCGCCGCTGCTGCACGGCCGGAACCTGACCGTGATTTACGTTCTGAATGCCGCGCTGCGGGGATTTTTCCGCATCGAGAAACCGTTCGACAGCGGATTTCTGGTAGTGAACGAGACAGGCGATCCCAACCATCCGGTGACGGATGTTTCCACCGGTCTGACCGAGGAACGCAGCCTCGAATACATGCGCGTGGCACTCGGCACGAGCGACATCCCCGTGAAGATCGAGAACGTCATGCACTGGCAGGCCACCGCCGACACTGCCGAACGCTTCCGTGACGGTCGCATCTTTCTCGTGGGAGACGCGGCGCACGTGATGCCGCCGAACGGCGGCTTCGGCGGCAATACCGGCGTGCAGGACGCGCACAATCTGGCGTGGAAACTCGCCATGGTCGTGAACGAGACCGCAGGGCCGGAGCTGCTCTCGACCTATGACTCGGAGCGGCGCCCGGCCTCACAGTTCACGGTCGAGCAGGCCTACTCCCGCTACGTGACGCGGGTTGCGCCGTATCTCGGCACGGATGGCGTGCAACCCGTGGCGCCCGATCTAAACGTGGAATTGGGGTACCGTTATGATTCGGGCGCCGTCTTTGGCGGAAAGAGCAAGGACGGGGATTCGAGCCAAAATCGGGTGCACGAAAATCCGCGGGAATCGAAGGGACGGCCTGGGACGCGGGCACCGCACTTCTATATCCAGAAAAACGGCGAGGCGATCTCGACGCTCGATCTGTTTGGGCGCAACTTCGTCCTGCTGGCCGGCCCGCAGGGAAGCGCGTGGTGCGCGAGCGCTCGCGCGGCGGCCAAGCGCGCGGGGATCGAGCTGGACATTCACCAGGTAGGAGGGCGGCGAGCCGACGATGGAGAACAGCTGAGCGATCCCGCTGGCGGATTTGCAAATGCGTACGGGATCGAGCCGTCCGGCTGCGTGCTGGTGCGGCCGGACGGCTTTGTCGGGTGGCGCTGCAAAAGCGCCGAGGGCGCCTCCGCTCAGAGACTGGAGAGGGTGCTCGCGTCGCTGAAGTGCCTTGGGCCGCAGGGAGATTTTGTGTGATGATTCGCTGGCGAGGAGGGCGTTCTACTCGTCGATGACACTGATTCCCGCATCGCTGGTCGGGTCTTATCCTCAGCCGGACTGGCTGATCGACCGGGGAAAACTCGCGCATCAGATGCCGCCGCGGACTCGCGCGGCGGAGCTCTGGCGCGTCGCGCCGGAATGGCTCGAGCAGGCGCAGGACGATGCGACGATTCTGGCAATCCGGCAGCAGGAGCGCGCGGGCCTCGATATCGTCACAGACGGAGAGATGCGGAGGGAAAGCTACTCGAACCGGTTTGCGACGGCGCTCGAAGGCGTTGACCTCGATCGCCCAGGCACGGTGACGAGCCGGAGCGGGCACGCCATTCCGGTGCCGCGCGTGGTAGGCAAAATTCGCCGCAAATATCCCGTGGAGGTGCGCGACATGGAGTTTCTGCGTGCCAACACCGACCGCCTGACAAAGATCACAGTGCCCGGGCCGTTCACGATGTCGCAGCAGGCGCAGAACGACTTCTACGCGAGCGACGAGGAAATGGCGCTGGACTACGCCGCGGCCGTGAACGCCGAGATCAAGGACCTCTTTGCGGCGGGCGCGGACGTGGTGCAGATCGACGAACCGTGGATGGAGGCGCGTCCGGAGAAAGCGCGGCAGTATGGGCTCGCCGCGCTCGCGCGGGCGCTCGAAGGCGTCACAGGCACGACCGCGCTGCACATCTGCTTCGGGTACGCCGCGCTGGTCCCCGGGCGGCCGGCGGCGTATTCGTTTCTCGAAGAGCTGGCGAATTCTCCGGTGAGCCAGATTTCGATCGAGACGGCGCAGAGCGCGCTCGATTGCGCGGTGCTCGCGAAGCTGCCCGCGAAGACGATCATATTAGGCGTGCTCGATCTTTCCACGCACGACGTCGAAACCGCGGAAACGGTGGCCGGGCGGATCAGGCGCGCCCTGCCGTTTGTGAGCCCGGAACGGCTCATCGTCGCGCCGGATTGCGGAATGAAGTATCTGCCCGCAGACGTGGCGTTCGGAAAAATGAAAGCGATGGTCGAGGGAGCAAGGCTCGTGCGCGCGGAATTGCAAGGGCGCGCAGCTGCCCATTGAGGGCGGAGCGGTCGCGCGCCTCCGCTCGTTAATCAGCTTGGTGGCCGATTTTGGACGGGTCCGCGCCCACGCGGCCCGACATTGCGCCTGCCTTGGCCGCGGCCGCAAGGCGGAAGTCGTAATGGATGCTCGGCAGATTCGGCAGCGGTGAATTCGGATCGTTCTTGTTCACCGAGACGATCAGCGATTCGTTCACGCCGAAGACGGTATCCGAGTCGATGTGGTCGTCGCCGGCGATGTAAAGCGCGGTGACCAGTTCCCGGTATCCCGGCGCGCCGATCAGAAAATGAATGTGCGCGGGCCGGTAACCGTGGCGATTCTGCGCGCGGATCATGTCCCCCACCGGACCATCCATCGGGATCATGTAACCGAGCGGGCAGACGCCCCGCAGATAGTAGCGCCCCTCCGCGTCGGCGTGAAAACGTCCGCGCAAATCCATCACCGATGGATCGTGCTTCTGCAGGTCGTAATAGCCGGTCTCATCCGGCTCCCAGACCTGCACGAGGGCGTTGGGAATGCCGCGGCCGGCCGAATCCACCACGCGCCCATAGATCACCACCTCCGAGCCCTTGGTTTCGCTGAGGATCGACTGGCCCAGCTCCATCATCGGCGCGTCCTCGCGATAGAAAGGCCCGAGCAGACTCGACTTCGTGGCCGCCTCCGTGCCGCGCCGATCGTGTAGGAAGTTGACGAGAGCGCTCATTCCCAGCGTGTCCGAGAGGAGAATGAATTCCTGGCGGTGCGGCGTGCACGTCTGGCCGACGGCGGTGAGAAAGCGGATTCCTTCGAGCCATTCTTCGGGCGTGAGGTCCACTTCCCGCGCGAAAGCGTGCAGGTGGCGCACGAGGGAGGCCATGATCTGCTTGAAGCGCGGATTCGGAGTGGACGACATCTGATCCAGCGCAACCTCGGTAATCGAGTTTTCGTCGATAACTATCATGGCGCCTCCTGAATGTCGATTCGGTTCGGACTGGACTGCGCAGCGATCAGACGCATCGCGCCGGAATCTCTGGGCGCCATCATAGACCCAATCGGGCAGTTCCGCTGCATCCGCTTGCGTGTGGCGCGGGGCACCCGCACAACATACTCCGACGTG
>OBLQ010000623.1_pt1 | contig 13618 bp, 15 predicted proteins | sample 1519881 | NCBI WGS metagenome assembly OBLQ01 (sample SAMN01911456, study PRJEB22533) | soil metagenome | biome: Soil | place: Malaysia | collected 2012-04-30 | depth DG_metagenome m | reverse complement strand
CACGCTTCCGCCCAGGCGCTGAACCGTCTGTCGCATGCCGGCAAGGACCGGCTGACCGGCATGCGCCGCGGCATGCGCGCTCTTGCCACCCGGCTCACCCCGCTCGAACCGGGCCGGCAGTTGCGCCGCCAGCGGCAGTCGCTCACCCAGCTCAGGACCAGGATCGAAGGCATCGGCAACCGCGGGCTTCGTCTCGGTAGCCGAACGCTCGCTCCCGTCACCCGGCGTCTGGCGGCGACGCGCCGCGGCATCGTGCCCGGCCTGCAGCGGTCGCTGGCCGGGCATGAGCACCGGCTGCACACTGCCCTCGCCGAAATGCTGGCCGGTCACCGCCATCACTTCGATCTGCTGGTCGGCAAGTTGCAGGCCATGGGTCCCGAACAGGTGCTGGAGCGCGGCTATACGCTAGCCTATGCGGCCGACGGCCGGCTCCTGACCCGCGCCACCCAGCTGCACGAGGGGGACGCGATGCAGGTGCAGTTCCATGACGGTACAGCCAACGCTCGTGTCGAAACGATCGAGGTGGAGCGACCATGATGCTGCGCGCTCTTACGGCCGCCCTGATGCTGCTCATTGTCCCGGCTGCCCACGCCCAGGATTGGCAGGCCATGCAGGGCGATGTCGTCAAGGCCGTGGCACCGGTCGACGGGCCGGTCACCGCGCTGCGCTGCTTCGGCAAACGCTGGCCGGTGAAGCAGCTGGCCGACGGCCGCTGGCACGGCTGGGTGGGGGTCGACCTCAAACAGCGGCCGGGCAGCTACGACCTGGTCTGGCAAACGGCGAGCGGCCGTGTGCACGACCGCCTGCAGGTGGCAGAAGGCCACTTCCGCATCTCCCGCATCACGGTCGAAAAGAAAATGGCGGAGTTTGATGCGCCGACCCTGGCTCGCATCCGGCGGGAGGTTGCCGCCCTGGTCGCCACCTACTCGGTCGCCGTGGATGCAAACCCGGCCATCGTCATGCAGCAACCGCCCACTGACGGGATCGAATCGACTCCCTTCGGCGCCCAGCGCTTCGTCAACGGCGAACCCCGCGCCCCACACTCCGGCATCGATATCGCCGCCCCCGAAGGCTCACTGGTCGTAGCGCCGCTGGCCGGGCGGGTGCTGCTGGTCGCCGACATGTACCTGAACGGCAACACGGTCGTGATTGGCCATGGCAACGGGCTGGTGTCGGTCTATTCGCACCTCGAATCGACACCGCTCAGGAAAGGCGACTGGGTCGAGACCGGAGCCCGCATCGGACTGGTCGGCATGACCGGCCGCGCCACCGGCCCCCACCTGCACTGGGGTATCCGCTTCAACCAGGCGCGCATCAATCCCGACTCGCTGCTGGCGACCGCTTCGCCTTGAATTGCAATACCGATCCACTAAGATGCTTCGACGCATTGCGCATCGCTGCCTGCGGTCTAGAATCCAAGAGGGTCAAGAGCGCGCATTCATAAGGCAGGGGGGAAAGTCATGAGCAAGAAGATCAAGGTTCTCGTGGTCGACGACGAGGATACCGTCCAGAGTATCCTGAGCGCTTTCCTCAAGCGTTTTGTCGGTGACCGCGGTCTGGAATGCGAGATCAAGACCATGAGCGATCCCGTGCAGGGCCTGTTCGAACTGACCACCAATGGCGAACAGTACCAGGCGATCCTGCTGGATGTACGCCTGCCGAAGCTTTCCGGCGACGAGATCTACAATTCGCTGGAGCATGTCAACCCGGACATCCTCGGCCGCATCATGTTCGTCACCGGCTATCCCGAGGATCTGGCCGACCGTTTTCCGGGCAAGCAGCTGAAGATCCTGCAAAAGCCCTTCCGTTACGACACCTTCGCCGAAAAGCTGGACAAACTGATCGCAGCCTAATCCCCTCAACGGAGCAAGTTTCATGGAGCCGAACCAGCAGCCTGAGCGGCTGAACCAGTGGAGTGCCAACCGGCATGAGCGGCGAACCGCCGTCTTCATTGCCGGGGTTTGCATCGTCATCATTGCGGCGGTACTTATCGCACCGCGATGGTTCGCCTCGAAGGGTGGCGATGCGGGCAATTCCGGCGAACAGGCCGAGTCAATGGCTGCCGGGCAGCAGCCCGAGCAGTCGGAACAGCCGACCTACCGGATCAGCTCCGCACCGGCCGTTGCCGGGGTCAGCGCCGAAACGCCGGTGGAGCATGCCAGCCCGCAGCCTGCAGCTGCACCCGAGCCAGCACAGATGACCCCTGCCGAACCCGAACCTGCGGCCACAGTTTCCCCGCCGCCGGCACCGAAGCCGGTCGTGGCACCGGTCAAGCCGAAACCGGCAACCACAACCGCTCCGCATCAGACCGCTGTCAGCAAGGCCCCGGCCGGCTACTTCGTGCAGGTCGGTTCCTTCAAGGAACGCAAGCTCGCCGACAGCCTGTTGAAAAAACTGACCGACCACGGCTTCAACAGCCGGCTGGTCGATCGTGGCAACGGCATGATCGGCGTCTGGATCGGCCCAGAAGACAACCACAAGGCGGCCGAGACATTGCAGCAGGAACTGCAGAAGCGTCTGAACATGAAGGGATTTATCACCCATTCCGGCTAAAGCCACCCATCATCGTCTGAGCCGGGGCATGGTCGCCGCCGGCCATCCTGCCACCGCTGAAGCCGGCACTGCCATCCTGTGCGAGGGCGGCAATGCCATCGATGCGGCGGTCGCCGCCGTCTGTACCGCCTTCATCGCCGAGCCGGTGCTGACCGGCGCCGGAGGCGGCGGTTTCCTGCTGTTTTCCAGCCCGCACGGCAAGGCGCGTCTCTATGATGGCTTTGCGCGCATGCCGGCAGGCAAGTCATTCCGTCCGGAACTGCGCGCCGTGCCGATCGATTTCGGCGATTCCATCCAGACCTTCCACATCGGCCAGGCATCGGTCGCGACCCCGTCGCTGCTCGCCATGCTGTTCCGCGCCCACCGCGAGCACGGCCAGCTGCCGCTCATCGAGGCTCTCGCCCCTGCACTGCATGCCGCCCGCCACGGTATCCGCCTCAATGCACTGCAGGCTTCGTTCATTGAACTGTTGCGACCGATCCTCACCCATACGGAGAGTTGCCGCGCCCTGCATGCGCCGGAGGGTGAGCTGCTGCGCGAGGGCGAAGAGTTCCGCAATCCGGAACTGGCCAACACGCTGGAGATGCTGGCCATCGAAGGTATCGCCGAGATGTACCATGGCGACCTGGCGAAAGCGATCGTGCGCGCCTGCCTGCCGCACGGCCTGCTCGGCATGGACGACCTGCGCGCCGAACAGGTTGCCGTGCGTGAACCGCTGCGCATCCGGGCTCTGGGAGGCGAGCTCTTGACCAATCCTCCCCCCTCCTCCGGCGGCATCCTGATCGCCTACGCCCTCGGCCTGCTGGAGCGCCTGCAAAGCCATGCCGACGTTCCATGGAATGTGCGCATGGCGGAGGTCATGCGTGCTGCCAGCAGCCTGCGCGGGGAGGGCCTCGACACCCGGATTCATGAGCCCGGCATCGACCGGCAGACACTCGATCCACGACAACTGGATGCGGCGGCCGAGCTGTTGCGCCGACGTCTCGACCCCGACGGCGGCCCGACCGGCGGCAGGCCGCCGGAGCCTTCCAGCCGCCACGGCAGCACCACCCATATCAGCATCATCGACCGCGATGGCATGGCCGTCTCGGTCACCTCCAGCAACGGCGAGGGCTCGGGCATCGTCGTGCCCGGCAGCGGCATCCACCTGAACAACATGCTCGGCGAGGAGGACATCAATCCGCATGGCTTCCACATGCTGCCGGCAGGCACCACGCTCTCCTCGATGATGGCACCCACGATCTTCCTGCGCGACGGCCGCCCCTCCCTCATCCTCGGTAGCGGCGGCTCCAACCGCCTGCGCGGCGCCATCCTGCAGGTACTCGCCCGTTCGGAGATGCTTGGCGAGGCGATCGAACCGGCCGTGCATGCCCCCCGCCTGCACAACGAAAGCGACGAACTGGACGCCGAGCCGGGACTGTTGAATGATTCGGACAGGGGGAAGCTGATGCACCTGGGCTGGCGCATCCGCGAATGGAGCAATCCGAGCGTCTATTTCGGTGGCGTGAATGCCATCCGTATCGATGCACGGGGCAATTTGACCGGTGCCGGGGATCCGCGCCGGGGAGGGACGATCGCATGGACATGATCACGGCGCTGGTCGCCATGGGAGGCAATCAGGGCGATGTGGAGGCGACCTTCGTCGCTGCCCGCAACGAGCTCGGCAGCCTTCCCGAGACGCGTGTCATCGCCTCCTCGCTGCTCTACCAGACCCAGCCGCTCGGACCGCAGGATCAGCCCGACTTCCTGAATGCCGTCGTGGCCCTGGAAACCAAGTACGGTGCCATGCCGCTGCTGCATGCCATGCAGGCGATCGAAAAGAAACTGGGCCGTGTCCGTTCCGGCGACCGCTGGGGCCCACGCACCCTCGACCTGGACCTGTTGACCTATAACGGCGTGCTCAGCGAAACCCCGGAACTGACGCTACCGCATCCGGAACTGCCCAACCGCCAGTTCGTTCTGCGCCCCCTATGCGACATCGCCCCCAACTGGCAACATCCCAAGCTGGGCCTGTCGGCGATCGAACTGCTCGATACGCTGCTGGAATCAGGGCTGGCGCCGCTCGCCAGGGGGAAAGAATGGTAACCGCAACAGGGACGAGAGAACCGTGACACGGCCGCTGAGCCAGTGCCATATCGCTGTCGAAGGCGCCATCGGTGTCGGCAAGACGACCGTGGCCCGCGCGCTGGCCGACCGGCTCAACTCCTCCCTTGTTCTCGAACAGGCCGACGACAATCCCTTCCTCGAAACCTTCTACGAAAACCCGGAGCGCCATGCGCTGGCCGTGCAGATCTCCTTCCTCTTCTCGCGCCTGAAACAGTGGCAGGAGCTGCACCAGCAGGAACTGTTCCATCAGGGCATCGTCAGCGATTACATCTTCGCCAAGGATCGCCTGTTTGCCACCATCACACTCAGCGATGCGGAGCTCGCGCTCTACGACCAGGTGGCCCGTGCCGTGGCGATCGACCTGCCGCGCCCCGATCTGGTGATCTATCTGCAATCGAAACCCGATGTGATCCTGAACCGCATCCGTAGCCGCGGCCGCAGGTTCGAACGCGGCCTGAATGCCGATTACCTCAAGCGCGTCATTGCCGCCTACGACCAGTTCTTCTTCCGCTACCAGGAGACGCCCCTGTTGATCGTGCAGACCGACCGGCTCAATTTCGCCGAGCGTCCGGAAGACATCGATGCGCTGATCGAGCGCATTGGCCGCATGCGCTCCGGCACCGAGTTCTGGGCGGACTACTCCTGACGGCGCGACACACCGGATATGGGATGTCTCCGGCCATGAAACGAGTAGCCGCTGCCGTTCTGATGCTCCTGATATGGACGACGACGGATACACTGGCCGGAACCCTGGATGATGCGCCCCTGTCCGTCGGCGAAATGCAGCGACATGTCATGGCGCCTCGCATCTATGCGGTGAATGCCTATGTCGTCCACACGTATGACAAATGCCCGCCCTGCCCTCCGAATGCCGTCTGCGAAACCTGCCAGCTCGGTATCGTCATCGCCGACGCCCCGGACACACCTGTCCGTGAGGGTCTCTATCTGTCGACTCCGCAGGCCGCCCGATTCCTGGTCGGTTCGAAGTACATCTTTCGCATCCGCTACCGGATCGAACGCAACGCCGCCGGTGCCCGGCAACTGGAAGGGCCGCAGATGATCGACTACCTGCCCGGCGAACCCAAGTGAGCCGGCGTAGCCGCCCACTTCGAGACAAGGGCATTATCTCCTTTCCATCGCCTGCGCAAAGCTCCTGAGCTTCTCGACACCATCCACCCACGGCAGTTTGCTTTCGCAATAGATGTTGTAGCGGGGTGCCAGACCGGCGTGCTCCGACACGGTGCCGTAGTGCACCATGTAGAAATCGGGATAACGGTTATTGAGGTTATAGAGAGGAGTGCCGCATTGCGAACAGAAATGCTTTCTGCCGATCGTTTCCGAGTCATAGATACCGATACGTTCCTGCCCCTGCATCACCGTAAGGGATGTCTGCGGCACTACACAGTAGGTGGAGAACGAAGCACCATTCCGCTTCCGGCAGGCGTGGCAATGGCAGTTCACGACCAGTTTCACCGGACCTTCGATCTCGTAACGGACGGCCCCGCAATCGCAGGTGCCTGACAATTTCCCGGACATCGGAAACCTCCTGATCTTCCTTTGCCATTAAAGCAGTCGCACGCCAAAGCGACAAACCAACCGGATCGCCACGTGCCAGCAGGATGTTCAGAACGGCATCAAATCATAGAAACCCGGATACCTAGACCGGAAAACATCAGTGCTTCCCGCCAGTCGGCACATTCCAGATGTCGGCACAATACTCCCGGATGGCGCGATCGGAAGAGAAGCGGCCCGAGCGGGCGATATTGAGGATTGCCATCCGGGACCATGTATCGCGATCGGCAAACTTGATGCCGGCCTGTACGTGACATTCCGTGTAGCTGGCGAAATCCTCGCACACCAGATAGGGGTCGTGGTTCCACAAGTTGTCGAGCAGCGGCGCAAACAGATCATGATCGCCATGCGAAAACAGGCCCGAGCCGATCACCTGCAGCACTTCCTTCAGTAATGGCGAAGCCTCGATCGTATCGCGGCTGCAATAGCCAGCGTCCTGCCGCGCCTGCACCTCGTCGGCAGACAACCCGAACAGGAAGAAATTCTCGGCACCGACCTCTTCGCGAATCTCCACATTCGCACCATCCAGCGTACCGATGGTCAGTGCACCGTTCATCGAAAACTTCATGTTGCCGGTACCGGACGCCTCCATGCCGGCCGTGGAGATCTGCTCCGACAGGTCCGCAGCCGGATAGAGACGCTGCCCCAGCTTCACGCTCATATTCGGCAGAAACACAACCTTGAGCCGTTCATGCACCTGCGGATCACGATTGACGATCTCGGCCACCGAATTGATCAGCTTGATGATCAGTTTGGCCATCCGGTAGCCCGGCGCCGCCTTGCCGCTGAAGATGAAAGTGCGCGGCGGGGTGTCGAAATGAGGATCATGCTTGATACGCAGATAGAGCGCTATCACATGAAGCAGATTCATATGCTGCCGCTTGTATTCGTGAATCCGTTTCGCCTGGATGTCGAACAGGCTGTCAGGATCGATGGCAATACCGAGTGTCTGGACGATATGGTCGGAGAGGCTGGCCTTGGCACTTCGCTTGATCCCGGCCCAGCGATTCATGAATGCCCCGTCCTCGACGAACGACTCGAGGCCCCGCAGGTTCTCCAGGTTACACAACCAGCCGTTGCCGATGGTTTCGTCCAATAGCATGCAGAGTGGTCGGTTGGCCACGGCCAGGAAACGTCGCGGCGTCACACCGTTGGTCTTGTTGCTGAACTTTTCCGGACATTGTGCGTGGAAATCCCGCAGCACCGTGCTCTCCAGCAGCTCGCTGTGCAAAAGGGCTACGCCATTGACAGCAAAACTGCCGATGCAGGCGAGATTGGCCATGCGCACCCGCTTGTCGCCAAGCTCGTCGATAATGGAAAGCCGTGAGATCGTTCCCGGATCATCCAGAAACCGCATGCGCACTTCATCCAGAAAGCGCTTGTTGATCTCGAAAATAAGCTCCGCATGGCGCGGCAGCAGGGCATGGAACAGCGGTAACGACCATGTCTCGAGCGCTTCGGGCAACAGCGTGTGGTTCGTGTAGGCGAACGTCCGCCGGGTGATACCCCAGGCTTCGTCCCAGCCGAAGCCATGCTCGTCGATGAGCAGGCGCATCAGCTCCGGGATGGCGATGGCGGGGTGGGTATCATTGAGCTGGGCGACGAAACGCTCTGCGAAACCGTGAAGGTCGCCACCCTCGTCGAGCAGCATTCGGATCATGTCCTGCAGAGAGCAGCTGACGAAGAAATACTGCTGCTTCAGGCGCAAGCGCTTGCCGGCATCCGGCTCGTCATTGGGATACAGAACCTTGCTGATGTTCTCCGCCGCAACCATCGCGTCAACGGCGCCATAGTAATCGCCACCGTTAAAGACCTGCAGGTCGAACATCTCGCGCGCCTCGGACTTCCACAGCCGAAGCAGGTTCACCTGCAGCACCCCGTGGCCGAGGATGGGAGTGTCATGGGCTACTCCGAAGATGATCGTCTCCGGTACCCATCTGACATGCCGGCGGCCATGCTCCTCGAAAGTCTCCGTATGCCCGCCGAAACCGACTGGATAGGTCCGCAGGCGATTGGGAATCTCCCACGGGTTGCCGTTACGCAGCCAGGTGTCGGCCACCTCCACCTGCCAGCCGTCCTTGATTTCCTGGTCGAAAATTCCGTATTCATAGCGGATGCCGTAACCGATTGCCGAAACCTCCAGCGTCGCCAGCGAATCCATGTAGCAGGCGGCCAGCCGGCCAAGGCCGCCATTGCCGAGACCTGGTTCGGGTTCGGTCTCCAGAATCGTTTCCAGATCGAGACCGATATTTTCCATGGCCTGCTGGGTGTTCGCCCAGGTGTTTTCCCACAGGTCGAGATTGAGAATGTTGTTGCTGAGCTGCGGCCCCAGCAGGAACTCCGCGGAAAGATAGGCGACCGTGCGGTTGTCCGAGCTGGCGTACTGTTTGCTCGAATTCATCAGCCGGGCGAGCAGCCGGTCGCGCACCGTATAAGCCAGCGCCAGATAATGATCCAGGGCCGTGGCATCCTGCAGGCGCTTGCCGACCATGAAATACAGGTTATCCAGGAAAGAGCGCTGGATGGCTTCCACCGACCTCGCTGTGCGCGTATGCAAGGCCCGTTCGGCAATATCAGACATGACCAACTCCTGAGTCACGGTAGCGTACGACGCATCCGGCTATCCATATGCGTCTGCTTCACGCACAGAGCAAAAAGCTGACCTGCTAACATGACACCATTTTGACACGCCTGTGCCGTCGGCCTGGCCGGAGTCAATGCCGGATGGCAGTTACAATGGCAACCGTATAGACTACGGCAAACCTGAAGACGGTACCCCCTCCCTCCTATGAATTAGGTAGGAACAAAACGGGACTGAAGCGGAAGGATGGACATGAACGACAAGAAACCGGTCACCGCGGCGACGCTATTGCGCGCCAAGCAGCGTGGCGAAAAATCCGTCTGGCTGACGGCCTACGATGCCGTATCCGCCAGTATTGCCGAAACCGCCGGCGCCGACGTGCTGCTGGTCGGTGATTCGCTGGGCAATGCCTGCCTCGGTTTCGACACGACTATTCCCGTCACCCTCGAGCAGATGATCCACCATACCGCCGCCGTCGTGCGCGGCCGTAAAGCTGCCTGGGTGGTTTGCGACCTGCCGTTCGGCACCTACCAGCAATCCCCCGAACAGGCCTTCGCATCCTCCGCCCGCGTGCTGCAGCAGACCGGCTGCGATGCCGTGAAACTGGAGGGCGGCATGCATATGGCACCGACGATCCGTTTCCTGGCCGAACGCGGTATCGCCGTGGTGGCGCATGTCGGCCTGACGCCGCAATCGGTGAAAAAATTCGGCGGCTACGGCAAGCGCGCCACCGACGCCGATGGCCGTGCCGGACTTATCGCCGATACCCGGGCCGTGGCCGAAGCGGGAGCCGTAGCCGTGGTACTGGAGAACATCCCCGCCGATCTCGCCTCCGAAGTCTCCGGCATGCTGGCCATCCCGACCATCGGCATCGGTGCCGGGAGTGCTTGCGATGCACAGGTGCTGGTCTGGAACGACCTGCTCGGCATCTCCGAATCCAATCCTCCCTTCGCACCGGCCTATGCCAATGTGCGGCAGGTGATGAGCGATGCCATTGCCCGCTGGGCGGATGACGTACGTAGCGGAGCGTTCCCGAAATGATCGTTGTCGAAACCGCCAGCGACCTGCGCCGGGCGCTTGCCCCGTCGCGCGGCAAGGACCGCATCGCACTGGTGCCGACCATGGGCTGCCTGCACGAAGGCCATGCCAGCCTGATCCGTAAAGCACGGGGGCTTGCCGACATCGTCGTGGTCAGCATCTATGTGAACCCGCTGCAGTTCGGTCCCGGCGAGGATTTCGACCGCTATCCGCGCACCTTCGCAGCGGACAGCGCAATCTGCGAGGCGGAAGGTGCTGACATCATTTTCCACCCGGCCAGCCTCTATCCGGATGGCGGACCGAAGGTGACGCTGACCGTCCAGGATCTCGGCGACGCTCTGTGCGGTGCCCACCGCCCCGGCCATTTCGACGGCGTCGTCACCGTCGTCAACATCCTGTTCAACATCGTGCAGCCGGATATCGCCGTGTTCGGCGAGAAGGACTGGCAACAGCTGACCATCATCCGCCGCATGGTGGCCGACCTGCAACTGCCGGTTGAGGTCATCGGTGCCGAAACGGTGCGCGAACCGGAAGGGCTCGCCATGAGCAGCCGCAACCGCTACCTCAGCGACGACGAGCGGCGACAGGCACAGGCGCTGTCGCGTACGCTGCGCGGCATGCATACCCGGGTTGCCGCCGGTATCCACGATGCCGACGAATTGCTGGCCAAAGCGCATGCGGAACTGACCGGCGCCGGGATCGCACCCGAATACCTGGAGATTCGCGACGCTCACGATCTGCAGCCGCTGCAGATCCTGAAGCAGGCGACGGCAGCCCGCGCCTTCGTGGCTGCACGGGTCGGCAACGCACGACTGATCGACAATATGTCCCTATATGACAATCGGCCGCTGGGCGTCAGGCCGCCGGCAACCGAAACCGACAACGAACCGGAGACGAAACCATGAAACTGACCATGCTGAAGTCGAAGCTGCACCGCGCCACGGTGACGCACGCCGAACTGCACTACGAAGGCTCCTGCGCCATCGATCAGGATCTGCTCGAGGCGGCGAACATCCTGCCGTTCGAGCAGCTGCACATTTATAACGTCGCCAACGGCGAACGTTTCACCACCTATGCGATCACCGCGCCGCGCGGCTCCGGCACCATCGGCGTCAACGGTGCGGCCGCCCACAAGGCGAACCCCGGCGACCTGTTGATCATCTGCACCTATGCCGAAATGGAACAGGCTGAGGCCGCCCGCTTCCAGCCGAAGCTGGTCTATCTCGACGACGCCAACCGTATCACCCACACCAGCCACGGACGCCTCGCTGCGGCCTGAAACAGGAGCAACCGGTGTTCTGGATCAAGGTACTGGTTTCCGCCGTCGCGGTTGCAGCGGCGTCGGAAGTTGCCAAGCGCATCGGCCCCTTCTGGGCGGCGGTGATCGTCGTGCTGCCGCTCACCTCGATGCTGGCGCTGGCCTTCACCTGGTTCGAGACCCGTGATGATGCGCTGGCTACTGCGTTTGCGCGCGACGTCTTCGTACTCGTGCCCCTGTCGCTGCTCTTCTTCGTGCCTTTTCTGCTGAACAAATTCACCGGTTTCGGTTTCATCGCCAACTTCGTCGCCGGCACCATCCTGTTGCTGGTCGCGGTGCTGCTCATCCGTCGCCTGCTGCCGGGCCTAATCTAGGCGCCGTGCGCTACCTCGTCCGCAATGTTGCGGTGAGCCTCGGCGAAGATGCCGGCGCCACCCGCCGCAAACTGGCCCGAACGGTTGGCATCGCCCATGAGGCACTTCTTGAAGTCACACTGGTCCGCAAAAGCCTCGACGCGCGCCAGAAGCGCAACATTCACTTCCTGTGCAGCTTCGAGATTGAAACAACCACGCCACTCCGACAGCCGCTGCCAGAGGGCGTGAGCGAGGCCGAAACCTCGCAACTTGCACCGCCGCGACCCATCGAACTTCCTTTGACGACGAATCGCAATGACCGGCGCGCCATTGTCGTCGGCGCCGGCCCTGCCGGCCTGTTCGCCGCCCTCGCCCTGGTCGAAGCCGGTTGGCAGGTGCATCTTCTGGAGCGCGGCAAGCCGGTCGAGGCACGCATGCGGGACATCGGCCGGCTGCGTTCGCGCGGCGAATTGGATCCCGAGAGCAACATCTGCTTCGGCGAGGGCGGTGCCGGCACCTATACCGACGGCAAGCTCTACACCCGCATCAAACATCCCTATCTGCGCTGGGTACTGGCCGAGTTCGTGCGCTTCGGTGCCAGGCCGGACATCCTCGTCGATGCGCATCCGCATCTGGGCACCGACAAGCTGGTACGCATCGTGCGCAACATGCGCGACCACTTGCTGGGGTTGGGGGTCGACTACCGCTTCGCCTGCCGGGTGGACGACCTGCTCATCGCCGACAGCAAGGTGCGCGGCGTACGCATTGCCTCCGGCGAGGAGATCACGGCCGAACACGTGGTGCTCGCCACCGGCCACTCGGCACGCGATACCTACCAGCGTCTCGAGCAACTCGGCATCGCCATCGAGGCGAAGGCTTTCGCCATCGGCGTGCGTGCCGAACATCCGCAACAGCTGATCGACGGCATCCAGTTCGGCGGGGCCGCAGGCCATCCCGATCTGGGTGCCGCCGAATATGCCGTCACCCACCAGGTGCCGGATGCGCATCTGGGTCAGCGCGGCGTCTACTCCTTCTGCATGTGCCCCGGCGGACTGATCGTGCCTTCCCCCACCGAACCGGGCCGCATGGCGGTGAACGGCATGAGCAACGCCAAGCGCAGCGGCGCCTTCGCCAACTCCGGCGTGGTCGTGCAGGTGACGCCCGAGGATATCGAGCGCCACGGCATCGCTGCCCATCCGCTCGCAGGTGTCGCCTTCCAGCGCCAGATCGAGGAGGCGACATTCGCCATGGCCGGTAACCGCTATGCGGCACCGGCGATGAAGCTGACCGATTTCATCAACCGTCGCGCCACCGGCCGGCTCGCCCCGACGAAATTCAAACCCGAGGCGATTCCCGCCGATCTCTGGCAGCTCTTTCCACATTGGCTGGCTGGCCCGCTCGCCGAGGGACTGAAAGGATTCGACCGCAAGCTCAAGGGCTACGTGACGGAGGAGGCGAACCTGCTGGCCAGCGAGACGCGCACCAGTTCGCCGGTGCGCATTACCCGCGGCGAGGACATGCAATGCCTGAACGTGGCCGGGCTCTACCCGGTCGGCGAAGGGGCGGGCTATGCCGGCGGCATCGTCTCCGCAGCTGTCGATGGACTGAAGGCCGCCGCGGCCATCATTGCCAGCAGCTAGCGCTCCAAACAAAAGGGGCCGGAAAACCGGCCCCTTGTTATTGCACGGGAAATACGACTGAATTATTTCAGGGTCTTCAGATAAGCGATGACCTCATCGGCCTTGTCGCCGGTAATATGCTGGGACGGCATGCGGGTCTGCTTGCCGGCCGCCTTGGCGACACCGTTGGAATCTTCGATCCACGCCCGGACATGCTCCTCGTCCCATGTGAAGTCAGCGCCCTGCAGGTAGCTGCCGTACTTGAATCCTTCCATGGAGCCGGCTTTGCGGCCGAGAACGCCGAACAGGTTCGGGCCCACCTTGGTTTTGCCGCCCTGCTCGAAGGTATGGCACGCCTTGCACCTGGCTTCCGTTCCGGCAAAGGCTTCGCTGGCTGCAAAACCGCCGGCTGCGATAACCGCCGCGGTTGCAATCATCAGTGACTTTTTCATAAAAACTCCTTGCTTGATGGTGAAGTCAGGCCTTGCCGCCGCACCAATCAACGCGGCTTGCCCTGTCCCCCTTGTCCGCAACCATA
>OBLQ010000622.1_pt1 | contig 13637 bp, 13 predicted proteins | sample 1519881 | NCBI WGS metagenome assembly OBLQ01 (sample SAMN01911456, study PRJEB22533) | soil metagenome | biome: Soil | place: Malaysia | collected 2012-04-30 | depth DG_metagenome m | reverse complement strand
TGGGGGCCGCAGGCAGCCAGCGATGGACGAAGATCTGCTGGCCATCTTCGGTAGTCATTGTGAAATTCGTAGCTTGTGTTGTTTTCAGCGCAGGCTCCTGCTTCAACAGCATAGCGCACAGCGAATCATGCCCGGTCCTTGTGTTTCAAGGCTCCCGTGTGAGGCCGTCTTTCAGACGTTGGCCGCACATGTCAAGTGTGATTGAATTTTTTAATGTGAAGCAAAAATAAACTTCGTGTTCCGCATATTTTCTACCCCAGTTCTGCACACTTATATTATTGAATAGGCGTTGATCCGGGAATCGGCCTATCCACCACTTTGCCACGACCCATGGCCCGGATGCCACTTTGGCCAGGTTCCAGGCAAATTACTGAAAAGGAACAACATGGCCACTTCCTCCCCGGCACGCTGGTACATCGCGGAACTGATTGAAGAGATTGCTCTGGAAGGAAATCCCCGCAATCCACACCCGAATGTGGTCCACCGTAAAAAGCAGGTGATCTTCGCCGATTCGGCGGAAGACGCTTACGAAAAGGCCCTTTCTCTCAGTGCGGAGCACGAAGCTTCTTATTTAAACTTTGACCAGCAGAGCGCGCAGATCCGCTACTGGAGCCTGGACGAGCTTAATCTGGTGGAAGAAGAGAAGGCCTCCGCTGAAGCTCCACGGACTTTTACAGCCCATTACCGCCACTCAGACGGCCTTACCCCGGTCGAAATCGCGATGCTGATGTCCATGCTTGCTCTCAGCCCTGAGGCCCTGCCGAACTAGCCGCCCGCTTTTCTTCTTTTTTGGGAAACAGCACGGAGGCCAGAATGGAGGCTCCCAGGACGCCGGCGATCACCACCAGCGCAACCCAGGTGGGAATCTGGTACCTGAATCCAACCAGCATCTTGGCTCCGATAAAGATCAGCACCACGGCAAGGCCGTAATGCAGATAGTGAAACACCTTCATGTGAGCGGACAGGACGAAGTACATCGAGCGCAAGCCCAGAATGGCGAACGCGTTCGAAGTGTAAACGATGAAGGGATCATGGCTGATTGCCAGGATGGCAGGAATTGAATCGGTGGCAAAGAGAATGTCCGTGGTTTCCACCACCAGCAGCACGACGAAAAGCGGAGTCGCCAGGAGGCTTCCCGCACGGCGAATGAAAAATCTTTTTCCTTCATAGCCGTCAGTAACCGGCACAAAGCGGCGCGTCAGCCGCAGCAACGCGTTATGCGAAGGGTCCACCGGCTCAGATTCGGCTTCGCCAAAAAGCTTGACGCCGCTATACACCAGGAATGCGCCAAAGAGATAAAGGATCCAGTGGAAACGATGCACCAGGGCTACGCCCGCCCCGATGAATGCGCCGCGCATGGCAAGCGCTCCCAGGATTCCCCAGAAGAGCACGGTGCGTTCCTGTTCAGGCGGTACTTTGAAATAATGAAAAAGCAGGATGAAAACAAACAGGTTATCGACGCTCAGAGATTCTTCAATCACGTATCCGGTGACGAACTCGAGCGCCTTGCCGGCCCCAAACCAGTAATGAATGAAGGCGGCAAACACAAAAGCCAGGGCGACCCATAAGCCGGTGCTGAGCAAGGCATGCTTGAAGGCAAGCACACGGCCCTCCCGGTTCCAGACTGCCAGGTCAAGAAACAGCAGAACCAGGAGTGCCGCGTTAAAAACAATCCAGAAGGTCAAACTGATGTGCATTGTGGAGCCCGGTCTTTATTTCGTGCGGCCTCGCTTTCCGGAGGCCCATGCTTCCCACAGTTCAAAGGCCTTCATTTGATCGTCCAGGTGGGTTTCTTTCATCAGTGTTTCGATCTGCGCCCGGTTTAAACGCGGCCCCAGACGCTCCGGGTTGTCGGCAATGGCGTACGCGAGATAAGCGGCGATGGCGATGTGCTTCCTGAGTTGTGGCAGGTCCACCTTGTCATACGTGTCAGACGACGCATGGTAGTTGATCAGGTAATTGGCCTCTTCCTGGTTGGCCACCAGATTAGGGACACCTTCGAGCAGGAAATCCATGTTGTCCGTTCCCACAAAGGCGTCCGTCGTCAGAGTATTGGCGCCGAACTGCTTGATTGGCTCCAGCATGCGCGAGAGAGGCGCCACCAGGTCCTTGCGCCCGCCCAGAGAGAATCCCGTGGTCTTGCCTGTGCCTTCGTCCCAGGTCATCATGGCCACCGTGTTGTCCAGCTCATTCTGGTGGGTGCGGATGTAGGCCAGCGAGCCCACGTTGAGCTCTTCCTCTCCGGTGAACAACACGAAGCGGATGGTGCGGCGGGGCCGCAATCCCGCGGCTTTGATGGCCCGCAAAGCTTCGATTACCAGGGCAGAGTTGCAGCCGTTATCCAGCGCTCCGGTCCCCAGTTCCCAGGAGTCCAGATGCGCGCCGATCACAACGAACTCGTTGGGCTTCTCGCGCCCGCGAATTTCAGCAACCACGTTTTGCGCTGTCACCGGCCCGCCCACGTGGTTCGGGATGGAGTATTTGATCCGCACCGGCTTGCCCTCGGCCAGAAGCCGCGCGATGCGCTCGCCATCCTCCCTGGCAATCAGGAATTGGGTGTAATGGCTGATTTGATCGCTAAAGCTGCCAACGTGCCGGTACAGCAGGTCCTGTTCGCGCGTGGAGATGAAGGCAACGGCCACGGCGCCGGCCTTCTTAGCCGCCATCAGCAGGGACATCTGCTTCAAGTACTCCTCAAACAGGTCGTCCCAGGCTTTCATTGTATTCGAGTGCACCAGGGCCACCGCGCCGGCCAGGTTCGCCGCTTTCCTGAAATCCTGGTCTGTCCCCATTCCCACATCGACCACGGGAACTCCGTGTGCCGGAGAAGCCGACGGCGCGGTCCAGGTCAGTGATACGGCGCGGACGCGGAACTGCACCGGGCTGACGACTTCCACCTGTGTGTTCCCTTCGGTCCAGGAAGCTGCAAGCTGTGCAGGTTCTGTGTGGACGTTTTCGCCGCCCGCCGCTTTGAAGGCATTGATTCCCCACTGCACCGCTCGATCCATGGCCGGTGTGCCGGGAATGCGCCCGCCGATTTCATCGGTCAGCGCGCGCAGGTTCTTTTCCAGGGTCGGCGATTGCTGTGCCTCCTGGAGCAGTTTGTCCTTCGGACCCTGGGCCAGAACACAAAGAGAAGCGAGCAGTACGAACAGCAGGGATTTGAGGAGTCTCATGCGTGCGATTAGAAACCAATCCGCGCAAAAGGAAAAGAGCGAACTTGAATTCAAGAAGCGCTCACACCCGCTGCCGCCGCAATGCGGCGCATCAGTTCGCCGATTTCCGGCAGGTCTTCTTTCCGGCCGCTGAAAATCTGCTTTCCGTCAACCGCGGCCGATATTGTTCCCGGTTTACCGGTCTTGATTCTGGCCCGCACTCCAAATTTACGCTCTGCCGCTTCGCGCAGGCTGACCGCCGCGCGGCGCAGGTCCATTCAAAAGAAACAACGTCTGATTTCGAGTTGCATGGTTTGCCTCCTTCTGGAAAGCGTTCCAGGCTTGCTACTGAGATTTTTGCGCGGGCTCAGCCGGCTGGTCGCCGCGCGCGTTCAGCAGGCGGATGGTCTCCAGGAACACGTCACCGGTGATTTGCAGACTTTTGGGGCTGAGCTTGTCGATGGTGTCCTCCACCGTATGGTGAAAGGCGTTGTTGTACCCATAGTCGAGGTCGATGATGTCCGCCACGGGAACGCCGAAGTGGGCGAACGAAACGTGGTCGTCTCCTATGCCACCGCCGCCGATACCGAAAAAGTAAGACTGATAACCCAGGCGACGCGCAGCTTCGGCGACCAGGTCTTCCAGCCACGGAGTGGAATTGTCATCACGGAAGATTTCCAGGTCTTTGTCGCCGATCATGTCCGCCAGCAGAAAAGCCTTGATCTTTTTGTTGACGCCGTCCTGCTCCCACTTTTGTGCCAGATGGCGGCTCCCCATGAGGCTGTACTGGTCGTCCCACCTCAAGTCGCCCGGTTTTGCGGAAGGGATGGACTCTTCACCGTCCAGAAAGGCCAGCCAGACGCTGTAGCCTTCCAGCTTCCGTCCCTGCAACTGGTCAGCGATGGCCAGAAGCAGCGCAGTGCTCGATGCTCCATCGTTGGCGCCGACAAAGCTGGTGTTTCGCAGCGGGTAGTTGGTGTCGATATGCGACCCCAGGACGATGATGCCATCCTTTGTCCCCGGGAACTTGGCGATGATGTTGCGCATGGGGACCTTCCCTGCCGGCGTGTCGGCGACAAAAGCGTCTTCTTCCACCTGGGCGCCGCTGGCTTTCAGCCTGGCGTGAAGGTACTCGCCAAGCTTCTCTTGCCCGCGACTGCCGTCCCAGCGCGGGCCCAGGGCCACGATCTCTTTCACATACTTCCAGGCACGTTGGGGATCGATATTCATGGCCGGTCCCACGGGCTTCAATTCCGTGAAGGACGGTGCGGGTGTCACTGATGGAGTGGGAACAGCTTCGCTCGATTCGGCTGAAGTGGTCTGGTTCTTTTCACAGCCAGCAATGGTGATACTCAACAAGAAACAGAGAAAACCACCGCGTAGAAGAGAAATCACGCACGCGCTCCCGGGCCGGGCCCCGGCTTCAAGGTTCAACGGCCCGGCCTTATCAGTCTAATTTATTCGGACTTTTGTTTCTTCTTTTCCGCCCGCTTGCGCCGGTGGCCAGGATGAACGATCCAGACGATGCCGATGCTCAAAATGTAGAGCAGGATCATAGGCGTGGCGTAGATGGCCATGTTCATCATGTCCGTAGTCGGCGTCAGAATCCCGGCGAATATAAAGAAAATCAGGACCGCCCCGCGGATGTGCTTGATGAGGAACTTGGGGCTCACAACGCCCATGGCTCCGGCGAACCCCAACACGATCGGCAGCTCAAAGATCAAGGCCAATCCGAGAAGGATCGTCAGAAACAGGTCGGTGTATTCGGTGATGGTGATCATCGGCCGCATGCCGGCGTGCGCCCCCGTCTCAATCAGGAAATTGAGGGCCACGGGAAAGACCACGCGGTAGCCGAACAGACCGCCACCCAGAAACAATGCAATCGAAAGAAACAGAAAAGGCAGTACGAACCGTTTTTCCTTGCGATAGAGGCCGGGGGAGATGAACATCCACACTTGATACAGAAGAAACGGGCAGGAAATGAAGATGCCGGCAATCAATGCGAGCTTCAAAGACAGATTGAACGGGTCCGTGGGGTTCAGAAAGGCCAGTTCCGTGGGCATCTTGTGGGCGGCCAGGGACTGCTTGATGGGTTTTTCCATCAACCCGTAAATGGCTTCCCACTTATACCAGGCCGCGCCAAAGCCAATTCCGACCGCCGCCACGGACGCGATGATGCGTTTGCGCAGTTCTTCCAGGTGCTGCAGCAGGCCCATCGAGCTCAGCTGCATTCGTTCCTGTTCTCTCTCTCGTGGATCTGCTACCAGTTCAGGCATCGAAATCCTGCGGAACCGTGTTCTTGATGCGCTCCGTCAATCGGTTCATGGCGCCTCTGAGCGAGAGGTCTTCAGCCGGTTGGAGATCTTCTTTGAGCTTTGCGAGCTCAGGCTGAATGTGCTTGCGGGGGTCTGCTTCGTCAAGTTCAAGCTTGCGGATTTCTTCGTGAATCTGGCCCTGGAAACTGTTGCTTGCCTTTTTGAATTCCGCCACAAACTTGCCGAGTTGGCGGGCAATTTCCGGCAATCGCTTCGGCCCGAACAGAATAAAGCCCAGGATCACCACCAAAACCATTTCTGGAAAGCCGAGGTTCATAAGAGTGGTTCCATAATAACTCAATTTGGAGCTGGAAAACTCCCCTCTTTTTTGATTAAGTTTTCCAATCCGGATGACGAAAATCACCGCACCCCGTCAATCCATTGCGGCATCTTAACAGGTACGAAAGTGCCTGGAACACCCGGGTGCCGGGACCCGCCGTAGCACGGAAACCTGTTAAGGACTGACGGGTAACGATGTTATACTGGCGCAAGGGTTCCCTAATCAGTGAGGCTCAAGGAACATTCCATGTCTCGTGGTACACGTCGCTCTCTCTTTTTCGTTCTTCTGATCATTGTAAGCTGCGGTTTGCTGGGGGCAGCTTTTAGCCAGCGCGGCAGCAGCAGTGTCGGCGATCAGGACGTCCAGGACAGCCTGCGCCAGTTCTCTCAGGTTTACAGCCTCATCGAGCAGAACTATGCCGAACCGGTCAACGCCGACAAGGCGATTTACAACGGGGCCATTCCGGGAATGCTGCACGTCCTGGATCCGCACTCGAATTTCTTCGACCCCAAGTCGTATTCCCTGCTGCGCGAGGAGCAGAGCGGCAAGTATTACGGCGTCGGGATGCAGATTGCTCCGCGGAACAACAAGATCATTGTGGTGGCGCCGTTTGTGGGCACCCCGGCCTACCGCGCCGGCCTGCGCCCGGGTGACGTGATTCTGGCCGTCGACGGCAAGCCTACGGACAACATGAGCGTGAGCGACGTGGCCGACCTGCTCAAGGGACCGAAAGGCACGAATGTCCGTATTTCCATCCTGCGGCAGTCGGCTGAGAAGCCGCTGGAGTTCAACGTAGTCCGCGACGAAATCCCGCGCAACAGCGTCGATTTGAAGTTCTTTATTAAGCCGGGAATCGGCTACATGCACATCACGGCGTTCAACGAGACCACGGAACAGGAAGTGGAAGACGCCCTACAGCAGTTTGGCGACATGAAAGGCCTGATTCTGGATCTCCGAGGCAATCCTGGTGGCCTGCTCAACGAGGGCGTCGGGGTGGCTGATAAGTTCCTGAAGAAGGGGCAGGTGATCGTTTCCCACCGCGGCCGCAGTTCACCGGAAAGAGTTTATCGAGCCTCGCACGGCAACGGCGGCAAGGAATATCCGCTGGTCGTGCTGGTCAACCGCGGTACCGCATCGGCGGCGGAAATCGTCTCCGGCGCCATTCAGGACCATGATCGCGGCCTGATCGTAGGCGAGGTCACTTTCGGAAAGGGGCTTGTGCAGACCGTTTATCCGCTCTCGCAAAATACCGGACTGGCCCTGACCACAGCCAAGTACTACACACCCAGCGGCCGCCTGATCCAGCGCGACTACACCGGCGTCTCCCTGTATGACTATTATTACGCGCGCGCTGAGGAAGACAATCCGAACTCGAACGCTAATACCACGTCCAAAGACGTCAAACTGACCGACGGCGGACGCACCATGTTCGGCGGCGGCGGAATCACCCCGGACGTGAAAGTCCCTCAGTTCAAGGCCACCAAGTTCGAAGACATGCTGGTGATCAAGTACGCTTTCTTCAACTTCGCCCGCCACTACCTGACCGGCCGCAGCGTGGACAAGAGCTTTGAAGTCAATGATGCCGTGATGCAGGACTTCCGCAAATTCCTGGAGTCGCAGAAGATCTCCTACACGGAAGCTGATTTGAATGAAGGCATGGACTGGATCAAGACCAATATCAAGGCGGAAATTTTCATTGCCCAGTTCGGCCAGGAAGCGGGCCTGAAAGTGCGCGCTCAAAATGATCCCCAGGTCCTGTCGGCACTGAACCAGTTACCCAAAGCCAAAGCGCTGGCGGACAATGCAAGAAAGGTCCTGGCCCAGCGTACAGCAGCGGCGCACACCAGATAACCCCAAAGGAAACCAAATGCTGAAAGGCCCACCCTGGCGGTGGGCCTTCGTTTACTTCAAGGGGCTTATACGGATTGGGGCTGAACCCCAACGGCGCCTATGCCGCCCGTTTGATCCTCTGCTTCACCTCTCCAAACAGGCTGATCATCTCCCGATTGAACGCCGGGATGTCTGCAGGCTTGCGGCTGCTCACCCAGTTGCCCTCGCGTAGCACCTCGCGGTCTTCCCACTTTCCGCCGCTGTTGCGAATGTCGTCCTTCAGCGTGGGCCAGCTTGTGAGCACCCTGCCGCGAGTCAATCCCGCGGAAACCAGCAGCCACGGGCCGTGGCAGATCACGGCAATGGGCTTGGCTGCCCGGTCGATCTGGCGGACGAAATCCTGGGCTTTCTGTTCCATGCGTAATGCATCGGCATTCAGCACGCCACCGGGAAGCAGCACGGCGTCAAAATCGGCTGGATGGGCGCGATCAAGCGCCAGGTCAACGGAAATTTTGTCGGTCCTGTCGAAGTGTTTGAATCCCTGGATCTTGCCCGATTTAGGCGCGATGATTTTCACTTCCGCGCCTGCCTTTTCCAACGCCTTCACGGGCTCAAGCAGTTCCACTTGCTCCACTCCGTCGGTAGCGATTGCAGCCACCCTGAGTCCGGACAATTGCTTTTCTGCCATGGAAATCCTCCCTTCTGCTCTTTTGAGATGCCATCGCAAGATAAAAGGGTGAAGCCCCGTCCTCTCAGACCGGACTCCACCCAGATTTGCTTCGACGTTACAGATCGGGCACGCTGCCTGCACCGCCCAGGGTTCTACAGATCAATGGCCAGTGCGCATGATTCTCAGCAGGCCGCTTCCTCCAATCAGCAGCAGGCCGAACAGGGCCAGCAGCGGCAGTGGCGAAGCCGTCTGAGGCAGTTCCGGAGGCGGCTGCACTTCTGCCACCTGCTCAGGCTCAATCGAACCCGTCACACGCAGCGCCGCGGTGCTCGTGCTTGTGCCACCGCAGACGTTGGTTGCCGTGATTTTGTACTCCTGGGTCTCATCAATCGGCCCCTCAGTCTGCTGTTTTGGCTCGGCTTTTACCGTCTCTGTTCCGCCTTGCCCGCTGACGGGACCAATGGGCTCAATGTGGATCGAGTCCGCGTTCGTGGCTTTCCAGATCAGGTCGGCTGTGCCTTGCTCTTGGACGTTCTCGCCGACTTTCACGTAGCGGACTTCAGGCACCGACGTGACAAGTGAAGTCTGTACCGTGGGATCCACTTGGACGGTGGCGTCGGAAGTAACGATTCCACCCGGTCCCGCGGCGCGGAATTCGTACTTGGTGGTTGCCTTGGGCTGCACGGCGAGCTGCCCGGAGGCGGAATCCGAGAGCGTCTGGCCGTTCGCCGTAACGGTGGTGCGCCCGGCGTCCTTTGAGGTCCAGTTTAGTTGCACCGGCTGATTGCACCCGACCTGCTGAAGATCGGCTCCGAACTTGCCAGTCACCGGGGCCACAGCGACGGTGGCGGTGGCAGTGCCTGCCTCAAAACGCTTCACGTCCTTCATTTTGGCACCGTCGCCCCAATCTTTGTAAACGATCTTTCCTTCCTTGCCGCGATTCGCGTACAGGATCAGGCGCTGGTTGGCCTTTACTTCAACCGGCCCGGACCAGATCTTCTGGTCCGTCTTTTTGCGCACGATGTAAAGCTGATGCGTTCCCACCGGCACAAGAAGCTGTTGTTTGTTTACGAAGTTGTTGTTGAATTCGTCCGCGTGTCCCACGAAGAACTCGGGCGTTGTGCCATTGAGGAAGACCAGAGCACTGCCGGTAACGCCTTCAATTTGAATGCGTCCCCAGGGGCCTGATACCGGACCGCCTGCGGGCTTCAGCTTTGCATGGATTTCCTGATAACCCTTCTGGACGTTGATTTTCGTGGTCTGCGGTTCATATCCATAGTTGACCACGGTAATGGTGTGCTCACCCACCGGCAGCTTCAGATGGCTGTTGCGGTGCCTCATGGGTGTGCCGTCCACCCAGATGTATGCCTGTTCCGGCAGCACAGTCACGTACACCTCTCCTTTTTCGGCGTTATTCTTGCTCTTGTCCTGCGCCATGGAAAAACTGGTCCCCACGATCAGCAATAAAACGATGGGAAGAAAACGTAGCGGCTTCATGCTCCCTCCTTGGGATCGGGCCCGAGGCGGGATCGCCTGGGCCACCTGGGTCCTTCGACATGCCCATACAGTTGGATGAAAAATTGAGAGGAAACGCAACGCAGTAGTATTAAACGTTCTCCCGGGGGAGATTTCCGGGAGTCGCAGCGTTCTATCACTGGAGAGGAGTGACTAAGGTTCGCGAGGCGTCTCCTTAGGCCTAGCTCATGTTCGCGGCATTCAACCGGCCTATGCTACCGTCCTCTTCAACTGCCCACAGGCTGCATAAATGTCCCGACCTCGCGGCCGCCGGATAAACGCGGGTATGCCGGCTTGCGTCAATATTTGCTGGAATTCATGCACGCGCTTCTCTTCGGGGGTGGCAAACGCGATTCCCGGCCCTGGATTCAGGGCAATCAGGTTCACCTTGCAGCGAAGCCCACGCAGCAGTTCCACCACCTGGCGTGCGTGCTCCGGCTGGTCATTCACGCCATTGAGCAGCACATATTCAAAGGTCAGGCGCTCCCGGTTGCGCAGGGGAAAATCACGCGCCGCCTGGATCAGCATTGCCAGAGGCCACTTGCGGTTGAGCGGCATGATCTGGTTGCGGATCTCGTCATTCGGGGCATTCAGCGAGATCGCCAGCTTGGGCCGGACCGGTTCGGCGCCGAAGTCGGCGAGGCTCGGAACGATTCCTGAGGTGGAGATTGTCATGCGCGATTCAGGCACGCCAACGCCTTCCACCAGCAGCCGCACCGCCTTCATAAAATGTTCATAATTCAGGAACGGCTCGCCCATGCCCATGAAGACCAGGTTTACGCGCTGGCCCTGCATGTCCACGCCGCGATCGTTGAGAACGGCCGCTACTTGCCCCACGATTTCACCCGCGGTCAGGTTGCGCTTGATGCCAAGCTGGGCGGTCAGGCAGAACTGGCAATTGACGGCACAGCCCACCTGGCTGGAGACGCAGATGGTGGCACGGTCCCAACCGTTATCGCCGGCATCGCTGCCATCGCCCACCTCCCCGCCGTCGCCTTCCGGCATCCAGACGGTCTCCACGGTCTCACCGTCGGACATCGCGATCAGGTAGCGGATGGTGCCATCGGCGGACTCGAACCGTTTTTCGATCTTCGGCTGGCCGATCTCCAGGCCTTCGTCTTTCAATGCCTGGCGGAATTGGAGGGGCAGCGTGGAAATGGATTCAAGGTCGTGCTTGCGCTGGGGATAGATGGCTTCAAAAATCTGGCGGGCGCGGTACTCAGGCTGGCTGTGCCGAAGCACGATCTGGCTAAGCTCTTGAAAATCAAGGCCCAGCAGACTGGTTTGGGGATTTTCAGCCATCACCTGAGTATTCCTTAAGTGATTCTATATCGCTCTCAACCGGCAAAAGCCTTAGAGCCAGACCGAACGTAAGTCTATGTAAATAAATAACATATATTTACTCAAGCGACCATTCGCAGTGTGAAAGAATCAAATGAGCAGAGTAAATGGAAACAGCAGCCCAAAAACGCACCCTGAGCGAACCCCGCGACATCCATCGCGAGGTTCTGCCCAACGGCCTGATCGTGTTGAGCGAGGAGATGTCCCACATCCGTTCCATCTCAATCGGCATCTGGCTCAAGACCGGCTCGCGCGACGAAGTCGCCGAGCTTAACGGCATTTCACATTTCCTGGAGCACATGGTGTTCAAGGGCACCACGTCACGCTCGGCGCGTGACATCGCCCGCCAGGTGGATTCCATCGGCGGCAATATGGACGCCTTCACCAGCAAAGAGACCATCTGCTTCAACATCAAGGTGTTGGACGAGCATTTGCCTCTGGCCATCGACATCCTGAGCGACCTGGTCCTGAATCCCGTTTTGGAACCCCGGGACATCAACCGTGAAAAGGGCGTGATCCTGGAAGAAATCAAGATGGATGAAGACAATCCGGACTATCTGGTCCATGAAATCTTCACCCAGAATTTCTGGAAGGGCCATCCGCTGGGCAGGCCGATCCTGGGGACCAAGGAAACCGTGCGGTCTTTTGAGCAGTCAAAGCTCTTCGACTTCTACCATCATCGCTTTGTTCCCAACAACATGATCATCGCGGCCGCCGGGAACCTGAAGCATGAGCGCTTTGCGGAGCTGATTCGCGAGCATTTTGCCGGGCTCAAGCACGTGCCCAACGGCTTCCACCAGCCCGAACCGGCCGTGACGCCCCGCATCATCACGCGCAACAAGAAGTCGCTGGAGCAGGTACAGCTCTGCGTGGGTGTGCCTTCCCACCCCATTTCCCATGAGAAGCGTTACGTCTCCTATGTGCTGAATACGGTGCTGGGCGGGGGCATGAGTTCGCGGCTGTTTCAGAAGATCCGTGAAGACCAGGGCCTGGTCTACGCCATCTACAGCGACCTGAACCCGTATCGCGATACCGGCTGCCTGAGCATTTACGCTGGAACCTCGCTGGAGTCCACGCCCAAGGTGGTGGATTCCATCGTGGCCGAGTTCCGCGAGCTGAAGTCGGAGGCAATCCTGGCGGAAGAACTGCGCCGCGCCAAAGACCAGCTGAAGGGCAGCCTGATGCTCAGCCTGGAGTCCAGCACCTCGCGCATGTCCAACCTGGCCCGCCAGCAGATGTACTTTGAGCGCTTCTTCAGCCTGGATGAGATTATCGACCAGATTGAAGCGGTCACGGCAGATCAGGTGGCGGAGATGGCCTCCTCCCTGTTCCACCCGGACAAGGTCGCCATCACCGTGCTGGGCAATCTCGACGGACTCAAGCTTTCCCGCGAACAACTGGTCTGCTAAAACCGGCTTTCAGCGATTTTCCACGCCGAAAACCATGTGGGTGATGGGAAGTTCTTCCCTGCCGTTCACGCCAACCCATTCTGGCGGAGGAAGCTGATGATCTGGCGCTCAGCCCAGCGTCCATCATAGCCGTTGGCCGAGGCGAGAAAGGCGCAGTGGCCGCCATGCTCGGTCTCCAGCAGAGTGACGGCGGGATTGGCAGCGATCTTCTCCCGCGTCTCGGGCAGCAGGCGAATGAAGGGATCGTCATTGGCGTGGATCACCAGGCTGGGAACGCTGATGCGCTCCACCACGCGGGCGGCTGCGGCGCGGTAGTAGTAGTCGTCGGCGCCGGCAAAGCCGCAGTAGGGCGCCGTAATCACGTCATCGAATTCGCGGATGGTCCGTGGCCAGCGCGAAATCTTCTTGAATCGCTCCGGGAACAATCCGGCCTTGCGATTGTAGGTACGCATCAGGCTGACCAGGAATTTCCACTCGTAGATGCGGTTGGCCGCCTCGTGCATGGCATCGGCTGAAGGCGCAAGGTCGGCGGCGGGTGAAACCGCGGCCACGGCCTTGAGTTCCCGAGGCGCGTTCAGCCCCCAGTCGCCGGCCATCTTCAACACCATATTGCCGCCCATCGAGTAGCCCACCGCGCCCACGCGCTTTAGCCGCTTCTGTTCCACAATCGTGCGCAGCACCGCCGCCACGTCGCTGGAAAGGCCGGAGTGATAGAGCGTCGGCGCAAGGCGCTCCGTCCCGCCGCAGTTGCGCATGTTCATCCGGACCACGTTCATTCCCGCGGCCCAGGCCTTGCTCCCCGTCCCAATCACGTATTGCGACATGCTGGAGCCTTCCAGCCCGTGCACGATCAGCGCCGTTCCGCAGCAGGCAGGGTCTGGCTGCCAGTGGCAGTGGCACATCACCTGGACGTCTTCTTCCACCTGGAAGAGCTGTTCTTCCGGCTCAGGCAGGCTATTTTTGCGCGGCAGAAAGTTGCCGGCCAGGGTCTGCGCGTGTCCGTTGTTCAGGAAACGCCGCGGGACAAACGGTTCAAATTGGGAATAATCGCGGGATTCAGACATCAGTAGTTCAAGCGGACTTGAGGACGGGTCCCCAGTTCTGTCATTATTATTTTATCTG
>OBLQ010000621.1_pt1 | contig 13640 bp, 4 predicted proteins | sample 1519881 | NCBI WGS metagenome assembly OBLQ01 (sample SAMN01911456, study PRJEB22533) | soil metagenome | biome: Soil | place: Malaysia | collected 2012-04-30 | depth DG_metagenome m | reverse complement strand
CGGGTCGCCCAAGCCACAAGTGTCGCCAACCAGGCCATTAAGAGCAGCCACACCGGGCTGGGCGCGGGCAATAGGAGTCGCTTTCGCGACGGATTCCCGGGCGGAAATAGACCGGCCGACGTGGTAACCACAACTTGAAATTGTCCTGGCGCGCCGGCACTTACCTGGACTGTCGGCGGGCTCGAAGCCGGGTTCGTCGTGATGGTGCAAGCACCGACCGGGGGCGCCCCTGCGCACGCCAGAGACACCGAGCCGGTGAACCCGGCAAACGAATCGATCTCGAGCGCAAACGTGGCGGATTGGCCCGGATGGATGGGCGCAGTGACCGGCTGTCCAGTCGCTGAAGCGAAGCAAAAGTCGGTAGCCGTGCCAGTGAGCGAAACGCTTTGGGGGCTGCCCGGGGCGTTATCGGCAAGAGTCAAGGTCGAGCTGCGGGCTCCGCTCCCGACTCCGCATGTGGCGGCTGGCGCCGGCTGAAAAGCCACCTGAATGGTGCAGGTTTGGCCTGGCGGCACGGTGCCGCCGGTGCAGTTGTCCATCGAAAAAGCGAAATCGTTGGGGTTCGATCCGCCCTTGGTCACGCCGGTCACCGTGAGGACGCCGGCCAGCGGTCCCGTGCTGTTGTTGGTCACGGTCAGCGGTTGTGGCCTGCCGGAAGTTCCGGCAAGCTGGCTTCCTAAGCTAATGCTCGCGGGCAGCGAGACAGCGGCCTGAGTTGCCGTGCCAGCAAGGGGCACCGTTGAGGGCTTGCCGGCCGGAATATTGAGCGTGGCCGACCGGGAACCCGGCGGCGCGGACACAGCCGGAGCGAATGACACGCTGAGCTGACAGTTCTTGCCCGCGCCCAGACTCGGCGCACAGGGATTTTGCAACGCAAAATCGCCGACATTCGCACCCGTCAAGGTGATTCCGCCGATGCTGGCAGGGATCGAACCCGTATTTGAAAGCGTAACGATTTGAGAACCGCTTGTGGTGCCTTCACTCTGCGCTGCGAACGCGAGACTCACCGGCGATACCAGCAGACTCGTGGCGTCCGGAGCAGATCCGCTAAGAGTCACCTGCTGCGGACTATTGGCAGCGTCGTCCACGAAGCTGAGGCTAGCGCTCTTCGACGCGCCTGCGGACAGCGGCGAGAATTGCACGGCAATGGTGCAGCTCGCGGCGATCGTCAAAGTCCCGCCCGCGATAGGGCATGTAGTGCCACTCGCTGCGATTGCAAAATCGGGCGCGTTCATCCCGGAAATCGCGATGCTCGTAAGGTTGAGCGCGGCGCTTCCCGTATTGGTCAGCGTTACGGCCTGCGCTCCACTCGTCGTGCCAACCGTCACAGAGCCGAAATCGATCGCCATCGACGCGGGCAGAATGCTGGCAATGGGCGCAGTCGGCGTTCCGGTTCCCGTGAGTGCGACTTTTTGGACCACGTTGCCGGAGCCACCTGAATCGTCCGTCACGTCGATCTCGGCATGAAACGAGCCAGTAGTCGTGGGAGCGAAGACGACGCTGACCGTGCAACTGTTGCCCGGCAGCAGGGTGCTATTCGGCAGGCACGTGTCGGTTTGCGGCGGGAATTGAGAAACGTCCGGGCCGGACTCTTGGACGCTCGAAATGGTCAAAGTTTGATTCCCGGCGTTGCTGACGGTAATCGTGCGCTGATCGGAGGTTGTGTTCACCAACTGGCTGCCGAAATCCACGCTCAGAGGGGAGACTGAGGCGAGCGGTCCCTGACCGGCGCCGACAAGCTCGAGGACCTGGGGGCTGCCGGGCGCGTTGTCCGAGATTGAGACGATGGCGGTCTCCGGGCCGACGACCGAAGGCGTGAAGCCCACTTCGAACGAACACTGGGGCGTGAGACCCGGGCTGATCGCTGTTCCGATGCAGGCGCCCTGACCGATCAGAGAGAAGTCTGCTGCATAGCCACCGAGAACGCGGATGTCGGAAATCGTCAACGCGGCCTCGCCACCGTTGAGGACGGCTACGGGTTGCGGGGCGTTCACAGTTCCGACCGGGACTGGCGGAAAGCTGACTTTGCCAAGGTTGAAGTAGACGCTCGGCTCCTGCACCGAACTTTCCGCGATCTCCGCGACAAACGCGTCCGAAGCAGGCGGCGTCTGCTGGCAGCTCATGCACACCGCTTGAAAACCGTTGACAGTGCTCACGGTCGTGACCGCAGTCGGAAAATCAGCCGCCTTCGTCTCGCCGGCTATGTACACGTGCCCTGCCCCGTCGGCCGCGATGCCATACCCGGCAGCGCTCGCGGTTCCTCCTGGGGGCGATGTGCCAGCGAGCGGCGTGGAATAAATGAACGAGGCGGCGCCCGAAAGCGTGGGATCGAACTTGGCGACGAATACGTCGGCTGCGCCGTTGAACGGCTGCAAATTGTCGTGCAGAGGAAAGTCCTGTGAGCTGGTGGAACCAGTGACGTAGACTTGATTCGGCGCCGCTACCGCTACGGAATGCCCCGCATCCGTGGCCGAGCCTCCGAGATACGTCGAGTAGGTGAGCGACGTCGCTGCGGTGATGCCGTCCTGCACGACCACGGTCAGGAATGCGTTCGCCGAACCACTCACGAGCGGGTTTGCCCGGAGAGTGTTCTGATACGGTGCATTCGTGCCGTTCACCGGGAAGTTGGCCGACCGGGTCGTCCCGGTGACGTAGGCACGCGGCGGGTTCGCCGAATCCACAGCCACGGCCAGCGCCCGGTCCGCGCCACTGCCGCCCAGCAGCGTTGCGTAAAGGACATCTGCTGCGCCTTGTGCCGCCGGCGATATTCTCATCAGAAACGCGTCGGAATCACCGCCCCCATACGCAGCTTGCAACGCATTTTTTGCAGGGAAATTGCTCGAGGGATTGTCCGTGGACCCTGCGATATAGACGGTGCCCCAAGGATCCACGGCGATTCCTCCGACGCTTGTGGGGCCGCTCGAGTTCGTGCCGAGGTAGGAACAATATTTCAGAACCGGCGCGCCGCCCGGCAACGCGGGCGGCTGAAAGGCGGCGAGAAAACCATCGCTCACCTGGCCGTCCCACGTGGTCTGAAACGCCCCAGACGTGACGGGCAGGTCCGTTGAGTTGGGGTTGACGGAAGTCGTTTGGGTGTCCGACGCGATGTAGATGTTCCCCGACGCGTCCAGCGCGATGCCCCCCGCTGCATTCTGCGACTCGGCTCCGCTGCCCCCGAAGAGCGTGGAGAAGATAAGTGCGCTCCCGGTGGAATCGATCTCGCTAATGGTGACATCGTTTCCATTGCCGCTGATCAGCCCGCTTGTCGGGCCGCTCGAATCCGTGACTGGAAAATCCACGGAGGTGGTCGTGCCGGTGATGGCAACGCGCCCCGAGCCATCGACGGCGATTCGGCCGCCGGCCTGCGTCGCGCTGCCGCCGAGAAACGTGAGGTAGACGAGCGAGTTCGCCCCTGTGATCGTCGGATCGATTTTCGCGATAAAGAATTGCGCAGGGCCGTTTGCCGGTCCCATGCGGTTGCCGGAGGTCGACGGGAAAGTCGTGGAAGACGTTGTTGTGCCGCCGACGTAGACGTTTCCCGCGGCGTCGAGCGCGATGCTGGAAGCCGTGTCGCTTCCCGCTCCCCCTAGGAAAGTGGCATACGCGACCGAGAGCGAAGGGTCTATCACGAGCACCGCAGCCGGGTCATGCGGGCCCACGCGAAAGCCTATCGATCGATCCGCCTCGATCACATATCGGCCGTCGATCCTTCGGCGTTCAGGAAGAACCGCGGCTCCTGGAATACCACGCGCGGTCCCGGGCCATTCTTCGTAGACTTCCGGCTTCTTCATGCGCAGGTCACTGCCTCTCACGCGCAACACCAGATCGCCATCGTTCGCAATGCGCATGCGTTCCGCGCCGGAGATCTCGAGACGCAGCTTCGACACATTGGTGCGCGGCGCGAGCCGCAAATCGTATTCGACGCCCTCGTCGTTTCCATAGACCACCACACCCAGTTGGCGGCGTGCGCTGGCCGCCTCCGCGCGCGCAAAATGCGGCACACGGGTATGCCAGGCGCGCGGGTTGCTGCCAATGAAGTAATTGCTCTCGCCGCGCAGCTTCGCTTCGCCATGCCACGTGAGATTTGCAATTCCGGCCACGCGGAACGTCACGGTGCCAGCTGCCCGAGCGGATCCAATACGCGGTGCATTTGCGAATCGCACGGCGATTTCCCGGCGGGTCAACAAAATTGTCAGTCTCCTTCCTCGGCCGATGTATTGAATGCGCGGGTCCGCCTGCCCCCGATTGGGTTCAAACGCCATCGGCATCGAGAGGTGCGTGGAACAACCTCTCCCGGGTGCACAGGCGCGCGCCAGCCGGGGCGCGCGCGGGGCAATCTCGGCCAGCTGCGCAAGGGCTGCGTCACTGGGCATACTTCGAGGGAAGTGCTTTTCGACCTGCGCTTGATGGAGATTCCCTGAGAAGCGATTCGGTCGGGACGATACGTGCGCCACGCTTCGTCCCGCTACAAAAACGCTGCCGCTTCCGGCGAGCATCAGAAGACACACCATCCACTGCTTACCGCTCATTAGGCCCTCCTCCGGGAACGAGAGCGGGTCTCGCCACCAGGTTGGGCGGCTCAAATACCGCCGAGCCAACTGCCGTTAGTTGTGGTTTTCAAGCATCCCTGACAGTGGGACGCGCCGACTATCGCGCCGCTAGTGCCTGTTGTCAATACGTGTTATTGCCGATAAGGCGAGGCCGCGACCACGGAGAAAGGAGGCAAGAATAAGTTGCATGTGGAGTTTCTTGGCTCGGGTGGAATGCGATCAGGAGCCACGACAGACACGTCCGAAGCGACGCTGGCCGTGAGGTCGCGCTTGCGGTTCCCTAACTCCGCTCCCAGGCAAAGTTCTCCTCGCCGAGAGCTACCTCGAGCATTCCGTGGACCGGCAGCACATCCACCGGGAGTCCGCCCCTCCACAAGGCCACGCTCAGGAGCATGTCCCGGCGCCCGCCGAGGTCGAACATTTCCCGGGCGAGGCCCACTTCAAAGATTTTCCCGTAGGCGGCCGACACTAACTTTTCCGGGTGGAGCAGGCAGACGCCGCCCTGCTCCACCACGCAGCCGCAGAGCTTGCACTCCTCTACGCGCAGGGTGATTCGGGTTTCCCGCGAATCCCACAGCGTGATGCGCAGCTGGAATTCCGGCATCTCCGCAATGGCTTCCGCGATGGGGTCGACGCGGAGGTAGAAGTGCGTGGATCCAAATCCGTAATAGAAATCGCCCAGCGCATACTGGCGGCCGTGCATGGAGCCGCTCCGTCGGTCGGTGATGCAGAGCCCGGCGCCCAGCCACTCGAAATAATTGCTCTCGCGACCGTCGACTTTGACATCGAGGAAGGTCACCGGCGCCTCCCAGCGCCCGCGCTCGGGTACGTGCTTGATGGGGTGAGCCAGGGCATCGGGAGGCGGCTCGCCGATTGCGTTGTAGATTTCGGTAAGGTGCTTGCGGTAGAGCGCGTCGAATTCGGCGTCGTTGGCCGAGCCGTGCTCCGGCCCGTACCACCAGCACCAGTCACTTCCTTCGGCGGCTAGAATCGCCTCGTAAGCCCGCTTACTTCTCGAGGTCCACGATGGAGAGCCAGGACTCGAACCTGCTCGGGCGGCGGCGCGTTCGTAGGCTTCGCGCGCCTCGCGTAGAAAATCCCAGGCGCGCACGTCCTCGGCATGTCCGATCCAAACGTCGAAATTTGCGTTGATCCACGACGCCGGGAAAATTCCCTCCATGCGTGGTGCATCGGGCACGGCCGCGAGCGCCTCGCTCATGGTGAGCGCCTGGATGTCTGGATCCTGCTCGATGCGCCTGTAAAATTCCCGCAGAAATTCCCTGCCGTTCTCGGGGTAGTATTCCCAGGCGTTTTCACCGTCGAGAATCAGGCTGATCGTTGCGGTCCTCCCCGGGGGCTCGCGGTCTCCGATGGCGCGGATGCGGCGGTGCAGGTCCTCGGCAGCAGCCTGTGCTCCCATCCGGCTGTAGACGAACCCGACCAGGTCGGACAGGTAGTGGTCGCGGAAAAACCCGGTCATCTCGCCGCCGTTCCTCTGGAACCGCCATGGGGTGTACAGATCAGGCCCGTTCTCCGGGTATCCTGCGGCGTCGCGCCAGAACCCGATGTTGCGCGTCTTGCCGAGAACACCCTCGTCGGTCGCAAACCAGCGAAAGCCCAGTTGCACGGCGATTTCCAGCGCCGTGTCCGACACCGAACCTTCCGACGGCCACAGTCCAGCCGGCGGACTTCCGAACACTCGCTCGTGGAATCGTCGTGCCCGGGTGAGATGTTCGCGCGCATCTTGCGGATATCGAAATGCGGGGTGCGGAAGAGGCGTGTGCGGGTTCGAAATGCGCGCGATGTCCGTGTCGCACAGGAGAGGAAGAATCGGGTGGTAATAGGGCGTCGTAGAGATCTCGATTTGTCCCCGCGCTGCTGCGAGTCGGTATTCTGGCAGAACGGCAGCTAACAGTTCATGCTGCTTGTCGAGCAGCACGGCCTTGTCCTCTTCAGTGAAGTCCCTTCCTTTTACCGCAAGCTCGCGGACAGCGGGGTCCTTGGCCAGATATTCCTCGTCCATCCAGGCAAGTTGCGAAAGCAACTGTAAATCCCGCCACTCGCGGGCGCTCCAGCGGGAGACGCACGACTCCGCTCCGGCCGATCGCGCCTGCGATGCCAGGTCGCCGTACCGAGGCCATCGGCGCAGGAGATTGTCGTTCACCTGGAAGCCGCGCTCGATCGTACCGCGCTTTTGTTCCGGCGTGAGGGACTCGGCGCGGGCAAAGGCGGTCTCGAACCACGGCTCACTGAATTGCCCGCTGGCGTACTCCTCGATCTGTTCCCCGAGCAGCGGAACAAAATTGAACGTCGCGTGGATCCCCGGAAATTCCTCGAGTATTTTCACCATCCCCCAATAATCCTTGAGCGCGTGCAGGCGCGTCCACGGCAGGAGATATTGCCCCGTAGCTGGATCGCGGTACTGAGGCTGATGCATGTGCCAAAGAATTGCCAGGTTCACTCGGCTCACCCGATTCGGTCCTCCCGCTTTTCTTGGTTCCGCGGCTCTGCCCTCTCGCCGGAGAAACCTTTGTCGATGGCGTGTTGCAATTTTGAAATGCGAGTCCGCAGATTCTTTCCAGGCATCGGCGGCTGCCGTCGCTTCCTGGTGCTAGAATAGGCGCGCGCTGCCATGCGCCTGCTCGACCGATACATTTGCCGCGAGGTAGTTTCGCACGCCATCCTGGGTCTCGCTGTCTTTACTTTCGTTTTCTTCGTTCCCCAGCTCGTGCGCCTGATGGACCTCATCGTCCGGCACTCAGCCAACATGGGAACGATCGCGCTGCTGTTTCTGTGCACGCTTCCGCCGGTCGTCGCCTTCACGCTCCCCATGGCGATTCTGGTGGGCGTGCTCATCGGCCTCGGACGCCTGTCTGCAGACAGCGAAATCGTAGCACTGCATGCTTGCGGCATCAGCCTTCGGCGGCTTCTTTTCCCCATTGGGCTCGTGGCTTCGATTGCTGCGCTGACGACCCTGCTGACGACGTTCTGGCTTAGTCCCGCTTCCGTCCGCACGCTGCGCCGGCTGCAGGACCGGCTCCTTGCGTCGCAGGCGCCGTTCGCGGTGCAACCGCGCGTCTTCGACGAACGCTTCCCCGGGTTCGTATTATACGTGCAAGATGTGGAAGCGGCCGCGACACGCTGGCGCGGAGTGTTTCTCGCTTCGCAGGGTAGGGCACAACAAGGATCCGTCACGACGGCTGAAGACGCGCTGCTCATCCGCGGCCGCGATAACACTCAACTCGAGCTGCACCTCGGCCGCGGCAGCACCCACGAATACGATCCGCGTCATCCCGACCGCTACAACGTCACCACATTCGGCGAAAGCGACATCGCCGTCGATATTTCCGCAGCCGCATCTGCCGAGAAGCGCCGTACTCCGTCTATCGCCGAGCAATCCGTCCGGGCGCTTCTCACCGAAGGCGGTCCCGGTTGGCGCGAGGCCCGCGTTGAATTTCAGCGACGGATTGCGTTTCCCGCCGCTTGCCTGATCTTCGCCGTTCTTGGAGTGCCCATCGGAGTCCGCCCTCGCCGAGGCGGACGCGCGGCCGGGCTGATTCTCACCCTGGCTCTGATCGGCGGCTACTATTTTCTTTTCGTCTACGGCGACCACATGGCGCAGCAGGGCCGGATTCGCCCGTGGATCGGCGTGTGGGCCGCGAACATCGCGGCGGCGCTCGTGGGTCTGCTCTTTCTACGGCGGATCGAAAATATTCGCCGACCGAACCGCGTGGTCGCCTGGCTCGAGTCGCGCTGGTCCGGCTGGCGAGAGAGCCGAAAAAACAGAGCCGCCGCGGGCGCTTCGTCGCCCAACGGTTCTATTTCGCTCGCGCAGTCCGCCGCGGGCATTCGCCAGGTCCTCGGGGCCGGCCACGCCGTGGCGTTTCCGATGCTCGTCGATCTCTACTTGCTCTGGCAGTTCTTCTATTACTTTGCCGTCCTGCTCGTGGGTTTCGTTCTGATATTCGATGCGTTCACGCTCTTTGACCTGCTGGCCGACATCGGGCGCAACCACATCGCCATCCTGACGGTGGTGAACTACTTCCGCTATCTCGTTCCGCTGATGGTGTATCAACTCACGCCACTGGCCACGCTGGTGGCCACGCTTGTCACGCTCGCCGTCCTCGCCAAGAACAACGAAGTGATCGCCTTCAAGGCCAGCGGGATCAGTCTGTATCGGCTGGTTTTGCCGTTGCTGCTGGCCGGCTGCCTGTTGGCGACGGGCATGTTTCTTCTCGACGATACATTCCTCCCTTATGCCAACCAGCGCCAAGACGCCCTGCGCAACCAGATCAAGGGCCGGCCCGCACAAACGTATTTTCAGCCGGCCCAGCAATGGATTTTCGGGGAAGACTCGAAGATCTATCGGTACGAGCTATTCGATCCCGACCACCAGCTCTTCGGCGGACTGAACGTGTTCGAACTCGACCGGGAAACGTTTCAGGTGCGCCGCCGGATCTATGCCGCGCGCGCCACTTGGGAACCGACCGAAAACGCCTGGATTCTGACCGGGGGCTGGGTGCGTGACTTCGGCAACGACGGACACGTCGTTCGCTACGAACCGTTCACGGCCACCTCGCTCCCCGAACTGACCGAGCCGCCCGGTTATTTCCGCCGCGAGGTTCGGCAGTATTACCAGCTGAACTGGCGCCAGCTTGGGCGGTATATCGCGGGCCTGCGTCAAGCGGGCTTCGACACCGCGCGCCTTTCGGTCCAGTGGCACAAGAAGTTTGCTTTCCCGCTGATCGCCGCGATCATCGTGTTTCTTGGTGCGCCGTTTGCCTTTCTGGTCGGAACGCGCGGCGCCATCGGTGGACTGGCCCTGGCCGTGGGAATCGGCTTTGTCTATTGGGCTACCGCGGCACTGTTTGAAGCCATGGGCTCCGTCGGACAATTGCCCCCGTTGCTGGCGGGCTGGGCCCCGGACGCCATCTTCGGATTACTTGGCTTCTACTTCCTCCTCCGAATGCCGACGTGAAGATGTTTGTCGAACGTACATTCCGAAGTGCCGCAGGACAGGAAGGCCGGCGGTTACACCGCGACATTCTTTAGTGCTTCCCGCTGGCTGAGAGAACTCAGCCACTTCGCATGACGGCGCACATAGCGCGTAATCTCGGCGGGATCGGTCCATGCGTATTGGCGCAACGCCCATCCGATTGCCTTTCGCAGGAAGAACTCGTTGGAAGCGAGCGACGGCTCGATGCAAGCGTACAGAAGATCGAGATCCGTATTTTCCTTGAAGCCCAACTGGCACAGAATTGACGTGCGCCGCTTCCAGATATTCCTCGACGTGCTCCAGAGCAGCATCTTCTTTCGCATGGGCACCGGATATTTTCGCAAAATCGGTCCGACGCGCCTTGCCGCGATTTCATCCACATAGTCCCACCACGCGCCCGTCACGATCATCTCTTCGAAGAGCGGAATCGCCACAGGGGTTTGAAACTGAGCGGCGCGTCTATCTCCCGACAGTGCAATGGCCGCGTAACGCTCTTCGCGATATCTGGCGCCACGCCACAGTTGGAGCACTGACGCGCGCCACATTTCTCGGGTAACCAGATCAAGTTCAGCGAAGACTTTCTTGCAGGATTGCCGTAGTAAGGGAGCGGACACGCCGTGGTACGGCATGGCCGATTTCATGTAGGCCTGCATTGCGGGCGCTTTGCGCGGATCGGCTACGCGCCGCAGCTCCCGCCGCAGCCGAAGCAGAAGAGATGACACCTGCTCCCGGCCGGTGGAAGGTCTCCACGCAGCAGAATTGCTCATCGCGTTTCTAATGCTTTCTCTTCTTCTTATCTTCGATCACTGCTTGCGCCGCGGCGAGCCTTGAAATCGGTACACGAAAGGGCGACGCGCTTACGTAGTTCATCCCGGCGCGGTGGCAGAATTTCACGCTCTCGGCGTCGCCCCCGTGCTCGCCGCAGATGCCTATTTTCAGCTTCGGCCGCGTCTTCCGCCCGTTTTGGATGGCCCACTGGATCAGCATGCCCACGCCTTCGGTGTCGAGAGTCTGGAACGGGTCGTCCTTAAAGATAGCCGCCTTCCGGTCGTCGACGTACTCCGGCAAGAATTTCCCCGCATCGTCGCGAGAAAGCCCCATGGTCGTCTGGGTCAGGTCGTTGGTGCCGAACGAGAAAAACTCGGCGACCTCGGCGATCTGGCCGGCGAGCAGGGCCGCGCGCGGCAATTCGATCATGGTGCCAACAAGATATTCAAGTTTCACTTTAGATTGCGCGATAATGCCATCCGCGATGCGACGCGTAGCCGTCTCAAGGATCTTCAGCTCTTTCTTGTCGAGCGTAAGTGGATGCATAATCTCAGGTAATACTTTAATTCCACGCTTTTGGCAGTCGATCGCCGCCTCGATGATGGCGCGCACCTGCATCTCAAGAATTTCCGGGTAAGTGATCGCAAGCCTGCACCCGCGATGGCCGAGCATGGGGTTCGCTTCGTGCAATTGCTCGACGCGCCGCGCCACTGCTTCCGGGGGGATCCCAATCTTCTTGGCCAGCTCTGCCTGCTTCTCAGGATCGTGTGGAACAAACTCATGTAGCGGCGGATCGATCATCCGGATCGTCACCGGCAATCCGTTCATGGCCTCGAAGATGCCGATGAAATCCCGCCGCTGAAATGGAAGCAGCTTCTCGAGCGCCCGACGGCGCGCCTCAGGCGCCTCCGCGAGGATCATCTCCTGGATGGCTTCCTGCCGCTCGACACTCTTCTCCGGCTGTTCGAAGTCCTTGAAAAACATGTGCTCGGTCCTGCAGAGGCCGATGCCTTCGGCGCCCATCTCTCGGGCCAGGCGCGCATCGCGCGGCGTGTCCGCGTTGGTGCGCACACCGAGCTTGCGGGTCTTGTCGGCCCACTTCATGAGTGTTTCGTAGGCCTTCGGTGGCTCCGGTCGCACGAGAGAAATCTCGCCCATGTAGACGCAGCCGTCGCCGCCGTCGAGCGTAATCCAATCGCCTTCACTCACGACGCGCCCGTTGACGCTCATCTTTTTGGCTTCCGCATCGATTTCGAGCGCCTCGGCACCCACGATGCAGCATTTCCCCCAACCGCGCGCGACAACGGCGGCGTGGCTGGTCTTTCCGCCAGTCGCCGTCAGGATGCCCTGCGCCACGTACATTCCTCCGACGTCCTCCGGGCTCGTTTCGCGCCGCACCGCTTCCTGCGCCGTAAACACCACCTTGCCAACCGCTGCGCCCGGCACGGCGTTGATTCCTTCGGCGAGCTTGCGGCTTGCCAGTTCGCCCCGTTCAAGTTTCGAATCAAGCACAGGGTAAAACAACCTCTCGATGTCCTCGGCCTTGATTCGTTCAAGTGCTTCTTCAACTCGGATCAGCTTTTCGTTAGCCATGTCCACGGCCATGCGGAAGGCGGCTGCAGGCGAGCGTTTTCCTGTGCGCGTCTGCAGCATGTATAGTTTGCCGTTCTCAACCGTGAACTCCATGTCCTGCATGTCGCGGTAATGCCTTTCGAGCTTTTCGCGTACGCGCTCGAGCTGTTTGTAGACGTTCGGCATCACCTTCGCCAGTTCATTCAAGTGCATCGGCGTGCGGATTCCCGCGACCACGTCCTCGCCCTGTGCGTTAAGCAGGAAGTCTCCGAAAAAGACCTTCTCGCCCGTCGAGGGATCGCGCGTGAAGCAAACGCCCGTGCCGGAATTTTCGCCGGTGTTGCCGAATACCATTTGGACCACGCTTACCGCCGTGCCCAGCAGACCGGTGATCTTCTCTACGCGCCGATACGTCACCGCCTTTTCGCCCATCCACGACTCAAAAACCGCACCAATCGCTCCCCAGAGCTGCTCGACGGGATCTTCCGGAAAGTCCTTGCCGGTTTTTTGCTTGAAGTAGGCCTTATACTCGCCGACGAGTTGCCGCCAGCCCTGGGCCGTGACCTGCGTATCGTCCTTCACGCCCAAAGAATTCTTCAAATTGCGCAGACGCATCTCAAGCTCTTCCTTGGGCAGGCCGATTACAACGGTCGAGTACATCTGCACGAAACGGCGGTAAGCATCCCACGCAAACCGCTCGTTGTTCGTGGCTTTTGCGAGCCCCTGAACGGACTCCTCGTTTAACCCGAGGTTCAGTATCGTCTCCATCATCCCGGGCATCGAACGCGCCGAGCCAGATCGCACACTCACTAGGAGCGGGTCCCGCGCGTCGCCCAGCTTCTTGCCCGTGACTTTTTCCAGGCGCGCCACGTTCTTCGCCACTTCCGCCCTCAGTTCTTTTGGGTAAGTCCGACTGCGCTTGAAGTAGAAGTCGCAAGTCTGCGTTGTGATCGTAAAGCCAGCCGGCACCGGGAGACCGATGCGTGTCATTTCGGCGAGGCCGGCGCCCTTCCCGCCGAGAAGATCCTTCATATCGCCTGTCCCGTCTGCTCTGCCCGCGCCAAAGAAATAAACGTATTTCATCTCTCTCCTTAATTTTCTTTCGCCCGAAAGTACGAGGTTGATTTTTTGTCGGCGCGCCGATAGCTCAACTAATGCTTTATTGCCGCTACTTCGACTCCTCCGCGCCCAACTCCGAAAAGTCGGCGATCGTCGAGAATTCCTTTAACAATGTCGCAAGCAGCGCCACTCGATTTCGGCGGATCTCGTCATCTTCAGCCATTACTAGAACTTTATCGAAGAAGAAATCGACGGCCGGCCGCAGCTCCGAAATTTTCTCCAGCGCCTTGCGATACTTCTTCTCTTTCTTCCAACGTGTCGCTTCCGCCCCCACATTCTGCGCGACGGTGTAAAGCTCGGTCTCGGCTGGCTCGCGCAGCAAATCGCGGTTCACGCCAGCCTGTCTCTTATCGCTCTCCCCCGCGGACTTTTCAAGGATATTGCGGATTCGCTTGAAGCTCGCGGCGAGAGGGCCAAAGTTCTTCGTCTGCCGGATGGCCTTCACCGCGGTCACACGCTCGGCGGCATCCACCAGATCGTCTGCACCTGCCGCGAACGCGGCATTGATCTCATCGTAGGCGAAACCGCTCCGCTCGCGCAGGATATACCGCGCTCGTTCGAGAAGAAACTCAAGAACCTGCTGCTGGATTTGCGCCGTAGCCTCAATGTGCGGCGCATGCTCTTTCAGCGACTTC